>Ga0316208_1001912_pt1 | contig 18224 bp, 18 predicted proteins | sample 3monopyrite_MG_FD_204944 | JGI IMG/M metagenome (GOLD analysis project Ga0316208, IMG submission 204944) | Microbial mat bacterial communities from mineral coupon in-situ incubated in ocean water Damariscotta River, Maine, United States -... | ecosystem: Environmental > Aquatic > Marine >...
CCAGACTCACCGTATGTGATCCCTGTCTGTCGGGCAGCAGCCGGTTAAATTTAAAGACAGAATAAGCATGTAGAACTGATAGCAGAGGATTTGCGGACGCGGGTTCGATTCCCGCCGCCTCCACCAAACAAATGTTTCAGAACGTTCCAAAACGCAATAAAAACAACAAGTTAACTGTTTTTAACAGTTCTTGTTGTTTTTGCTTGTTTCACACTTTTTCATTCCTTGGTACCACAGACAAGGAATTAAAAGGAGTGTGGTACAACAATGCCAAAACAAGTATTACCACTCACCGCGACACAAGTTAAGACAGCCAAAGCAAAAGATAAGGAATATTCTTTGTCTGATGGGGACGGATTATTACTGAGAATTCGTCCTACAGGCTCAAAAGTCTGGATTTTCAAATACTACCACCCTGCCACCAATAAACGCACAAATATGGCTTTTGGCGCATATCCTGAAATTTCTCTCGCGAAAGCAAGAGAAAAACGACTCAATGCCCGAGAGCTATTAGCCAATGGCGTTAGCCCTAAACAAGATCGCGATCAGAAAAATACACTAAAAAAATTTGAAGCCTCAAATACCCTAAAATTTGTGACTGATGAATGGTTAATCATTAAACGCACCAAAGTCACCGAAGACCATGCAGATGATATCTACCGCTCACTTGAAAAAGACATCTTTCCTCGACTAGGTCTAACCCCCATCGGAGAGTTAACCGCGCCTTTAGTTATTGAAGTGATTAAACCCATTTCACAACGTGGTAATCATGAAACGGTAAAACGCCTCTGCCAGCGATTAAATGAAGTCATGGTCTTCGCCACCAATACGGGGCTAATACATCACAACCCACTTTCAGGCATTAAAGAAGCTTTTCAAACGCCTGTTAAAAAACACTTACCTGCATTATCACCAGAAGAATTGCCCGAGTTATTAAATGCGATAGAAAACGCCAGTATTAAATCCACAACGCTTAATCTCATAAAATGGCAACTACACACAATGACCCGCCCAGGCGAAGCAGCAGGTACTGAATGGTGTGAAATAGATTTTGAGAATGCGTTATGGAAAATTCCAGCAGAGCGGATGAAAAGAAAAAAATCACATACTGTTGTTTTATCTCAACAATCGCTAAACCTACTAAATGAAATGAAAAGTATTTCTGGTGAAAACAAGTATGTGTTCATAGGGAATAAGAGTTCGAAACAACACATGAACCCGTCAACTATTAATATGGCTCTGAAGCGTATGGGGTTTGCTAACCGACTTGTTGCCCATGGCCTGAGAACTATCGCAAGCACCGTTTTGAACGAGCATAATTTTGATTCAGACTTAATTGAAACCGCTTTATCGCATGTTAGCAGTAATGATGTGAGAAATATTTACAATAGAGCTGAATATATAGAGCGTCGTAGGGAAATGATGCAATGGTGGAGTGATCATATAGATAAGCACCCCATACAATAAACACTATTCTCCCTCCTTCTCTGACCAAACAAATAAATGATCTTTTTTCACTTTTAGGCTTTTGGCTCATTTTTAAGTGCGTAATATTTTCCTAAATAAACAAAAAAGGAAAATTTATGAAACCAGTTATATTAAAAAAAATTATAGAATTTATCATCTCACTCATATATTCATTATTTATCGTATTAATAATTAGGCATTTGTTGACATACCTATTAAACATTGATGTAAACGAATTTAATTGGGCACTATATTTTGCGTTAGAAAAAATACTCGAAGAATTATTCCCTAAACCTCACGTAAAAATAAAGCATCACGTTGATAGACTTATCTTCGTCGGAATAGGACTACCCCAATAACAATATGAAGTAATGTAATATGTAAAAACACTGATAAAAGGAAATTAAGTTGGACAGTAATTTATTAATGCTACTAATTAATTATGTATACGCCTTAAACCTAATATTATTTATTTAAATATACAGGAGAAAAAATATGCCTAAAGAACAAAAAAAGGATAGGTTTGTAAAAACCATTTTTGAAATAATAAATAAAGATATAGAATCTAAAGATGAAGAAAGTCCATCATGCATTAAAAATACATATTTTCGATTAATTAAGGATAATAGTGACAAACAGAAGGCTATAGAACTAATAGCTGCAGTTATTTTTTCAGAAATGTATTTTGCATTAAAAAGCGCTGACAGTGATTTATTAAATAAAAGATTTAAAGAAAACTTAGACAATCTTCCAGAGCTACCTAAGATATAAGAGCAGCATGAAATCAATAATCATAAAATAAATGCATATTTATTGGATTATATTGGAATATACCATCATTTTTCTTAGTTTAAGGCAGTATATTGCATAACCAGATATAAGTTTCTAATAGATTTCAAACCGTAAGGAGAGTCATAGTGGGCAACTCAATAAATGATAATACTAAAGATAATAAAAACACTGAAACATGGAAGTATGGAGGAGAATATAAAAATCTTGAAGACAATATAGCTCCTTTATTTCATTGTATAAAAAATAACCCTGTACATGAGGGAGCAATAATAATCGACCCTGAGAAACTCATGTTTTACACAGACAACGTATCAAGGAATCACTGTTGCGGAAAAGATCATATATATGAAAATGGGCACATCGTAAAAATAAGTATCCCTGAAAATATTAATGGTGTGTCTCTCATTGAAATATTAAAACATGAAAATTTTATTAATCTATTAAATACAATTAAAAAATTCACAAATTGGTTAGAGTATGATTTCGACATTAAAAATAAAGTCGATGAAGTTGAGTGTGGATATGAATTCATCAAGCCTATCAAATTTATTGACAACGACGGACTTGAAGTACAATCCATAAAAGACAATCATCAAGACATTGAAAGAATCACAATATGCAATGGCAAATATTATATACTATCTAAAACTGACATCAATCTACTAGTCCATTTAATAAATAAACACAACCCAGATTTATGTATTGTCGACTTAGAAATAGAACTAAGATCCTTATATAATGAGTACTTCTAAACTAAAATCCGCTATTTATATTATTACATGTTGTTTGCACGCTCAATTACCTCGTCCCATTCAAACTTAATATTTTTATAAATATCGTGAATATCACCAGAAAAATCAATTAGAGGCAAAGGGATATTTTTTATAAGTTTATATTTTTCAATTAAACTATCTTTATGTAAAGGCATTCCATATAGAGATAGTGAATTAAAACAGATTAGAATTTGTTCGTAGTTTGATAACTGAGAACGCAGCGTCTTAATCAGCTCATAACCATCATTATCTAATTTAGCATCATTATATGTGTAGGTTAAAACATGGAATAAATTTCTAAAATATTGTCCAAGTCGGGTCATATGTCCATCAAATGGCAAGTATTCAAGCTTCTCAATGGGAGTAGAGTTATATTCTACGCCGAATAACTTCTGATTCATTACGTCTGTAAATGATGCGCCAGCATCTTGATTTAACCAAGCTTTTGAAATACCACTAAAAATATCAAGTAATTCCTGTAGGCGAGGTGCATTTTTTATTACAGTATGATTGAGAGTATCTGATGTATCACCGACACCATTGTAAAAAATTATATATGATATATTGATAATATCTTTATTATTAAGTTTTTTCTGTTCTAGTTCGTCGTGGTAAAAACTATTTACTATTTCATACGACGCCCGAAATTCATTAAACATTCGATTAAAACATTTATCTCCGTTTATACTATTACCACCATAACCAATTGACATATTTACAGCAATGTTACGATTTTTCTTGATAAGATAAAGTATTTTATTTTCGTGGTTCTCTTGTTCTTTATCTAAGCTTAATTCTTCAAATTGTTTATTATGAACTTCATTAGCTTTAAACTGCATGTAAAAAGCTAGGAAGGTTAATATTGCTATAGATATGCCAATAAACGGGGCTGTTATTCCGTTTATTGCATCACCAAGCCCTCCTTTTTGAGAAAGAACAGAATCCGTAAAAAATGAGGGGGAAGTTATCCATAGGATAATTAAAAACAACATAGTTACTAAAACTATTGCAGCGAAAAAAGCACCAAATAAGTAATATTTCAGTTCTGACTTCCCTTTACTCATTTTTATATATCCTAATATTTTTTTCATACTTATGTACTTTCGTGATCATTTTCATTATTTTTAATCACATGTTATTCAAACTCAATTTTATATTTTTTCATCTAAAGTCAAAATATAATCATCAAAACAAATCAAGTTTGCTTCCACATTGTCACATGCCTCCGTCAACTCAGACTCCTTAAGACTTGTCGCAAAAATAACCTGCCCCCCATAATCAGCAGATTCTGCCGCTTTACTTATTAAGCCTACAAAACTAACCATATTAGCTTCATGTTGCCGTGGCTCATCAAAGACAACAAAACCACCATGTTTAACTTCTTCTTGTTTCCCTGCTATCTCTAACAGTGCTAGGGTATATGACCAAATTATTCTTATATAATCACTAGCAGAAGTCTCAGCAACAATATCGTAGCCTTCTTGTTCTGGACGTAAACTATGCTCTGAAATTGAAATAGAGTTAACATTCCCATTAAAGTTAAACGCCTGTAAATTACCTTTAATAATACTTTCAAGCATCTTGATAATTTCATGCTTTTCAATATTGGGGCTATTTTTTCTTAATTGAGCTAATGAGTTATAAGCTAACTCCCATCTTGAATGAATATTTGCGGCTTGCTCATTTAGGTTTTTTTGGCTTTCTTTTAACTTAGAAACATTCCTCAATAATATATCAGCTTCAATTTTATCTCTTAGTAATTTTTTGGCCACTCCATTCACATCATTTAAATCTTCTTTGATAACTGATATTTTTTCATTCTCATTTTCTAATTGTGAATTCAAAAGTTTATTTTTAGTTCTTAAGTGTTTAAGTTGAGAAATAGTTTTTTTCTTGATCAAATTAAAGAAATCCAGCTGATTTTTAATAAATCCGACATTTTCTTCAAGGGTCATAGGTGCGCGCTTTACAGAGCGATTACCTAAAGTATCATACAAATCACTCTCACAAATTGGGCATTTTTTAGTATCAAGATCCATACTAATATCACTGCCAACCTTTTTAAGTCGAATTAGTTGTTGGTATTGATCGTAATCATGTTCTAATGTTGAAAGTTTACTTTCAACTTCTACCATTGAAAAGAGAGTTAATTCAATTTCACTGGTGTTTTTTTCTATATCTCTATTTAACCCCCTGATAAGTGAATTTTTAGCATTTAACACTTCGTTATCAGGCGTATTACTATTTATTTCACCATCTAAATTTTCAATATATCTATTAAGAGCTCTTTCTTGCTCTTCAACGCTAACAAACACATCATTTTCAAGATAACTAAACATAATTTCAGTTATCTGTTTTTTAATATTAAATTCAGGCAGCGGGTTTACACGAACATTATTAAAATCTGCAATCCCCTCAACTGATGAACTTAGCTTCTCCCAATCAGTTTCAGCTACTTCTAATTTCTTTTTTAAAGCTGATACTTTCTTTTCATATTCAAAACTATCAATAGCTAAACAAAATTCAGCAGCTGTTTTCTTTACATTTTTAATACCAAAATTTGGGGTGTTAGCTTGAATTTCAGACCACCCCCTCTTTTGCTCTACAAAAAACAAGGGGAAAATACATTCTAAATAAAGCTTCCTTTCCTCGTTATCAAAGGTAACAACATTTGGTAACTTCCAACCAATAAACTCAGCTAACCAAAAATGAAAACCTTTTTCGCTTTTAGCCGATCCTACATGACCGGCACCTATACCAAGAAAATAGTCATCAGAAATAGCTTCGGTTTTTATTAATACCTTTTGATCTAGCCCTTCAATATCACGAGTCAGTTCCGCCGTTACTCCTTTGCTATTAGTTATAGAAATTAAAACAAACGATTTATTAACATAGTAGGACTTCTTATCTTCTTTATTGTCATATATTTCTTCATAAAGAGATTTAGGAAATGGTCTTTTTCTACTTGGCCCTAATATAGCTTCAAGGCCCAAAGCATATGCTATTGCATTAACACATGTCGATTTACCAGATGAGTTTTCAGCACGAATAATATTCAAACCTTTTTCAAAAGGTATCGTGGCCGAAAACACTCCATTATTAGTATTAACTGTGATTACAAGCTTTTCAATTATTAACCCAAGCATTATATTAATCCACCCGTTAGACTTTTCACTTTACTACTGCTAAGTTTTTTTCCAATTTTCTCTAAATAAGAAATTTCCTCAATCATAATTTCATTCTCGATAAGAATTGAAAAAAGTTCTTCCCCATCTTTTGTAATATGTAACCGTCCATCCTCAATATGGATAAGATCTTTTGCTATTGAGAATTCAACAGCTTTATACGTTGCTGTATCAACTGACACTAAAGGAATCTCGAATGAACGACCACACAAATAATCTTCATATTCGCCCCATCGGCTTTTTCTTATGAGCATCCATACCAAAATATTAACTTTTTTTAGATCAAGGTACTTTTTTTCTCCAGAAACTACAAATATTGAAATAAGAATTAATCCTATTCTCCAAAGTGGACGCATTTCTATTGAAACAGGATAAGGCTTATCACTTATAAATGTTTTCGAATCATTTAATGAACTCATTTTTTAAAATCCATATAGCATTCAGCAAGCCATTTTGATAAAAACCCAAAAGATAACGATTGAACATTATGTTCAGACATATACTCAGAATATTTCTTAAAAGATTCCTTATTAGCTTCTATAACAGCTTTAATAAAATCAATACCCAACTCTGGTTCAAGTACAGCCCCCTCTTTCATAACTTGTAATTGTGCCAAGGCACTATCTTCGATCAAATTGTGAATATCAGGGTAATCAACTCTTAGTTGATCTAGAAATTTTTCTATTTGAATATACTTGGTGACAACTTCGTTTTGAAAATTATTAGAACTGTCTCCCATTAAAGAATCAGACTTCCTTGATATATTATTTGAAAATTCTGAGTTGTCTGTTTTCCATATGTCCATTTCATTATCAGTCACCTCTGATAGTGTAATGTTGACTGCTTTACCATACACACTCTGAGCATATAGCATAGCATCAGGAAAACTCTCAGCTGTTTCAATTTTCACAACAAAATCTTTATTATTAATATATGAAACATTCTTAGCAATCACTTCATTTTTCTTCTTATGACAATAAGAAATAAAATCTTTAGATTTGTTTTCAGGAGTTAAAAGTACCCATTGATTGATAATAACTCCACCTAATAACTTTGATATTTCACTTTCATTATCTTTAAGTTTTTTAAGGTCATCATTTATTTTTTTCTGAATACGTTTTTTATACTCTTTCATTTCTATACCCGGATCAGGGTAATAACATTGATAAATTGTACCTTTAACCGTATAAAACTCTAATCCTAGATCGCCACCATCCTCATCAGGCACTTTCCAAAAATATCTAGCTCCATAATGTTGACGGAGCATTTTTTCACAAAAAGGTTCCCAATCACTTCTAGTCAGACTTTGTATAAAACTATTTGTCATTTATTTTCCAGTCTCTTTATCACATTATTGTTTAGTTTTAACAGTTACCTGACCATTCATTAGCACTGGCAAGAGCCAGTCTCGTAGTTCTTCTAATTTCTTTGTTTCAAATATATTATGTCTAATTTGGTTGTAAAAACTTTTAGCTTTTTCTTCAAATTGATTTGATACTTCGTAGTTAGGAATAATTGTCCGAGTTTGTATTAGGAATTTAAAGTGCCGAGCATATCCATAGTTTGACAGATCAATTTTCAGCAATGAGTGATAAAAAAAGTGTTGTGGTACATTATTGTTTTTAGATAAAAGCACTTGGGTTCCATCTGCGCCACGAGCAAAATCAAAGTTTATTAATTTAAGAATACGAGTGTGATCACCAAATACTATCCGTGGCTCATTTGTTGTAATTTTAGTATTAATATTATCAGTGTAGCCACAGATGAATTTTGTACTTTGATCAATTACAGGGATAGCTCCTTCGCTTTGATATTTCGTTTTAGGCAACTTTTTAGTTTTTGTCCCTTTTTCAAGCAGGTTTTCAATATAATCACTGTGCCAACCATCAGGTATTTCGCGTTTTAGTTCTTTGTTATAAACCATTTTTCCGCCAGATGATTTGTAAGGCTGACCATTGGCATCGGGGAAGTCAAATTGTACAAACCAATAATCGTAAATTAGCTTCGCCATAGCTTCTAGCTCAGCATTTATTTTATTATTGAGTTCTATTTTTTGATTTAGCAAGTATAAATAGTCACCTATTTTCTGCTGCTGTTTAAACTCTGGCAACAATAAGACTAGATATGAAAATATTTGCTCATTTAAGCTAGCCCTTAAAGTCATTATTGCGTTGTTATTCATCGTTTTTCTAAAGAGCTTACTCCTTAAATAAAAAGCCATGAATTTATGATAGCTAACGTCAGTTTGCTTTGGCCTTAATCGCTTTGAAAAACCGCTATAAGTTGCATTTGGCATATCTTCTACCGCAACACTGCTCATCCCTAACTCATCAAGGGTTTCACTGGTCCGCGTTAAAAAAATATCACCTTTTTTAACGGAATATTTTTTTCTTTCTTTTTCTGATGAATCCATTAAATCAGGCAAGGATTCAGGCAAAAATTGATTGTTAAACACGGTGCTAAATGAAACGAATGGAAACCCGTGTCCTGCTTGCTCTGGCTTCGATGATATACCTGAACTCATATCATATAAATCACAAAATTTATAACTCTTAACCTTGGTCATATTCCATCTCTTTTAAGCCATTTTTTATTTTCACCTCTAAATCGCGTGATGCCAAAAACAAGTCTCCTATGGTTGATTCAAATATTTTAAGTTTATTTTCAAATTCTTCTTGAGTAATATCCATATACTCAATTTTAACTTCAAAATACTGCCCTGCACTCAGCGAATAATTCTTTTCTTGAATATCCTCATAACTTACGACCACAGAAAAGTCATCGACGATTTCTTTCTTATTAAAAGTACTAATAATTTGTTCTTCTTCTTCATGACTTAAAAGCGTTTTTTGGTTTTTACCTTCTTTCACTTTTTTACCGAGATTTGAAGCATCAATTAGCACTACATCGCCTTTATTTTCTTTATCTATAAATAAAATAGAAACATTGGTTCCAGTATTAGCAAAAATGTTAGATGGCATACTCACGACACCGGCTAACATTTTTTCATCAATTAATTTTTGACGTATTTTTTTGTCAATACCACTCTGTGCAGTAATAAACCCAGTGGGTACAACAATAGCTGCTTTACCTTTATCTTTAAGTGAGTAAATAATATGTTGTAAAAACATTAAGTAAATTGCCATTGATTCTTTTTTCTTTGCTGGTACTTTTGGGATACCGGCAAAAAAACGTTCATGATTTTCCTTGCTATCTAGCTCACCACTAAAATCTGAAAAATCAAGTTTAAACGGTGGATTGGAGACAATGTAGTCAAACTGTTCTAGCTCACCATTCGCCTTTCTATGATATGGTTCAAGAATAGTATTGCCTTTAATGATGTTGTGTATTGAATGCACTAAATCATTAAGAATTAAGTTTAAGCGTAATAAGCCTGATGATTTTTGAGAAATATCTTGCGAATAAATGGTGCATTTATCTTCGCCAATTTCATGTGCAAGGTTCATCAATAAAGTACCTGAACCCGCTGAGGGGTCATAACAGGTTGCACTATTCACATCACCATGTACCAGACAACGCGCCATTATTTTTGACACCGCGTGTGGCGTGAAGTATTCAGCATATTTTCCGCCGCTGTTGGTGTTGTAGTCTTTAATGAGGTATTCAAAAATAGTAGCGTAAAAATCAAATTTCTCGTGGAAGATATGCTCGAAACTAAATCCTGTTAACTTATTAACAATGGCTTTACAAAAATCATCACGCTTGTCAGTCACATACTTACTTAGGTTTTCGAACAGGACAATCTTTTCACCGCCATCTGTCAGTACAGAGAAGATATCATTATTCTCTCTGGCAATATCCGTTAAGGTGGTATCGAAAATATCGGCAAAATTTGCTTCGTTTTGTTTGGCAAATAATGATGATATGAAATGATCGGGGCTAATTCTCGCTGTGCTTTCACTTAGCTGCATCATTAGCATTTCATAATCATCTTCGTTGAGTTCTTTTAATGCCTCTTCCCAGTTTTCAGCTTTGGATATATTTTCGTCTAGTTGCTTTATTTCATGGACAAATTTATCGTTAAGAAATTTATATAAGAATACCTGTGTAATAATTTTAAATTCATTACCGTCATTACCTAAACCATAATTCGCGCAGACACTCTTTAAGTCGTCAATTAGTGCTTTGGTTTGTTGTTCAAATTGTTGTGTCTTCGTCATACTTGCCTTTTACCTTATTCTTACTAATATAATAGCGATCGGCCGTTATATTCATTCATATATTCTTTAACAATTAAGTTATTGATGCGTTTTGTTGATTGTGTAGTGAGTGGAATATGCTGTTTATTTTTGAACTGCTCAACCACTAAACGCAACATCATTTTTTCTACATAATCCTCATTTTCGAGCATTTTTGAATTTTTTTCTATTTGATTATCTATTTCTGTTTTTAACCCTTTAAGCGCATCAAATAATTTGCTTTCAGTTTCAGTTAGCGGATCTTTTTCCATCAAACGCTTATGCAGACGTGCATATTTTTCATCATTGTCATACTTTGCCTTTAATAGCTGATTTTTACGTTCGAGTTCTTTCGCTCGGCTGTAAATATCATTTAATGCTTTGATGTTTTCTTCCATCTGCTCTTTTGTCACTTCGCTTAAGTTTTTCTTTTTAAATAAACGCTCAAGCTCTTTTTTGAGTGAAATAAACTCAGGATCTTGTGGGTCAAAATTACCACCTAAGCCTTCGCGTGTTCTTTGCAAAACACCCTTTAATTCATCAGCTAATACCATTTCTTCTTCTTTTACTTTTGTAAAAGAAAAAATCACATCTTCTAATGCCACATTAAGTAAGTTCTTGCTATCAACATTATTTTCCAGTGCTTCTTTGGTATTAATCAGTGATAATCGGTTGTTGGCTTCTCTTGATAATATGGTGAGCATATTAAAGTCGAGCTTATCGAGCATTTCATAGTCACCCGATAAACGGATTAGATTATACAAGCTCTTTGCATTGTTTAAGGCTTTAGTGATTTTTAACATTTCACTGCGTGAGTGAATTTCAGTGATTTGCTGTGAGAAGGTTTCTGCATTGGTAGTATCAAACTGAAACAAAACTTCTTTAATTTCTTGTATTTCAAATGCTATTTCTTCTTTTGACTTGAATAGATTACTGTAGCTTTCTATTTCGTCGCCAAGTTCTGATTGCAGTTCTTTGAAATAATCTTCATTAGTTTTTTTAAACTCATCTTCGATATCTGCAAAATCGACTACGTATCCGTAACTAAAGTTTTTATAGGTTCGATTTACGCGAGTCAGAGTTTGTAATAGATTATGTGCTTTTATTACCCGGCCAATGTAGAGTTTTTTAAGGCGAGGAGCATCAAAACCGGTTAACAACATATTGTAAACGAATAGAAAATCTATCTTTCCATCCTTAAAGTCATCAACTAATCGTTTACGTTCCTCTTTAGTATGAACATCATGCAAAATAACCGCTGCGCTTGTTACTGCGCTGTCTTTTTTCTTTTGTGCGCTATAGCTTATGCTAGGCTCTGCAACGTTTAATTCTGGGCTTATTGTTTTTTTAGCGTATTTAGCTTGAAAGATTTCACCCATCATTTTGGCTTGGTCAGAGGAATCACAAACCACCATACCGCCAATACTATTATTGTTTGATGCAATTCTAGCGTTTTCAAAGTCTTTAACAATATAGTTCAACATTGGCTCTACAAATTTTGAGTCAGCATAGACTTCTTTTTTATCTACACTGCCCTTTAATATTTCAATTTGTTCTAAGGTTTTTTGCAATGTAAGTTTATAGCTTGTTTCTATTTCTTCACGGATTAAACGCAAGGTGTATCCATCTTTAATCGATGCGTTATAGTAGTATTTATGTATGTAACCGCCAAATAATGATTTAGAGTTGTATTCCTCACCTAATAAAGGTGTCCCCGTCAGACCAATTTTAATTGCATTGCGATCAGTTTGTTCTAAATTGGCTAAAAAACTGCCATTGGGGTTATAGCTTCGATGAACTTCGTCTAAAAAGAATACCCGTTGAATGTTTAAGTTGTAATCGGTATTTTTAACGACTGCAGGGTCATCTTTAAACTTTTGAATATTAACAACGGTGATTTCAGCCTTTCCTGAACTATTATGAATTGCTGCGGTTTGTTTAATGTCTCTCGCAAAGGCATCTCGTGAGTCGATATTGTGAACCACTAAACCTCGTGCTTTAAATTCTTTACCGGCTTGTATTAACAAGTCTATTCTATCAACAATGAAATAGAACTTAGCAATGACATTTTTCTTTTGGAAGTAATCAGAAAGGTATTTTACGTTGTAATATGCCAGCGCTGTTTTACCACTGCCTTGGGTATGCCAAATTATGCCTTTCTTAATCCCCTCTTCTAATGCTTTCTCAATTGCCTTGGTCGCAAATAGTTGTGGGTAGCGCATGATATGTTTTTGTAAACCTGTGCTTTCTTTTACATACGCTATCGAAAATTCAAGTAAGAAGGCTAATCGCTCACGCTGAAACAATGAGGTGCAAATTCTATTGGTGGGTGTATCAGGATTTTTATTTTTAGCAAATTCAGAGGATTGTTTGATACTGATTAAATTGTTGTCTTTGAGTACCGAGATTTCAAGCTCATCGCCTATCGTAGACAATACTTCATCTAAATTAAACAGATGCTCTTCACGGAAGTAGTTAAAACCTGGTTTGTGGTAGGATGTGGTCGCATAAAATGCGCCTTCTATTGGCAGCGGTGAACTATCTACATATTCCATATTATTTGAAAAGACCATCAACTGCGTGAGGTTGACGAATTTTCTAAATTTCTTATTTTCAAAGCGTGTTTGGATACGCTTGTGTTCTGCCAATATTCCGTCTTGGTTATTAGGTTTTTTCACCTCGATAAAAACCAGAGGCATACCGTTGATCAGCAATATGATATCTGGACGAAATTCATCATCATCTTTTTTATATGTCAGCTCAGTTACAACATTAAAGGTGTTGTTATTGAAGTCTTCAAAATCAATTAAGCGAATACCTGATTTATTTGTTAATTTTTTATAAAAAGCTTTACCTAAGTCTTCATTTTCAAGACAAAGTGATATGTCATCAAAACATTGTTTGATTTCTAAGTCTGAAAGCACAGGATTTATACGTTTTATACTTTCATTAAAGATATCGGTGAAGATATTGGTTGATTCATCCCATACAACCTTTGGATCTTTCAAGGATAGGTATTCATAACCTAAACGTATTAGATGTAGAATTGCTGGGATTTTTACTCGCGTATCTTCGTTGTGTTTCATAATTTATTATTATTTAGTTTAGTTAATCTTGTAGTTGGATTTCTATTTTAAGTTCTAGGAATGCAAAATTAATAATCCGCATCATCTCGAGAATATTTTTATCAAAATTAACGCCACTAAGGGGGATTGAATGGCGAAATCTAGCTCAAAATGAAAATATGAGACTATCCAGCTGTGCTTGTAACGCACTGTAATTATTGTAATTTAACAATTTACTATAGCAAACATGGTAATTGTAACCTAGGACATTATTTCCGTAAGAAGGCCATTTATTCGCGTATTCTCTTCCTTTTGTCGACAATATTACTGATCTGTCCATACAGAGAACGTTTAGAGTACATATAAGGCGTTTTAAGCCTCATTAAGTACTAAACAACATAATTACTATACCGAGAAGCAATATACCTCACAGCCCCTCTGTTTCAGCCGATATTCATTTGGTGTGGTGGTATCGCCACTGCTTTGGTGGATATGAATGCTTTTAGTAACAAAGTTTTAGATTTTATTACACAATCAAGTAGACAAATTAACCTATTTGGTTAATAATGTAGGTTATATGGACAAACGCACTCCCACCTATGATTTGGAAGCAATCAAGGACTCAGTTAGAAATGACGGAGCGCGTACTACCCTCTCCGCAAAGAGGAGTATGACTAAATTACGAATTGATTTATCAGATGTAGAAAGCTGTATATTAATGCTCGATAGAAGTAATTTTTACAAATCCATGACAACACATAAAGACCATAGAGTTTGGCAAGATGTGTATCACGCAAGTTATTTAGGACATGACCTGTATGTAAAAATCATGGTGGATAATGAAGGCTATTTAGTCGTTTCATTCAAAGAATTATAAAAACTATAAAAACAGTAACAAAGGGAAGATCTGGCGCGAGCCATAAACGAGGGTATAGATGATGAGTAAACAATGTCCGTTCTGTGGTGGAACAATGGAACAAAAGACCATCAAAACAATTTTTGAATATAAAGATCAGTCTATTGAAGTCGATCAACCTGGTATGTATTGTGATTCTTGCGAGGAAGGTATCTTATCTAGAGAAGATCACAAAGCAACTGAAAAGGAAATTCATGACTTACATGCTCGCGTAGATGGTCTACTTATGTCTGATGAAATTAAAACTATTCGCAAGAGCTTAGATCTAACTCAACAGGAAGCATCTGAACTTTTTGGTGGTGGCGTAAATGCATTTAGCCGTTATGAGCGCGGTGAAACGATGCATTCAAAGTCTCTAGATCAATTGTTAAAAATTCTTAGGAAACACGGAAATAATATACTGGATGAAATTAAAGCTGAAGAAAATAAAGCAGCCTAATTATAATAATTAGTCATAATTGATAATGATAGCTATCAGCCATGACTGATTATTTTTAATAATCGTTCTTACTCTTCTTTTAAAAGTTAAGTTAGATTAATAATCTTTTTTCACTTGAACACCCCGCATTGATTTTACAATAAAAGTACGTCCATCTGGTAGACAGTCATACTCTCAAAAAAACAGGCCTTTTCTCGTAGGATTTATAAATACGTATTTCTAAATATTGTATGTTATTAGCTAACTCTAATACATTACACGCAAATATTCTCTTCGTCGCGTGAGGACGAGAAAATGTTCGTCGACGAACAATTTCAGATTTTGAGGGCGGCGGAGGACGAGGGATTTAGTGCAATGCTCACTTTGTTCCGCGTTATATGTTGAGTTTTTTCGCATTGCTGCGCGCGCTTAAAACTCAACATATTTTTATTCATGGGGCCCCTCCGGCCTCCCCATTCATTTTTTGCATCGGATGTTAAAAATCGTCCGCCTTCGCTACCTCTTTTAACATCCACTTCATTATATGTGTGCATTGCTAATGCCCACGCTGGGTTACGTTCTCACATTAGCGAGAAACGTATACCCAGCGTGGGCACATTCCACTTTTACGCAACACTTATCACGCAATATTTAATTTCAATTTTATTTAAAAATAATTCACGTTAGACACTGTTTTTGTTGTTTTAGCTCCGTCTATTACTAAAACCATTTGGATTATTTTGCAATGACCAAAAATAGTAATGACCAACTACAACGTGAAATTCAAACAATCAGAAGGATAAATAAAGTGAGAAAAAAAATATCATATAGAAAAAACCACAGTCGCCTAAATAAGTATAAAGGAGAAATAATGAAATTGAGGCAAATTGAAGAGGCATCATACCAAGAAATTCAAATCTGGTTGCGGCAACACAAACGAATAAAAGTTTGGCCTTCAACAATACAACGACGATTTGAACTATGGATTAATGGGGAGAGATAAAATGCCAAGATTTGGAAAAGGTGGAAACTTTGCTAAACAAGCTGAAGCTGTTGTTCAAAAAAATCACCCCTATGGAAAAAAACATGGCAGTAAGAGTTCTGCTAAACATCATATCGAGCACCTAACAAATATCGGTAAATGGGCGCAAAAACATTTTCATGTTAAATTTCTTGACGACATCACAATAGAAATGGCTCATCAGTATCTTGCAGACAGAGCTGAAGAAGTTGCTCAGAGCATGTTAAAACAGGAAAGACGTGCACTTTTAGTGCTCACTGAACGTCCTACATCCAATTTATACGCAAACATAATAGAACGTTTCACCAGTCAAATAGAAACGAATTTATCTTGTCGGACATACACTCAAGCGCAAATTGACTTAGTAGTAGCTCACCAATCACCAAAACATGCTTTAGCAACTCTAATCGCATTTGCTTCAGGATTAAGAGCACATGAATTATTAACTATTCGTAGACTAAGTGAACAGCCATTCGATGAAAGAAAATGGAGTAAGTATAAATTTTTAGGATGCGAAAACTATGTTCAATATAGTGTTGTCGGTAAAGGCGGATTGATTCGAGAAGTACGTTTGCCGCCTGAACTTGCTAAACAACTCGAATCATTTCGCCTTGACTCTCCTCGACGTGTAACAGACAGAGGCATTTATTATCAAAGTCACTATGATATTGGAGGTGGTAATAATTGGTCTGCTTCTTTCAGTAGAGCTTCTAAGAATTCATTAGGCTGGTCGAGAGGTGGACACGGGACACGCCATAGTTATGCACAAATAAGAATGGGGGAGCTACAAGGCAAAGGGTTAACTTTTGACGAAAGTTTGCGAGCTGTTTCAAATGAATTAGGACATTTAAGGAAAGATATCACAAAAGTTTATCTACGATAATTAAATAATATTAAAGCCTGGCGCAGGTATCCAAGAACGGGGTACCTGCGCCAGACAGGCTTCTAAAGCCCATGTTAGACAACACAAACTTTACCGTTCGAACCGTTTATGTACGAAAAAATGATGTTCTATTAATCCGATTCGCCTGTTACGAACTGCAGTCGAATATCGACGTGCAGTTCATGGTCGACTGATCCACCATTTTGTAACTTACAGCATATAAGATTATATGCTACAAGTTACGAGTAGGTTTCAATATGGGTAGATATAAAAATAATCTACCATAGTTTTAGTCGCTTTAAATCAATATAAAGCTTCAAAAACAAGCTATCTAAATCAAACAGCTCTTCCACCTACCTCTGCAAGTCAACAAGAAAAAATATTGCCTACCTGCAGCAAAAGACATTCAACCGAATATCTTCACACAACAAATAAACTATATTACTCAAATTTAACTTTAGCAAATTTATATATGTGACTTTTATATCATATGGTAATCAACATGAGATAAACCTCACATTATTTCTCTTTTATTCTAATAACTACAGTCAACAATTCATAAGTTTGTATAAAAACGCATAACAAAAAATAGTGTTTTTTGCTTGTGGCGCATTTTCAGCGTGATCTAATAGTAAAACTAACTAACCAAAAGGAAATAAAAATGAAAAACTTAAAAGATATTTTAGAATTCACTAGCCATATTTTCACATTCGTTGGAGTTGTAGATTTATTTGTAACATTAAAATTTTGGATGTCTGATTTAATCATAAATAATGCATCAACACTTCAAACAATATTTTTTTAATACACGCGGTGTATATTAATCATTTAAGTAGAAATTATTCAAAGGAGGTGCTCTCATGTGACATTTATCACTAAATTTCAATTTAATTTCAAATCATAAAAATAAATACGCCCAACACGGGCGTTTTATTGTTTTGGCTTCCGTCTATTTATAAAACAAATAGTGGATAGAAGAGCAATTAAAAATGGCAGACAGAATAATTTCAAGAAAAGAATTTAGAGAACTCATCGGAATTTCTAGAACGAGTGAATGGAAAATGTTACAAGCTGGAACATTGCCAAAACTTATCAAAGTAAATGACAAAATATTAGGTTATTCAGAAAGTGATTATCAAAAATGGCTAGAGAAAAATACGCTATAATAGATTATAAATTTATTGTTGGGACGGTAGTTCGATTCCCTTTTAAGTAGTATATTAATGTACCACGTGTAGTACCACAGCAATGTACCACACCACCTAACCTTATGATAAACAAAATAATATAAACTGAGTTAGAACCCCGCCGCCTCCACCAATTCAAATGGGGATATTTTTATCCCCATTACTCTTTACCTGAAACCACACCTCGGCAATTGGGAAACTGTGAGCATCCCCAAAAAATATTGCCGGCGTTGCGGCCTTTTTTTGCGGTACGTTTAATCATCTTTTGGCTGCAAATGGGACATAGAGGTTCGATTTCAGGCATTTCTGGCACTGATT
>Ga0316208_1001913_pt1 | contig 18221 bp, 14 predicted proteins | sample 3monopyrite_MG_FD_204944 | JGI IMG/M metagenome (GOLD analysis project Ga0316208, IMG submission 204944) | Microbial mat bacterial communities from mineral coupon in-situ incubated in ocean water Damariscotta River, Maine, United States -... | ecosystem: Environmental > Aquatic > Marine >...
CAGGAGGAATAACAACTTTTATGGAAATGCCAAATACAGTTCCCAACGCCTTAACTCAAGAACTTTTAGAAGATAAATATACAAGAGCAAGTGAAGTGTCGATTGCAAACTATTCTTTTTTTATGGGTGCCAGTAACGACAATATTGATGAAGTTTTAAAAACAGACCCTAAAAAAGTGTGTGGAGTTAAAGTATTTATGGGCTCCTCAACCGGAAATATGTTGGTGGATAACGAAACCACATTAACAAATATTTTTTCAAAGTGTAAAATGTTAATTGCAACACATTGTGAAGATGAAGCAACAGTCCGTAAAAATTTAGCCGATTACAAAGCCAAATACGGAGACGATATGCCAGTTAAATATCACCCTGAAATTAGAAGTGCTGAAGCTTGTTATATTTCTTCATCATTAGCTGTGCGATTGGCAAAAAAATACGACACACGTTTACATATTTTACATTTATCAAGTGCAATAGAAATGGATTTATTTGACAATTCAATCCCATTAAAAGACAAAAAAATTACAGCAGAAGCTTGTGTGCACCATCTTTGGTTTACCGATAAAGATTATGATAAAAAAGGAATGTTTATAAAATGGAACCCAGCCGTAAAAAGTCAAACCGATCAAGATGCCATTTGGAAAGCGTTGAATGAAGATAAAATTGATATTTTAGCAACCGACCACGCACCCCATACTTTAGAAGAAAAAACGAATAACTATTTTAAAGCGCCATCAGGAGGACCATTGGTTCAACATGCTGTTTTGGCAATATTACAAAAAGTAAATGAGGGTAAAATTAGTTTAGAACGTGCAGTCGAAAAAATGAGCCATGCTCCAGCTATATGTTTTCAAGTCGAAAAAAGAGGTTATATTAAAGAGGGGTATTTTGCCGATTTAGTAGTGGTTGATCCAAATAAATCCCATACAGTGACTAAAGAGAACTTACTTTATAAATGTGGATGGTCACCATTTGAAGGTGAAACATTTGACCATTCAATTAATATGACTTTTGTAAATGGGAATGTAGTTTATAAAAACAATCAAATTATAGAAGGCAATACAGGGATGAGATTAACGTTTGAAAGATAGTGAATAAATCGTTTTACATATTAGTCTCATTTTTTATTTTGGGGTGTGAGTCAAAACAACCAATAGAACAACCTTCTATTTTACTCAATAAATCCCAATTAATAGGAGTGATTGTTGATGTTCAAATTTTAGAATCGCATTATAATAATATGTTTCAACGCAAACAGGTTTATGCAAACGCATTAGATTCGGCAACGTATTTTGTTTTTGAGAATCACAACATCAATAAGTCAATATTTGAAGAAAATTTAAAGTACTATTCTCATCAACCAGACACTCTTTTTGGAATTTATGAATCAGCATTAGACACCATAAATAACAGAATAAATTCAGGAGTTAAAAAACAATAAACATCTATTTGGTCGAAAATTGGTTAAAAAATTTGGTATTAATTTTGTATATCGGTTGTAAATAATTATTTTTAAGAAAAATTAAACAATATGAAAACACTATTTACACTATTTATTTCAATAATATCAATTTCAACTTTTGCACAAATTAAAGTAGAAGGTAAAAATGTTAATGTTAATGGAAGTCATGAGGGATTTTATATCACAATACCTTACGGAGACAAGAAAATGATTGAAAAAGAGTTGAAAGACGAGTTAAAGTCATGGAAAGGGAGCTATAAAAACAAAGATTTTATTTTTGTTGATGACTGCAAATTAAAAGAAATGGGAAAAAATACTTTTGATGTATATGCAAAAGTTGAAGACATTGCTGATGGAGGGGCAACGGTTTCGGTTGCAATTGATTTAGGAGGTGCTTTTTTAAACTCAGGTGAGCACGGTGCTCAGTTTAAAATTATTGAAAAAAAGCTGTATGCCTTTGGGGTAAAAGCAGCAAAAAATGTAGTTGAACAAGATGTAAAAGCTGAAGAAAAAATTCTTAAAGAAAGAGAAAAAGAATTAGATGATCTTAAAAAAGCAAAAGAACAAAGCGAAAAAGACATTAAAGATTTTCAAGAGAAGATTAAAAAAGCTGAAGAAGATATTGAGAAAAATAAAACGCAACAAGAGGATAAAGAAAAAGAAATTTCAACTCAAAAAGAAAAAGTTCAAGAAGTGATTAAGAAAAAAGAAGCAATAAAATAGCAATTCTAAAATAAAAAAATACATTTGTCCCTCTTAACTATTTAAGAGGGATTTTTTTATGTCAAAAAATATAAAATACCAATTTATTTTACATACTATAGTTTTGGTGTGGGGATTAACAGGTATTTTAGGTGACGAAATTAACTTGTCTTCTTCTAAAATTGTTTTTTTTAGAACATTAATTGCTTTTACATCCTTATTATTGGCCGGGTTTTTTATAAAATCAATAAGTAGATTAACTCCTATTAAAATTTTTTATATTCTTGGAGTAGGGGTAATTGTTGGTTTACATTGGTTTACATTTTTTCATGCCATAAAAGTGAGTACTGTTTCAATTGGAGTGGTTTGTATGTCAATGACGACTCTATTTGTGTCTTTTTTAGAACCCATATTTTTTAAAAGAAAAATTGCGTTAAGCGAAATTGTGATTAGTCTTTTTATTTTAATTGGAATTATTATAATTTTTGGTTTTGAAATTCAGTATATAAAAGGAATTGTTTTTGGATTAATTTCTGCTTTTTTAGCAGCATTATTTTCAGTGTTAAACGGAAAATTAATAAAAACTGTGTCTCCATTTTTAATCACAAAAATTGAAATGTTAGGTGCGTTATTAGTGTCTTTTATTATCCTTTTATTTTTTTCAGAAATAAACAGTAAACTGTTTGAAATTTCTTCAAATGACTGGGCTTTACTGTTTGTTTTAGGAATTGTTTGTACAACTGTTGCATTTTTAGTAAGTGTATGGGTTATGAAATTTTTATCACCTTTTACGGTGAGTATTAGTATTAATATGGAGCCAATTTATACTATAATTATAGCTGTTTTATTAAACCCAAGTAAAGAAAAAATGAGTATTGGATTTTATATTGGTGGGATGATAATAATAGCTTCAATATTTACAAATGCTTATTTAAAAAAAAGAAAACGAAAAAAAATTACGATTAAATGATTTTTTATTGCTAATTTAATCGGCTATTATAGATGTAATCTATAAATTTGCACGAACTTAAAACCAAAGAAACAAATCTATTATGAGTAAAAAAGTATTAATCGTACCTCATGATTTTACAGAAGTAGCTGATGCTGCCTTAAAACATGCCATTGTAACAGCTGAAGTTGTAGATGCAGAAGTGCACTTATTACACGTTGTTGAGAAAAAAGGAGATATTTCTTCTGCTAAGAATAAATTTGAAAAATTAATCTCATCTTTTCCAAACCCAAAAAATATTAATTTAATTCCACATACACGTGTTGGAAATATTTTTGATGATATTGGAGATTTTGCATCAGAATTGAGAGCTGAGTTAATCTTTATGGGGACGCATGGAGCTCATGGTTGGCAACATGTTAGAGGAAGTCATGCTTTAAAAGTAATTACTCAATCTGCTGTGCCTTTTATAGTTGTTCAAAATGACAATATTGCAACTGATGGATATGATGATATTGTGGTGCCTTTAGATTTACATAAAGAAACTAAACAAAAATTGACTGTAGTAGCAAATATGGCAAAATATTTCAATTCTAGAGTACATGTTATTATTCCTGACGAAAAAGATGAATATTTATTACATACTGTAAAAGCAAACATTATTTTTGCTAATAAATTTTTTGCCGAACGTAATATTAGTGTAACTACTGAAGTTGCCCCAGCAAAAGATTTCGACAATGAAGTAATTAAACATGCTCAAAAAATTGGAGCGGATTTAATTGCGATTATGAACATTCAAAAAAATCAAGTTTTAGGAACTTTTGGAGCTAAACATGAACAAAATATGTTAACAAATGATGCTGGAATTCCAGTATTAATTGTTAATCCAGTAACATCATCAAATGCTGGATTAGCAATGTTCTATTAAGATTAAAAAATTAAGAATTAAAAAAATCCTCACTATTAGATTAGTTGAGGATTTTTTTGTTTAAAACACCAAACTATGAGTTTTGCCAACAAATTTGCATCAGCTTATAAAAAATTGCTACCAAGTCCATTTACTATTGCAATACTATTAACTGTAATTACTTTTTTTATTGCATGGTTTTTTACATTTCCTGACGGGAAGGAAAAACAAAATTATGCCTTAAAACTTTTATCCGATTGGGAAAATGGATTATGGAATACATCTGGTGGAGGGCTCTATTTTACTTTTCAAATGATGTTAATGTTAGTTTTGGGACATGTTTTAGCACTTACAACACCTATTTCAAATTTAATTAATCGGATAACTAGGTACTGTACAACAACCTCAAATGCGGCTGCAATTATTACAGTAACTACAATTCTAGTCAGTTTATTTAATTGGGGGTTGGGTTTAATTTTTGGTGCTGTTTTAGCACGAAAAGTGGGTGAGAAATTCTCTCAAAATAATCAGAAGTTAAATTATGGTCTGATTGGTGCAGCTGCTTATTCTGGTTTGATGGTATGGCACGGAGGTATTTCGGGTTCAGCACCTATTAAAGCAGCAGAACCTGGGAATTTAGAAACTCTATTAGAAAATACACCTCACACTTTTAAATTACCCGATTTTATTCCGTTTGAATCAACTGTTTTTTCAACAATGAATATCTCAGTGTCGCTGATGTTAATTATAATTTTATCAGGTATAATGTATCTGTTGGGTAAAAAACATAAAAGTCACCCAAATTTACCACAATTAGCTAAAGTCGATAAACAAGAAACAAAACTTGTTGAAGGGGCCGAAAAATTAGACCACAGTCGAATATTTAGCCTTGCTTTAGGACTATTGTTTTTGCTTTATGCATTTTACAAGGCGATTATATTACCAGAATATTTTTCACTCAAATTTATTACCCCAAATTACATCAATTTTACCCTGTTTGGTTTTGCATTTGTAATGCATAAAAGTATTGCCGAGTTTTTAAAAGCAGCCAATACTGCTATTTCTGGTGCAACTGGTATTTTATTACAGTTCCCTCTTTATTTTGGAATTTTAGGATTAATGGTTGGTTCGGGATTGATTATTCAAATCTCGGATAGCTTTGTTACTGTTTCAAACGAAACAACATTTCCTATTCTAACTTTTGTTTCAGCAGGACTTGTAAATGTGTTTGTTCCCAGTGGAGGTGCCCAATGGGCAGTACAAGGACCCGTTATTATATCTGCTGCACAAGAATTAGGGGTGAGTTTATCAAAGTCAATAATGGCGTTAGCCTACGGAGATCAATTAACCAATATGTTACAGCCTTTTTGGGCATTACCTTTGTTAGGAATTACGGGTTTAAAAGCAAAAGATATTTTGCCTTATACTCTCGTTTTATTTTTAGTTGGGGGTGTTATTTTCATAACTGGATTGTTGCTGTTTTAGTTAATGATTTGCTTATTCATCTTGTTCAGGTTTGAATTCACTCACAAATTCAAAAAAACTACAATTAACATTTTTTCCTAAATATTCTTGCTCGTATTGACCTTTGGTGGGAACTAAAATGGCTTTTTTATGGCATAAAAATAAATCCATAAGTGTGGTGTAGCCACTTCTTGAAACAATGCAGTTAGACTTATTAATTAAATCATTTAGTTTGCTTGATGTCGGTTTATAAAAATAATCTACCGTTTTGAGATGATTTACAGACTGTATAGTACTTACAATTGAAATTTTTAAAGTCGATTTTTTTATCTTTTCCTCTATTGTGTTTAAAAAATAAGTATTCTCTGGACTTGGACCACTTATAATAATAAGGTAATCGTATATTTTATGAGTTTTTTTAACTGAAAAACGCGTATGCAAACCAATATAAGAGTAGGGGATTTTTATTTTTTTTGGGTGCGACAATTCACCTGCAAGATTAATTTTTTGATCGTCATAAATCCAACAACTACTAAACTGATTAATGTATGTTCTCAACTTTGTGTTTACAATTGTTTTAAAAAAAGGTACGTATAAATTAAGCTGGTGACTTAAAAAAATTGATTCTATGTTTTGATGTCTAAACCCATATCTATGGTCTGAAATAATAAGGTCGATTGCTTTTGTTTTTATGTAATTATTGACCCATTTAGATTCGCTTTTAATGGCTTTTATAATTGACTTACTTTGTGTTGCAAGTTGTGTGTAAGTTGATTTTTTAGAAGATAATTTAATATTGTACCCCTCTATGTGAGTTGTTTCAATGTGGGGAAATTCAATTTTAATAAAAGTTAATTGGGCTGTATTACCTGCAAAAATAAGCGTGTTATTATTTTTTAAAAGTAAATCGATTATTGGAACACACCGAGTTGTATGACCAAATCCCCAATCAAGTGGAGAGATTAAAATGGTTTTATTTTTTATGTTATCAATGGTCAATATTGTCATCTATTTTAAATGAAGGTGTATGAATAAAATATAAATGTTTATTTCCTAAATAAGGTTTTACTTTTTAATTAATTTGACCTTTCTCTGACAATAAAATAGCGATCGCTTTTGTTGATTCAAATTGTGAAAATAAAATAATAATGATGACTGTAATTGGTACACTTAAAACCATGCCGGTTATCCCCCAAATTAATCCCCAAAAACTTAAAGATAAAATAACAACAAGTGAACTTACATTTAAAGTATTACCCATCATTTTGGGCTCGATTATATTGCCTACAATAACCTGTATAAATCCAATCACACCTAAAACAACAAAAAAATGTGTCAAATCACCAAATTGTAATAAAGCAATAGTTGCAGGAAATAAAGTAGCGATTAAAGATCCTATTGTTGGAATGTAATTCAAAATAAAAATTAAAAAAGACCAAAATAATGGTGTGTCAACGCCAATAATGGAAAGCGCAATATAACTTGCCGTTCCTGTAATAATGCTTACAATAGTTTTTAGAGTTATATATTTACTGATTGAGGTATTGATTTTTTCGAGAGTTACACTTGTTTCTTCTCGTTTTAATTGATTTGGATAAAGGGCTTTTAATTTTGGTGTAAAAGCAGATTCTTCAAAAAACAAAAATAAAACATATAAACCAATCATAAAGGCATTCCCAAAAAGGTCGGTTAACGAATTTAAAAGGTCTTTTAATAAACTAGTGAAATCAAATTCACCAATGTAATTTGACCACATACTTAAAAAGTCAACCTTAAATTGAGTGATAAGTTGGCTGTTTATTTGATTAACGTTTTTTTCGTAATCATCAATATTGTTAGTTAAATTATTAATATTACCAATCAAAACATTGATTACAAATCCAAAAACACTAAATAAAATCAGTGTAGATAATATACTCAATAACCATTTCGGGGATTTTTTTCCAATTAACGGGAGTTTACCTGCGTAATTTCTAATTTCCTTAATTAAAAACCAAATAAGTAAGGCGAGAATCATGGGAATAATAAAATCTTTTCCTACAACCAAAATGGTAATAACAGAAATGCTTATGATTAATGAAAACGCTATTTTATTTAAGTTCATTCAGCAAAAATACTGAAAATATGCCACTACAACGTTAAAATCCGATTAGAGTTTGAATGGTCTTTTAAAGATTCCACTAATAAATAGGCTTTTTCAGTTGATTTAACCATAGTGACTTTAAACTTTGGTTTTAATATTTTAACAAAAAAGTTTAATTGTATTCTTATTCCCAAATGATTTGAAATCACAATAGAACGAATAATCCGAGTGTTAAATGTTTTGTCATTGGCTAAATATTTCCATATTTCATTTGAAAACCCTCCATAGTTATCAATTAAATCATTGATTAAATAAAATGGTTTGTTTTTCATTAAAACGTAAATTTTTTCAAGGAAATCAATAAGTTCCTCTAAAGTAACATCTGTTCGGCCATTATATTTTACTAAACCAACTTGCTCGTCCATTTTGGTAAATGTACCTACAGTAGTAGTGATTTTAGGGAGATTATTCAAGTTTATAACAGTTATGGTTGGGTTAAATATAGTATTTTTTTTGAAAAACTCTAATTTTGAATCATTTTAAATTGCATTAAGCCTCCCTTCATCTACAGTTTAATCTGTATGTTTTATTGATTTAACAGTTTCAATTTAATAATTTTTTGTAATTTCGAATGAAAAAACTACCTCATAATGGACTATTTTAACCTAATTATTACTGGATTTGTCCTTAGTCTATCAATTTCCTGCTCTGATAATAATAACAATATTGACAATCAAGCAGGAAAAGAGTTTGAGGAATCAATGTCTTTTAAAACTCTAACTGCTCAAGAAACCGGTATTGATTTTACGAATTCAATTACCGAAACTGATTCGTTTAATTATTTTAATTACGAGTATATGTATAATGGAGGCGGTGTTGCTGTGGGTGATATTAATAATGACGGTTTAACCGATATTTATTTTACGGGTAATCAAGTTTCCGATAAGCTATATTTGAATAAAGGAGAAATGATATTTGAAGACATCACTAAAAAAGCAATTGGTGATAAATCTGCTGAAGGTTGGCATACAGGGGTGTCAATGATTGATGTGAACCAAGACGGTTGGTTGGATATTTATGTGTGCCGATCAGGACCGGATGATTTAAAAGATATGAGAAGCAATTTATTGTACATTAATAACCAAAACAATACGTTTACCGAAAAAGGAAAAGAATATGGTGTTGATGTGGATAGAAAAACCACCCAAGCCACTTTTTTTGATTACGACAATGATGGTGATTTGGATCTGTATGTGATAAATCATCCACTAAAAGATAATACGGAGGAAAAATTATCTGTTGGTTTGATTAAAGATTTAATTAACTCACCTACAGGAAGTGCTGACAGTGATGTAATGCTTGAAAATCAAAAAGGTAAATTTATTGATATTACAAAAAAAGCAGGTATGTCAAATCATGCGTACGGCTTAGGGTGTACCTCTGCAGATGTTAATAATGATGGCTTTATTGATTTGTATGTATCAAATGACTATATGGCTCCTGACCACTTATACATAAATAATGGAGATGGGTCATTTACAGATGAAGTATTAAAACAAATGAAACACCTCTCTAATTTTGCAATGGGTAATGATGTTGCTGATTTTAATAATGATGGCTTTTTAGATGTGTTTACAGTTGATATGGTAAGTGAAGACCATGTTCGGTCAAAAAAGAATATGGGAGGAATGAGCACTAAAAGATTTTGGGATGTTGTGAGTGTTGGCTGGCATCATCAGTACATGTTCAACACTTTACAAATGAATAATGGTAATGGTACATTTTCTGAGGTTGCCCAAATGGCAGGAGTGTCAAAAACAGATTGGAGCTGGGCACCTTTGTTTGTAGATTTTGATAATGATGGCTATAAAGATTTGTTTATTTCTAATGGCTATTTAAGAGATGCACGAGATAACGACTATATGCGACAAACCAATGGAGGAAAAAAAGAAATGGATTTTGATAAAAAAATACAACTGATGCCTTCAAATAAAATGGTTAATTACATCTATAAAAATAGTGGAGATTTACGTTTTGACAAAAAAATGGATGAATGGAACTTAAAAACACCAGTAAATTCAAATGGTGCAGCTTATGCAGATTTTGACAATGATGGAGATATAGATTTGGTCATCAATAATATGGACGAAACCTCATCAATTCTTCAAAACAACCTTGTTTCTGAAAATAATTATATAAGAATCAAATTAACTAAGAACAAAATTTTAGCCGTTGGTACAAAAGTAAAAATTCATTTAACTAATAAAGAAATTCAATATCAAGAATTGCAGCCAACCAGAGGGTATCAATCATCCGTAGAACCCCTTTTACATTTTGGACTTGGAAACAATAAAATTGATAAAATTGAAATTATTTGGACAACAGGAGAACAAACGATTTTGAAAGAAGTAAAGCCAAATCAATTGTTTAGTGTAGAGTATAAAAAGGTAGAAAAACAAAAATATGTTAATCAGATTCCTCAAAATTTTCTTTTTAAAAAGGTAAATGATAAACTTAATTTTAAACATCAAGAATACTTTGTTAATGATTTTGAAAAAGAAGTACTATTACCAAATAAAATGTCTCAATTAGGACCATTTATGTCAAGTGGAGATATTAATGGAGACGGTTTAGAAGATATTTATATATCTGGTTCTAAAGGATTCTCAGGTCAACTATTTATCCAGAATAAAGATGGCAGTTTTTCTATGAAAAAAGGACCTTGGAGTCAACAAAAACAAAGAGAAGAAATGGACTCTGAATTTTTTGATATTGACAATGATGGAGATTTAGATTTGTATGTTATCAGTGGCGGAAATGAATATGAAATTCGCTCTAAAAACTTATATGACCAATTATATATTAATGACGGAAAAGGAAATTTTGTTAACCATTCAGATGAATTACCGTTTATGGAAACATCTGGACAAAGATTGGCTGTTGCTGATTACGACCAAGATGGTGATGTTGATGTATTTATTGGTGGCAGACAGACGCCAGGATTTTACCCTTTTGCACCAAGATCTTATTTGTTAGAAAATCAAAACGGAAAATTAGTGGATGTCACAAATAATTCTAAAGATTTAATGGGGCCAGGGTTAATTACTCAGTCAATTTTTGACGACTTTGATCAAGATGGAGATTTAGATTTAATTTGTGTAGGGGAATGGATGCCAGTTTCATTTTTTCAAAATAACAATGGCGTATTTACAAATGTTACTTCAAAATATGGAAATCCAAATGATGTTGGTTGGTGGATGTCAATCACAAAAGGAGACTTTAATAGTGATGGAAAAAATGATTATATAGTTGGTAATCTAGGAGAAAACAACAAATTCCATCCAACGAATGAATTTCCGTTAGAAATTTACTGTCATGATTTTGATGGGTCAGGAACTTATGATATTGTGTTAGGTAAATATCAAAATAATGTGTGTTATCCTGTGCGTGGTAAACAATGTTCAAGTTAACAAAGGCCATTTTTTTCCCAAAAACTCCCCACTTATGACCAATTTGCTGTTCCAGATTTAAAAAAAAATTACGGAAAAGAAAATTTAGAAAAAGCCCTGCACTATTCTGCAACAAATTTTAGTTCTGTTGTTTTAGTGAGTGATGAGTCCGGTTTTAGAATAAACAAGCTTCCGTCTTATGCTCAAGTCTCACCGATTAACGCTGGGGTTGCTTTTGGTGTAAATAAAGATGGAAATCTTGATTTTATAAGTGTTGGTAACAATTATGCAGCAGAAGTTGAAACAGTAATGTATGATGTGGGTGTTGGAGTGGTTTTATTGGGTGATGGTAAGGGAGATTTTACTTTTGTCCGCCCAAATGAGTGATTTAGATGATAAAGGCATCATTTTGATTAATAGAGCTTTGATTGTCAGTTCAAACAATTCAAAAATACGACAATTTCAAGTTCTAAACTAGTTATAGTTGTATTTAATCTATAGATTTCTTTATTTAAACTGTTAAAATATAACGATTAATTAAAAAAAATTTGTCTATTGCATAATAAAGTATTAGTTTTGCTTTTGCAATTATTAATTAAAAAAAAGTTATGAAAAAAAAATACATTTTAGGACTAGGCTTAATGTTGGCTAGTTACTCAGCATTTTCGCAGTATTGTGCAGGAGGCCCTTCTAGTATGTTTGACTCAAATGTTGAATCAGTTTCTTTAAATGGAAACACAACAAATATTAATTACACAGGATGCCCTGGTGTGACTGGTGTTGAAGATCAAACAGTAATGTTTTCCGATTTATCTGCGGGTATGACTTACACTTTAGATGTTCAATTTGGAACTTGTGGTGGAAATTACGGTGGTGCTGGAGAAGCTTGGATAGATTTTAATGGCAATCAAATTTTTGATGCAAATGAATCTGTAGGTACTTGGAGTGGAACACCTCCAACAGCTCTAGATAATTTTAGTTTCACTGTACCTGCTGACGCTTTAAATGGTGCGACACGTTTAAGAGTTAATCAAGAAGAAGGGGGGGGGTTACCATTAGATCCTTGTGCAAGTTTTACTTGGGGTTCTAGTGTTGATTTTACAATTAATATTTCTGGTGGTGTAGATTGTTTTGCACCTTCAGGACTTTCTGCTACAAACATGTCAAATGTTTCAGCGGATTTAAGTTGGGTAGCGGCTACTGGAGCATCAGATTATAATGTTGAGTGGGGTATTTCTGGTTTTATGCCTGGTACTGGCGCTGAATCAGGGAGTGTTGCAAATGTTGCAGGATTAACTACTACAGCCAATGGATTATCACCTGAAACTGTTTATGAATTTTATGTAATGACAAATTGTGCTGCTGGTATTGGTGCGTGGACTGGACCTTATTCTTTCACAACATTGCCTTTGTGTCCATTTCCTACTGGAACTTCATCTGTAGCAGGTGTGTTTGATGCTGCCTTATCTTGGAATACTGGTGGAACTGAAATTTTATGGGATGTAGAATATGGAGCAGCTGGTTTTGTTTTAGGGTCAGGTACTTTAGATAACAACTTAGCTGTTATGAGTGATAACTTAACAGGTTTAACAGCTTCAACTGATTACCACTGGTATGTTAGAGCTGTTTGTGATTTGAATACGACTGATGGAACTGATACTGTTTCTTATTGGGTTGGACCAGAAATGTTTACAACAGCAGTTTCATGTCCTCAACCAACATCTTTAAATACAACAGTTAATTCTCCAAATGATGCGGATTTAGCTTGGACTGCTGGTTTAGAAACTGAATGGGTTATTGAATATGGTCCTGCTGGATTTACACCAGGAACGGGAACTTCTTCAGTAACAAACACAAATCCTACAAATGTTACAGGTTTATCACCTAATATGGCTTACGATTTCTATGTTGCTGCAGTTTGTGCACCTGGAGATACTTCAGATTGGTCTGGGCCGAATACATTTAATACGCCAATTTCATGTTTTGATGTAACGGGATTAAATACAACGAATGTAACTGCAACTTCAGCTGACTTAAACTGGACAGCAGGAGCTTTAGAAACTGAATGGATGGTAGAATGGGGAATGACTGGGTTTATGCCTGGTGCTGGTACATTAGTAAATGTTACTCCTGCTCCAACTACAAGTATTACAGGTTTATCTGCAGGTACTAATTATGATTTTTATGTGCAGTCTGTATGTGGTGCTGGTGATTCAGCAACATGGGTTGGGCCGTTTACGTTTATGTCAACAATAACTTGTCCTGAACCAACAAACTTATCTGCAATTAATATTACAAACACTGCCGCTAATTTATTATGGCAAGCAGGTGGTGCTGAAACAGAATGGAATTTAGAATGGGGAACTGCAGGATTTATGCCTAATACAGGTTCTGAATTAGGTAATGTAAATACTAATGCTACACCATACTACGCAACTGGTTTAGGTTCTTGTGGAATTTACTCTTATTATGTACAAGGTGTTTGTGGTGTTGGAGATTCATCTAGTTGGGCTGGACCTTTTACATTCTCTACATTACAAGGTACTGCAATTGCACCATATTCTGAAACTTTTGATGCTGGATTAACAACACCAAATTGTTGGACAAATACAGGTGCAGAAGGTTGGTCATTTAACGCTTCTGGTGCTGGTGGACCAGGATGGGGTGTTTCAGGATCAGTTGATCATACTTCAGGAACTGGTAATTTTGCTTGGATTGATGCTTCTGGTGGAATCGGAACAAATGAATTTACTTCTCCTATGATTAATTATTCATCTTTAGCTAATGCTTATGTTGGTTATTGGATATTAAGTAATAATGTTGAAGTTGGTGGAGATGCTAATGTTCAAAATGTGATGACTTTAGAAGGTTGGGACGGAACAAACTGGATTCAAATAGGTCAATATAGTGCAAATGATGTTGATTGGGTAAAAGTTGAATACGTAGTACCTTCTTCTTTACCAACTACTACTCAATTTAGATTGATTCAGTCAGAAGGACCTAATGGTGGAAATGCTTATGTTAACGATTTATTAGTAGATGATTTTTATGTTGTTGATGGACCTCCATGTACACCAATGGTGTCTGCTGGTACTGCTGTAACAGGTCCTGTTTGTACTAATGGTGCAACAGATATGTTTGATGCAATAACTGGTTATACAGATGGTGATGGTACATGGTACTTTCCTAATGCTACAGACGTAAATGCTCAAGCTTTTGCTGCTTCAAATGGTTCTTTAGTATTAACAGGGTTAACTGCTGGTGTAGATTATACATTTGATTATGTTGTAGCTAATGCCTGTGGATCTGATACTGTTTCTGCAATTTACAATTGGTCTCCTGCTGTAAACGCTGGTGGTGACGGTTCAGTTACTACTTGTGTAAATCATGATGTAGTACTTATTCAAGAATTAACAGGTTCTGTTGATTTTGGTGGAACTTGGTCTGATGATGACAATGCAACAGGATTAGTAAATGGAATTTTATACCCAGCATTAGTTGTGCCAGGTACATATAATTTCTCTTACGTGATTGATAACGGAACTTGTTCTGATACTGCTGTTGTTGCTGTAACTGTTGATGCTTGTTTAAGTGTTGAGGAAAATGCTAACACTGCGTTAGAGGTTTATCCTAACCCTGTTCAAGATGTATTAACAATTGCTAACTTAAATATTGAAGGTTCTGCTGTTATTACTTTAGTTGATGTTCAAGGTAAAATTGTTTACACTAAAAACATTACTGATTTAACAGGTAACTTCCAATTAGATTTAACTGATTTCGAAAATGGAGTTTACATTATTGAAGTAACAAGTGATTCTAATACACAAAAAGTTAGAGTTGTAAAACACTAAATTTTTAACCGATACTAATCGGTAAATATATTTAAGAGAGGGTTGGCATTGTCAACCCTCTTTTTTTTTGTTTAATTTAATTGCAATTAGGTTACTAAAAATAGAAAAAACTAATGTGTAGTTATGTCACTTATGTGGTTCAAAAAAATTACTTTTACAAAAGCATTCTAGCATTTAAACAAAATAATAAATAAATGAAAGTCTTAGGAATAATACCATCTAGATACGAATCCAGTCGATTCCCGGGTAAACCATTAATTAATATTGACGGAAAATCAATGATTCAACGTGTATATGAACAAACTTCAAAGTCAACATTAATAAACAAACTTATTGTCGCAACAGATGACCAACGTATTTTTGACCATGTTAAATCTTTTGGCGGGAATGTGATGATGACATTAACAACACATACTTCTGGTACAGACAGATGCGGTGAGGTAATCGAGAAATATTCAGATTTTGATATTGTGATAAATATACAAGGTGATGAACCTTTAATAAATCCAAATCAATTAGATGATGTAATTAATTTATTTAAAACCGAGTCAGTACAAATAGGTACTTTGGTTAAACAAATGACTTCAATTGATGATATTCTTAATCCAAATCGTGTAAAAGTTGTTTTAGATCAAAATAATAAAGGGATTTATTTTAGTAGAAGTCCAATTCCTTATGTTGCAAATACAAATCAAAAAGATTGGCTAACAAAAGCTAAGTTTTGGAAACACATTGGAATATATGCTTGGCGAATGAATGCACTTAAAACGATTGTTAAACTACCCAAAACTGAATTAGAACAACAAGAGTCTTTAGAGCAATTAAGATGGCTGTATAATGGTTTTAAAATTACCACAGTCGAAACAAAAATAGAAACACCTAACATTGACGTGCCTGAAGATTTAGAAAAAGTATTATCTTTATTGAAAATGAAATAAAAATAACAAGACTCTCTAGTTAAGTAAAAATCAATATTATGGCAAAAATTAAACTTAAAAATATTTCAACCCAACAAATAGATAAGTCTAAAAAAGAGGAGGTTAAATTAGAAAATACCAAACTAATAGCCGAAATTATTGAATTACAACGAAAAATGAATGCGCAAAGTAAATATGCGTTGTTGATTATCTTTCAAGGTATGGATGCTTCTGGTAAGGATGGGGCAGTTAGGCGAACTTTAAGTGGTATTAACCCAAATGGGATTAGCGTGAAGTCTTTTAAAAAGCCAACAGATGAAGAATTTGCACATGATTTTTTGTGGCGGGTTCATCCACATACACCAGCTAAAGGAATGATTCAAGTATTTAACCGTTCACATTATGAAGACATTTTAGTACCGTCAGTTTATGGGGTTTTACCAAAAGAAACCATTAACCAACGTTTTGACTTAATAAATAATTTTGAACGCCAAATAGAATCTAACAATACAACCATTTTAAAGTTTTATTTACATACTTCTAAAGATGAACAGTATAAACGCTTAACCGAACGTATTGAAATTAAAGAAAAACATTGGAAACATAAAGATGGCGATTGGGAAACCCGAGAACATTGGGATGAATTTCAAACTGTTTACGAAACTATTTTTGAAAAATGTAGTCAACCCGAATGGACAATCGTTCCAGCTGATAAAAATTGGGAAAAAGTGAATGTAGTTGCAAAAACAATATTGAAAGCACTTCAAAAAATGGACTTAAATTGGCCTGATTTAGAGTCAGAAAAATTTGGTAAAAAGTAACTTTTTAACCGTTGAGATTGTTATAGATGTATGAAGCTTTTAGTTTGTACACTATTGTGTTTAACATCTTGTTTTGGCTTTGGTCAACAAGATACATTAAATAGGTATAAATTTAGTGTGTCTATTTCTGCTATGTCAACTCTAAATTATGGTTTTAAGTCTTTTAATGATTTGAACCTTTCTCCCTATGGTGAATCACAATTAGCAGTCTTTAAAGATGAAAAATATACCGTGGACTATCAAAACTTTAATTTTTCAAAAGATTTTGATTTACAATTGTCTGTTAATTGGTTGAATTCTGATAAATATATATTACGTCAATCATTTTCTGTATTTATTGGCAAAGCTACCGAAAGAGCAAGGTTAACTTTAACAACTTTTGGCGAAAAAACAGGTGTTGAAAATGTTTATCCCGAGTATCAATATTGGGCAGATAACTTAACCGTTGGTTATCAATCTACTTACTCAATCGAGTCGAATTATTATGGTATTTACAACCAATTTATGCTACTTAAAAAGTTTAAAAATGCACTTAATTTAGGAATTGGATTGTCATCTGTTAGACGGTTTAGGCAAGAGTTTTATCCCATTTTTGATGCCGGTTATTTGTCAGATAGACCTTGGGATCCATTAGATTCATATTACACCAGGCAATTATGTATCAGTACACAGGTTGAAAAATCAAAAGACCGTTTTACAGGTTTTCTAAATTTTAGCCAATCGGTTTTAATATTGAAAAAAAACAAAGGGCATGCACAGGTTCCAAAAGGTGAAATTGAAGCTGTGTCAAACAATTTAGATTACTGGTTTCTGCTCTATATCAAAGCCGGTTTGTCATTTAACTTTAAATCTATGAACAATAAACAATAGCGAGCATATTTTTGCTTTAGCAAAAAGCACCCCGCATTCCGCATCCTTCACCCCTATTTAATAATCAAACCCCACAATATTCACAATACTTAGAATCAGGATTGTGCTTATATGTAAAATCTTCAGCGTACATTGATTTGATAACCTCTTTTAGCTCGTTAGTAAATAATTCTAAAATTTCATCAGTTAATAATTCAGTTTCGCTCTTAGTGACTTTAACATTTTGAACCCAACTCTTTAAATTAATCATAGAGATAATTCCGGCCGAAAAATTTGTACGTTCTGGAAATTGTTGTTGAAACATTAAGGCATACATTAATAACTGTCGTGCATACGCTTTTTCTTTGTGGTAAGTCAAACTTTCTAAACTTAAATCTATCCCTTTTTTAGGAGCAGGTATCGACACTTTTTTAGTTTCACATTTTCCAGATTTATAATCAATAATGCGATATTCTGATCCAAATTGTTCAATTCTGTCAGCATTTCCTTTTATTTTTATCGGTTTGAGTACCCCATTTATCTTAATATCAAAAACAGCTTCAATTTCTTGCTCTAACTCTTTAATATAAATCGGAAAATCAATCTTTTTGAGCTCGTCAACTTGTTTGTCAATAAATTTATTAAGTAATTCTAAACTCACATCAAAAGACAATTTATTTTGACCGTATTTGATATCTGATTTAGTAAATGTTTTTAAATATTCTGCTTCTAAATAAGCGTGTAAATTCTTTTTTTCTCGAATAAGC
>Ga0316208_1001915_pt1 | contig 18218 bp, 23 predicted proteins | sample 3monopyrite_MG_FD_204944 | JGI IMG/M metagenome (GOLD analysis project Ga0316208, IMG submission 204944) | Microbial mat bacterial communities from mineral coupon in-situ incubated in ocean water Damariscotta River, Maine, United States -... | ecosystem: Environmental > Aquatic > Marine >...
ATTCAAACCGTCAAAGCAAATGCTAAAGGCTATCGTTCATTCAATGGCTTCAGAAACAGCATACTGTTTTATTGTGGCGGCCTGAATATGGCACCATGAATGTTACACAGATCTACGAAGAGCCACAGGTCTATTGCCCAACTACGCCGTGTTTAGCCACGATGGGAATCAGCTGTACATCTCCAATGCACAGCCCGGTACGGTGAGTGTGATTGATACGAAAGATTGGTCTGTTGTACGTGAGATTAAGGTGGGCAAAGCGCCGGAGCACATGGCCTTGTCAGTGGATGGTTCGAGCTTGTTTGTGGTCAATGTCGGCGAAGGGTTGGTGGTCGCCGTGAATCTGGAAAATGCTGCTGTGGGACAAAGTTTCGATGTTGGCACCGAGCCCCATGGTATTGATATCTCGTCCGATGGCCGCTGGTTATTCGTTTCCAGTAAGGGCAATCAGACATTGAGCCGAATTGATCTGACCGACAACAGCGTAACGTTGATCGATCTGCAGCCCGCCCCCTATCATGTCGCATATGTCGGTGAAGTCGGCAAGCTTTATGTCTCCAGCCGTAAAGAATCGAAAATTTGGGTGCTGGATCCAGTATCGTTAAAGGTCGTCGCTGATATTGATATTGGCCGTGGTGTGGCACATCAGATGGCGGTGCTGCCGAAATGAACAGCAGGGGCATGAAAGTCAGTGAGTTGGCGAGGCGTTCCGGAGTGACGGCCGAAGCCATTCGTCACTATACTGACAAGGGTCTGTTGTTGGCTAAACGGGATCCTGTAAATGGTTACAAAATCTATCAGACGGCCGATGTTGGCCGCGTGCGCTTTATCCGTCAGGCGAAACAGCTGGGGTTAAAATTGGCCGAAATTGGTCAGGTTTTATCCCATGCGGATAAGGGGGTGTCGCCTTGCGCCGGTGTGTATGACATGATTCAGGCAAAGATTGAAGAAAACCGGTGCAGGTTAAACGAGCTTGAAGCGTTGCAAATACGTATGAAAAACGCGCTGAATCAATGGTGCGCTATGCCCGACAAGGTACCCTGTGGTGGTGCCTTCTGTTGCCTGATTGAGTCGGTAGAAGGGATTGCAGATGGGGTTTGACCTGGGGGTAACCCCAGGGTTTTAGAATCAAGAGCTTGTCGTCTGGCTCACAGGAGTTGTCATGTTGCGGATCTTGTTAGTGGTATTAGCTTTGGCAGCGGTCCCCCCTGCCATGGCAGGAGACGCCTCTCGGTTTAATACCCTGTTCGGAGAACTGCTGGGTCAATACTGGCAGCCGACAGTGACGATTCATGGTGTCGAGACGACGGTCTTTGATTATGGCGCGATGCAACGCGAGGCCGAGCCACTGATTGAAGAAATTATCGCAACCCTGGAGCGGATTGATCCCTCGACACTACTAGGTAGCGAAAACGAAACCAAGGCCTTCTGGATCAATGTCTACAACTTCGCCGCCATGCGCATGGTGGTCGATGCCTACCCGGTCGATTCCATTACCAGTTTCAAGATCAGCCTAATCAAACACCCCTGGTCGAAAAAATCTATCCAGGTGGGTGGGCGCTGGTACAGCCTCAGTGGGATCGAGAAAGAGGTTCTGCTGCAACGTTTCAATGATCCGCGCATCATCTTTGCGGTTAGTTGTGCGGCGGTGAGTTGCCCAGACCGGCGTGCGGAAGCCTTTGATGGTGCCCGGTTAGAAACCCAGCTGGATGATCTTATTAGAAATTTTTTTCGTAACCCCAAGAAGGGACTGTTTCTGAATCGAGATACCAACACGCTGACACTGGCGTGGATTATTAAAAAAGACAGCCACCTTTTTCAGGATGACGAACAGAGGATGATGGCGTTTGTTAAGCCCTATCTGGATAAAGAGCAACAGGACTGGTTGGCAAGGCACCAAGTCACGCTTGATTACTTTGAGCACGACTGGACGCTTAACGACCTGGCCCAGGCAGACGGTAAGTGAAGGAAGGAATAAGTCAGTATCGGTTCCGCATAGCAGCAGATTTTTAACTTAAGTGAAAAGGAGACTTGTTATGAAAAAAATCATTGCACCAATGGCTGTAGGGCTCGTGTTAGCTGTTTCTATTGTCCATGCCGATGACAGCCATCACCCTGAGAAAGGGGCGGCAGCCGATACCCCGGCAGCTCAGGGTATGGGCAAAGGGATGGGGCAAGGCATGATGGACATGGAGCAGATGCAGACGCGCATGCAGGAGATGCAACAAATGTTGGATCGCATCGACAAAACTGATGATCCGAAGGCGCGCCAGCGCCTGATGCGGGAACACATGGAGAAGATGCACGAGATGATGTCCGGCATGATGGGTAAAGACACGATGGGTAAGGGTATGATGGGTAAGGGCATGATGATGCAGGGTGCCGGCGACATGAAAGGGCCAGGCAAGATGGGTGACATGCCCATGGAGCAGCGGCAGAAGATGATGGAAAAGCGCATGGATATGATGCAGGGCATGATGGAACAAATGATGGGGCAGATGATGATGCAACAGCGTAGTAATCAAGGCGGGATGAAAAAATAACAAACACAGGCACCCTGGAGCGAGGCTGTTTTACCTCGGTAAAGGGTGCCTAATAGTGATCTGTGAAGTGAGGGTAGCGAGATGAAGTCTGGTAAAGACCCGGTATGCGGCATGAAGGTTAGCGATGACTCAGTGCATCACACTGAGCATGGCGGCAAGACATACTATTTCTGCAGTGAGACTTGCTTGAGCAAGTTCTCGGCGGCACCGGCCCAATATCTGCGGCAAGATGCTGTTGATGAAAAAAAGCAGGCTGGACATTCGTGCTGCGATGCTGGCTCAAAAAAGTCGGACCCAAACGCAGCAGGCTCCAACGTAGCGCAGACCACAGCTGATGTATCGGCTATGTACACCTGTCCCATGCATCCTGAAATACAGCAGCAGGGGCCGGGTGCCTGCCCCAAATGCGGCATGGCGCTGGAACCGATGGGTGTTCCTGCCGCCGCCACCAAAACCGAATACACCTGCCCCATGCACCCTGAGGTTGTTCAGGATCATCCCGGCAACTGCCCTAAGTGCGGTATGGCGCTGGAACCACGTACCGTTGATGCGGACGAGGACAGCAGCGAGCTGGATGATATGACACGCCGTTTCTGGGTCAGCGCGGTGCTGGCCATCCCGGTATTATTCAGTGCCATGGCGGCTGAATTCTGGCCCGAGGCCATGGCTGACATTATCGATCCCAGTCTGCGGCAATGGATTGAAATGGTGTTGTCGGCCCCGGTAGTGATCTGGGGTGGCTGGATCTTTTATGTCCGTGCTGTGCAGTCGGTGATCACGCGTAACCTCAATATGTTTACCCTTATCGGGCTCGGCGTGTCGGTTGCCTGGAGCTATAGTTTTATCGCAACAGTCTTCCCAGGTATTTTCCCGCCCGAGGTGTTCAACGACGTGGGCGTCGTGCCGGTCTATTTCGAAGCGGCTGCGGTGATCACTGCCCTGATCCTGCTAGGTCAGGTACTGGAGCTGCGGGCTCGCAGCCAGACCAATGCCGCCATCAAACTGTTACTCGGCATGGCGCCCAAGACTGCCCGTATTGTCCGTGAAGATGGGACTGAAGAAGATATCCCGCTAGAGCATGTACAGGTCGGTGATACGCTACGGGTGCGTCCTGGCGAAAAAATTCCAGTGGATGGCAAGGCGATCGGTGGCGAAAGTAATGTGGATGAGTCCATGGTGACTGGCGAGCCTCTTCCTGTTGCAAAGACGGCGGGAGAGCGCTTGATCGGCGCCACGGTCAACGGCACGGGTGGCTTGCTGATGCGGGCCGAAAAAGTGGGGTCAGACACCCTGCTGGCGCAGATCGTTCATATGGTGGCCGAAGCCCAGCGTTCTCGTGCCCCGATCCAGAAGTTGGTGGACATTGTTTCCGGCTATTTTGTCCCGGTCGTGGTAGTGATCGCGATTATTACCTTTATCGTCTGGAGTGTCTGGGGTCCTGAGCCTGCCATTGCCTATGCGGTGATCAATGCCGTGGCGGTATTGATCATCGCCTGTCCCTGTGCGCTGGGACTGGCGACGCCTATGTCCATTATGGTCGGCACCGGTAAAGGCGCGATGATGGGTGTGTTGTTTAAGAATGCCGAGGCGCTGGAGGTGTTGAGGAAGGTGGACACCCTGGTGGTAGACAAAACCGGCACGCTCACCGAAGGCAAACCGAAACTGGTCTCGGTGGTGGCCTGCGAGGGTTTCCAGGAGGACGACAACCTGCGTCTGGGCGCCAGCCTGGAACGGGCCAGCGAGCACCCTCTGGCCGAAGCCATCGTGCGGGGCGCCGAAGAGCGTGCTGTGGAACTGACCCAGGCCGATAATTTTCAGTCGGTCACTGGCCAGGGCGTTACCGGCATCGTTGACGGTCGCAAGGTGGCACTGGGTAATCGCAAACTGCTGGAGAGTCTCGGCATTGATGTAGGTGATTTGCCACAACGGGCGGATAGCCAGCGAGCCGAAGGTCAGACCGTGATGCTGTTGGCAGTGGATGGCAAGGCGGCCGGCCTGATAGGTGTCGCCGACCCGATCAAGGAAACCACACCCGAGGCCATCCGCAATCTGCATGACGAAGGGATTCAGGTTGTCATGCTCACAGGTGACAGTCGCAAGACCGCCGAGGCGGTGGCCGCCCAGCTGAATATCGACCAGGTGCAGGCTGAGGTGCTGCCGGAGCAAAAGGCCGAGGTGGTCAAGCAACTCCAGGCCGAAGGGCATATCGTCGCCATGGCCGGTGACGGTATCAACGATGCGCCCGCCCTGGCTCAGGCCCAGGTGGGTATCGCCATGGGCACCGGTACCGATGTCGCCATGGAAAGCGCCGGAGTGACCCTGGTCAAGGGCGATCTGCGTGGCATTGTGCGCGCCCGGCGACTTTCGCGCGCCACCATGCGCAATATTCGTCAGAATTTGTTCTTCGCCTTTGTCTATAACGCTTCCGGTGTGCCGGTTGCAGCCGGCGTGTTGTATCCCGTGTTTGGGCTTTTACTGTCACCTATCATCGCCGCGGCAGCGATGAGTTTCAGTTCATTTTCTGTTATCACCAATGCCTTGCGCTTACGCAGGGTCAAACTATGAGAATGGTGCGCGTGCTGGCGTTAAATTCTCAGGGGGACACGTAGTGGACACGAGCAGTGACGTTGTTTATGGCATGCGGGGAGCAGGCATCAATGCATAGAGAAGTGCTTACATTTGGCGGTGCTTCATCCTCCATAAACTGCAGCACTGCCGTATCAGAGTCGAGATTCAGCGTGGCCAAGATAGCCTCTGGTGACGCTGGGTTTTGTGTATCAGCGGCCCCGGGATTAGTGAGTTAATCGTACCCACTACAAGTCCTGAACCAAAGGAGAACTATGATGGAAGGTCTAGGTACGTTGTTGCTGTTTGCTGTGTTTTTTTACCTGATGATGCGCTTTGGCTGCGGCGCCCACATGACGCATGGACACGGCGGACACGCCGGTCACGGTGACAGCGGGGAGAAACATATCGATCCCGTCTGCGACATGGAGGTGGAAGCGGATAAGGGCTACGGCAAGATGTACGAAGACACGCTTTATCGCTTCTGTTCGAAGAGTTGTCTGGATAAATTCGATGCCGATCCAGGGCGCTATTTGAATAAAGGTGAAGGGGAAACACATGAGATGTGAACATCATAAACAGGGTATTTCATTGCTTGCAGTAGGTCATGCTACCAGCCTGACTCTGGCAATCAGCTTCGCGTTGTGTGTCGGCTTTGACCTGTTTCTGCCAGAGCACGCCATGTATGCAACCTGGCAAAAATTGTTGCCGGGCTTTGAGTGGATCAGCTGGAAAAGTTTTTTCCTGGGACTGATCGAAGCCTATGGCTATGGCTGGTACTTCGCTTTGATTTGGGTGCCAATCTACAACTTTGTGGCGCTTCGTAAAGGGCGAGGAAAAGCTAGCGATGGATAATGCGGTGGCTTTGGGTTATGGCAAGTACTACCGTATGGATGGTGAGTAGCGGATGCAAATGAAAGAAACGGGTTAATGGACAACAGGAGATGGAGATGATGTTCTTTGAAGATGGTCAACATGGCTGGTTGATGGCTCTGGGGGTCGTGCATTTATTGATCTTCTGGATCATCGTCATTCTGGCAGCCGTTGCGCTATGGACGTGGCTGAAAGGCGACTACCGTAACGGTGTATCAGCGTCAGTGGAAAAAACACCGTTGATCATTCTCCAGGAACGCTATGCGAGAGGTGAGATACAACAAGACGAATTTGAAGAAAAAAAACGTGATCTTGAAACGTGAACAACACGGTTTACCAACGGCGTGGAATGCAGTTGCTGTGATGCGGAATGCAACAGATTCAAAAGGAGATTGAGATGGATTCGGAAACCGGACATAAAGTAGCGTGGTGGCGTACGCGCAACGGACTCGTGCTGCTCGGCTTTGCCGCAGTGGCGGGGTTTTTCCTGCTCAGCGAACACCGTGTCCACGCGCTGGGCTGGCTGCCGTGGCTGTTTTTACTCGCCTGTATTTTGATGCACTTCTTTATGCATGGCGGACATGACGGCGGGCACAAGCATGACTGAAGCCGCGCCTGCCTACGGCCTATGGTCGCTGGTGATCATCAATTCAGCGATTTTCATCTTCTTCGCCTTTAGTTTCTTCAAGCCGCAGAGCAAACGTGACTGGCGCAGCTTCGGTGCCTTTTCCGCCTTCCTGGTGGCACTGTTCACGGAGATGTATGGTTTTCCGCTGACCATCTACGTCCTTTCCGGCTGGTTGCAGACGAATTACCCACAAGTGGATTGGCTCTCCCACGATGCCGGGCATCTGCTGGAGATGATATTTGGCTGGAAGGCCAATCCCCACTGGGGGCCGTTTCATATCCTGAGTATGGTGTTTATCGGCGCCGGTTTCTGGTTGCTCGCCGTCGCCTGGCGTGTGCTCTATAAAGCCCAGACCAGCGGCACCCTGGCGGCAGAGGGACCCTACGCCCGTGTTCGCCACCCCCAATACGTCGGCTTTGTCCTGATCATGTTCGGCTTCCTGTTGCAGTGGCCGACGATTTTGACGCTGCTGATGTTTCCTGTGTTGGTTTACATGTATCTCAGACTGGCGCGTTACGAAGAGAGCACAGTGCGAGCTGAGTTTGGTGCCGTCTATGATCAATATGCCGCACGCACCCCAGCATTCATGCCGCATCTGCGGCTTCACAATCAAGACAACATCAAGGAGCGATAATTATGACTAAACAACCGCGCAAAGCTCAAAAAAAGAAAGTGCTCAAGCAAGCTGCCGCCCCTGAAATTATACAGGCCATTAGCGACGACGAGCGCTACGCGATGATCGCCGAGAGCGCTTATCTCCTTGCCGAGCAGCGCGGTTTTCAGGGCGATGCAGCACTGAACGACTGGTTGCGGGCAGAGTTGGAAGTTAGCGCGCGTCTACGAGCAAGCGAGTAGGGCGCTGCCATGGAGATTGACGCCTTTACCCACGAGCCGCGTGTCGCCTATTTTTCTATGGAGATCGCCCTGCGTAACGAGATTCCCACCTATGCCGGCGGCCTGGGTGTGCTTGCCGGCGATACCCTGCGTTCCGCCGCCGACCTGGAGGTACCCTTGGTGGCGGTAACGCTGGCCAGTACGGCGGGTTACTTTCAGCAGAGCCTCGACGCCGAAGGGCGGCAGGCCGAGCAAATCAATCCCTGGCAACCGTCCCACTGGGCGGTGCCCCTTGATGCCATTGTGGCAGTCACCATTGAGGGGCGGCGCGTTTGGGTGGGCGGCTGGCTTTATGTGCTCAAGGGCCACATGAATGGCGAGCAGCCGGTGGTGTTGCTCGACACCGACCTGGAACAAAATGGCGCCGACGATAGGGCCATCACACGACAACTTTACGGCGGCGGTGATGCCTACCGACTCAAGCAAGAGATTGTACTCGGCATTGGTGGCACCCGCATGCTGCAAGCCCTGGGTTTTCAGTTGCGTCAGTACCACATGAATGAAGGACATTCGGCGCTCCTGGCGCTGGAGCTGTTGCACCGCTATGCTTATCCGCCGGAAGATGTGCGCCCAGGTGAATCGCCCTACGACATCCATCGTGTGCGCGAATTGTGTTGTTTCACCACCCACACGCCGGTTGAGGCGGGACATGACAAGTTCGGTTATGAACTGGTGCGGCGTATTCTCGGTGACTATATTGATCTGCCCACGCTACAGCGTCTGGCCGGTGCAGAGCATCTCAATATGACCCGTCTGGCACTGAATCTGAGCGAGTACGTCAATGGCGTCGCCCTCCGTCATGCCGAGGTTTCTCGCCATATGTTCCCTGGCTATCGAGTCCATGCCGTGACCAACGGCGTGCACCCGCTCACCTGGACCAGTGCGCCCTTCCGTCGACTTTACGATGCGCATCTGCTGGGCTGGTGCCACGAGCCGGAGCTATTGATGCGGGCGGAGTGTTGCATCACCGATGAGGCCATTCGGGCGGCACACATGGAGGCGAAGCAAGGGCTCATCGATGAAGTCAAAACCCGCACCGGGATTGTGTTGCTGGCCGATTGTTTCACCATCGGTTTTGCCCGCCGTATGACGGCCTACAAACGTCCGGATCTGCTCTTCTCCGATCTGCAACGGCTCAAGCAGATGGCACAACGTCATCCCATTCAGATCGTGCTTGCGGGCAAGGCGCACCCACACGATGTCTCAGGCAAACAGCTGATCGAAACCTTGCACATGCATCTGCGCGAGCTCAGCGGCGTCATAACCATCGCCTATCTACCTGACTACGATATGGCTACTGCACTTACCCTGGTGTCTGGTGTGGATGTCTGGCTGAATACGCCGTTGCGGCCGATGGAAGCGAGTGGCACCAGCGGCATGAAGGCTGCGTTCAACGGTGTGCCGCATCTGAGCGTGTTGGACGGCTGGTGGGTAGAAGGCTGTATCGAAGGGATCACCGGTTGGGCCATCGGCGATGATGTAGCATCCGCCAACGGCGATGACGCCGGGCAACTGTATGGGAAGCTTGAAGACACCATTCTTCCGCTTTATTACCAGGACCAAGCAGGTTGGACAGCGGTGATGAAAGGGGCCATCGCCAAATGTGCCTCTTATTTCAATAGCCAGCGCATGATGCGCCGCTACGCCAGTGAGGCGTATATGCGTTGAACGGACATGGATTGCGTCGAGGTAGTGAGGCGATGCTGGAACATCGATGCGGAAAATTCAGTGCCGCGACGAAAGTAGATTGTCATCATAAAACAACCCCGCATCAGCGGTACGCTGAAAAAACTCAGGTTTGACGGAAACGGTTTATATAGAGCAGAGATTGTCGTTGTCAGCCTTTGCTGGTTTGTTCCAGCTTATGATGCGCTTTGGTTGTGGCGCCCACATGTGAATCAAATTTTGAACTGAATTTTTTCTTCTCTATTGCCGAATTGCCGAGAAGAGGGGTAGTATGTCTCGGGTAACATAAAAATACCTGTATGTTCCGCTTGGGAACTTGCAAAAGGTATGAGAAAGAGAGAAGCCACCGGCATGGTCAGTCATCAGGCCGGATGGATTGAGATGGTAGGTGTGGAGTTGTTTTTGGTAACAATACATACAAATTAAAGGGGACGTTATGCGTTCAAATATATTTTCTATAATGCGCCGCGGTGCGGCAACGGGGTTCCTTAGTATCGGGGCCATGAGCATGTTTGCGATAGACATGGGGGTTGTCGAGGCTGTCCCGGCATTTGCCCGGAAATATGAGGCAAACTGTGCCTTGTGTCATACCAATGTGCCACGTTTGGCACCATTCGGTCAGCAGTTTAAGGAAAACGGCTATCAGTTTCCCGGTACCGCAGATGGGGGCAGTCAGGCCAAACGTGTTCTAGACGGTCCACAGGGCGCCGTGACGCTGGATGATATGTCAAAAATTATGGCCGTGCGTATACGTGCTGATATCCAGCGTCCGTCTTTTCGGCAAGAAACCGATGCCATGAAAGATGATGGCGTGCGTGAGCAAGTGGGTATAGTCGCACCGCAAATCATCAATTTTTACTTTGCCGGGACAGCAAAAGAAAATCTGGGCTTTCTTCTGGAGGCGGAAATGAATTCCGAGGAAGAAGATCCTGGTGTTGTATTTGACCGTGCATTCGTGACATTTAGCAACCTGGGCAAGCCGGGTCTGGCTAATGTCCAGGTGGGAACCTTTGACCCCTCCGGTCTTTACGCCTTTCCTACTCATCGTCAGCAGATCAACCCCATCGGCCCCAAGGCAGATGACACAGTCTTTCCAGCCACCGTTAATCAGATTCCATTATTGCCACTGGCATTTTCAAGCAAGATGTATGGCTTGACTCGGGGATCGGCGCTAGCTGGGCAGGAAGACTTTGCGATTTTGCCATTCGAGCCGTTGCTGTATAACGCCCCGACCCAAACCGGGGTCTCCATCCACGGTCGGCCGGGCGGCTTCGGCAGCGGCTTTCTGTATCAGCTGGGCATGGCGGTCAACGACAAGGCCAACATAGACGGGACCAAAGAAAACCGCTATGACACCTATATCATGGGCCGTTATGACTTCATGGTAGGCGCCGCAAGTTCCCAGGTATCGGCCTTCTACTACAATGCGCCGGATGCAGCCATTTCGACCCTGAATATGAACGGTACTTTGGTTTACGCCGATCAGGCCACGGATATCAACCGCTGGGGTATCGGTGCCCGCGCCCAATGGGACGAGTGGGATGTCTATGCTACCTATATTGCCGACTCCATTGACACGCCAACCTGGGCTACCGGACAGCCAGGGATGGCGGCCAATTCGGTCTGGGAGACCGATGGTGCCGGCTTCAGCGCCGAGGCGGACTGGCGTATGAACGCGAACTGGATGCTGGGGCTGCGCTATGACTGGATGGCGCCGGGTGGTCTGAAGACGCTACCCATGGGCAGCACCCTGCCGCTCAACGTGGACGCCTCTTTTCTCGCGCCTATCGTGAAGTATTATCCTAGCCCCAACATCGGGCTTTATGCGCGCGCTCACGTTAACCTTGAGAGTGACAAGAAAAATCCCATTGGTGGTGGTGTTGATGAGCAACCCGCGACCAATCTTCAGAATATGCTGACCATGGGGATTGATATGGCGTTCTAGAGGGGCTATCGGATTATGAAAATCGTCTAGCAGTGCCGATGATTTTCACATAATCTGCAGACCTGGAGGTGGACATGGCGCGTACCTTGGTGCGTTCTGTGTCCACCTTTTTTGTTTTGGATTTCAGTGCAGCTGTCGCTGAATTAATCACGGCGCTCACTTCAAGTAGTGAGCGAGGTAGCGTCAGTCTTCGGTAGGGGTCGGGTAAATCTTGCCGCATCTTTCGCAGCGAAGCGCAAAAAGCGTGTGTGCGTACTCACCTGGAGCTTTTTCAATAGTCTGCCAAACGGCATCAGGCCATTAAATCAAGCTTGGGCGGTTCTGCTGTGGCGGCATTATCGGCGACGGCCTGATAGTGGCGTGTCTCGGCTGAGCGCCTTTGACTTGGCGGCACTGGTATTTCGGTTGCGGTGCTGATGTCGTTTTCTTCTGATGGTTTACGCTCGTCTGGTTTTGCAGAATTTTCTGCACCAAGTTCTTTACGTGCCTCGGCTGCCATCAGCATGGCGGCGGCGGCAACGCTGCGATCCTGTGATGATGGCTCGGCTGGTGCCAGAGCCGCTGCGCGGATCTGGTTGGCCTTTTGTATGGTTGCCTGTGGGTCGCCGGAAACCTTGCCCGTATCGATGCTGACCTCACCACCGACGGCGTAGAGATTGCCGTCCGGGCCGCGTTGTTGGCTGAAACTGGCGCCGCCCCTGATGAGGTTGCCACCAGCCGTCTTGTGGGCGGCCTCATGGGCGCGCACTTCGCGGTCGCGGTCCTGTAGCTGTCGTATTGCCTTTTGCTCTGTTGGGGTAAGTTGTTGGTTTTGTTTGTCAGTGTGGCCGGTTGGCGTCGCTTTGTCAGTTGTTGTTTCTGCCGTGTTGCTGGCCTTTGTCTCAGCTGCTGAGGGGTTGGGTGCGCTGCGCCCAGCCTCGCTTGCCAGCGGCTGTGGTTTGTTAGCATAGGCGTTGATGCCGGGACTAAAGCCGCTGATCTGCACAGCAGAATCCCTTTAGGCGAGCGTCGCCAGGATGATATATAGAGAATATAAATATAGCTGCAGGATTTTTGCTCGGATTGTGCTGACGCGGCATCCAGGCTAGGCCTTGATGTCCAGCAGACTACCAATCATGTCCGAGCTGGCTTGAATGACCTTGGCGCCCATTTCGACCTGGAGCCGGTTTATCTTCATATCCAGCAGTGGCTTGGTGACGTCATTCACGCCTGGATTGTTGTTAGTCGTCACACTGCTTTTGGCATTGGCAATCTCAAGGGCGTTCTTTTTCAGGCCGTTCATGCCTTTTTGGATGCTCTGCAGGCCGGAATCAAAGGCGGGTATTGAACTCATGATGTCCCCCAGTCGCAATAGTTTGTAATCAGGTACTAATATATCGACCTGTTTGCCGAGGGACTTGAGTGTGAACAATAGTGAATCAGCCGGTAGGGCGCAATAACCGCAGGGCATTGCGCCGCATGTCAGTCTGCGTATTCTAAAGCCGTTTCATTTCCTCCCGCCCAATCTTGCGGATAGATGCCCTTATCTACCAGGCGGTGAAATGTCGAATATGGCCAGTCGGCCAGGCATTTTACCAGGCCATGTTTCACCGGATTGATGTGTACATAATCCATGTGCGCTCGAAAATCCGCCTCATCCCGAATGAGGTGTTCCCAATAGCGTCGTTGCCAAATACCCCGCTCACCCCGGCGGGCACGCACTCGGCTCAGTCGTTCGGTTTTTGGCATTGCTTTGGAGAAAGCCATTTTGATTAAGCGCCAGCGGCTTGCAAAATCGGCGTCGTCAGGAGGGAGTTCAATCACGCAGTGCAAATGATCGGGCAGAACTACCCAAGCGTGAATCACAAAGGGATGCCGTTGCCGAACGGAAATCACCGCTGACCGTAACACATCGATATGGGTGGTTAGTAGCGTGTTTCCTTGCCGTTGCAGCAGATTGACGGTAAAAAAATAGACGCCACCTGGGCGCCAGGCTCGACGGTAATTGGGCATGGTGTGAGTATTGCGGTTTGTTGCATGCGGCGCAATGCCCTGCGGTTATTGCGCCCTACATTCTTCATAAGCGTGGGGTGCAATAACCGCAGGGCATTGCACCGAATGGTGTGATACCCCCCCCCTTGTTCAAAGCATGAATCATGGGACGGGGTTCATAAAAAAGGCCGGGCAAAAGGGCCCGGCCAAAATGCAGAATATATTATTATTGTTAATTCACAGAATATCGCTTAGAACGTAGCGACCAGGTCCAGAGTGGTGAGGTTGTCAGCCTGAATGCCTGTGATGGCTGTATTAGGGTTGGCATTGTCACCGTCGGCGAATTCCAGCACCGCCTTCAGGTTGCTGGCAACCTGGTACGAGGCGTGGAAGGTATTACGATCTGAGTCTGCAGTATTATCAGACCAGCTAACCTTTTCAGTGCGGATGCCTGCACCCCAAGGGCCGTAGTTGTAATCAACCTTGATTTCGTAGGCACTATCAATGATTTTACCTGCACTCAGATAGTCTAGGGCGACAGTTAGGCCGGCGACATTAGGAATCGCGTAAGAAACATTAAAGTCAATGATATCTTCAGCGGTTGTTAAGCCCGTACTCTGTGCTAGATGGGTGGGCGTATCAGCCTGGGTAACCATGCCCAGCTCCAGGTCAAGGCCGGCGACAGGTGAGTAGTTGGCGACCAAGGCCAGAGAATTTTCTTCATTGACCTGCTGTAAATCATTCAGGACAGCACCGGTTAGGGTTACTGGTCCCAGGTCTCCGGTTACGGCCAAACCTGTAAGGTTGTTGTCATAGCGGGCTGTTTGGTTGTCGAGAATGTTACCAATCACGCCACGGTTGTTGCCCCACAGGTCAGGTCTGTCATTTTGACTTTCCATACCGATCGGGTTGTTGAACACACCACCGATCACGGTGACGCCATCAGCGGCATTCCAGGCAAAGAAGGCCTGTTCCAGACTGGTGGTAGTTGTATTGTCAGCGCCATTGGCAAGATCAACGTCCAGGCGCACGGTGACGCCGTCAGCTGGGCTGGCTGAGAAGTCGAGTTCGCCATTGGCGCTGAACTTTCCTTCATTTGGGTTGGTGCCAGTGGTTGGCTGGTTGGCATCGTCAGTAATGTTGTAGGTGATATTTGCAAAACCGCTGGTGTCGGCAGCAGCGGCAGCAAAACCAGGCGCCATGGCGGCGGCGATTGCCAGAGGCAGTAATTTCTTCTTCATGTGATCCTCCTTAAAGGATGTTTGTTTACAATAAAATAACCGTGGTTATGAAGGTTATTCGAATAACCGGGGCCTACTTAATCGCACTTTTTATAAGAATGCAAGTCTTTTGTTGCGCTTTTATCATACTGTTGTGCTGGGTGATGTATTAATGCAACATGATTATCTGGCCGGTCTGCGGGTTTGAATTGCGGGCTTTCATGGTATGATTACGCGCTCGCCTCCATACATATAATAAGCATAGAAGGCAAGGCAGGGGCCAAAACTATCAATTCTCATATAATTTCTCGTTCCGATCATCCTATATCCCGGGCCAATATCAGTGAAAATGCGCTGAAGGTGCTCTACCGTCTCAAGAATGCTGGCTATCAGGGCTATCTTGTGGGTGGCGGGGTGCGGGACCTGTTGTTGGGGCGTGAGCCCAAGGATTTTGATATTGCCACCGACGCCAGTCCGGAGGAGGTGCGCGGCCTGTTTCGCAATTGCCGTCTGGTGGGGCGACGTTTTCGTCTGGCCCACATTATGTTTGGCCGTGAGATTATTGAAGTTGCCACCTTTAGGGCCCAGGCCGGTGCCGAGGATGGTAGTGGCATTGAGGTGGAAGAGGGCGGCCGCCTGCTACGCGATAACAGTTTTGGCACCTTGGAAGAGGATGCCTGGCGTCGCGATTTCACCATCAACGCCCTCTACTATAGTATCGAAGATTTTTCTGTTGCCGATTACACCGATGGCATGGCTGATATCGAGGCTGGACTGCTGCGTGTTATTGGTGAGCCTGAGCAGCGCTTTCGTGAAGACCCGGTGCGTATGCTGCGGGCGGTACGGTTTGCCGCCAAGATAGGTTTTCGTATTGATGAAGCCTCTGAGGCCAAGATTTTTGAGCTTGGCTATCTGTTGGATGATATTCCTGCGGCGCGCCTGTTTGATGAGGTGTTGAAGCTGTTTTTTGGTGGTTGTGCCCTGCAGACGTTTGAGCTGTTGCGACATTACAACTTGTTTCAATACCTGTTTCCTCAGACTGACGATGAGTTAGCCGAGGAAGAGAATCATTTTCCCCACACCATGGTGATGCGGGCGCTGGCAAACACAGATATTCGCATCGCCCAGGGAAAACCGGTGACGCCAGCCTTTCTGTATGCCGCTTTATTGTGGGAGCCGGTCAGGCAGGAGTGGTTGCAGCGTCAGGAAGAGGGGGTGCCAGAACAGCCCGCCCTGACCCAGGCGGCCCAGGATGTGATTGGTCTGCAGATTGAATGTACCTCACTGCCGCGCCGTTTCAGTACGCCGATGCAGGAGATCTGGGCCATGCAGCCGCGTCTGGCCAAACGTGCGGGCAAACGTGCCTGGCGTTTGTTGGAACACCCCCGTTTTCGCGCGGCCTATGACTTTTTACTGCTCTGCGCCGAGACTGGCGAGGTGGATCAAGCCTTGGCTGAGTGGTGGACTGTTTTTCAGGAGGTCGATGATGAGCAACGCAAGGAGATGGTGCGTAAGTTGACGCCAAAAAGGTCACGCCGTGGTGGCCGATCGTCTAACAAGAAGGCGGCTGACTAGGGTATGCCGGGCAGGGTGATGGCATACATTGGTCTGGGCAGTAATCTGGAAAACCCCGTAGGGCAGGTCAAGGTTGCGTTGGGCGAGCTCAACAATCTGCCGCAAACACGTTTGCGGTTGCAATCAAGTCTTTACCAAAGCGCGCCTATGCCCATGAGTCCGGCCAATCAACCGGATTACATCAATGCGGTGGCGGCCCTGGAAACCAGTCTGGCCGCAGATGATCTATTGTCGGCGTTGCAAGGGCTTGAGCTGTTACACCATAGGGTCAGAAAAGAACGTTGGGGGCCGCGTAGCCTGGATCTTGACCTGCTGCTGTATGGTGATGAATGTATCGTCAGCGAGCATTTGACCGTGCCTCACCCGGGCCTGACAGAGCGTGTGTTTGTCTTGTTGCCGCTGTTTGAGATTGCCCCGGCCTTGAGATTGCCGGACAATCGGAGTCTTGCAGATTTGGTCGAGCAGTGTGGCAGTGATGGGCTGACCCGAATCTGAGTAGTGTTTCTCCTGTCGGGCGCAGCGTCTTGCTATTCCCCTCTTTTTCAAGGGGTAGTGATAAAGCGGGCTCTTGTACTCGAAGGGTATAAAGGGTTAGGGGAGATTTAAAAGGGTGTGGAATTGAGTCTGGCATTTGTAAATCGTGAGTCTTTTAAATTTCCCTCAGTCCCCCTTTGTGTAAGGGGGAGGTTGAAGCAGGCATAGATATGGCGCTGGATAATCCCGGTTATATTGTTGTAGAAGGCCCGATTGGGGTGGGTAAAACCAGTCTGGCCAAGCGTCTGGCGCAGAGTTTTAATACCGAGCTGTTGCTGGAAGGGGCGGATGAGAACCCGTTTCTGCAACGTTTTTACAAGGACCCCAGGGCCGCCGCCTTGCCGACGCAGCTGTTCTTTCTGTTTCAGCGCGCCCGGCAGGTGCAGGCCTTACGCCAGGGCGATATGTTTCGGCCGGTGCGGGTGGCGGACTTTCTGATTGAAAAAGACAAGCTGTTCGCGCAGTTGACCCTCGACGACGATGAGCTGGGGCTGTATGACCAGACCTATCAGTATCTGGCCCTGGATACGCCACAACCGGATCTGGTGATCTATCTGCAAGCACCGGTGAACGTGTTGCTGGAGCGGATTCACAAACGCAAGCGTGATTATGAGCAGCACATCGATGCCGATTATCTGCAACGCCTGGTGGATGCCTATGCCCGTTTTTTTCACCAATATAATGACGCGCCATTGCTGATCGTTAATGCCGCCGAGATTAATCTGGTCGACAGTGATATGGACTATAATGCTCTACTGGAGCAGGTTGCAAAGGTGAGCAGCGGTCGTCATTTCTTCAATCCACTGCCGTTTGAATTGAGCAAATAATCGTCGATGTAGGACGCACGGCGCATCTTACATTTAGCAACAGAGAGAAGTCTATGACCATCCCAATAACCTTGAGCCGTTTGCGCGAGATGAAGACGCGAGCAGAAAAGATTGCCTGCCTGACCGCCTACGATGCCAGTTTTGCTCACGTGTTGGACGATGCCGGTGTCGATGTGATTCTGGTGGGTGATTCGCTGGGGATGGTGATCCAGGGGCATAAAACCACTGTGCCAGTGACCATGGAGGATATGGTCTATCATAGTCAGGCGGTCGCCAAGGGCAATGAGACGGCGCTGTTGATGGTGGATATGCCGTTTATGGCTTGCCCGACGGTTGATCTGGCGCTGGTGAATGCCACCCGCCTGATGCAGGAGGGTGGTGCCCAGGTGGTCAAACTGGAAGGCAGTGGTGTGCAGCTGGAGATTGTCACTGAGCTGGCGCGCAGAAGTATCCCTGTCTGCGCCCACCTCGGCCTGCAACCGCAGAGCGTACACAAAATTGGTGGTTACCGTGTCCAGGGGCGTGTGGCCAACGCCGCCAAGGCGATGCTGGCCAGTGCCCGGGCGCTCGAAGCTGCTGGCGCTGATCTGTTGTTGCTTGAATGTGTGCCCGAGGCCTTGGCGACAGAGATCACCCAGGCGGTGACAGTTCCGGTGATAGGTATAGGTGCGGGTGTTAACTGCGATGGCCAGGTATTGGTGCTGCACGATATCCTTGGTGTAACCGCGGGCAAGCCGCCCAGGTTTAGTAAGGATTTCATGGTCGGGGCGGGATCGATCGCCCAGGCCGTCGCGCTGTATGTTGCCGAGGTCAGGGCGGGTACTTTTCCAGATAGGGAGCACTGGTTCAGTTGATGCGGACTGTCAATTCGATTGCCGACCTCAGACGGCAGCTCAACGCCTGGCGCCAGCAGGGGCAAAAGATCGCCTTTGTGCCGACCATGGGCAACCTGCATGA
>Ga0316208_1001916_pt1 | contig 18212 bp, 17 predicted proteins | sample 3monopyrite_MG_FD_204944 | JGI IMG/M metagenome (GOLD analysis project Ga0316208, IMG submission 204944) | Microbial mat bacterial communities from mineral coupon in-situ incubated in ocean water Damariscotta River, Maine, United States -... | ecosystem: Environmental > Aquatic > Marine >...
GGCATGTATACAGCAATCTGAACGTCTATGATCTAGCCACACAAAAGTTGAATTATGGTATAAAACAAGGAAAAATTGGAGGCTCATTGAAATACATTTCTGAGGGATACTTTCGTTTTTTCCAGTTGTATAAGAAATTAAATCAGACAGATTCTGCTCTCCATTATTATCAATTGCATAAAAGATTTGAGGACAGCCTTTATAATGTTGAGAAAGCAAAGCAAATCACTGAAATAGAGACAATTTATGAAACCAACAAACAGAAACAACAAATTGCTTTGCAAGAAGCACAGCTGAATCAAAAAGAGGAAGCGCTCTTGGCTAGAAGAAGATTGATTATAGCACTGATGTTGGGTTTTTGTTTGATCATATTAGCGGTGGGATTTGCTTACTATCGTTATAAGAAAAGGAAAAAGGCTGAACTCCAGAAGAGGATTATTCAAGAACAAGAAAAAAGCATTGATGCAGTAATTCATGCCCAAGAAGAAGAGCGAAAACGGATCTCAAAGGAATTGCACGATGGAATAGGCCAGCAATTAAGTGGGCTGAAGATGGCTTTTCAAAAGCTGGGTACATCATTACAAAATGCGATGCCAGAGAAAAAAGAGGAAATAGAATCTTTGGCAAGTGTTGTATCTGATTCTGCTGATGAGGTAAGGTCCATTTCACATCAAATGATGCCAAGGGCATTGTTAGAATTTGGACTGATTGAGGCCATAGAAGATTTAAGCCAAAAGACTTTTATTCCGTTAGACATTGACTGTGATTTTGAACATTTCAACCTTCAAGACAGGTATAACGAGCGCATAGAGGTAAGTGTCTACCGGATTGTTCAGGAGTTGGTGAATAACATCATCAAACATTCACATGCAACTAAGGTGCATATACAATTGTTTGAAAACAACAAGAAATTGATCCTTATTGTAGAAGATAATGGAAGAGGGTTTCAAAATTCAAAATTATCAGAGGGGCTTGGGCTATTGAATATTAGGAGTAGGCTGAACACCGTAAATGGAGAAGCGAACTTTGAGCCAAGTCCAGCTTCAGGATCAATTGCTACCATTCGGATACAGCTCTAGTAGATTGTTGGTCATTTTTTCGAAAAGAGGTTCCCAATGGTATTTTTCGCTCGCTACTTTTCGACTATTTGTAGACAACTTTTCCCAAAGTTCTTTTGATTCCAACAGTTTGACACAGGCTAACGCAAAGCCGTGAACGTCGTCTTCAATAAGAAGGTGTTGTTTGTCTTTGACATCTATGCCCTCAGCACCTATAGAAGTAGTAACCATTGGAGTGCCTCGGTATAAACCGTCTAACACCTTTACTTTCATTCCGCTACCAAAACGCAAGGGCACAATGAATACACGTGTGTGTTTTAAATAATTCTCTAGGTTGTTAACGAAACCAGGAAAAGAAATATTTTTAGTCAACTCCGCAGCCTTCGCCAATCTGGGGTCTGCTTGATGTCCTAATATACTTAAGGTGCAATCAGGATGTCTCTTAAGAACTTCAGGCCAAACTTTTTCAATAAACCACAATATGCCATCAATATTCGGCTCCCAACTCAAGGTGCCCATAAATAGAAAAGTAGGCTTTGTTTGATTCCATTTTAAATCTGGCAGGTCCAATAATGAGGTGTTACCCAAATGAAATGTTGTTCGGAATCGACTTGTATTGAAGCCTTCCTTTTTATACAATGCAATATCTGAAGGTGTCGAAAATACAAGATGACTGTTCTTGAAGATTTTTCTTTCGTATTGCTTCACGCGCCACTCTTCTAATTTTAGAGCTATTTTTTTTAAGGGATTCGATGTCAATTCACTCATGCGTTTCCACAACATGAATTCTGCATTGTGTGTGTGCATCACTACCTTTCCTTCAAAAGAGGATGGGACATATTGAAACATCTCATAATGATCAACGAGGATAAGGTCATAATCCTTGATGATGCCCTGTAAAGCATTGCTAAAATTACTGGATCGGTTCCTAAAAACGTTCAAGCTCGGACTCATAAAATAGCTCAAAATCAGGTTGATTGGCGAGCGTGATACACTCAATGGTAGCCCAATAAAATCTTTGAGAGAAATCTGATTGGTGAATTCGGCGACATGATTCGTGTCATCTTCTTTCAAGAAACAAGCAACGCCTAATGTAAAGTTGCTTTCTAGATTCTTGACATAATTCCAAGACTTAATTGCACCTCCACTTTTAGGGGGAAAAGGCAATTGTGTAGAGATAAAAAGAATGTTCTTTGGTTTCAATCCAGAAAATCAATATGAGAGCGAAGATAGGGATTTCACCATTTCTATGCCTGGGCATTTTTGCCTCTTAAGCAAGGATTGCTATATTTGGTTAAACCATCATTATAATTTGAAAGGTAACATTCTTATAGTAGACGATCACCAACTGGTACTAGATGGATTGGTATCAATTGTAAACGATTTGGAACAATTCAGTGTATTGGCAAAGGCGCACAATGGAGAAGAGGCCGTTGAAAAAGCAAAATCATTACAACCTGACATTGTTTTGATGGACATATTGGTAAATCAACCATGGAAAGGTTCTATCGCTTCAAACATCATTTAACCAACAATGTTAAAGTTTCTAAACCAAAAAGTAATTCAGTGGTATCATCTATACTTTTACAAATCAATTCAAAACACATGAAAAAATTTAGTTTAATCGCCCTTGGTTCTTGGTTTTTACTAGCAGCCATGGGTTTTGGGGGGGATAAATACGAAACCTTAAAAATTGGCGCAAAAGCGCCTATGGTAGATTATAGGATGAATTCAACACTAGGAGAAGCCACATCGCTCAATAGTCTAAAAGGAGAAAATGGCACATTGGTAATTTTTTCTTGCAACAGCTGTCCTTTTGTAATCGAATGGGAAGACCGCTATCCAGATTTGGCAAGAGAAACTAAAGAAGCAAACATTGGATTCGCATTGATCAATTCGAATGAAGCTAAAAGACAAGGCGATGACTCAATGGAAATGATGAAATTACATGCTTCCGAGAAAGGGTATGCTGAAGTTCCTTATTTAGTGGATGATAAATCTCAATTAGCCAATGCCTTTGGAGGTAAAACAACACCTCATGTATTTTTATTCAATGGCAATTGGGAATTGGTCTACGAAGGTGCGATCGACGACAATTCCAAAGATGCCGACGCCGTTACTCAAAGATATTTACAGAATGCCATTCACAATTTAATTGAGGGCAAACCAATTGATCCGAATGATACAAAAGCCATCGGATGCAGCATTAAAAGGGTAACTGGATAAGCGCATTCTTAAATATTTTTTATGGCCTTCTTGAATCAAGAGGGCTTTTTTTGTGAAGCCCTTATAATACTTGACATCTTCTAGGCATTGCGTAATTTTGTGATTCAATAAAATTAATCCCATGCAAAAGATTTTTAACAATGCAGTAATTGTGGGTATTGGCCTCATGTTATTGACAGCTTGCACTAACACTGCGGACAATAAGACAGCTGATACAAACTCAGAAAGTAAGATTATTACAGCGATGCACTTGCATCAATGGAATAAAGAATTGGAAATGGGTATTGTGAATGATTTTTTCCCACCACCAGTTGCAGGTCGTATTTATACCTATCCCAACATAGCAGCCTATGAAGTTTTGGCGCAGAATCAAGAGGCATATAGCTCACTTGCTCCTAGATATGAAGCATTGACTATTCCTGAAATAAAGAATGATAATGTAAATGCTGAGGCTGCTTCCATCTTTGCATTTTACTATACGGGTATTGAGTTGATATATTCGATTGAAACAATGACGGAAGCCAAGGATAAATTTAAAATGGAATTGGCAGAGAACCTTGACCAAGAGACCATAGAAGCCACTGAAAATTATGGGAAATCAGTTGCTGAATCGATACTTGCTTGGGCGAAAACGGATGGCTACAACAAGATGAGGAGTTATCCTAAATATGAGTTGCTAAAGACAGAAGGAAGTTGGTTGCCAACACCTCCTGATTATACAGATGCGCTAGAACCACATTGGATGAAACTTATACCCCTCACCTTAGATTCTGCATCTCAGTTTAGACCTGAAAGACCTACTGCCTATGACATGGATACTTCTAGTTTGTTTTATAAAGAAACCATGGAGGTATATCAAGCAGTTATAGATAGCAATGCAGAAAGAGTGGCTATTGCCAAATTTTGGGATTGCAACCCTTTAGTGACAAAGCATAAGGGACATGTTATTTTTTCTGAGAAAAAACTCACTCCAGGAGGGCATTGGGTAAATATTGGTCGAATTGCAATGAAGGCAAAGGAATATAATTTGATCAAGACAGCACACACCTATGTGATGTTGACTATCAGTATTCATGAAGCATTCATTAGTTGTTGGGATGAAAAATATTTTAGCAATTACATACGGCCAGTAACAGTAATTCAGGAGCACATTGATTCTGATTGGTTGCCCATATTGTATACACCTAATTTTCCTGAATACCCTAGTGGGCACAGTGTGGTGTCAGGTTCTGCGGCAACGATTTTAACGGATATTTTTGGAGAAAATTTTGCTTTTACGGATTCTACAGAAGTTCCCTACGGCATGTCACCAAGGTCATTCAACTCCTTCTTCGAAGCTTCGGATGAAGCAGCAATTAGTCGAATGTATGGAGGCATCCATTTTACACTGGCTATTGAAGTCGGAAAATCACAAGGGCGTAAAGTAGGCAGTCATGTGCTAGAGACGCTTAAGCTCAACTAAAATTAATTTATGGTAAGACGAAGTCGAATACTTATTGGTGTAGGAATTCTTTTCGCTTTTGTTTTGGGATGCGATGGAAGTGCAACAAAAAGCAATACTGAGGAATCAGAAGTTAAGCAGAATAAACAGTCTGAAAAGAAATCACAACAGCCACTTTTTTCATTAACAAATAAAGAAGAAACCGGTTTCTATTTTGTCAATTCCTTTAGAGAAACTGAGGGGCTCAATTCGTTGACATACGAATACGTTTATAATGGCGGTGGTGTAGCCATTGGAGACATTAACAATGATGGATTACCCGATGTGCTAATGTCTGGGAATTCATTTGGCGCAGGCCTTTTTTTAAATCGTGGAAATTTAACCTTCGAAGACATCACCAGATCAGCAGGTGTTCTAGTGGGTAATTTTGTTACAGGTGTTTCTATCATCGACATCAACAATGACGGTTACGATGACATCTACATGTGTAAATCTGTGGATAGGAATCCTGATAAAAGAGCCAATGTCTTATTGATTAACAATAAAGACTTAACGTTTACAGACAGGGCAACTGAATATGGACTTGCAGATGAGAGTTACTCCAATTACGCCTCCTTTTTCGATTATGACTTGGATGGCGATTTGGACATGTTTCTGTTGAATCATCGACATGATTTTAAGGTTGCTGCTAACTTAAAAGGACATCGCGAAAAATACGGAGATGTTGCTCGTTTTGGGGACACTACCTACGAATACATTAGCGATAGATTGTACCGCAATAATGGACCAGGCAAAAAGTTCACCGATGTAACAGAGAAAGCGGGGGTATTGAATTGGGGCTATGGATTGAGTGCTACGGTCGGTGATGTTAACAAAGACGGCTTTCCAGACATCTATGTAGCCAATGATTATTCAAGTAAAGACAACTTATACATCAATAACGGCAACGGAACGTTTACGGATAAATTAGAAGAATATGTTCTTCACATTTCAAAACATTCCATGGGTACCGACATTGCTGACTTTAACAATGACGCTCAACTTGATATCGTGACCTTAGACATGATTTCTGAAGACAATTACCGGCAGAAGCAATTAAAGTGGCTAAGCACTTACGACTTATACCATTTGTTTACTGAGTCAGGGTTATATCATCAAGTAGTGCGCAATACGTTGCAATTAAACAATGGAGATGGCACCTTTAGTGAAATTGGACAATTGGCAGGCATTTCTCATACAGATTGGAGTTGGTCTCCACTATTTGCAGATTATGACAACGATGGATTTAAAGATATTTTTATTTCAAACGGCTATTACCGCGATGGCAACGATCAAGATTATGTAAAATATAGATCAGCAAAGGTGATTGATGCAGCTGGAGGATTCCCCAATGTGAAGAAGATGGATTTGGTCAATCAAATGAAGTCTACTCGAATCAACAATTACATATACAAGAACAATGGTGATTTAACCTTTTCGAAAAAATCAACAGAATGGGGGTTTCGCAAATCTTCATTTAGCAATGGTGCCGCATTTGCTGATCTTGACAATGACGGAGATGTAGACCTTATCACCAATAATTTTAATGAAGAAGCTTTTCTTTACAGAAATAATTTAGAAAAGTTAGACATTCCGAAGAATTATCTAAGAATTAAATTGAAAGGAGAAGGCGGCAATCCAAAAGGCATTGGGGCCAAAGTGACGATTAAAACTGATGATGGCATCCAATACTTAGAAAACTCTCCATATCGAGGCTATTTTAGTTCAAGTGAAGGCATTTTGCATTTTGGGTTAGGCGATTTACAAACAGTTAATGAAATTATCGTTGAATGGCCTGAGGGAAAAATTCAAAAACTTAACAATGTGGAGGTCAATCAAGTGCTAACGATTGAAATGAAGGATTTAATTGAGCCATTAATTGAGCAAGAAAGAATATCATTTTTAGAAGAAGTAAGCAATTCCTTTTCAAAGTCTTATGTGCACAAAGAAGATGCTTTTGTGGACTTTAAACGTGAGCCGCTATTGGAGCATATGATTTCAAACAAAGGGCCTTTTATGACAGTCGCGGATTTTAATGGAGATCAATTAGAGGATATTTTTATAGGGGCAAGCAGCGGAATGAACGCGAAATTATTTGCACAAACAACAAATGGAGATTTTAAAAACCTAGCTAACTCAGTCTTTGAAAAAGACGCCAAATATGAGGATGCTCAATCTGTGGCATTTGACTTAGAAGGCGATGGTGATTTGGATTTGTATGTTGTAAGTGGGGGTTATGCTCATGCAAAAGGCTCTCCCCTCTACGAGGATAGAGTATACATCAATAACGGGAAAGGGGTATTTGAAAAAGCCAAGGATGTACTGCCGCGAAATGGGCAGAATGGCACATGCGTAGTCGCGCATGATTTTGATGAGGATGGAGACATGGATCTCTTTGTAGGAGGTGGGGCTTCGCCAATAGAATATCCTCTTGAAGCAAAAAGCTTACTGTGGATCAATGAAAATGGGAAATTGAAAGATGCTTCTGAACAACTTCCAAAACGAGGAAAAATAGGCATGGTTAACGCAGCCGCATGGTTTGATTACAATGGGAATCAAAAGAAAGAATTATTGCTCGCAGGAGAATGGATGCCTTTAAAATTGTATACATACGAAAAGGATGGCTTTCAAGACATCGGCCGATCTGTAGGATTAGAAAAGACAGCGGGCTGGTGGAACACCATCACCATAAAAGACATCAACAACGACAATCGTCCAGATGTGTTGCTAGGTAATCGAGGAGACAATTCATTCTTTAAGGCGTCAGTATCACAACCTGCACAGATTTATGCAAAAGACTTTGACAACAATGGAAGCATGGATGCACTGCCTTTTTATTTCTACAATGATGGCAAGATGTATCCGAAACATTCTATGGATGAAATATTTACTCAGTATCCAGGGATAAGAAGAAAATTTGGACGATATGAAAAATTCTCTCGTGCAGGTTTGAATGAAATCTTTTCACAAGAGGAGTTATTAGGAGTTGAAAAAAGAGAAGTGCATACTTTCAGTTCATCCATTTTGATCAATCAAAAAGACGGATCATTTAAGATGATTAAGCTACCATTGCAAGCACAATTTTCTGAAGTACATGGAATTTTGGCTGAGGACTTTAACGAGGATGGCATAGTAGATTTACTTGTAACTGGCAATCAATATGGGACGGATGTTTCAATGGGCAGAAGCGATGCAAATTATGGAACATTGCTTTTAGGTAACGGCCATGGAGAGTTTACAGTAACAACGGCACAGCAAAGCGGTTTTCAAGTGATAGGCGATACCCGTGGGGTATATCAATTGAAAACTAAAGATGGAGAACTTATCATTGTTCTTAGAAACAAGGATACGCCTAAACTATATATGCGTAAAAAGCCAAATACATAAAAAAAGCCCGATGAACTTTATCGGGCTTGACTTTTTTAGGGGAACTTTCGGTTCAGATTAATCTTTATTTGTAAGATGCGCCAAACTTGTATTGGAAACCTACAGCAAGTACATACTTAAACTGTGTTCTAGGTCCAAAAATAGTATTTCCATTCTCATCAATACGATCATTTCCATTTGAATCTGTTTCTGTAATGTCAATGTCATCATCATAAATCAGAGAGGTGGTAATTGTTGTAGAAAGGTATTTGTTGATTTTCATGCTAATCAAGTTATCCCAGTTTACATCAATATTTTGTGGATTGTTTGAATAATTCGAGAAGAGGTCAAGGTTAGTTTGATAGCTCACATTTTTGGCGATGTCTCTTTTATACAACATGCGTAAGTATCCTCCAGCTTCTAAACGTGTGTTTTCTCCGTCTTTGGTCTTGTTTCCTAAGTCATCAAATTCAGCAGCCTCTACACCAAACGCTCCAGCATCAGCCAATTCTTGTATGCTCACCACGGTAAGTTTGGTAGTAAATGGTGAAATGAATACCGTAAGGTTTTCGCTTGGTTTGTAATCCATCCCAATTGCAGCCAACAAATATCCTGGAGCCATAAAGTCCGATATTTTTTCAGTTTCTTCTGGATCCGAGAAACCTGGGGCAAATTGTGATTTGAAGTTCAATAATCCAGCATAATACCAATGTTCTGATGCTTTCTTTCCATATTTGGAATTGAAAAGAATCCGGTCTTCAGCTTTGACCCACTCGCTTCCCCCGATTTGTGTTTCTCCATAACCAAGTGTGAGGTTATTGTCCCAAGCCGAATTTCCCTTTTTGTAATTGGCAAAAAGATCCAATAAACCGTTTAAAGAAACTGAACTTTGGCCACCACCTGCCCAATTAGAAAGAGAAACTTGAGTAAAGTTGGCACCGAAAGTACCTCCAGTTTTCCATCCTTGTGTGGTGTCATCTTTTGCAGTGCGCAATGCCTTTTCAGCATCAGTTACTTGTGCGTTTAGTGATGCCATTGCAAAGGCAAACACTAAAAATGTAATCAGATTTTTCATTGTCAATTTTTAGATTTAGTTAGTTTTTATGAACATGAACATCCATCTGCGGAAATGGAATGTTAATGCCTTTTGAATTGAATTCATTGTATACCTTCTCCATGGTTTCCATGTAAACGCCCCAGTAGTCTTCTCCTTTAACCCAAACACGCGTAGCAAGGTTTACAGAACTGTCTGCCAATGCACTTACTTGTACAAAAGGAGCAGGATCTTTGAAAATGCGCACATCATTTCCCAAAATTTCCATTAATATGGTTCTAGCTTCTTCGATATTATCTCCGTACCCAATGCCAAAAGTCCAATCTAGGCGTCTTGTCTCTTCGGTAGAATAGTTCACCATCGCTGAAGTAGAAAGCCCACCGTTTGGTATAATGATCGTCTTGTTGTCAGGAGTTTTGAGGATAGTGTTGAATATTTGGATAGAATCTACAGTTCCACTGTAGCCTTGAGCATCTATCCAGTCCCCTACTTTAAAGGGCTTTAATAAAAGAATAATGACACCACCAGCAAAATTTTGGAGCGTTCCTGACAAAGCCATTCCTACGGCAAGACCAACTGCTCCGAGTATGGCAATGAATGAAGTCATGGCTATACCTACCATACTCAAAACAGAAATAACTAAAATAATTTTGAGTAAACTGGAGATAATACCTGCAAGAAAAGGTTGTAGTGAAGCATCAACGTCCCTCTTGGACATCGTTTTTTTCACCAAGTTTGTGATTCGTTTAATTATCCATAGACCGATGATCAATGTTATTATTGCACCTATCAATTTTGGAGTGTAGGTAATAAGCAAATCGATTATCTTGTACGAATAGTTTTCTATTTGTTCCATAAGATTAATTTTAGTCGATGTTTTTAGTTATTTGGTCGTCAAAAATAAAACTTTAATTCAAATTTTATGTTAAATAAAATCAACACGCGAATATGAATCGCTTACTTGTCTTATTGTTATTTACAGCTGTAGTAATACTGATTGATTATTACGCATTTCAAGCTGTTAAAAGCCTGACTACTGGATTTTCAGTTACAAGTCAAAAAGTGTTAAGGCTTGTGTATTTTTCGTTCACAGCATTGGTGGTATTGGCCATTTTCGTTTACAACTTCGGAGACCCAGATTCCTTAGCACGGCATGCACGAACGTTTATCATGTCATTCATTTTCATCAACGTCCTAGGCAAACTTATATTAGCACTATTTGTATTTATTGATGACATTGTTCGAGCAATAAGGTGGGTAATCATGAAATTTTCTTCTACACCAGCCAATGAATTAGGTGGAGAACCTATAAGCAGGTCAAAGTTCATTGCCACAACAGGAATTATTGTTGCGGCTGCACCCATCATTAGTATGAGTTGGGGCATAATCAGTGGAGCGCATGATTACAGGATTAGAAAAATAATATTGCCTGTAAAAGGGCTTTCACAAAAGCTGCAGGGATTTAAAATAGTACAACTATCCGACATTCATGCTGGGAGTTTTTGGAACAAGACCGCTGTAAAAGGTGGCATTGAAATGATTGTTAAGCAAAAGGCAGACTTAATATTGTTTACTGGTGATCTGGTGAACAATAAAGCCTCTGAGATGGAGGAATGGGCTGATGTGTTTTCCAAGGTAAAAGCTCCCTATGGTGTTTATTCTGTCTTGGGAAATCACGATTATGGAGATTATGTAAGATGGAATACGAATGAAGAGAAAAAAGCAAATTTGGAGCGATTAATAGCGACACAGAAATTCATGGGCTGGCAAATGCTAAGAAATGAAAACAGGAGCATTGAAGTGGATGGAGAAAAAATAGGATTGATTGGTGTTGAAAATTGGAGTGCAAAGGGGAGATTTCCAAAGTATGGAGATTTAGACACAGCAACAAAAGGACTTCCTGAAGATACGAACCTTAATATATTGTTGTCACACGACCCTAGTCACTGGAAAGAAGAAATACTTGCAAAGTATCCCAAGATGAATTTAACTTTGTCAGGACACACACATGGAATGCAATTTGGAGTAGAAATACCTGGGTTTAAATGGAGTCCAGTGCAATATATGTACAAAGAATGGGCAGGTCTATATAAGAGTGCCGAACAATACCTTTATGTAAACAGAGGTTTTGGGTATATAGGATATCCAGGAAGATTTGGTATATTACCTGAGATTACTGTAATTGAGTTGGAAAATAAATCTTAATGATTAAAGATATACTGCTTGTTTCTTTGTTTAGCCTTTTTATCATAGGCTGTTCTTATGAAAATGAGGAAGAATATTTCGACGAAACCTTACCTACTGCAAATCCTTCTGATACAGCAAACGGCAATGCGGTGACCTTCAAAGATGTTGTGAAACCCCTTATTCAAACAAACTGTGTTTTTTCATCTTGTCATGGAGCAGGGGCACCATCATTTAGAGGCGATTTTTCAATTTATGCAGGATTAAAGGCGAAAGTAGATAATGGTGCAATTAAGAAAAGAGTAATTGATCAACCAAGAGATATGCCCAGGAATAGACCCCCATTGCAAGAATTTCAGATAGATCAATTGAAAGCATGGATTGACGAAGGTGCACCCAATAACTAAACCATGAAATTTTTTAGCGGCTTTTTACTTTTCATTTTATCACTAAGCTTGATTTCACAGGAAGATTGGGCAGGCCCCGCTTTTCGTGATACAAGAATAGTAAATGGCCATTCTGTAGAAACGAATCAAAAAGGCCAATTAAAGTTTATTATTTCACATAGATTTGGGAGTATTAATGGGGGTTTAGAAGAATTTTATGGACTTGATCAATCCAATGTTCGTTTGGGATTGGATTATGGCATAATAGATAGATTAACTGTAGGTGTAGGAAGAAGCTCTGATCAAAAAACTGTTGACGGTTTTATCAAGTGGAAATTGCTCGAACAGAACACTGACAATACTATGCCAATTAACCTAAGCCTATTTTCTTCTGCAGCGATTCGAACGTTGAACATTGATGTCGCCCAAAGAGAATATCCATTTAGTTCTAAGTTGTTTTACACCTATCAAGTACTGATCGCTCGAAAGTTTTCGGACAGATTAAGCATACAACTAATGCCTACTTTGGTGCATAGAAATTTCGTCCAAACTACTTCGGTAAACAATGATGTGTTTGCCATAGGAGGAGCAAGTAGATTTCAGCTAACCAAAACGATATCATGGCAAGTAGAATATTATTATACTTTACCCGATCAACTTGCAGATATTTACAATAACGCATTATCCATGGGGTTTGACATTGAAACCAAGAGTCATGTATTTCAATTACATGTCTCCAACTCACAGGGCATGATCGAAAAGTTTTTTATCGGTGAAACTAGAGGCAGTTGGGATGACCTGAACATTTTCTTTGGATTTAACATTAGTCGAGACTTTCAATTGGGAGGAAGAAAATACAAGTAGGGTTGAGTATGCATAATAGAAAATGGTCAGTTGTGTTTCTCTTGGTATTCTGTGTCCTATGTTGGGGATTCAACAAGAATAAATCAATAGAGTATTCAGAAGAAACTGCTATTTCTGTGATACTTCATGAACTAGGAGAGCCACTTCCTAAACACGCCAGACCTGATGCTGATGAGGCAACAATAAAACGCGGATTTGAACTAGTACATGAAGGTAGAACGACTGGTCCAAATGGTAAAAAGTCTAAATACATTAGCAAATACTTTAACTGCACATCTTGCCACAATCAAGTACAAGAAGACCCAATTTTAAATACCTTGAACCCTGAATCAAGACTAGAATATGCGATAGAAAAAGAGTTAAAATTCTTGCCGGCGAGCACATTTTATGGAATAGCAAATAGAGAAAGCTGGTACAATGATGACTACTATAAAAAGTATGGAGAACTAGTGAAACCTGCAAATAATAGCCTTGCAGAAGCTACCCAATTGTGCGCTAAGGTTTGTTCTTCAGGCCGTTACTTAGAAGAATGGGAGTTGGAAGCTATTCTTGCCTATTATTGGAGTATCCAAGTAAGAGTTAAGGACTTGGATCTCAATGAAAGTGAAAAAGCTCAATTTAAAAACCCAACAAATAAAGAAGAGTCTATTTCAATGCTCAAACGGAAATATGCACTTAAATCCCCAGCTACTTTTGGTGAGCATCCTTCAAATTTTCGCGTAGGATACTCCAATCTTGAAGGCAATTCAGAAAGAGGTAAACAGCTTTACAAATTAAGTTGTATGGCTTGTCATCAAGCTGGTGGTGTTTCAGACATAACCTTTGATTACAGCCCGCTTACATTTCAAAAGTTCCTTCGTCAAATTGATAAAAGTGGCAATTACAATTTGTACGACATAATTCGTCATGGCACCTATGCCGATAAAGGCAAACCAAGATACATGCCACTTTATCCAAAAGAGCGCCTAAGTGACCAACAGGTTGAAGATTTGAGAGCGTACATGAAATCTGCATCTTAATCAGCCAAAACATTTTTTTACTTGTATGGTTATAGAAGTATGAAGATTTAAATACTATGAATTTTAATACCATTGACCTACACAAAGCTCTTCAAGAAATTAGGAGAGCAAACGCAACGAATGATGTTCTTGAGGAAGTAAATTATCTACTTGAAGATGGACACCATAAAGACCTGATTGTAAAAGATCAAATAAAGAGTAAGGGAAGAAAGCCACGAAAATTAGACATAACAAAACTGAATCCAGAGCACATTTATACTCTGGAGCAAATTAAGTCTCTATGTATAAAATACAGATTAAGGTTTTTAGATGCTTCTATTTTTAAAGGAGAGATTCCTTATATGGCAGTTTTAAGAATAAAAGAGTTGGAAAAAGAAAATGATTGTAAACTTGAAGGTTTTAAGGTTGTTGCTCCAAAAAAAATGTTTCAATTAAGCGATAAAGATTCAGATCCCATTCTGTTCTTACAATTGACAAATGATCGCTTTTACTTCATACATAAGTGGGGGGGAGAAATTAATGTATTTCGCTCACTGCTCGCTTTTCCCTTTATGAATGTAACGACCATGTTTTGGTCACTATTTTTAATGGCATTGGTGCTTACCATTTGTATCCCTACCTTTTCTGCATATTTATTCGCATTCCTACTGGTGCATAGTTTCATAGGGATATGTGGTTTGGCCTGTTTGATTATTTTTTCATTGCGTGAAAACTTATCCGACATTGAATGGGACAGTATGTATTACAGTTAATTTTGCGATTTTCTGAGCGATGCACATAACTCTCACCATATGGCTTTTTCTAATGTTGAATACAGGAGAATTCAATGATCTTGAGGAATTTCGTTATTTAAAGATCGAAGGAATCAAGGACATTCAGGGCAATATTGCCATTATGGTGTTTAACAGTGAAGAAGGATTCCCTAAAGATGAGTTAAAAGCCATGCTGAAGAAAGTCATCCCGGTCAATAAAAAACAAATGACCATCCCACTTGGGAATCTGCCTCCAGGAGACTATGCCATTTCAGTTATTCAAGATGTTAATATCAATAAGAAGCTCGATGTCAACGTTTTGGGAATTCCAAAAGAACCTTTTGGATTCTCAAACAATGCAAGCATCCTTTTGGGCTTGCCGGGATTCAATCGAGCTAAAATTACATTCGACGAAATAGAAAAGAGTACGACGATTAGATTGATTGATATCTACTGATTTTCTGCATAGTTAAATACCTTCTTTAATAAATCAGAAGTTCGTTCTATAGGATTTTCTCTTATGGAAGCTTCTTGTTTTTCTACTTCACGGAAAAGTGCATTGATGGCCTTTTTACTGACATAGGCGCTGAGGTCCGTCTCAATTTTTTTAACCAGTGGAATTTTATTGTAAGCAGACATAACACCTTCCCAATGTTTTGTGGCATTTACCTGATCCAAAGAAGTTTGTATATCTGGCTTAAATGTTTGGATCAATTCATTTCTCGTCTTGCTTTTCAAATAGGCAGTAGCAGCTGTATCATTTCCGAAAAGTATAGTGTTGACGTCACTAAAGCTCATCTCGTAGATGGCATTTTTAAACAACGGGAGCGCTTTTTGAACAGCATTTTCTGCAGCTCTATTTAAGGAGGTGACCACTTTATCTACCTGCGTGCCTAAGCCAATGTCTTTTAAGCTAGTGGCAACCATTGCAGCATCTTTCGGAAAGGGAATTTTGATTTCAGGGTTTTCTAGAAAGCCATTTTGAGCGGAAAGTTTTGATACTCCATTGTTGATTCCAACTTCAAGAGCGGCTTTTAGGCCGTTGTTGATTTCAATGTCGGTTGGCCTCGAATCTTCAAACAAAACCCCTTGACTTTGTTCAAGAATTTCGTTGAGGTTACCACATTGCAGTAGCAATGACAAGAGGGTTAGACCAAGAATTGATTTCATAAGTTCTATTGTTTATTTATACTATGTTTCCAAAGAAGGTTGCCGCCTTCATCAAATGCCTTTAAGAGTAGTTTACGCTCAGAAATTGGCCCACTGACTTCGATCATGCCAAAATTCTGGGTGCTCACATGTGTCCCTTTTACTCTAATTGTATTGCCTTCGTCACTCGTGTCGTACGCTGTTGAAGTTAGAGGGGAAGAAGTGTAATCATAAAGGACCGTGCCGTTGTCAAATTCCATTTCGGTGAGTTCAGTTTTATGGCGATCTCCACTTAAGAATATCAAATTTTGAATGCCTTCATCTTCGATCAATTTCAAAAGCTTCTTTCTCTCCTCAGGAAAAGTAGCATGGTTTTCGTAAACAGCAGCTGGGCTAAGAAATTGTCCTCCAACCGCTACGATTTTAAATGAAGCTTTGCTCGATACTAAGGCATCAATAAGCCATTCTATCTGCGCATCACCTAATATTTGTCTTTGAGTGCCTTTTCTTTCATTTGGGCTTCTGTTGTAGCGATTGTCCAAAAGGAAGAAATCAAGATCATTGTAGCTAAACATTGAGGTTATTCCACCAACTTTTGCGGGATGCTGACTGGGATTAGCCCAAAATCGATTGAAAGCATTTAAACTTTCTTCCTTGTTGATAAAACTTCTATCAGCATCATTTGGTCCATAGTCATGATCATCCCATATCGCATAATGGTGCATTTTCTTCCACAATGTCTGAAATGAAGGATTAGATTTCATATGCGTGTAACGATAATTAATGCCTGATTCGGACATTATATCTGCTTCTCTTAAATAAATATTGTCCCCAAGCCACAGCATAAAATCGGATTCTTTTTGAGCAATGGTGTTAAAGATTGCATTTCCCTTACCATAAGGCTCTCCAGGACGATCATACATTTCATCATTTAGGTATGCACAGCTGCCAAAGGCAAAGGAAAAGTCTGGGGGGTCTGTTCTATATTGCCATAACAACTGAGTGCTGAATTTACCTTTGATTGCATTGGCTTGATCGTCCTTTACAAATATTGAATAAATATAATTTGTTCCTGGGCGTAAATTCTTGGCAATAAAGGTATGAGTATAAGCCTCTCTCTCTTCTGTGGTGGCAGATGTATAAGCCCACTTACTTCTTCCATCAATAGATCTATATTGAAAAATTACTTCTTGTGCATGTTCAGTTTGAATCCAAACGGCAACTTCCCGCATAGTTTTATATCCCAACATTGGTCCTGATATAATTTGTGCCTTAATATTAAGCAGGCAAAATAGACAGATGTGTAGTAGTAGGATTCTTTTAAAAGATAAATGCATTTTAAGAAGTATTACACGTACAAAAATAAAAAGCCCAGTCAATTAGACTGGGCTTTTTATTTTATGAAATTTGCTAATTACTCAGCTGTCTCTTCCATTGTTTCCTCTGTAGCAGCAGTGTCTGCCATAGTGGTGTCTCCTACCATAGTTGCAGTATCTTTGGCCATCTCCATTTCTTCCTCTTCGGCCATTTCCATTTCTTCATGCATCTCGTCCATCATTTCTTCAGCTTCTGCTTCAGTGTTGGATTCTGTTTTATTTTCTCCTGCACAGGCAGTCATTCCAAAAAATACTGCAATGGCGAAGAGTAGCTTAATTTTTTTCATCATTAGTTGGTTTTTATTTGGGTACAAATGTATATGTTGTTAATTGAATATAGAAAAGCTGTCAAATACTTATAAACAATCACATATTAACATTGTCTTTTATATCAGCCATACTTCATTTAACTTTGATCCTAATTATTCATTTGAAAAACTTATAAAAATGGCGTTTGAATTACCAGAACTACCTTACGATTACAATGCATTGGAACCGCACATTGATGCTAGAACAATGGAAATACACCATTCGAAACATCATAACGGATATACAACTAAACTCAATGGAGCAGTTGCAGGCACTGAGCTCGAAGGAAAATCTATAGAAGAAATATTGAAAGGAGCTTCATCACAAAGTGGTGCGGTCCGAAATAATGGTGGAGGTTATTACAACCACTGTCTTTTTTGGGAAGTTATGTCCCCGAATGGTGGAGGGAGTCCAAGTGGAGAATTGGCATCACTTATAGATGAGTCTTTTGGCTCATTTGATGCCTTCAAAGATGCTTTTAGCAATGCAGCAGCAACTCAATTTGGATCAGGTTGGGCATGGTTATGCTATAACAATGGTAAATTAGAAGTCTGTGGCACTGCAAATCAAGATAACCCTTTAATGGATGGCATCGGTTGCAATGGCACTCCGATCTTAGGTATCGATGTATGGGAACATGCATATTATTTGAATTATCAAAACAGACGTCCTGATTATATTAATGCGTTTTTTAACGTAATTAATTGGGGAAAAGTCAGTGAGAATTTAAACAATGCAAAATAATTGCAACGTTTAATAGCATTACTTTTATTCGGGATGTTCACTTTCAATTCTTTCGGAGTTGAACAAGCGAGCATCCCGAATTTAGTTGATTACCCTATTGAGTTAGATTCATCTCAAGGAGCGGAATTAAGTCAATTAATTCAAGATGACAACTACACTCCCAAACATCGAAAATTAAAAGCGGCATTGTTGGCTGTTTTTTTAGGACCATTCGGTGTTCACCGTATTTATCTTGGAACAACGCC
>Ga0316208_1001918_pt1 | contig 18180 bp, 17 predicted proteins | sample 3monopyrite_MG_FD_204944 | JGI IMG/M metagenome (GOLD analysis project Ga0316208, IMG submission 204944) | Microbial mat bacterial communities from mineral coupon in-situ incubated in ocean water Damariscotta River, Maine, United States -... | ecosystem: Environmental > Aquatic > Marine >...
CGGTGAAAACGCGAGACATCGGACTCGACCCAGCTTGTGCTTCACGACGTGAATCGGCTTTGGTGAGCCGAGTTTCGAAATCTGAACTTCGTCGTAAGTTCCAGTGACGACGTGCTGGCCGTCCGGGCTGATCGCGACTGACGCCACCCATTCCTCAAACGGTCCGAATGTTCCTTTTGGCTCTGCGGCCGGCTTTGCTGAAGCCAGTTGGGCAGTTGCAGCATCACGCACTGACAGCAATGCGCAGGCAACCAGAAGAACGGCTAACGATCTGTGTCGGAAAACGAGCATCGCGGAAGTCTCCGGTTCGTCGAGAAGACATTTGAAAGCGGCCAACGTGAACGGAGTATCGTGACAGAGACGGCCGGAAATATCACGTGCGGCGGTATCGTCGGATTTGTAGGTCAGGATTTGCCTGACGAAATCTGAGCCTGCGTTGGACTGGTCAATTAAATTCCAGACTCCGTCAGGCGGCGCCCAACGATGTTCGGCACAAATCATGGACCCGCGAAGCGGGGCATGAAAGTCCCCTCTCCCCCGCTGAACATCTCTCTTTTGGAACTCGAATTGACCAGCGGGGGAGAGGGCCAGGGTGAGGGGGATCACAAACCGTTTCGGAATTCGTGCCCCCTCACCCTAACCCTCTCCCCCAATTGCCGGGTTCTTATCAGATTCCCGCATCGATTTTGGGGGAGAGGGGACTTGTCATCGTGATGCAATTTCAGTGCTGAACAACATTCGGCGGAGCCTGACCTACGGTTCGACGCGAGTCTCGACCGACATTGCCTTCTGTTTCGGACGAGATTCAACGGGCGGACCGTCGGCCATTCCCTGGGTCCAGTAGCGCAGATTGGTCAGTCGCTGCTCGCCCTTTGCAAAATAAACGTCCGGCAGTTGCTTGAAGCTCGTCTGGAACGCGGCCCGAGCCGAAGGTTGCCAGTTCGGCCGAGGCTTCACGATCGAAAGCTCCTGCAGGCTTTCCACCAGAGCCATTGCGATTGACTGATGACCGCCGAACGAAGGATGCACATGATCGACCAGGATCGAGCTGTCCAGGATTCCGTGTCGCGTCTCGTGTTCAAGCAGCTGATGAGCGTCCAGTAGCGGCACGGCGTTTCGCGCGGCGACCTGCGCGATCGCTCGTTCCATCGGTGAGAGTATTCGCAGCGGACAGATGTCGTGCTCCCGGGCCAGCAGGAATTCCCCTCGCGCTGCTCCGAATTTGCCGAGCACTTCGAGCAGCCGTCCCAGTTCGAAATGCGTCGCCGCGTATTCCGGATCGATTCGGATCGCTTCTTCGAACGTGGTGACGGCCGCGGCGGGAAACTTCTTCAGACTGGCACGAGCACGCTGCACCGTGTTGTTCCACAGGTTGCGTTCCTGGTCGGTCAGGTCGGTTCGATGTTCCGATTTAAATGGCATCGTGTCGGCAAGATTCGATGGCGGACGAATGACGATGATCGGCACGCCGGCTTGTTGACTCAGACTGACCATCCGTTCGAGATTACTTTCGAAGTGAGCGATGACTCCGCGCCGCCAATCATCATCACGGTGGTAAGCAGCGATGCCATCTTTGTAATCGAGAAACGCGTCGACGTCGGAACCGAGAACGTCACGACCGTCTGCTTCAGTCGCCGAGTCTGACTGCAGCACTTGTCGCAGTAACCGAAAACTTCGAAGTCGCGACAAACCATGAAACGCGCCGGTGATTAAATGCGAGGTCTCACGCAACTGGCCGTACGATCGATCTTCCAGGAATTCGTTATGCCCGGTGCAGACGATGAACGCGTCCGGCTGATAACCGAGGCATTCCTGCAGGATTGGCACAAGTCGATAACTCGCGTACGAAACGCCGCCGCAGTTGATCACTTCAAAATTCTGATCCGGTTCAGCCTGCTGTAAGGCAAGTTCCAGCCACGTCGTGAAGGACGTCTCTTTGGCGAAGGGTCTGCCCTGCACCGTCGAACCACCCAGGCAGAAGATTCGTTTGGTGCCGACAGGTTTAGAAGCCGCAAACTCTTCGGGACGAAAGAATTTCAACCGCGATTTCGCTGTGACGAAACGATCGCCGTCCGAGCTCTTTTCGAACAGCGGCTGCAGTTTGCTGAACCCGACGAACGGATCATCTTCGAGGCGGCTTTCGCCAACGCCGAGAAGACAACAGACCAGCTCGGCGATGACGAATAACGACAGCCCGCAAAGTATCGACAAGCCTCGCAACAACCAGATTCGACGAGGCGTTCGACGCGGCAAGGAAGCAGCCGGAGCCGCGGCAGGCGGACTCAGCGGAGCCATTATTTAGTCACTCGAACGATTCGACGGCCGGAGTACGTTTTGCCGAAGACGTTCGACGCTCGAACTTCGATCAGATGACTGCCCGGCGTTAAATCCGCCGGCAGCATAGCTTCCCAAAGATGCGACGAATTGCCCGGCGTCGGCAGCTTCAGCCACGGTTTCTCGGTAACCGCAAGTTCGAAGTCGAAGACGCGTTTGTAAGTCGGATCTGGCCGAGACGTCGAAGTCATTTTCACCCAGTCGTCCGAGCCGATCCGCATTTCGATCACTGAAGACGGAGTCGCGTTAAAGACGTTTGCGGTGACAACCGTTTCAGCGACGTCTGCGGCAGCGACGTCTTCCGGAGCGTCGAGTTGCATTTGATAGTCGGCCGGGCGTCCAGCTGCTTTGTAGTCGAGCCGGTATTCAGCACCGTCAAATGAAATGATCGAGTAACCGTTCGGCGTTCCGTCTTTGCAGATCGTGTGCGGAATGCCTCGTTCGTCCGGCGTGCCCGACCACCAGCTTCCACTGACCGTTACGTTGACAACGTGATGATGCGGCTCCGGCCCCATCCAGCCGTCTTCCGTCGAGATCATACGATGCTGGTGGTAATGCGTGTGCCCGGAAACGGACATGCAGAAGGGCCGTTGCTCGATCAGTCGGTAGAGGCCATGTCGGTCGTGAACATCGTCCAGCGGAATGTGCATCAGCAGAACGACAAGCTGATCGTCCGGAATCAGCGACAGATCGTTCTTGACGAATTCGATCTGCTTTTTGCCAAACCCACCGCGGTACTGCCCTTTTGACTTGCCTTCAGCAACGTACCACTCGATATCGTCCAGAACGATGAAATGCACCGGGCCATGATCGAACGAGTAGTACGCCGGGCCAAAGTGACTTTCGAAAGTCTCGTCACTGATCGTGTCGTTCGGAGCGTCGTAGTTAATGTCGTGATTGCCGACGACGTTGTACCAGGGAATTCCCAACAGCGCGATCGATCGAGCCTGCGCTTCGAACAGCGACAGATCGTCGAAAAGAATATCTCCAAGCGTGACGCCGAACGATGCGTCCGTTCCGACCAGTTCTTCGATAACGTCGTGAGCGATGTAGTCAATCTCTTTCTGATTTCGCGGCTGCGGATCGCCAAACAGGATTGCTTTGAACTGCTCCGGCTCATCCTGCGGGTAAAGAGCGAAATCGACCGACTCAGGCAGGTCGCCGGTTGGAGCAACTCCCTGATACTTCAGTGGCGGTGAGCCCTTTGGCTTATGGATATAGTAGAACTTCGGAGTCTGATGCCTGCTGACCGGCGTTCTCCAGCCGGTCGGTTTAATGACGAAGATGATCGAGTCGTCGTCGACACCGATCTCGTATTTCCCTTCGGCGTCCGTTTTGACAATGTCGACACCGTTGGAAAGTCGAACGTCGGCGAGTCCTTTCTCGCCAGCATCGAGAACTCCGTTTCCGTTGGCATCATGGAAGACAACTCCGCGAGCGGGTGTCAATTCGTCGGCAGCGTCTCGCGAAATCGTGACTGTAGCCAACGAAGCCGCCGCGATGATCACAGCAGTCAGGGCACAAGCAAAGGTTTGTCGCATGGCGGGACTCTTCCGAATTCGATGTTGGACGTTCAGTGTTGGATGTTCAATGTTCTCTACCACCGTTCGATCGGGCCGGACGGAACGGGAATGTGCATGTCGGGCAACAATCCTGTTCGATTTCCACCGATGGGTCCAGCTTCAACGATGATTGCCAGCGCGGCGTTGAATTCGTCGACTGTCTTTGCCTGCTGAAAATGATGCCTCAGCGCCGGTCGGACTCGCATCGACTTCAGATACCAGTGACTCATCTTTCTAAATCGAACAATCGCCCCGTCCGCGCCCCACTGCTCCTGCATGTGCGAAAACTGCCGAAGCAATAGCTCCAGTCGATCGTTGAAACTTCCCGGCGGCGACCACTCGCCGGTTTCTTCCCACTGACTCAACTGTTTGAAAATCCAGGGATTCGTCAAGGCTCCGCGACCGATCGACACTCCGTCGCAGCCGGTTTCGGTCAACATGCGAGCGGCATCGGCAACCGTCCGAACATCTCCGTTGCCGATGACGGGAATCGACTCCGTTGCCTCGGCGACTTTTCGGATGCCGTTTAAATCGACGCTGCCGCTGAAGCCTTGCTCGCGAGTCCGACCGTGAATCGCGATGGCGACGACGCCAATTTTTTCAAACTCGCGAGCGAATGTCGGAGCCGTCAACTGAGTACTGTCCCATCCGAGTCGCATTTTCACGCTGATCGGAATCTTGACGGATTCGACGATCTTTTGAACCAGCGTCATCGTGCCGTCCGTGTTGCACATCATCCCGGCGCCGGAACCTCCGCCAGCAATCTTCGCGACCGGACACCCCATGTTGATGTCGATCGAGTCGATGCCTCGTGCTTCCAGATACTGCGCGGCATCGACCATTGTGGCGACGTCACGTCCAAAGATCTGAACCGCGAACGGTCGGTCTTCAGGATGTGTCTCGATCATCTTCAGAGTTTTGGGATTCTCGTGAATGATCGCGTCGGCACTGACCAGGTCCGTCGTCGCGAGCCCGATGCCGCCGATCTGACGCACGATCCGACGAAACGAAAGGTTCGTGTAACCGGCCAGGGGTGACAGGTGATACCGCGACGTCAGTCGCAACGGTCCGTAAGAAATCGGCGGCGGAAAATCAGGACATGGATGAGTGAACGGCGACATTGTTCAGCGGATACTCTGTCAGACTTAATTCGTTTTCCGTTCAAGAATGGAATCGCCCCATAGGCCGAGACGTCATCCAACGGCGGTTTGAAGATAAGTGTAGCTGTTCAGCGACTCTTCGTAGAACTTCAGGAACGCACCTGCTTCCAGATGCCCAAGTTTTCCCGCGCGGACCGATGCGTCAACGGTTGCGTGTATGCGGTCCAGCAGATTCTTGACGTCGTACTGAACGTAGTCGAGCACGTCATTGACCTTGTCTCCCTTGACGATCGCGGTCAACGTGAAGCCGCCGTTCTCTGACACGTCAACGTGCGCGACGTTTGTATCACCGAATAGATTGTGCATGTCGCCGAGAATTTCCTGGTAAGCTCCGACAAGGAACGCAGCGAGGTAGTACGGCGACCCGTCTAGCGCGTGCAGGCGCAATGTTCGTGAGGTTTCGTTCGAGCTGACGAAGTGGTCGATCTTCCCATCGCTGTCGCATGTGATGTCGCCAAGCACGGCGTTGCGTGTGGGGCGTTCATGCAATCGATGAATCGGCATGATCGGAAAGAGCTGGTCAACCGCCCAACTGTCTGGCAGCGACTGAAACAGCGAAAAGTTGCAGAAGTAGATGTCCCGCATGATTCGATCGAGCTGTGTCAACTCCTCGGGCGGTTCATCCAGTTCAGTCGCCAGATCACGAATCGAAGCGCAGATCGCCCGAAACAGATCTTCGGCGAGGCTTCGCTGATTCAGCGGAAGATGCCCACCACTGAACAGGCTGATGGCCATGTCCAGAGCCAGTTGCGCGTCATGAAAACTTTCCAGGAGGTTTTCGAGGCAAATCGCATGGCAGGTGTCCCATAACGTTCGCAGCGGCTGCTCGGCATCCTCGATCAAAGTCTTCGGCAATCCGGATCTGGCACCGGGACCTGACGCTCCAAACGCGTTGAAAACCAGCACGCTGTTGTACGCAGAAACGGCACGACCACTTTCCGAAATAATGTTCGGATGAGGCACGTCTGCTTCTCTGCAAACGTTGGCGATGTGAAAGACGACGTCGTTGGCATACTCCTGCAGCGAGTAATTCATGCTGCAGTCAGCAGTTGTTTGCGAGCCTTCGTAGTCAACGCCCAGGCCCCCGCCAACGTCGAGGTACTTCAGGCCGGCTCCCTGATTGTAAAGACCGGTGTAGACGCGAGCGGCTTCGATCAAGGCACTCTTCACCGAACGGATGTCCGAGATCTGGCTCCCCAGGTGAAAGTGCAACAACTGGAAGCAGTCCCCGATTTGTCGCGATTGAAGCGTGTTAAACGCCCTTAGAATTTCGCTGACGGTCAACCCAAACTTCGACCGCATCCCACCGGATTCCTGCCAGCGGCCGGCTCCCTGGGAGGCAAGCTTCACGCGCATCCCCAACATCGGGCGAATGCCGAGCTGCTCTGAGTACTCCAGAATCAATTCGAACTCGGAGTAGTTCTCCACCACCGGAATGACGGTGTGCCCCATTTTCTGAGCCAGCAACGCCATCTTGATAAACGATGCATCTTTGAAACCGTTACAGACGACGGGCATGTCTGCATCGGCGAGAGCCAGAATCGCCAGCAGTTCTGGCTTGCTGCCTGCCTCCAGACCGAAACCAAACTTTCTTCCATACTGAACGATTCGCTCGACTACGTGTCGTGCCTGGTTCGTCTTGATTGGATAGACGCAGCTGTAAGTGCCTTTGTAATCGTGATCGGCGATCGCTATTGCGAAGGAGTCGTGAAGGTCCTGCAGACGATGTTTCAGGATTCCGTCAAAACGCAAAAGTACCGGAAGTTCAACGCCGCGCTGGCGCAATCCGTCGACCAGTTCTTTGAGATTGATCGACTGGTCCTGACTCGGATCTGGATGTACCAGCAAATCGCCCGTCGTATCGACCGAAAAATAATCCTTACCCCAGTGAGGTACGCCGTATAATTCGCTGGCATCCTCAACTGTCCAGGCCAGCTTAGCATCTTCGTTCATCTTCGTCCTTTGTCACGGCCCGTCATCGAAAGTGAGCGCAGGCCGCAATCTGGCTGTCTCGAAACTGCGATCTCTCAATAAATGTTCGGTGGATGCGACTCGACGTTCAAAATATCAGAACAAAGTCGCAGGCAACGAGAAACTGATTGTTGTCGCTGCCATCGTCGAAAGCTGGCGTTTCCGAGCTGTTGTCTCGATCCTGCCAGTCCCAACGGACTTCCGGACGGATCGTCAAATTCTCGACGGGGCGAACATTAAGGCCAAGAGTCAGATTGGAAAACACACTTGGTGCCGTTGCGTTGAAAGATCGAAACCCGGCTCCGATGTAGGCATCGTCGTCGCGAGCGACCTCAGCACGGGCACCGACGGAGCAAACATCGTTAACTTCATAAAACAGCGAACCAGCCAGGCTGTATGCTTTGGCGTCTTCGAGTGCGAAATTGGAGCTGCCGTTTTGCAGGAATTAGTTGTAAACAAGCAGCCCATTCATTCGCTCGTCAAACTGATGCTCGACATAGATTGAATAGTTCAGTCGATAGAGATTCTTGCCTGGCGAATCCGGACCGGGGCTCCATCGATGTCCTGCCAGTCGGCGCGCTCGTCCTGCTCGGGACCGTAGACCATCGCGAATGCGATGCTGGTTGCTTCGTCAGGACTCGTCCACGTCCCGCTGCCTGTGTAACCAAGATTGTTGTTGTTGTCTTCGCCGACGTCCTGACCTCGATGAATTCCCTGGGCGCAAGACCACTGGTCGCCGACGCCAAATTCCAACAATGCTCCGGTGTGCGTGTAGGGCGTGAAATTGTAACCGAACGTGTGCGAGTAGAAGAAATCGTAGCCAGCCAGTCCCGACTCGTAGCCGACCAATGCGTACCACTTTCCAAGCGTCAGAGTGGCTCCATCTCCAACGGGCAAGAATGCTTTGATGTTGAGCCGAGGGACGGCGAACTTGTAAAAGCGACTGTCACTGTCTGAGACGGAGTGGTCGTCCCAGCCGAGCGATTGAAACAGGAAAGCGTCTGCTCCGTAGATGAGCGAGGCTCCGGATCCAGCGCGGCCAGTTCGCCGAAGACGGCCCCTTCGCCGAGTTCCGCGAAGTGTCGGTCGCCGCTGTGAACGCGAACCTTGCCGCTCACCAGGATGTACATTGAAGTGCCGAGTTCGCCTTCAACGATCACCGGAGATTCCGGACGCAGTTCGACTTCATTCAGGCTGTCCGACAGTTCGAGCAAATCGGCGTCGGGAAGCTGGGAGAAGATCGAGACGCCCTTCCAAAAAATGACGCGTTCAACCGGGGATAACAGAGCGCGTCCTTCTTCATTGAGAGTGGCTGCAGACGAATCGCCCGGTGATGCCTCGACGGCCTCTCCAGAGATTTTTCCCACAGCCCAATTTGCCATCGCTTGGACCTGATGGTTTGGCGACTTCGTCAGTTCACGAACGCTGTCGATGGCGGCCGTCGTTCGAGTTTCACTGACCGAGTGCAACGCCGCGCATCTCACCCAATGGGAATCCTCTGCTTCCGGCGATGCAAGAATTTCAGTCATCCGTTCAGACACCGACGCAGACTTTTGCTCAAACAGTGCACGCAACCGCGATGCCTGAATCGAGCGATCATCCGTGTCGACCAGTGACAACAGGATCTGCTTGTCCTGGCCGTTCAGAGTGTTGTCGAGCAACTCGACAGCGAGGGCTCGTCGGTCAGCAGAACGATGAGCGATCTGTGCTCGAGTCCTAAGAATGATCTTCGACGGATAAATCAAAGCCAGCAGATAGACCAGCGTCTCACGCCGCAGATCGATGTCCTGGTGCAACGCGCGAACCAGTAACGTGGTTTCTTCAGCGTCGCCCAGGTCCTCTGCGACAGCCAGATTCCAGGCGATCAGATTCGCTTCTTCGTGAATCCATAATCGCACCGATTCCAGGTCCGGCTCATCCGCCTGGTAGCCCTGATGAAGCAAGGCACTCGCGGCCGCGGCCCTTAACCGGGGCCGACAGCGTTCCTGGATATCGAGCAACCGTTGCCGGGCCGACTCGCTATTGATTCTTCCCAGCACGTAGAGCAGCCGCGTGGCGACACCCTGGTCGCTGCGTTGTTGAGCCAATTCAAATTCTGCACTGACAATACCGGCCGCGTCGTCGCCGATACTGATCAGCGCGGACACGGCCTCGGATCGCAGACTGGGTTCGGTAATACAAGTCATGACCGGTGTCACAAGCCGGCGAGAATCCAAGTGCCGCGACGCACTGAGCGCCATCTTTCGAACATCTTTCGAACGATCCTGCAGCAACGTCGTCAGTGGCTGATAGAATTGAGCAATGCCGACTTCGCCTACGACATCGGCAGCAAGAATGCGGTCGGCTGCGTTGGGGCTTTCGACGGCTTTCATCAGTTCCTGGCCAGCCGCCAGGATTCCCGCGATGCCGCCGCCGCGGATCAACCCGACCATCGCGCCACGGCGTAATTCTGGATCGTCAGATTCCAGATAAGCAGCAACTTCTTCGATGCCTTCTTCTGCAATCATGTGCACCATCGTGCGCCATCGTGCGCCATCGTGCGCAACGCCTGGCCGCGAACGTGTGCCTCAGGGTCTGAGTTCAGAGATTGCGAAACGGCAGCCGAAAGCTGTTCCTTCTCTTCGATCCGCTCCATGCGTCGCAACGCTTCGCGACGGACTCGAGCGTCCGGATGATCGAGCAGCGACACCAGAGCCAGCCCGAGTGTGCTGTCATCAACTTCGCTCAGCATTTCCAGGCAGTAGAGAACCCGCGCGGCCGATGGATCTTTCAGGCCTTCGCGAATTGCCTCGGCGCCGCTGCTTTCTCCGAGCATGTCCGAGATCGAGCCGAAGCTTCGACTCGACAACGCCTTGTTCAAGGCAGAGCGGTAGTCATGCGGCAGCCGCCACGCCACCACAACACAGCCAATGATCAACACAGCCAATGATCAACACAGCCAATGATCACGCCCAGCAGGATCAGCAGTAACCCCTGAAAATTCATGCCGATCGGGCCGCTCAGCAGAAGCAGCAAAACACCCGTGAAAGCCGCGGTGAGTGGATAGGCGATTCTGTCTGAGACCGCTCTGGCGCGAGACCGTGACGATGCTGGCAAAACCTGGTACAGAACATCCGTCGAATTTTCATTGAACGCGGGAGTCAGCACGTCGTCCAGAAGTTTGCTGAAGACAACAAGCCAGAAGAGCACGCCCACGGGAGCACCAAACATCCCAGCCCCGATTGTGATCGTGACCGCAATCAGAACCGAAATCGGCATCACCAGCAGAGAAGCTTTCAGTCCAAATCGCGACATGATCGGACCGGTCAATGCTCCCAGGCAAATCCCGCCGAGTAGTCCGGTGATTGCTGAATAGATCCCGTAGAACCTGGCAAACGATGCGTCGTCGGGGTAACGGGTTTCGGCCACTTCATAGAAAATGTTGTCGAGGATGTAGAACTCAAGAATCGTCACACCGACAAACAGGAAGATCAGAACGGTCAGACGACTTTTCAACAGCGAACCGATTGACTGCTCGTTCTCGGACTGCTCATCGTCTTCTTCGTCGGTCAATTCTTCCGGCCAGAGTTTTCGAATTCGAGTCCCCAGCAACAGCGACATCACTCGGACGAAGCAGGCAATGCCGAGCAAATTCTCGGTCCCCAACGGGCCAGCCAGTGTCGCTGCCAGTAAGCCGCCGATGATCCCCGCAGAAATCGATCAAACGACATCCGCTCGATGAGCCATGCGTAAATAAAGGAGCCGGCAGTCAACGTGACGCCGACACCGATGTAGACCCACGGCAGCGAGTTGGCTCCAAAGCTCGACAAAAACAAAGCATACGAGCCGACATCAATGATCGACGCGGACAGGCCGAGCAAGAACGAATACAGCATGAACGTGCCGGCCAGCCGACCTTCACCAGGTCGGACACCCATCGCGGCGGCAATGTCCCTCAGCTTCTTTTTCATCGACTGAATCTTGTCCGGCTGCAGAAGAACTCTTACTCATGCCACGTCATCAGCAGTTCCATCGACACCTGATGGAATGTCGAGAGCCGTCTGAAAGGATGTGTTCGTCGGATGCTGGCAGTATGGATCGCGAGAGGCAACCCTGGTGAACTCACATCGGCAGGCACTTCCCGAAAATTTGCCTTGACGTTCACAGGCACGGTGGAGCCACAAGGAAGGTGTTCACAACCCGGTATCATTCAAACTCGGGTTTGAAAAACGATCGATATCGAGTGTCTCGACGATTGAACTCAGACGAGCGACAGTCAACCATGCCGCGCAGGTCGATTGCCATTCGAATCGGCAACGGGCAACGCCGCATCTCTATTACGACATTACGACTCTCAAAAATCACGAATACGAATCATGCATCACCGATCACTTCACGATGGCCGCGACGACGGGCTCGAACCGCTGGAGAGTCTGTCATTGGAAAATGTCAATTCGTTTGCCGGCTTGTTGCGCGCAATGTCAAAAACGGCATTCTCGGGCCGAGAACTGGGGCGGGCGCTCGACGTGCTGCTCGGTATGTCCCGCGACGAAAACTGCCATGTCGTCCTGACACTGTCCGGGGCGATGACCGTCGCGAAGCAGGGACGCATCATCTGCGACCTGATCGACCGCGGCATCGTTGACTCGGTGGTCTCGACGGGAGCATTGATGGCTCACGGCCTGACAGAATCGATCGGCTGCGCTCACTACCGCTACGACCCGACGAAGTCCGACGAGACGCTGTTCGAACAAGGCTACAACCGCATCTACGACACGCTGGAGATGGAGTCAAACCTCAACCATGTCGAAGAGCTTGTCCGAAAAGTCCTGACGGAATCTCAACCCGAAGGCGGAGTCTGGTCATCCGCTCGGTTGTGTCGAGCGATCGGCGAAAGACTCAGCGAGTCGGCTGACGGTCCAGGCATTCTGCGCAGCGCCTATGAACAAGGAGTGCCGGTTTTCATTCCCGCATTTACGGACAGCGAGATCGGGCTGGACGTTTCGACGTGGGCGATGGACGTCGCTCTCGAAAAGTCCGATCGTGATTCGCTGACGCCTGACGAAGTGCTCGCGGCAACTCCGCCATTTAATCCGTTCCTTGATCTGCAGGAATACGCTCGGCGAATCGGCACCACCAAAGAGTTGGGAATCCTGACGATCGGCGGCGGCGTTCCACGAAACTGGGCACAGCAGGTTGCCCCTTACTACGACATTACGAACGAACGACTTGGCACAAAGCTGCCAGTACCGCGTTTTCGTTACGGAGTCCGAATCTGCCCCGAACCCGTCCACTGGGGCGGCCTTTCCGGCTGCACGTATTCAGAAGGCGTCAGTTGGGGCAAGTTCGCGCCCGAGTCAGAAGGCGGACGTTTCTCAGAAGTTCACGCCGACGCGACGGTCGCGCTGCCGCTGCTGATCCGTGCGTTGTTCGAGGAACTCGACCATGGCCACTAGCAAAGACCGGATCGACTTCCTGGACTGCCCGAACGCCGAACTCAGCAACGCCGAATTCTGCATTGTGCCTTTGCCATTCGAAGGGACAGTCAGTTACGGCTCCGGGACGGCAGCCGGGGCGGCAGCCATCATCGCTGCCAGCACACAGGTCGAGTTGTGGGACGACGAATTGCTCTTTGATCTGGAGGGTTTGCGATATTACACAGCTGATGAAATCGCACCAACGGCTGACGAACCCGCAGACCTATACCTGAGCCGCGTCGAAGACCGTTGCCGGGAATTGTCAGGCGCCAATCGTCTGGTGATTGGAATCGGCGGCGAACACAGTCTCACGCCGCCGCTCGTCAAAGCTGTCGCCAAAGACAGAGATGACCTGAGTGGCCTGACCGTCGTGCAGATTGATGCCCACACGGATCTTCGCGACACGTACGAGGGCACGCCGCAGTCACACGCCTGCGCGATGCGACGTCTGACCGAAGGCGGAGCAAAGGTCATCGCGATTGGCATCAGAGCGATGAGTCAGCCCGAAGACGAATACGCGAAATCAGTCGGGCTGATCGACATCTTCCGTGCGCAGTCGCTCGCCGACGAACCCGATCTGGAGCAGCGTCTCATCGCCCAACTGCGTGGTTTGACGGGCGACGTTTACCTGACCGTCGATATCGACGGGCTCGACCCATCCATGTGCCCCGGAACCGGGACCCCAGAACCCGGCGGCCTCGGTTGGTGGCAGACGCTGAGGATCCTGCGAGCCGTGCTTTTTGAGAATCGAACTCGAAACCTGATCGGCTGCGACCTTGTCGAAACCGTTCCGCAACCCGACACGCAGATCAACGAGTTCACTGCCGCGCGGCTCCTCGCGAAGATCATCGCCTACGCGAAAGCTCCGTCCGACTGATTCACTCTCGTTCCCACGCTCTGCGTGGGAATGCTCGCACGGACGCTCTGCGTCCACTGAATCTACGCCTTCGGGTTGTGTGAAATTGCGCGACGCGGAGCGTCGAGAATATCCGGTCCCACGCAGAGCGTAGGAACGAGTAATGCTCAGCGCGAGAACTCAGCGTCCTCGGCGATTCAATCTTCGACAGGATCACCCGCGGCGGATCGCGTCCATTGGCATCATGCGGGTTGCCCAGAGTGCTGGATAGAGGCCGCCGAGAATTCCCAGAATCGTTGCGAAGACGACGCTGAAGGCGAGCAATTCGGGACTCGCCAGCAGCCGAATGTGTTCGGGCCATTGCCAGTTGATGATCAGTGTGAGAAGCCAGCCGCAGCAGGTTCCGCAAATTCCGCCAGCCACGCCCAGGACAGCGCTTTCGTAAGTGATCAGCTTCATGACGTCGGACCGCGACCAGCCGTTCGCTTTCAGGATGCCGAATTCAATAATCCGTTCCGAGACGCTCATCAGCATCGTGTTGATGATGCTCAAGACGGCAATCGTCAACCCGATGCTCGTCATAATGGTGAGGAAGATGTCGAGGTCCGACGTGAACTCGTCGAACCGCTCTGCCCAGTCGGCAGCCGAACGGATTTCGAGTGGATCGAGTTCTTCTTCCTCAGGATCAACTTCTGCGGAGCCGGCGTCCTCGATCGGAATATCGGTCGGTTCGTCGTCAGTCGCTGGTTCGCCGTTCTGGGAAGTTGACTCATCGGCATTCGGCTGGCCGAAGTCTTTAATCGCGCGATCGGCAGAGCGGACGAGGTCGATCAATGGATTTCCGGAAGTTGCACCAGTCGATTTGCTCGACGTACCCGATGAAGACCCGGCACCAAACAGCAACGACATCGGCTGCCAGGAAGCCAGATCGCGGCCGCGGAACATGTCCTGCATCCACTCCACGATTTTCTCATTCGAGATTTCACCGGTTGGCTCGACGTAGAACGAACACACGACACCGGGATCGAATAATGACATCTTTCGAACGATGGATTGGTCAACAATGACGGCCATATCCAGCAGCAGCGACCCGCAGTAGTAGATGCCCACCACTTCGAAATCCGCTCCGTTGGCGACGATGCTGTCGCCGACTCCGATTTCGAACTCCTCAGCGATCTGCTTGCTGATGACTGTTCGCGGTAGCCCTTTGTCGGATTCATTGAGGTACCGACCCTTGATAATCGCCTTCCCGTAAACGCTGTGTTTCAGCTTCTGATGAGCGGGGATGTCGGCGCCGAAAAGAAACCTCGGTGGACTGACAATGTTCTTGCCGTTGATCACGTTGACCCGAACCCAGATCTCCGCGCTGACGACGTTGACTCCGGGCAGCTTTTCGATCTCAGACGTCCACGCTTTCGGAATGCGCGAAAACAGCGGGATCGGCGCACCCTTCTGCATGACCAGGATGCCGGGTATCTGCCCGAAGGTGTCGTCGACCGTCGCGTCAATCCCCTCGGCCACCGAAAACAATCCGACCATTCCGACAATCGCCACCGTCAGCCCGAGCAGGGACAACAACGACCGCACTGGACGGCTGAGAAGATTTCGGACAGCGAAGCGAAGCATGTGAAGTTAGAACCTCGAACGAGCAGCAAGGTGTCACCGTGACTGAATTTCGAAAGGGCAATCATCAGACAGGATCAACAACCACGGAAGACACAGAATTACACGGGAAGAAGCCAGGATCGAAAATTTCCCGTGTAATTCCGTGTCTTCCGTGGTTCTCATCTTTCTGTGGGTTGTTGACTCCAAAATGCTACCGCACCTAACGACGCTGGGGAATCGGCGGGAAAGATCGCGTCACTCTACTGCGTAGTTCGCACTCATTGCGGCGATTTCGTTTCGCATTTCTTCGACGAACGAATCAGGTTCCAGCACCGTCGCGGCCGAGCGGAAGCCCAGCACCCAGCTCATGAATGAACGCGTGCTGGACAGTTCGACGTTCAGGATCACGCTGCCGTCGTCTTCCTGTTCGAGAGTCTGGCTGACGTGCCAGACTTTTTCGGAAACATACCTGGCAGCTTCCGGGGCAAACCGAACTCGCACTCGAAATGGGTCGCCGTCCTGATGGTAGATTCCGAAGCTGTAAGCAAAGTGGCTCTTTAAGTCGAAGCCCGCCGGTCGGTCAAAGCGTTCGTTCTGAAGTTCGACATTGTGAAAGCGGTCAACTTTGAAATTGCGAACGCCCTCCCAGTCCGGTGACGACACCGCTGCGTAAAGCGACCCTTCGTGCTCGGTGATTCCGATCGGGCGAAGCGTGTAACGTCGAGGCTTTTTCGCGCCGACCGATTCATAATCGGCAGTGACAACTCGCAGGTCTTCGCACGCGGTTCGCAAGACGTCGATCTTGTCAGCTCGCGATGAGTAATCGGTGATGCCGACCGCTGTCTGATGAAACAGCGGTGTCAGTTGGTCGAGGTACGCCAGTCCGGTCTTCCCCAGCGATTGCTCAATCTTCTGAAACGCTGAATTCGCCGACGCCCACAGCGACGTTCCCGCCAGCCGTTCAAAGAATAGCCGACCGAAGTACAGCGCGGCGATTTCGTCGAAGTTGAAGGTCGTCGGCACGCTCCGACTCATGTCCAGCCGCCAGGTCTTCTTGCCGTGCGGACCGGTCGATTCTGCAAACGGGATGTCGGCCTCGCGCATTTCTTTCAGGTCGCGGCGAATGCTTTTGATCGAAACGCCCAGCTCCGCGGCCAGCTCGCCGAGCGAAAGCCCGCTCGGTCCGGAAAGCAACTTGACGATGCGCCACTGTCGGGCGAGCGGCTGAAGTTTCGATTCAGACAGCGGCATTTTGCGTCCAGAACGTTGAGGTTTGGCTGAGTTTCGACCGGCCACCCGCCAGGTGGGACACACTGTTGTCCCACCTGGCAGAAAAGCCGGAATTATCGGTTTGCATCGATCTTGTGAGCGTCGATAAGAATCATAGACTCAGGCCACTTGAAGCGAACCCATGGCGAAGCCGAGTCGAAACAAACGAAGCGAAAAATTCAGACGCGACTTTGACCTTCAAACTTCCAACGCAAAGGACTGCATCGATGGCTGCTACTGACGCACGCTGGCACTTCATCGCCGTCCAGCGAGAACTTCGGCTCGCCGACGTGGTCGAAATGCCACCGCCACTTCGGTAGTGCCGCCCAACATCCAGTCCCGAGTGGCCGCCGCCACTCAAACGCGACTCTCAATCACCGACCTCTGCGCTCGCGGTACGTACCGACCAAACGAGCAAACTTCTGCTGCAAACCTCACCCGAATTCAAAGAATGGACTCAATCATGCATAGCCTGAATCTTGTTGTGATCGCTGGAAACGCTACCCGTGACCCCGAAGTCCGATACACCGCACAGGGTACTCCTGTCGCTGAGTTCGGACTCGCCATCAATCGCCGTTGGAAAGATCGACGAACCAACGAATGGCGAGAAGAAACGACGTTTGTGGAAATCCGAGTGATGGGCCAGCAGGCCGACTTCGCGAAAGCTCGCGTCCGAAAAGGAACCCCGGTGCACGTCGAAGGCCGACTGCAACTCGATCAGTGGGTGGAGCGGGATTCCGGAGCCAAGCGCGAACGACTCCGCGTGCTCGGTCAACAGGTGACTGTTCTCGATCAGCCGTTCAAAGATCGTCAGACGAAAGACCGCAAACCACGAAACCCGAAGACACCAGCCGAAACACAACCGGAACTGGCCCTCGCGGCCGCATTCTGAGAATCGACAAGTCGTAGGGTGGGCATTGCCCACCAGAATCACGAATTGGTGGGCGATGCCCTGCAGGAGGGCCACCTGGGAAACAGCGGCATCTCAGCGTTTCCCACAAAAAAGGATCGCAATTCTCCGTTGCCGATGCTGCCAGCTTCGGACCGACGCTGGCAGCGTCGGCAACGTCACAACCGAGCACCCCGAATGAAAACTTAACCCGCACGACAAGGAGAGCAGGATGCTACCCACAAATCACACGATGTTCGAAATCGAAACCGAGGACGCTTTCTACGATCAGACCGCCGCGTCACTGGCGTGGCAACTTCATCTTCCATCCACCACGGACGAGACCGACCAGTTCGTCTCGGCTCTGTTGGACTTCGCTGCGGAGACAATGTTGCGTCGAGAAAGAATTCCCTGCCGCGACGAAGTCAGCAGCAAGATTGCCGCCTTCGCGCTGGAAGTGATGAACTCCGAGTTGCAGCACTATCGCCACGCCGCCGCTCAACGCAATTGAGAAACGAAGCCGTGATGCAGGATCGTAGGGTATGACAAGCGCAGCGCGGGCGTGTGCGCCGGGCATGGCGCAGTGATTGAAGGTGAAAGTCCTTTATGGGACCGATCGGAGGTAACCATGAGCGAAAAGCAGTTGCATGAATCGTCACGTCGGCTGAGGTCGGGGTGTCGGTTTTGCCGTGAGGTCGTGTGAGATGGAAGCTCGTAGCGAACCGCAGCACCGAACGAAAGTGAATCTCCAAGCAGGCTGTCTGGTCTGGGTAAGCGGGCCTGCATCCGCGACGCCCAATATCCGATCGTGGCCAGGTGGTAGTGGAGGCGGGAGCGGCGGGACATCACTGTGTCTTACCCCGGGAGATCTCGATCGGTCCGAGCGATGTGACGGAAGTCCCATCGACTCGGTAGGCCTGTGCGAAGGAAACGACCGCAGGTCGAAGTCGGTCGAGAAGTCGGATCATCTCGTAGTAGTGACGAAGCGGAGTAATGCCCGTGGAGCGAAGGGGATGACAAGTTGAAAAGTTCTGAATCACGTCAACTGAGATTCGTGTTTGCCGACAACTCGCAAGAG
>Ga0316208_1001919_pt1 | contig 18169 bp, 23 predicted proteins | sample 3monopyrite_MG_FD_204944 | JGI IMG/M metagenome (GOLD analysis project Ga0316208, IMG submission 204944) | Microbial mat bacterial communities from mineral coupon in-situ incubated in ocean water Damariscotta River, Maine, United States -... | ecosystem: Environmental > Aquatic > Marine >...
TCTTATGATTACAACGGAAGCGATGATTGCTGACTTACCTGTTGATCCAGCTTCTGCACCAGCAGCGCCTGATATGGGTGGTATGGGCGGAATGGGCGGCATGATGTAAGCATCATCCCTCATTTGCATACTGTTTCATACAGTTTCAATAAAGCTCATAAGCCCAGTGTTTATGGGCTTTTTTGTTGCCTGCCTGTTGCAGATAGTTGTATGATGAGTCACCAAATGGCAGTTTTACAAAGGTTTCATGTGGGGTATCGCTGCTTTTATTAAGTTGAAAATACAGCATTTAAGTAGTGATACCCCTCCTTAAATCTATTGATTGAGGTGATTTATGGCATTAACAGCATTAGAAGTGAAGCGGTTGAGTTGCCCTGTTGATAAGAAGCAGATTAAGAAAAGTGATGGTAATGGCTTGTTTTTACTGGTTAAAAGCACCGGTAGTAAGCTTTGGCGGTTCCGTTTTAGATTCAATAGTAAACACCAAGAGTTAGCATTAGGTCAGTACCCCTCGATACCCCTCATCGAAGCTCGTAAGCTTGCTATTGATGCACGCAAGCTATTAACCGATGGTATCAACCCTTGCTCTGCTAGACGTAGACGCAAGCAACCTGCGGTATCGAGCTTGTTTCTCTCGGTGGCAACCACATGGTGGGAACAGCAGAATGTTGTTTGGTCAGATGGTTACACTCAGAAGGTGAAACGCTGGATTGATGTTGACTTGAAGGCCCTCGGTGAAATATCAGTCGATGAAATAGAGACGGGTGATATTGTTGATTTGATTCTAACTATTAAGTCGGTTCGTAAAACATCTCCTATTCTCTCGGTGATTAGCCGTGTCTTTAATTACGCAATTGCTCACCGGATGACTCGACATAATCCTGCTCAAGGGATATTGCTCAGTGATGTGATAGGTCCCTTACCGAAGATCAAACCTCATGCCGCGATCACTACGACAGATGAGTTGGGTACGCTGGTTCATCACATAGATGAGGATGATGGAGGAAGCTACTGCACCCGCCAAGCATTAATGTTGATACCTAGAATATTCTTGCGACCAAAAGAGGTTCGGTACCTGAAGTGGGAATATATCGACTTCGAGAAGTCACTCATTGTTATCCCTGCTGAGATTATGAAGATGCGTCGTGAGCATATTGTTCCGATGTCTTCACAAGTTGTTACTCATCTTATCGCGGTGAAAGAAATGACAGGGTATTCGGAGTTTGTTTTTCCTAATGAACGTGATGCTAAGTTACCACTCAGTAAGAACGTGATGACAAACAGGTTACGTAAGTTAGGTTACCCTGGTGACGTGATGAGTGTGCATGGTTTCAGAGCGACTGCTTCAAGTATTCTTCATGAACAAGGTTGGCCGCATGATGCTATTGAGATACAACTTGCTCACGTAGTTGGAACAGAAACAAGCAGAGCGTATAACCGTTCAATCCACTTAGCTGAAAGAACAAAAATGATGCAGTGGTGGAGCAATCACTTAGAGGATATAAGCTGATGACAACGATACTCACCGAAGATAGAACTGAAGAAGATGTTGCTCATGATGAAGCTGTAGCATTAGATTGGGAACGATTTCAAATATTACTTAACATCTGTTTTGAGCATTATACTCATGTTGATACAAAACTGAGTTTAGAAAATTTCACTCGAATGGTCGTCACGATTGGAAATGACTTCACCGGAGATACGTTTGATAAGATACCAAAGAAAGGTCGTGATAGGTTACTTGGTGAGATTATAACTAAAGCAGTTAATCATGATATGAAGAAACATCGAGATCCTAATAAAGTTGTTTTTAAATCGTTAGTTAAAGATTTAGTTGAACGTGCACATGATGATGATCATAAGAAGAGTAAAGCTCCTTCACATGATGTGACTGCATTTGAGTTTGTGGCAGGTTTATTGTTTAAATATGGAATTAAAAACCAAGGTCAAAAGTATTCAAGTTCTACAATTAGTAATTGGTGTGATAAAAAATAACCCGTCCCTCAATTGTAGTAGTTCATATCTGATATTACACATTTTGAGATACTAGATTTAAAGTAAAGCAGCCATTAAAATAATTTAACCTAATAGGCAGCAACCGGTCATCAGCAGTCATTAGATAAAAACGAAATCCGCCTGTTCTATTCACTAAAAAAAACATTAAACGACTTGTTTTAACCTGCTCAATTCACACAACTGCCTATAAATTGCTGACTATAAACAGTGCCCATTATATTTGCTTGTTTATTCCAGAAACTCTCACCTGTTGACCATATTGTGAACGTTGATGTTCCAACAGGATAAGGCAAATAAATTACTACACCATTTTCTATAGATACTGTAATCACACTACCAGAATCACCACCAGATACAAAAATTGCTTTTTTTGATTTTAGACCATTAAATGACCATTTTAATGGCTTTGAATTATTAGCACTTTTAGATTCTTTTTTGTTTAGCATTTGACCTTTTTGATATGTGCAATTTATTGTTGCCGATAAATCAAGGCTTGCAATCGCGGGAGAACTAAAGGCTATAGTGAGTAATAAAATATATTTTAATTTCAGCATGAATATTCCTTATACTTATAATGATTTACTCACCTATATGGTGAAGTTAGCGACTTTCTTGGGCTCCCCCCAAAAAAGATGTCAGCTTTACAACGACTGATACAGCAACTTGGTAGATAATTTATTGAACTGTACATAAACCAGTGACAACTTCTCCAAACGCGCCCTTATAAATGAAAGGCTTTTCAGGTTTTTTAACGTACTCTTTAATTTGCAATAAATCGATAGTGTAATGAATCTTATAGATAGTTATTGCAGTGTACGAGGTTTCTTTTCGATTAAAATCATAAACCGTTGGCATAACACCTGACATAGTATTTCCAATTTTCTTCCCCGTTATTTGACCTGACTGGCGATTTACAGTGAATTCACTCCCGACATCTGGAGTAACAAATCCTGCCCCTTGCTCTAGAACACCGTTCATGTTGAGTTTATACACTGCTTTAACAGCGCACTTAAAATCATTGAACGCGAATACTGATGAAGTAAAAAGTAGTAATGATATAAATCCGATAATTTGCTTCATGTTAACTTCACCTATTGAATTAATGTTTAATACATCTGCCGTAGCTTTTTGTAAAACCCATTCTAATACCATTAAAGTATTTTGAATTTTTACGTCTAAAGTCAGCACTATAGTCGTCCATATTTCTCATAGTGTATTGAGCATCAATTGTTATTTCATTTAGACTAGGTTCGAGGTTAATAAAATACTTTTCACCATATGGAGTTATCTTTGTAAACTTTTTACATCGATAGCCCACTGTTCCTCCAATTAATTTACATGATGTTTCTATAGGATAGCTTTCATTTCTCTCAGCAATTTTCTCAATAACGGTAGCCTTTTCACCATCAATCACAACCTGATACACGCCTTTTCCATCATGGACATTGGTGTTAAGCCATTTACCGTATTCAAATTTTGCTTCAATAACTTCAGTAATAGTGCAAAAATAAGATTCAGCGGCGTAACTACTAAGAGATAATAAAAGTAATACTATCACTGTGAGTATTTTCATTTTCCGTTACCATTCTTCTGATATTGTAGGGATAATTATTGTCTGTATCTAATTATTAGATTATTTTCGCGCAAATGAAAACTTTGTATTGTTGGTTAATAACTTTATTTCAAGGTGACCAAATTTGTTAATTTCAAAGTTCGATGGAATTGGTGTTTTATCACCCATAAGATAGATGCCAGTTTTTGAATCAAGACCATAAACAAATTTGAGCTGATCATTCTGCCATATTTCAGAATCTTCTGGAGTTCCTTTTACAAAGGCTACTATCTGACTTCCGGATTGAAATAGTTCAATTTCGTATTTATCGTTTTTCCATAAACCTTCAACAACATTATCTGAAGTCTTCTTATATTTATCACGTGTACGTTTCCAAAGAGGGACAACCTTATTCACATTTCTTAAATACACGCCTTCTTGATCGTATCTGTTGACAGATATCGGAATGGTTGTTGTATTTGTGCCATAAGTTGTTGCCGTTCCATAAAATGAACCACTACCAGAATAACCACTCATGTAAGTTGTGTTTGTTGTCGGGATAGTCTGGTTCATAAAAGACGTTCTTGTTTCTTTGAATTGGGATGTTGCTATAAATGTATCTGCGCCTATTGACTTGGCATATCCAATAGATTCTGACGGACTTTCATATGGTCCGTTAAAGCTAGATTTTCCAATCACTAAAAAGTCACTAAAAAGGAGTTTATAGATATCAGATAAATTTACATTTGAGTATTCAAACATCATTACCTTATCAGTTGGGGGATACTTAGTCGGAGCTACTTGGTTATAGAATTTTTGGTGCCCTATAGTACAGCCCGTCAATAATGCGCCAGCAAATAAAACGAGTAACAAAGTAACCAAATGCGAATGCTTTATCATATATTTATCTCTAACGTATAAGTAGGCTTGTACATTATGAATATGTGGGGAACATATAGGTGTACTTTTATTTTGGTGTAACTTTGAGAGTAATGTAACACCAATGGTGCTAGTTATGAAAAGTATTTATGGAAATCATTAAGGGTTAACCCTATCACTGTGGGCGGGGATGTAGGTCTGCTTAGGATATTTATTTGTCGGTAATTATTGGTTTGATAATGGCAGCTTTGGGTTGTGACTTCAACGACTTAAGTAAGGGACTAGAGAACGAGCTTGACGTGCTTGTTGATTTTATTATTTAAAATTACCCAATATATTTTCACATGAACCTAAAGGGAAAGAAACCCATGATCGATCTTTAGCTGTAACGCTTGCACTTAAAACTTTGCCCTTTTTTATGACAAGAGAAATTGTGCATTTCCCTCCAGTCAACCCATTTGCCTCATCACGGTACGTCCATGCTACAGCTCCACTTGAAGTAGTAACCTGTTTTGATGGTGCGCCAAGATTTAAAACTACCTCTTGTTCAGTGAGACTCATAAGTTTTCTTTCTACCGATTCTTCACTTTTATACCCACCAGGATTAGATGCACATCCAATCATAGTAAGGCTAAGTAATATATTTATGTATGGTTTCATTTTAACTCTCTGTATAAATCTAACGTCTTTAATAAGGAGGTGCTTTGGGTTGTTAACCGACTGTTTCATTAAATGAACCATAAATCCATTTATTAATTCAGCTTACGGCAAAAACTGTCACTTTATTGTTGGTTAGGTTTTTTATCTTTATCAAAATATCTATCGGATATTTTAAACCCTAACGTCAAACTAAAAATTAACCAACCAATTATAAGTAAAAAATGCGCATCGTTCGACACAAGATACAATATGGGCCAAAATATAAAAATAATTAGTGTAACAAAAGTAATAGTCCCAATGGGGTATGTATAAAAAATAAAAACAAATACAATTAGAAATACACTTATAGCGACCTTATAACCAAAAAGACCTTCAATTAATAAAAAAATACCATCTAACATAGTTTAGTCCTAATCACTATAAGAACAGCTCCATCAATGTCTGCTTTCGGTTATTTAAGAGGTTATCACCTGTCAGATGATATCGAAACTCTTTATTAAAGCTGTAAGAAGAAGTCTGAGATATTACACCTCAATCCCTCAATCCCTGAAAATCGGGATTAGCTTTTCATAGTTAACTGAATTCAAATTCCATAAGCTGTCCACCTCGATGCAATAAGCATCATTCAATAGAGGACAGTTATATGGAAACGTATTTAAGGGTATCTAATGTCGCAAAGAAATTAGATGTCAGCAAATCTACGATTTATAGATTTGTGAAAAAAGGTTTGATACCTCCCCCAATAAGGTTAAGCACAGGCACAAGTGTATGGTCGGTGAGCGATATAGATGCGTTCATCGAAAAGATGCGAGGCGCATTATGAACATACTAACCCCTCTACAGTTAATAGTGAAACCAAAAGATTTCTTTTCTATCACATCTAACTGCATGGAGAAGCTTCGCCAAGGTGGTGATGAATGATTCTTCATACGAACACATTTTCTGATCATTTTACCATTGTTCGCAGCAACGCACCCAGAGAGGGAATTGGTATTGTGAACATCCACATTAAAAATCGATTCACAGATAAATCTGAAATATTAAGTATTGATCCATATGCTGAATTATTAAGCTATGCATTTTCACCTAGGCGAAAGTCTATATTTTTAAATAAAATGGCAAACAAGGGTTTTTTTATCAGTCCCATTGATGGATTGTTAGAAGAATTTTTTCACTCTATGTTGTTTCCTGGGAATGTATCTACAGTATTTGGTGAGATAAAAATTGAATATGTCGAAGGTAAGATTGAATCAACATCAATAAGCTCAGGTCATATAGAGGTAGAAAATGAATGACTTTATAACTCCTGCTGTAAAAACAAAAGATCTAGACAGTAAAATTTTAGAAAGAATAGAACGTGACCCTGTTCTCATGGAGCACTTAATGCATCGTCTTCTCGATGAGGTTAAGCCTTTAATGTACTCCTTGGGCATAGAGAACTTCTCAGTGGTAGAAGCGTTCGACATTCCTCACATTATCAACATAAGCGATCAAATTATTGCTATCGAAAATTCACGTTTCATGGCTATTAATGGTAGCGGTTATCTCATACCTCTTTCCACAATAGATTTGACGGGCAGTAAAGCAAGAGGGTTTTTGGAAACGAGCAGCAAACCTCTGTTAGTGAGCAAATGGATTGAAGGTGTTTACTCTGGTGATCCAAATGAACTCCCTAGGGTGCTAGCAAAGATACGACAAAAAACGATGGAGATAGTAACTAGTTACCTTCGTATAAATCGTTATGCTAATTCAATAAATCGAGGCGTTGACATGTTTATAGAAAAAACAACTTTAAGGCTAAATGAGCAAGTAGCTTCGTATCGTCAGCCTTATAAAACATTAACAGATAAATTAAAATCCAAAATGAGTTCAGAAACTAAATGGATAGATGAAGTCATGAAGGACTTTACGCTCCATTTCCCTGAGTTTTTAGATTTTCTAAATTTAGTTTGTGCAGCTCGATTTGCACCGGATCGACGTAAAGCTTTTTTATGGCTAAATGCTGAAGCTGGATGGGGAAAAGGTTTCCTTATGGAAGCTTTCAAGAGGATTGAGCTTGTAACTGGATTAAGCGAAAAGGATGTTGAAGCGGCCTTTGAAGGTAAACCTGTGGGCATTGATCCTGACTTGACGGCTAAATCGTTTATTCTTTTGTTTGATGAAGCGAAATACGTTAAGTCCGAAATGAAGCAATTAAATAATGAGATCACTATGGCGCCAAAGTTTGAAAAGCGTACAACTGTACCGGTGTACTTAAAACTATTTACTACAGCTGAAGGTATGGACTCGCTTTCTGGTGAAGAAGGAGTTGAAAAACAATTCGCTGAACGTTTTTGTTACATGAGCGGGAAAGGAAGGATTGAAGATCGTCCATTATTTAAGGAGCTACATTCCCACCTATATTTGAAAGCTCTTACTTTTTCAATTGCTGAATATATTGATCAGTATGTTGACGAAATGCGCGAAATTGGTGAGGAAGAAGCATACATCATTGCTGAAACACAGCTAAATGCTATTCATGACGAATACCGTATTGATAATGCTCTAGGTGGTTTGCAATCTTCTATCGAAGAGCATGCAGCAGAACTTACCAAATTGATTAGGTCTGTCGGTAAATTGCATTATGAAAGAGAAGTTTCTCATAGTATGAACGCTCATCTCCCCGTAGAGTTGGACTGCCTTCCAGATCACTTGCTAAAACACTTGAGAAGAGATGTAAGTCTTGCTTATACCGGTGCTGAACGCACGCAGGTGTATTTACTAAAGAAACCTATGAGCTTTATTAAGCTATGGATTAAGTTTGTCGTAAATAGCAGTGAGGTTGTTAAAGTTGGTTTTAAGGCTAAAGCAATTTGTGAATCTGCGTCAGATTATCCAATTGATAAACCTCGACGAGTCTTTGAGCGTGTCGATGATACTGTGACTAAGATATTTAAAGGAGTAATAGTGAATAAGGTAGAGATAATTAAAGATGATGTAATGCCTGACTGTGATGTTGATGTGAGTTTTTTATAAGTGATTTAATATTACCAGATGAATTTGTTTCCTTTTTTATAGTGAGTTACTCGCTGTTACCATTTTGTAGTAACAGAAAACCGTAGGGTGCATAAAGGGTTCCGGGTCTTGTTACTTAGTTACTTCTATTTTATATATTTATAATAATAAATAGAGGTATAAAAATATATATAGTAATAATGGAAAATAAAAGTAATACGGTAACACTATGCTGTAAGCCTTATGGGTAAAAGGATTTTGTGTTACATGAACAATGTAACTAAAGAATTAGTTACTTAACGGGATATATATGAAACAACATGAGTATTTTGGTAAATTGGTGACAGATGATGAGGTTGAATTCATTCATCATTTTATTCGCACCGGCTTTAATGGTGAGAAGGCAGTCCGATTTACATGGGGATTATCGAGTTCAGGTGCGTATCAAAAATCAAAGAAACTTTTGTCAGAACCTCGTATCCAATCGGTCATTAAAGAGACTCAGGAATCGGTTATGAATGAATTGAAAATTAATAGTCAATGGGTACTTAAAGAAGCGCTTGAGGTGTATGGTCGTTGTATGCAACAAGAAAAGGTACTTGACCGCAATGGCGATTACACGGGTGAATTTAGTTTCGATGCCAGCAACTCTTTAAAGTGTTTAAAATTGATAGGCGACTTAACGGACGTAGGTGCCTTCACAAAGAAGGAAGGTAATTCAGAAGCAGGTGAAATCATGCGTCGACTTAATCGGGGTCGTTCACGTGCCTCTGTCATTGAGACATCTACATTTACACAGCCACCGTTGCCTGACGAATCTGTTCATACCCCAGATACAGATATTGATTTCTATTAGCGTAATGGTAACTCTTAGCTATACTTAAATTTCTAGTGGGGCATTGTGCCACAGCAGTCGTCATCGGAGTCACTTGTGGCGGCTGTACTTGAGTTCATAGATTTTATTGTCCCTATAGCAACTTATTTATTATTTATTTGTGTGCACGTAATGATCAAAGAGTCCCTGGTTAAGCATTAGTCCAAAATCCGCATAGAGCGCCAGTCTTTCAGCACTCGGTAATGATTTATAAAATTCACGACCATCATGCAGTAACCAGTAACCAAACCCTGTCGTATCCAAAAAATGCACTCCATATGTCCGTTCAGCATTTTTCATCTTTACGGGGAGAAAATCCTTCTCATAATCGCCATAGTAAGTCTCAATGTAACTGCGAGGTGCTTCGGTGGTATCTAAATCTTCTAATAGGCACGTATTGAATTCGGAATCAAAATAGATCCACTGATGTGGTGTTAGAGAGCAGATGAGTTCAGTAATTTCTTTATGTGGGATGGGATTACCGTTTTTACGACGGCTTTCATTTGAGGCATTATTCTCAATGTTAGAAAAACTACTTTTGAGTTTATCCATGTCATCGTACCCCAATTTTTTCCCGACATTATTAAATGCGGTAGGAAAGCTGATGGGGGTAGCATTTGGAAACATACAACAAGATAATTCGTGTTTTATATATAAGTCATAACAGACTTGATATTTTTCTTTAATCGGGCACACGCGTCTTCCTACGTGGGGGGGGGGATTACCACTAAATATTTTAGTTACCATAATCGTGAATCCTTGTGCTCACAACAAGATGTAAGAGTAGCATATAAAATGCGATATATTGTCTAGTGTATCTGTGTGGAACTTATCAAGCGACCAATAATTTCTTAATATTATATTGTGTTTGAGGCTCATAATACGAGCCTGTAAATGTATATAGTTAAATTTGTTATGGTTGGGAGTAATTAAATGGACGCGAAAAAATTGAAGAGGATATTAAAGACTATTTTGATACGCATTCTAATGTTGGGTCTCACAATGAGGCTGAAGATGATTCCTTGATGTATGATTCCGCAAGTTTGATGAACATGTTCCACAATCTGCTACACTTAATTATGATTAAACAACGGTGATCAAAATGAGCGAACGACCTGCAATGTATTTACATTTAGTCCCCGATGTTCCTGAGCTTAAAAATATCAAAGTCGATAAAAAGAAGCGGAGAGGATATAAGAAATTAGACGAGCGTATGAATATAATGCCTTGTACTTTTATTTATGATCATCCCGCCAGAGTGTTATCTAAAGGAGAGAGGGAATGGTATGAGGATAAATATTTGCCTCGTGCACCCGGAGCAGAAGACATGCCCTTTAGAAGTACCGCCATCCCTCCTGCAGAGTATAAAGCTGATAACGATAGTGAGGATTGATTTGAGTCAATCAAACGAATAGTTAGATGTGATGACAAAAAAACACCGTCAGCATACTTCGGTCATTTTATTAGCCATACTAAAGGGAGGACTGCAATTGAAATTAATGAAACAGCTAAAACTAATATAACAGCAAGACCGAAGCTCTTTTCTACAAGAGAGTCATCTGGATTTAAAAATAACATTTTTTCATGTTTTGGTCTTTTTGAGTTTAAAACTAATTTTCCCACAGCCCCAAGAATGATAATCCACGATAAGATACTAAGTAGAATAATTGAAACTTCATACACAATTCCTAGTCGTTTAAGAAATATTACTGCGTATACCAGTAACGGAATCATAGCAATGAACCCTAGCCAGCTTAGAATAAGTTTCTTTGGGGAAATATTAGCTTTAGGTGTAGTTACTTTTGAAAGTGGTTGTTCATAATCACCTGTTCCATTGCACCTAATGCAGTCTTTGTAGTTATGATGACCTGAACCATTGCAATATGGACATTCCACAATAGGTTTCCTATCTTTGTATAAATAGTTAAGTTATAAATGTTTTATCATTATTTTACGTTGATGATCTATAGTGTTTGATATGACGCATTTCTCATGGATATTATTATTGCTGTATAATTTTTTTCGTAATTTAGTATATAGTTTTTTGTCATATTTTTTTATTTTAGTACTATAGCCTTCTCCTTTGATATTTTTTCTTTCATTTTCAATCACTATACTAGCTAGTATCTTATATTTAGATAATTCTGATTTGTTTAATGCTGGTTTGTGAGAAATTGTTTCACATTTAGCGATGATCCATTCTTCATAATAGGGTTCTTTTATATGAAATAATGTCCTAAATTCTTTATCTTTTACTAAATCAATTTCATTGGATGCTTTATTAAACATTCTATCGATAAGGGACTGAGGCGAGTTCATTTCTTTAAGGTATTGCCTTACTAATGACTCTAGTTTTGCGTAATTTTGTTTAGCTTGATTAATTGAAAATTTCGCATATTCAGAAGGAATAAAATAAGGACGATGTAAACCTATTACAGGTATGACTTTTGAACGTGATGATTTTGCTCCACTAGACTCTGCAAAATAGTTATCAGATATTTGCTTGCTGACTCCCCCTAAAAACATTAGAACGCATGCGCTATAGCATTTTTTATAATTGTCAGGAGTAATTGGATTTGTATCTGAATAAATAATAGTGTTCTGATGTTGGTTTTTTTTAGTCCAGTGCTTAGCTGAGTTTTGAATAACAAATTTTGCTCCTTCACTGGATTCATGCATGAAACTGTTCCCCCAAACATAAACCTGTGAGAGTGACTCCCGAAAGAAGCGACCTATTTTTATTGCCTCTTCAACATTCCCACCACTACTATTTAAAATGAAGTTAAGTTGAACTCCTTCCATATTCTTTATGAAATAATCACTTTTGGCTATAACTTTTTTATAATCACCTTTTTCTATTGGTCCAGTTATGAAAATTGAAGGACTACTAAATATATTATTTTCTAATTTTACTTCCGCACCTTGTGCTGTAGTAATTAATATTACAGGCAATACGAGAATAATAGAGATTATCCATTTATATTTATGCATAAGATTTCCATATTATATTTCTATTAGTTAACCTAGTTTAAAAGGACAGGATGAAAATGTAGAATATATTCCGTGGAGTGTCAATCTCATATAAGTGATGCTGAGCTTCATGGCATTATCTACACTACAGAAAACACAGCAAATACTAGCTGTTCAGATTAAAGTCTTTAGAAAAGAGGCTGGGCTTACGCAAGAAGCGTTAGCGCATGATGCTGAAATTGATCGAACTTATATATCCCAGTTAGAACGCGCCTTGGTCAATCCCTCCCTAGCAGTACTCGTGCGTATTTCAAACGTATTAGATGTTTCTATAACCGATCTATTTAAATCCAAATAACATAAAAAACCTACATTAATTTTTTCTGTAGAGCATTTTTGCTATTCCTACACATAAATTTATTTTCTAGTATATTTTTGAATATATGGATTAGACGTTCCCTGAATCATCTTGATGTCTCTATTTCTTCTTAGTTCATGCAAAGATGGAGGATCAGTTTCGTTCCACTCTTGAATAATAGTAACCATTTTTTCTGGTATCGGTAATTCATACTCTAAGCTCATGTATAAAATACTACGAGCTAGATTGCCTCTAGCTATTTCTCTAGGCTCTGTTACATTTTTAGCTCTTTCAATGTCACAGCCCTCATATCTCCAGTTTTCTCCATGAATAATCCCATATAAGGAATTACCCCTAGAGCTATTCACATTACGTAATGCAGGATACATATTATGTAAGTCTGCTGTAGCGAAGTTAAACCGGTTGTTAGTTTTTCGGCATTCTGAGACACTAGAACACCCCATACTTTTTGCTATCCACGATTGCGGATAGACATGTTCAATGCTTAGTTTACGTCCATCGATAGTAGACTTGCGGTTGTTAAAACGAACACCACAATAGATAGTCCAATTTCCTGTGGGATATAATTTATTCCAAAAAATAGTTTTAGATTTATTATAATTAGGTATAACGGTTTGGTCTGAAAAAGCAGCATTAGAAGATACTAATAATAAATAAATTAATAATAAATATATTGTGTTTGGTAACTTCTTCATATGATGAATTATAACGCAAAAATTGATGAATAATGTAAAGCTAACATATGGATTTAAGGATTCACGTTTATATCATGTGATGTCTGTTGAAAATGGATTGTCATGTGGATGCACTTGTCCTAAGTGTGGAGCAACTCTTGTCGCAAAAAATAACGTGAAGAAAATGTCAGCCCACTTTGCACATTATCAATCAGATGAGTGTAAAGGTGGTGTTGAAACTGCGCTTCATAAAATGGCAATTCAAATAATTGTAGAAAACAAGACTATATCAACACCTGGATTTTTTAAAACTCCGTCAAGAAGGGATAGACAAGGTAATGTCCATTATGGAAATGAAATAAACTACTCTTCTATTAAAGTTGATTTTGATGAGGTGTATCCTGAATACACAAGAGACGGATATAGGGTTGATGCTACAGGACTTACTGATAATAAAATGGTTCACATTGAGATAAGAGTGACTCATGAGGTTGATGAAGAAAAATCGAAAAAAGTGAGGGGTGCTGGTGACATAATGTTTGAGATTGATCTTAGAGGTGTAGATCCAAACATCTTAATGGATGACGCTGAATTTAAAAAAGTAGTTTTACATGATGCATCAAATAGAAAATGGATTAGTAATCCAAAGTTATTCAATTTGCTCAAAATTGAAAAAGATAAATTAAAAGAGGAAGTTGAAAAAATAAACTCAAATCTTCAAAAGAAAATTGACGAAGAAGAAAAAAAATATGAACAGCAGATAAAACAACGAGAAATATTTGACAAGAATGCAGAGAAAGAAAGACATAAATATATTTATGAACTCACTTTATTGTCAGGGTCAATACAGTCTGAATCTATAGTTGAAAGAGAAAAGTTGCTAGAAACAAACCTTTTAGAACGTTATTCTCAAAATAGCAAAGAACTTGACTGGTCAAAAATACCCGGATTTATAAATACTAAAATTAAAAATGATTGGATATTTAATGTTCATAGATATGTATGGCAAAGTTGGATATTTCATACATTTTTTGAGACCAAAAAAGTAGGATATATTGTTAAAGCTGGCGAGGTTAGTAGAAGTGTTATCAACGAGTTTGGGGTGCTCGATTATATTGTTACTCTTGATAAGATAAAGCAAGAGTGGAAGAAGAAAGGACGAGAAAGGAATAAATATTACGGTGAGTATGGATGCTGGTTTTTATCAGAAGGTGAAAACAGAAGTATACCAAGCCCCTTCGGTGTTATTATGCAATATATAGATCATCTTTATAAACATGAGTTTTTATCTAGCCCAGATGGTTCAGAATATAATTTAAGATTAGAGATTAATTCAATTGATTCATATTATAAATTGGTTATAAAAAGATTAGAAGAAGCTAAAAAAGCCGAAGAGAAACAGTTGCAGCAGGAAAAGCAGCGTCTTGAAACTATCCAGAGAAATAAAGAAGTATTAATTCAAGACAAAGAAACTCGTAAAAATGAAGTTATTGCTTCAGAGATGCGAGTGTTTGAATTGTTTTCCGGTGAAGGTAGAAGGTGTCTTGAGTGCTATTTTGTCTGTCATGAAAGTGACGGAGAAAAATGCCCTTTTTGTAATGGTAGCTCGTTTGGTAATGTAATTATATATGAGGGGCATTTAAGTGTAGCTAGATTCAAATATAAGACATCAATGAAAGTTAGGGATTCGGTATTAGATAAACCAGAGGTGAATTTAGATTTGATTATGAAGTGGATATGAAGACTTATGATTTTGTCTGATAAAAATTTATGTGTTATTTGCGGTATCAACGAAGCAAGTACAGTTGATCATGTACCGCCAAAAGGAATATTTCCTAGGCCTAGGCCTGCTAATTTAATAACTGTGCCAGCTTGTTCTGGTTGTAATAATAATGCATCAACACTAGACGAAGCATTTAGATTGTATTTAGCTTTACATGTAGGAGATCTAGAAGATCAAATTACAGAAAATTATTTTAATGAGGCGCTTAGAACTTATGTACACAATCAAAGGTTACAGAGAGAAGTTCTTACAAATGCTGAAGAAATTAAATGCGTAAATAAAAATGGAGAATATATAGGGCAAGGATTAAAAGTAAAGTGGGATTCAGAGGCTCATGATGAAATTATTGAGCGTACTGTTCGAGGGCTCTACTACCATCATTATGGTGACATTTTAGGTAATGAAGTAGTTGTTTCACCAAAGTGGTTTAATCGACCTGATAAAAACTTTGTAAGTATGTTGAAGGGACTACCAGTTAATCATATTGGTGAGCGTCAAGTATCTTATACATACGGTAGGGCTGAAGAGAGCCCGTTAAACTCAATTTGGTTTTTTGAGTTTTATGAACGACATTGGGCAGGTGCTACAACTGGACCAGTTAAACAAAAATAATATGGTAATTGATTAATAAAAGGACCTTTTATGTTCGATGATGTAGATTATAAAAAAGCACGTGCAAACTTGATACTGATTAGTCTTGCTGTTTCAGTCTATATACTAGGTGAAGGTCAGTTTAGCAAAGGCAGTTTTTTCGGTGGCACTATTGATTTTGGGAAACCGATAGTTCTTAGCATAGCAGCATCAATAATATTTATTTTTATCTGTTGGAGATTTTTACTTTCTGCAGGTGATGCATTAAAAGAATTTACGTGGGACATATGGACTCTCATTTACTCTCATAACATTTATTTGGATATATGTAAGCAATGGGTAGCAGATGTGAATAGAGTTAGAGATGTAGACGCAAGTGAAGATGATATTAAAATATCGGAGACAAACGAAATAAACTTTACTGGAAAGTCAATATTCTGCCCCAAAGATAATAACACTGTGCATGCATATTACCCGCCGCGAATTTGTGGTGGAATATTTCCTAAGAAGCTTGCCTATGGTGCGCAAGATAAAGTTACAAGATATCCTACGCATGAAAAAACTCTAATGGACTTCCCTAAAAATGCTTTCCCCTTTAAATGTGATGCTGACATAATTAAGAAAAACCTAAAAACTACAGATAGATTTAAGCTTTTGTATCTTGAATTAACATCCATCTTTAAAGCGATTTTTTTAAGGCGTGCATTTTCAGATGTTATTTTCCCTTTTTTATTTGGGTATTGCGCCTTAATTATATTTATTCACCATATAGCAAATAAATATTCTGAGAGTGTTATTAACTGGCTGCTGTTTTAGTGAAAGAGATATAAAACAATATGGATGTTTAAATGGGACCAATTACAATATTTGATAAATCATTTCTTCAGTCATTAAGTGTTGATGAGTCTGTATGGTTCGACAACTATTTTACGACTAATATTGTGCCTTTATTTTTTGTGGAAACATTATCAGACTTAGAAAAAAAAGTACGAGAAGGGAGAACTCCAGAACAAGAAGTAGGAATTATTGCTGCAAAAACACCAGAAATGCATAGCTCACCGAACATATTTCATACTGAGATGTGTACAGCAAATATGCTTGGTCACATTGTCCCGATGGATGGGAGAATAATGATGCGCGGTGGAAATCCGGTTAAAGGTGAAGGTAAGACTGGAGTTGTTTTTGAAGAGTCACCCGAAGTAAAAGCTTTTAATAGGTGGCAAAGTGGAGAGTTTCTTGGCATTGAAAGAGAGCAAGCTAAATATTGGCGAAGCATGTTGAAGTCTTTAGACTTTGATTCGGCGATAAAGAATATTCAGTCACTCGGCATTACCACAGATAGTTGTAAGTCTTTAGAAGAAGTAAAATTATTATCTGATGAAATCCTCTCAGGAAGCATAAATGATTCTAAAACAATGAAACTAGCTTTAGATCTATTTTCAATACCTGAACATTTACATCAACAAATTTTTAGAAATTGGCAGATACGTAATTGCCCTCCAATTAAAAGCTTTGCCCCATATACAGCTTTTATGCTAAATATTGACCTGTTTTTTTATATCGCTGTATCGTCCAGTTTAATTTCTAAAGAAAGAGTAACTAATAAAGTTGATATCGCATATTTATATTATTTACCATTTTGTAGCGTCTTCGTTTCATCTGATAAATTACATCGACGTTGCGCAAAACATTTCATAAAACCAAATCAAAGGTTTATATGGGGCTTTGATTTGAAGGATGGATTGAAGGAGGTAGATGAGTATTTTGATGAATTATCAAAAGAAGAAAAAGATAAAGGCGTATTTTCTTTTGCAAGTGAACCACCACAAGATGATAAGTATTTCATAACCAAGCTATATGACGATCTCCATCCTTCATGGAGAACAAATAATAAGACTTCTACTCCTTTGAAAAAAGAAACTAACGATGCTCTTCTTGAAGATATAAAAAAAATATCTGAAGCTCCCACCCTAAAAGAGGAAGAAATTGATTTTGATGTTTCGAATCCCGATTCTATGGTATTAAAGCGAAGAATTAGTAAACGAAAGGGAAAATGGTTTCAAGTCGATAAAGATATCAAATCTGATTAATCTTATGGCCAATTTGAAATTAAATGTAGTACTGTAATGTGGTCGTAATATTTAGTAATTTAACAAGTGTTAGATGAGGAAAGCACATGAAGAACATCGGGTTCATAGCAATAATTTTTTTCATTCCATTGATTGTTAATGCTGAAACTTACCTTTGTATATCAGAGGCGGGTGCGGTTGTAGAGGATGGAGCAAATAAGAAGATTGATTCAGGTTTATCAAATGTATCAAATTCTAAATATATACTTACGAATGAGAGCGGTAAGTGGCTTTTGAAGAAGCATGGAGGAGGCTTGATATTTAGCGAATGCAAATCGTCAAGCTTTTGTGAAAGCTCTAAGGGCTTCTCTGGAATATTTTTCAAATCAGAAAAGAATATTTTTTCTCGTGTTTGGCTAACCGTGTTAAATGGCAGAAATCAATTGATTACCGAAAAAGGATATTGTTCAAAAATCTGAGTCTACTAATAAGTAGGTGAGTGCGTATACGTTAATAGCATGATGTCTCATTGAATAGCATAGTATCGAGGGTTTAATGAGGGGTATTATCCTAACTCCCGTTTATCATTATCTTTAAATATCAGTGCATTACATTCAATATGGGCGGCATGATGTAAATCGGCTTGCCCTTTTGCGCCAGAGCGGCGTTGTGAAAATAATTTGAGTGCTCACGTACTACGTGTACGCTCCGCGCTCAAATCATTTCCA
>Ga0316208_1001920_pt1 | contig 18133 bp, 7 predicted proteins | sample 3monopyrite_MG_FD_204944 | JGI IMG/M metagenome (GOLD analysis project Ga0316208, IMG submission 204944) | Microbial mat bacterial communities from mineral coupon in-situ incubated in ocean water Damariscotta River, Maine, United States -... | ecosystem: Environmental > Aquatic > Marine > Coastal...
GGAAAACCTAAATTTTGTACTAAAACCACCATAAAAATTCCTAGAGCTGCTGGAAACATTTGATTGGCTAGCATACCAAAACCAAAGGCTATTTTTTGTCCCATTGGTACCTTAGATGACGTAGTGGAATTTGACATAGTTGAGATGATTTAGTTAATAATTAGTAGTTAATAATCCTAATTAGTAGGTAACATAATAGTCTGTATCGCTTGCGCTCTAATCATAATATCTACATATTTTTTATTTAAGTTTAAAGTAAAATTCTTATCTGTGCTACCTTCATTAAAAATGACTACAGCAATTGAATTGTCTGGGTTTTTTGCTGCGGCTACCATTAATTCTTTGTCAGTATTATTTACACCAATGACTTTTGCATCTGGTCTTATATACTTGCTAAAATGAGCCATTATATAGTATAAAGGTGTAAAGTATATTTCATCGGCTTCAGGATCTACAATTACTGGTGCTACACACCAATTTTTAAACCAATTTGGTCCGCCTTGTCTATTGAGAACCATATTCCAATCTACCCAACCATCTACCCAGTTGTTTAGGCATCCTATTATGTCTCTTGCATACCTATTTACTGGTGAATACTTAGGATGTAAATGTTTATCTTCTACTGATGCCCAATCCCAACCCCAATCAGTTGCTTCTTTAGACCAATACCACCTATCGTCTTGCCATTTTGGGACTTCAGAATCTACACACCCTTCGGTTTCTATTAAATATTTATTTGGTGCTTTATTGTGAGCATATTGTAAAGCTTCTGGAAAAAAATCATAAGTACTCTCGTACCAATGTATAGCAGTACCATCGTAATATTTTGAAGATTCCTCAGTAGCATACATCACATCTACCCATTCTTTTAATCCAGCTCTATTTTGATCGTATCCTAGAATTATCTTATTTCCTTTTCCGTCTGCTTCTAACTTTGGACCTAAGTGGTTTTGTACAAAATCGGTCATTTCTTCTGGTGAAAAGTGCATACTTTCCCAGTTGTTTCCATTGCCATGTGGTTCGTTTTCAACAGTGAAACCCCAAATAGGGATACCTTCAGCTTTGTATGCGTCTACATATTTCGAAAAGAACAATGCCCAAGTATCATAGTATTTTGGTAGTAATTTTCCGCCAACCCACTTTTTATTATCTTTCATCCAAGGTGCTGCAGTCCATGGAGATGCGAAAATTTTAAAACCATCTTCTGACACTTCCATGGCATCTTTTATCATCGGAATTAAATCGTCCTTATCCTCTTTTATAGTAAAATGTTCTAACATCATATCGTCTTCAACAGGCGAATATGAGTATTGTGTCAATGAAAAATCACAAGAATTCATGTGTGTTCTTGTCAATGAGTAATTAGCCCCTTCTTTTGAGAAATAGGCTTTTATAATAGTGTCTCTATTTTTCTTACTTAATTTATTCAATAAGTAAGCCGAAGATTCTGTAAACGCACCACCAAAACCTGTAATAGATTGAAACTCTTGTTCTGGTATAATTTTTATATCTGAAGAAGAATCTGCTGAAGCGAACTCTGAGATTCTCGTTAATTTGTTACCACTAGCGGAAGTTTCGTAAACTTCAACATTTAATAATTTTTGTTTTTTATTACAACTCATAGCAATAATTAATAAGAAACAATAGATGCCATATTTTAGTGATTTCATATCATTATCAATTTGCCATGGTTTCATACTCAGAAGGCGGAACTAAAACACTTTCCATTAATGCTTTTTTACTACCATCATAAGTTTTTGTTATCACATTTCCATTTCTGGTTAATCCCTCAAAAATGCCTTGATCTACCATGTCCCAAAGAGCGTATTTTGCCTTACCATCTACTGTAAATAATCCAAAATGCTTTTCAGAATCTCCTGAATTATCACCACCTTTCCAAGGTTCGTCAAATCCTTCAAAGTAAAAACACGATATTCCTGCTTCGTTTGTCCAGTCTATCATATATTTATAGTAAAGTGCTTCTTTGTACTCATCGCTAGCTTTTGAACCATTAGTACCAAAATGATCTGAAGAAAAACTTGCCCATCCAGTTTCTCCAATATGAATTGGTTTATTGACACCAAGACTTTCCATATATTTTTTTACGTTTTCATATTGCATCATAGCGTATTTCTTAGCTCTCAACATTGAAATTTCGATTTTTTCCATATCAGTTTTACCTTCCAAACCTTCAGTATTTAACCAAAATTCTGGCCGATAATGGGTGTCGTGCATCGGGTAGGTGTGAACCGATAGAAAATCTACTGCTTGAATTAGTTTGTTTAAATCTTCTACATGGTATTCATCGCCACCGCCTCCCCAAGACGCAAAATTATCTGAACTTGTTACCCATAAATCTTTAGACAATTTGTTTTCTTTCTTTAGGTTTTGCAAATATTTTACCCATTTTAAAATCACCTTAGGCTGTACAAAATAACTGGTTGCCCATTTAACCATAGCTTCATTGCCTACGGCCAATACCTTAACAATATCAGGGTATTGATTTGCCAGAGCAACTGCTCTATCTATCTCAGCGGCATTATTAGGGCTTTCGATATTGTGGTTCATGGGCTGATCTGTCCATGCATTGAGACAATCAATCCAAGCTCCAAGCATTACATACATTTCATAGTTTGGATCTTCACTTTTAAGTTCTGTGATTGCCTTTAAAATGTTTGATGCATGTGGAAGAGATAACTGAACATTATATGTTCTAATGATTTTAATACCCATTGCAGATAAAATTTTTAAATCATCTTTTAGCTCTACAATTGTTGGCTGAACGTTACGTGTTTTTGCCCTATAACCACCATATGAAATGGCTAAGTAATCTGAATTTCCTAATATATCTTTAGCTGTCACTTTTTTTATTTTTTGTTCAGAAGGTTTTTTATCCTTCATGTTTTCATTGCAAGACATCATAAATACTAATACAATAGATAGTAATATGAGTGTTCTTTTTTTCATCAGTCTTGCTTTTTTATTTTAAATAATCTTCTGTTATATTTACTCTAATTTCTGTCACTTCACCTAAACGACTAAATACAGACTTACTAGTAGCTTCATCTAAGCTTAAACTTTGGAATGTTTTTATGGTTGAGTCCTTAAATTTTACTTCTATACTATTTTTCTGTGAAATTTTATAAACTACTGGCACTTGGCAATATGTAAAAGATAATTCGCCTTCTGATAATTGAAGTTGGCTCTTCTCATTTTCAATAGTTACATAATTGAAAATTTTTGATTCAGCTAAGAACTCTACTTTACGTAACATACAAGGATAGAAATAGAGTTTACCCTTTGTAACAAAAACACCAAGTTCACCAAATCTACTTAGAATATCTTCTTTTACTTGACCTGTCATACCTGGTTGCTGTGCGCCTTTGCCAGTTGGTGTGTGAGAATATGGATCTGTTGGAAACGCTCCGTATAATTCGGGTGATTTGTGAACACCAATACCTTCATTTATTTCGTAATAATGCTCTAACAATCTACCAACAATGGCATCACTTTCTTTGTTATTAATCGCTTTAAGGCAACACTCTAAAACTGCTAATTGCAACTTAGATACCATGTGCCAATATATAGAACCTAAACCTTCATAACCGTAGAATGTACCTGATCTTCCGGTAAATGCTTTATGATTAAATACATCTTCAAAAACTTGAAGCACTGCTTTTTCTTCTTTATGAACTAAATCTTGGTAAGTAGAATTTTTTAAATTTTTAAGACCTACTTTAAGGTCTCCTGCATTTTTAAAATTTCCATTAAAATGATATTTACCTGTGATATCTTTCTCAATAATTTGAGTATTACCATCTTCGAGCAACTGCTGTAGCAACTTAGAATTAGTTATAGCTTGAGCAGAAATTGTATTTCGCTCCATAAAACCTTTAAGATCCTTAAATGGATATAAGATATAACTGTATTGATCTTCTCTAAAAAGTTTACTTTTCTTTAATGCATCTAAAGCCGTCAAGTTTTCTTTTGAAGACAAATAACCCGAACTTAAAACAGCTACCTGACCTTCTAGCATTTCTGATAAATAAGAAATAGAAAGATTATTATTAGACTCAACAGTCATTAAGTTATAAGCATGGTAAAGATTATCTGAACGCTTATTTGCTTCTATTGAGTGTTCTAAATGTGCTAACGCAGATTTAGTAAATGATTTAACTTCATTAATTCCTAGTTCGTCCTTTTTGCCAGAAAATGAACTATTGTAAATACTGCTTCGATAATCACTTCCGGCTTTACCTAATGCATCTAGAATTTGTTTTCTGTCAGTATCATTAATATCTCTATTTAATAGCGCTTTACTATTATCGAAAGTCGTTTTAACTTCATTAAAAAATTGCAATAACTCTACAGAAACTTCAACTGTATCCGTTGTTGTGTTTTCAAAAACATCATCAAAGAATTTTAGGAAACGTCTTAAATAGTACAATGTCACCATGGATATACCATTTCCAACAAGTGCGTTATTGGCATCATTCCATTCTGGTCGTTGCGTATTCATCCAAATACCACCTTCTGGAACAAAGTTAGATAGCTTTGCTAATACTGTAGCTAGTATTTTTTCTATAAAGTTCGCTCTAACTACGTCTCCATTTGCGTTTTGTAACAAGGCACCATCTGCACCTAATTTTTCTCTTTTTGCTCTAATCTTATGGTCTGATTCTTTGGCAAAATCAATAGTATCTTTTGGGTTTTTTAATAAATTCTCATACTTTTTTATTCTGTATGGCACATTGGCATAAACGAATATATCTTTATTAAAAAAACTTTCTAATTTTCCTGGCTTGTGATTTTCTATAAACTCTAAAAACTTAAGCAAGTAAATTATCTGGTGATCGCCCCAATACCCAATGAAAGACCAAGGATCGTCTGGCTCAATAGTTTCCCAATCAAAACCCCCTTTTGTAACTCTATAGGGATTGTAGCCATCGAATGTTGTGGCATTTAAGAATTTATGAATCATGTTCTCAATAAATTCTGGGTGTGAATGTGCCAAGGCTTCCCAATTCTGGAAAATATCTCGCCAGTTGCCTTCATAATCCAAAATTTTTGAACCATCTATTTCACTTCTTGTGTTGATTGAAAACTTGTTCCATGGGCGACTTGGATCTCCATGCCTACGACTAAACTTAAGCGGCATGTATTCTAAACATAAGCGAACAAAATCTCTGTTGTTAGAAGAATTTGCTACGGCTTTTAATTCACTCAAAGAGAATTTTTCTGATAAGCAATTAATAGCATCAGCATTGCGATTTGAAACTTCATTATTTGCATCTTGTAAATATTTTTTGAAGTCCCATTTCTCAATAGTATAACCATCATCGAAAATTCCACCACGCATTATATTAAACAAGGTGTTAGAAAAATGTCTTGTATCTCTATAATTATCTGATGTTAATTGTAAAGCATCTGAAGCTGCGTTTAGCTCTATTAATTTTTCAGTACCTAAAGCAATATTCGCATTAAGCTTATCTAAAAGATTATCCTCTGTATTTATACTATTCGAAAGGGCAACAATAGAAGTATGATTTTGGTTTACATTAGCAACCATAACCCATTCTTTATTCTCGTATGGTGATAAATCTACATCCGCATGAATAAAGTATGCTCCTTTTTCAGCTTTCACATCTGTTTCTTGATGAATACTTCCAAAGTTTCTGAATGTATTAAGCTGCAGAGATGATAATAAATATATAGAGTTATCTAGGCCTAATGACCAAACAACATTAGCTTTTAAGGCCTCACTTGGCTCTGCTTTATCTACTATAATGGCGCTTAAGGCAAAAATACCGACACCAGATTCTTCAATAAGTTCTGTGCGTTTATAGGCATCTACAAGATTGCTACTGGCATTTTGCAAATCTGCTCCTACACCATAAGGTAATATATTCTGCACACCATCTAAAACTGACACATTTACTGGTGTACCTGCATTATTAATGAGTTTCGATTTTTTTACAAAACCAAAGCGATTACTTGAACACCATTCGTATCTGTAAGTTAATTTTAAATCTAGATTTTCTTCTTCAAAAATTACAGAATTACCATAAACACCTTTGTATAAATTTCGTCTTGTGTTGTATTTGCTTCCAAATCGAATTGAAAATGGCTCCCAAATATGAAATTCATCATTTTTTTTAATTTGAAAGATAGACTTTGCTCCTGTTATTTCAGAGGATTCAGTAATTTTATCCTCTGAATAATATGGGAACAATGAGAATTCAGAATTTTTACGTCCTGCTGTTAATCCACCATTACTAGATATAAACATCCAATGATTAGAATCACTTACAATGCTCATAAAAAATGGTCGCATTTCATCGCTATTTGAAATCCTAAAATAGGCCTTGTTATCTATTGTAACAGGTTCTAATTTTACAGCATTATCTTTAATAGTATTATTTCTCAATGTACTAGTATAGTTACTTGTTAGCAATTTGATTTGAAATTGTAATTTGGTTTTTACCGGCTAAAAAGGTTAAGGTTTAAGACACTTTGCCTTATATTTATTTCTAAATCTTAGTCCGCAGCATATACTCTCACGTAGTCTACTAACATCTCTTGCGGAAATACGGTAGATGCGTTGGGTGAGCCACCAAAATTACCACCAACGGCCATATTTATTATGATAAAAAACGGCTTGTCAAAAACCCATTCACCTGGAACATCCGATGGGGTGATTTGATTAAATAATACATCGTCTACATAAAAATTTACATATCCTGAGCCCCATTCTATACCAAATATGTGAAATCCAGTATCAAAACGGTCATTTTCTAAATCATATGTTTTATAAACGGCTTCACCTCCATTATATTCCGGTCCATGAAGACCTGCATAAATTGTAGTTGGTTCTTGTCCTCTAAATTCTACAACATCAATTTCTCCTGCTTGAGGCCATGGATTGTCATCAATGTCAGCACCTAACATCCAAAATGCAGGCCAAATCCCTTGTCCCCAAGGCATTTGTATTCTAGCTTCCCATCGACCATATTGTTGTTCAAATTTACCTTTGGTCAAAATTCTCGAAGACGTATAGCCCGAACCTTCAAAAGATTCTTGACGCGCTGTTATTTTTAGCATACCATCTTCAACCACAATATTCTCTTCTCTATCTGTGTAGTATTGCAGATCATTATTACCCCAACCATTATCACCTGTGCCAATATTATAATCCCAAATTGTTGGGTCTGGAGCACCTGGAGTATTAAACTCATCTGCCATCGTCAGATTATTAAAATTGGTTACAGTTTGATTTTCGTCTGTTGAACAACTTGTAAAAGTAAAAACTGATACTGCTATAGTTAAACAAGCAATAATTGATAACTTTTTCATTTTTAAATTTTTTAAATTAATTCTCTTATTCATAATCAAACTTTTATTCTAATATTTTTAAATCATCAAAATAGTAAGTGCTTCCATCACCTGTAGTCCCAACAACAAATTCAAAGAATACAATTACCCTAACAAAATCTGCTGTTGTATTAAAGGTGCTAAAGTCCCACTCTAACTCTTCCCATTCGTTTGTAGTTGTTGTATTGGCAACAAGTTCTATACCAACACCAGCACTATTATTTTGATCTTCGAAACGAAGTAATATTGGTATTCCTGCTTTCGGAGACCAAACTTTCATTCTAACCTTTTGCGAAGTTGAAAAATCAACTGAAGCATCTAATTGTATAGCTGTACCAGCAAAAAACTGAGCACCAACTGTTTTTGTTGACCTCATAACCGTTTGAGTAGGATTAATACCACTCTGATCTGAATTTGTTTCTACATCAGAATCTGCTCCCTCAAAACCAATAAAATCATATGTTAAACTAGATTCAAAACCAATTGGTAACTCTACTTGTGTTGCTGCTGAATCATCAACGTTATCCGTTGGGTCAACAACTTCTTTATAATAATAAATATTATCTACTAATATGTTAGAAATTGTTGTATCAGATATAAAGAAAAGCAATCCTAAAGCATCTCTTGCGCTTAAGGTGCCTGTAAACTCACCTAAAGGAATATCAAAACTTCTCCATTCGTTTTGCATCAACTCTGAACCTGTAATCGTTTTAACACCAGAAGTTTCATTACTAGTTTGAACTCCGTTAAGTATTTGTAATCTTATAAAATCCCCTGAATCAATTGCTTCTTGCACATTAATATCTACATGTAAGTGTGTCATTTGAGTGGCATCAATTGGTTGTACCTCTAAGAACGTTCCGATACCAACAAAATTTAGATCTGTATAGTTTATAACTTCACCTCCACCTACATTTACTGGAGGCTCTCCACCTTGAGTCGTTTGTCCGTCACCATTAAAGAAACCATTGTAATAATCCACAGGAACATCAGTGTATGTATCACTAAATAATGAAATTACATTTTCTGGAGCTTCTGTAGGCACTGGAGCTTCTGTAAATCCGCCTAAAGACACTAAACTTAATGATCCTTCTGCATCAATACCATCTAAAGTGGCTGTAATTACAGTTGGAATCAATTCACCTGTATTAGGGTCTGCAATACTTGAGCCAACAACAGTAACAACACCAAGTTCACTTACAGTTGCGACATTAGTATTAGATGATGTAAATCTAAAATAACTAGGTGAAGCTTCTACGGTAATATCCCCATTTGCTGAATTAAATGTTTGGGTTAATCCGCCTATTGGTAAAACAGATTCTATAAATGTTTCTAAAAATTGGTCTTGACCATTTAAAATTTTTGGTCTAGGTTGTGCTATTGTACCTAATTTCTCGAATTTGATCTCATCAAACCAAAGAATATATCCACTACCTGCAGTTTCAAATGAGCTATCAGCATACCAAAACACACCTCTCTCTTCTAATAATATAGATGCATCTGGAATAGGAACTATATATTTGGTCCAATTAGTACCTATATTTAGGTTTCTTACAGAAACTTTATTTGTGTCTTCAAGAAAATCAATACCGAATCCAACCTCGTCTAAAAAAACACCTTGAGATGCTTTTGCCCAAAATGTAAGGGCATCAAAACCTGTTAAATCTCTACCAGCACCATCTACTCTTAAGATCGCACCCGCATAAGTGCCATTAGGATCGTTAATGTTTGGCGTATCAACACGATAAGACGCTGAACTTTCATATCCTTCATTTTCATCAACTGAGAATGCATCTTGTTTGGAATCTGAAAAAGGCAAGTAAAAATTAGTACCCATGCCTACAAAATTATCGATAAAAATATCACCAGTAGTAGCGAATGTTGCTTCAGTAGCATCATCAGAAAGATCTCTTTCGCATCCCATTGTTAAAGTTATAATTAACCCTAACAAGACAGTTCTTTTAAATTTTATGTTTCTTATATCTCTCATTGTTTCCAAGTTTTATTTTCCGATGTTAATATTTACGTATGTTCTAATTTCCCATTCCGAACCATCAGGAAACCCTACTGGACTTAACGTTGGTACTGCCGGAAAGGTGTTTGGTGGAACTGCAGAAGGGCCAAACCTGGGTGAGAATTCATCTAAAGACCTCCAAGTCCCTCTTATGCCTACTGTTGTATTAGGTAAAATAAACCAGTCTGGTTTTCCTAGGGACGTTGAAAGATCTAGCATTAATTGTACAGGGTATGTAAGGTTAAAATCTCTATGGTAATCAAAAGGTCCCCAGTCATTAATTTTAACATGAGTTTCTAATTTCATTTTTTTGTAAATAGCTCTAATATCACCACCAAAGCGCTTAATCAATCTTTCACTATCTCCATTACCTTGACCGTTTCCATAGTAGAAATTACCAATAAGACCTAACTCTGGTGATAGTTTAGAAACCATTCTTGAATGAATTTCCCATAAATCTTCTGCTGGTACAGCATTAGGGAATGCAAAGAACTCACGTGTGGCTAGGAAACCGATATAAGCATCCATTGTTGTTGGAAGTCGACGATATACAAATCCTAAATTCATAGCAAATTTAGCATCTTCTGCTCTGTCGTTATCCCATTCATACATCCATGTGCCAGGAGTTGGATCAAAAGTTAATAACATTTCACCAGCTGTAGTTTCTCGATTAGCACGAACAGCAAATGGGTCATCTATATAATTTCTTAAGCGACCAGGTGCGGCAACACCGTTTGGCATTGCGTCAACCAATGGTTTTTGCCATAAAAAATTTGGTGCTACTTGAAAATCCCCAAAAGAGTAGGTAAACCCTGTTAAGATGTTTGATTGGTTTCCACTTCCTGAGTCTTTTAATCTCCAACCAGTAAATGTTTGAGTAGCATCTGCGCCACCGTTAGCAACCAATCCCATTACTGCCCCTTGAGCATACCAATTAAATTTACCCCCTTTGTATGTGATCTTAGCTTTACCTCCCCAATTATCTTTACTGTTGATTTTATCTGTAAATACCACTCCTCCTTTTACATCTTGAAAAGAGCTACCATTCAATGGGCTACCTCCCCAAATACCACCTAATGTTACACCAAATTTTCCGAATTCCCTCTCTACAGCAATAGTTGCTCTTTCCATTGGCCAAGCAGGAATTATACCACTTCGAACTTGATTCGCATCTAAAATACGCTGACCGTTTTCATCAAACTGTAATTCTGTCTGAAGATCTCTATGATAGACTCCAGAAAGTTGATAGTTTCCAATTTTGCGTTGGTATTTTAGTAAAATAGCTGGATTCGCGCCCCACCACAATTGAGGACCAAAAGCAGCTTTTAAACCTTCTAAAGCACCTTTACCATCAATTTCAGTTCCTAAAATTTCACCTCCATAAATATCTAAATTCGGCCCATAATTAGCCTCTGGATATAAACCGAAGAAATCACCTTCGTATTGCCAATGATAATGACCGGTTCTGTAAAAACCTCTTAAATCGAAGTCTTTAGCACTCCACTCAAATTCTGCGTTATAGACATTGACACGGTTAATATCTTCGAGTCTAACATTACCATCATCAGTATTTACTGTGATATCTCTTGATCTGTTTTCATAAAAAATTTCATCAATTGGGTTTTCTGCAACATTGCCGATAACGTTGAAGTTTACATTTGCTCTCATATTAGGCGCAGGATTACCCTCTATACCGATAAAATATGATTGCATGTGGTCAAAACCTAATTGGTTTGGATAGGTATTTGTATTTGGATCTGCTGTTTCTGGTGTTGTAATAAGACGACCTCCTGTATTGAATGTTGTAAACTTAGCCGTCAACTGGCTTATTCTAATTTTTTGTGTATCACTGCCACCTAATGCTGCTTTATCACCTCTAGCTCTTAAAACATGATCTATCAATTGGATATTTCCAAAATAATCAGCTACGAATGCAGCAGTTACACCATCATCATAAGGATTAAGCTGGTGTGCTTCCTTTAGAGCATAGTAAGCTGCTCTTGGGTATAAATCGTATAGTCCTCTTTCGTTAGTTGATCCTTTTGCACAGATACCAAACCACTCTTCATTCATGTTGTTTGATCCTGGAACTAAATCAATAGAGTATCCTCCGTTTTCCCAAGATGCATTATTATCATGTAAATCTGCATTTTTTCGATCGTCAAATCCAAACTTCCACCAGCCGTCACTAAATTGAAATGTAAAACCACCTATTGATATGCCTGTTTTTCCTAAACCAGCTGCATTTTCATAAATTTCTTTCCAGTTACCAACCATATAGTAAGCTTGTGCTTTCTGATCTTCTTTATTGTCTATAGCGTTAAAAGCATCGGCGCCAAACTCAGTAAACATTAATGGTATATCTAGTTTTTCTTTTACCACATCAAACATGTCTGTAAACGAAACCCCTCTATATGTATTTGTACCATATATATCTACGTCTGTACATTCTTCGGCTACAATATCTATAAATAAAACGTCTCCGTTACAAATTGCAACTGGATGCGAAGTATCAACAGATTTCATTGCTTTTGCTGCATCATTCATAAGTCGATACATTGGTCGACCACGTTTTTCGCCAATAAACTTTTTCTTCTCCTCATCGTCTGGAAAATCTTCAGTTTCTGCGCCTTGCCAAAAAAGACCATAATTATTTTCATTACCTAAAAGGTACATTAGTAAACCTGGAGTGTCTTTATATTCTTTTACTAGATTATTAACTTCAGACAATAGAAATTCTTGTGTTTTAGGATCGTCATAAATGGTTACTGGAGTCCACACACCATCTAAAGTCAAACCATACCTACCAAAAGAATGATTAAGCATGGTGTAAATTCCATAGTTCTCATAGATATACTGAATCCACTTTGCTGGTACACCAGTGTACTGTCTAATTACATTAACACCCATGTTTTTTAAAAGCGACATTTCGGTATCTAAACCAGCCTTTATTATATCATCTGATTTTTCCCAAAATCGAGCATTTATAGTATTCGTGCCAATAGGTATATAATCCCAATTCATACCATTAATCATAAAATCTTCACCATTGACTACTAATTTCATTCCGTCATTATTTTTCACAACCGATACTTTGGCAGATTGACTAAATGTTGGAATCACTATGACTAAGAATAATAACCTTAGAAAGCTTTTTCTCATAATACCGTTTTTTAGAATTAATTATTTGTTATGACAACAGAAAAGTATCATTCTGCTAAATTTAACTTTAATCATTGTCAAATTCCCGAAAAAGCACCATACATAAAACATACAATTTAAAAAAACAGCATATTTTTTGCTAAAATCACACTTGTAAGCCTTTGTTTTAATGATTTAACAGTATTAACAAATGATTAACATAAATGGGCAATACCTCCAAAAAGAATAATTTTGTATGGGTTTTGTATGGGTTTTGTATGGGTAAGAAATGTACTTGTATAGAAATTATAACTCAATTATGTAGTTAGAAAGGCTCTCGTCATGGTTTAATCCCATTTTTTTACGCAAACGATAGCGTTTAACTTCAACACTTTTATGTGAAATATTGAGTAGCGGAGCAATTTCTTTTGAGGACAGATTTAGCCTTAAGTAGGCGCATAATCTTAAATCATTTGGTGTTATAGACTGATGAAGTGTTTTTACTTTCTTCATAAAGTCTTTATCAACATTATTAAAGGCTTCTTCAAACAGTTTCCAATCACTAGTGTTATTTAAGCTTGAGTTTATAAGTTTTATAACACCTTTAAATTCGTCTAAAGATTTACTTTTTGACAACTCATCTTTTATATTATTTAGTAGCTCATTACGTTTTACTAAATTCATTGTAGCCATTCCTAATTCTCTATTCTTATTTTCAATATCTAATTGCAAGTTTTCATTTTTAAACTCCATTAATTGGCGTTGACTCTCCAACTGTTCTAACTCTAACTCTCTCTCTCTTTTATCAATCAACTTTTGTTTTTGTTTTTTGTAATGTCGCTTATTAAAGTAGTGTACTAAAAACGCCATCACGAAGGCAGCGAGCACATATAAAACTATTGCTAAAGGCCTTAGAAACCAGGATTTTTCGATTAAAAAATTATAGGATAACAAATTGCTAGAGATTATCCCTCTGGTCATTGCTCTTGCTTCAAATTTATAATCTCCATGAGGTAAATTTTCAAAAAACACTTCAGAGCCAGAAGACCACTCACTCCAATCATCATAAATACCTATTAATCTATACTGATATTTTGAAGAAGAAAACTTATCATAATTTGTAACACTATATTTAAATTGAATACTATTATTTTTATTCTCTAGTTCAATTGGATTTTGAATATCAACTGGCACCAATTCATTACGCAGCGAACGGTAAGACACTTCATTTAAATATATTTCATTAGATTTTTGTTGTAGTTTATTTAAATTAATAATAAGATAGCCTTCAGTTGTGCCAATTAAATAAGTTTCATCATTTAAGAAAAGTAAATTTTCAAATCCGGGTTTGTTTTTTCGTACTTCGTTAGAAATAGCTATTAAATTAACTTCGGGTTCATTGGATAATTTCCCAGGTTCAATATATACTATCTCATTCTTTGTAAAACCCCAAAGTTTATTACCCTCGATATCATTAATAAGTTTACCCGACAAATAATTCTTACCACTTAATAAAGTACTCAAAAGGCTATCTTTTTTGAATGCTTTGTTGTTTTTATCATAAAAATAAACCCCTTTTTTATAACTATAAATAATCGTGTTATTATAATTTAATATACTCGATTTCACACCTTCATCAATCGCTATTTTTCCATAATTAAGTACATTTTTAAAAGCGCTGTCAATTTTTATCCTGTAAACACCTTTATACTCATGACTAACCAGTATTTCATTAGCATCAGAAAACTCAAGATATCTAGATGATATATCAAAACCTTCTATACTATTTCGGAAACGCCATTTATCATTATTAATTTTTTCTAAAATGGTTAAACCCTTATAGTTGCCCTGAATTAAAAGGTTGGGGTAACCTTCAATCTCCTTAATAATCCATGCACCTTTTTCATTAGAAATTTTCTCTGATTTGTCTTTATCTATTATAAAAGTGCCATTATCGTGCCCACAAAATAGTTTGTCATCTATTATTTTTAAACTCCACACTTGACCTTTAGTCCCAGAAATAAATTGAAATTTAGAACCCGAATTAAGACTCTGGTAAAACAAACCCTGATTTGTACCTAGATATAAACGATTATCCGTTATTACTGATGCATATACTGTACCTAAGACACCTAGTTTATCTTTATAAACTTTGTAAGGGGAATTTAAATTAAGCACATTTATACCATTATCAAGTCCAAGCCAAATATTCCCATCACTATCCTCCTTTATAGATAAAATTGTATTATTACTTAACCCATCAGACTGATCAATCTTTAGCAATAATTCTCCTTGATTACTTAATTGAATAATACCACTTGATATTGTACCCAGAACAAAACTTCCATCTTTTAGTTTAATGCTACTATAAACACTAATATTAGATAAAGAACTATCTATAGTATTACTCCATTTCTTAATTTTATCATTTAGAAAAACATAAAATCCATGTTCTTTTGTTAAAAGAAGTAACCCTTTTGGATAATCATAAATATTAACGACCTCTTTATTTAGTATATTAACTGACGAAACAATTAAAACTTCATTACCACTCTCAATTTTAAAAATTCCCTCCTCTGTTTTTTGAAAATAGATAGATTCATTTACTTTAAACATTTTATTGATTCTTGAATCGGAATTTATAATTCTAAAACTATCATCCAAAGTGTTATATATGTATATCCTTTCGAAGGATTGAAATAATACGTAGCCTTCAATATCTATAATACCCCAAAATTCTTCATCTTCTTTAACTGTAAAATCTTTATTATCTGTTAAGGAAGTATATCTGAGACTACCATATTCATTCTTAGTCCAAAACCCAAAATTCATATAACTTCCTGAATAGATCCTTTCACCCACTACATGTACTGATCTCAAAATATCATCCTTTGGCGAATCATAAAGCTTCCAAGAAGCTCCATTAAACTCTAGGAGACCTTTATTGTTAGCTATATAAATAAAATCATTTTGAGATTGCGATATAGACCAATTCTGATCTTCTGCACCATAATCTTGAGGCGTAAAAATTTGAATTGGAGGAATCTCTTGTGCATTGACAGAAAACGCAATTAATAACAATGAATAACAGAATATTTTCTTAACAAATTTCATTTTTAAATACCTTCTTACAAATGAGAACTATTAATTAAATCAAAATAAAAACATTAACAATCCCTCGGTTGCGTTAAGGCACTAAGTTAAGTAAATTAAAGAACTTTAAGACCAATTGTAGGGTGTGATATTAAAACTGTATAGGTAAAATACACTTTCCCTTATAACAAAATATATAAATTATTAACAAACAAAAGCTTCTGCTCTTCATCGCTAAAAAAGATGGAATTAGACTTCACTGAGTCTCTTCTCAACATCTAGAGAAAAATCAATGCAAAATATTATATTGATTTTATATTTTAATAAAACGAATTCTTCTTGTATGTTTTAAACAGAAAAGTCAATCCAAAGTGTTTGATTGCTTTTTTGTTTTAAAAACATTATAGAAAGTAAACTTTCATTATCTTTTTAAAACAAAAAAGCCGAAACTTTCGTTTCGACTTTTCATCTGTACTGAAGACGGGACTTGAACCCGTACGTCCTAATGGACATTGGATTTTAAGTCCAACGTGTCTACCAATTCCACCACTTCAGCATCTTGATTACAACAAAAATAATCAAATTGGTATGTTTTAAAAGAATAGAGCGAAAGACGGGATTTGAACCCGCGACCCTCACCTTGGCAAGGTGATGCTCTACCCCTGAGCTACTTTCGCAGTTTTTAAAGAACTTTTCGCTTTTAAAGCGGATGCAAATTTAAAATATTTCTCATAAAAGCAAAGCCTTTTTCACAAATAAATAAAAAAACTTTTAGGCTTGTTTTTTCTTAAGCAACATTCGCTTAATTTCATTGAGTTTCATCAAGGCTTCAATTGGTGTTAAAGTATCAATATCTGTATGTAAGATCTCATCTTTTATTTCTATCAATAAAGGATCATCTAGATTAAAGAAACTTAATTGCAAGTCGTCCTTCAAGGTTTTTACCTTATCTGTTAACTCTTCGCTAGAGTGCGATTTTTCAAGTTTAGATAATATCTTATTAGCTCTTCTAATCACTTGTTGCGGCATACCAGCCATTTTAGCTACATGAATTCCAAAACTATGCTCACTTCCACCTTCAACTAATTTACGCACAAAAAGCACATTGTCCTTTAGCTCTTTTACAGCAACGTTGAAGTTTTTAATGCGACTGAAGGTTTCAGTCATTTCATTTAATTCATGGTAATGCGTAGCGAATAATGTTTTTGGTTTCGAAGGATGCTCATGCAGATATTCGCTAATTGCCCAAGCAATGGAAATACCATCATAGGTACTAGTTCCTCTACCAATTTCATCTAAGAGCACTAAACTTCTATCGGAAATATTATTAAGAATAGATGCGGTTTCATTCATCTCTACCATAAAGGTAGATTCTCCCATAGAAATATTATCACTAGCTCCTACTCTTGTAAAAATCTTATCAACTAAGCCTATTCTTGCTTTTTCAGCAGGTACAAAACTTCCAATTTGCGCTAACAGAACAATTAATGCTGTTTGCCTTAAAATAGCAGATTTACCAGACATATTTGGTCCAGTAATCATTATAATCTGCTGAGATTCTCTATCTAAGTAAAGATTATTTGCAATGTACGGCTCACCAAGAGGCAATTGTTTTTCAATCACAGGATGGCGACCATCTTTAATTTCTAAATCAAAACTATCATCAATTTGCGGATAGTTATACTTATTAGCTTTTGCTAAACTCGCAAACCCACATAAACAATCGAGTTGACCTATAAGTTGTGCATTTTGTTGAACAGAAATAATAAACTGATGCATCCATTGCACTAATTCAGCAAATAGTTGTTGTTCAATTGCCAAAATACGTTCTTCTGCACCTAAAATTTTAGCTTCGTATTCTTTAAGCTCTTCCGTTATATAGCGCTCAGCATTAACGAGTGTTTGCTTACGTATCCACTCTTCTGGCACTTTATCCTTATGTGAATTTCTAACCTCAATGTAATAGCCAAAAACATTATTTGAAGCAATCTTTAAAGACGTGATTCCAGTACGTTCGCTTTCGCGTTGTAACATATTGTCTAAATAGGTCTTACCCGATTGTGACAAGCCTCTTAACTCATCTAATTCTTGTGAAAAGCCCTCAGCAATAGTTTGCCCTTTGAGAATATTTACTGGAGCTTCTTCGTTAAGCGTTTCTTTAATTTTATCACGAAGTAAATCGCAACGATGCAAATTATCACCTAAGATTTTTAAAGCTACGTTAGCACAAGTTTCAGCAATGGATTTAATAGGCACTATAGCTTCTAACGAATTTTTAAGTTGAATCACTTCTCGAGGACTCACCTTAGTGGTAGCTATTTTTGAAATTAAGCGCTCAATATCACCTATATGTTTAATTTGACCTTGTATCTTTTGAAGCCCAACTTCATCATTAAGCATATATTGAACAACCTCATGACGTTGTTTTATTTTTTCAGCATTCTTAAGTGGTAAGGCTAACCAACGCTTTAACATGCGTCCTCCCATTGCTGAGATCGTTTTATCTATAACATT
>Ga0316208_1001921_pt1 | contig 18132 bp, 10 predicted proteins | sample 3monopyrite_MG_FD_204944 | JGI IMG/M metagenome (GOLD analysis project Ga0316208, IMG submission 204944) | Microbial mat bacterial communities from mineral coupon in-situ incubated in ocean water Damariscotta River, Maine, United States -... | ecosystem: Environmental > Aquatic > Marine >...
CTTTGTTAATAATTTCCTTTTTAAATTGACCTAAAAGTTTCGTGCAGACTATTATAGAATGCTTTGAGCGTTGCATAATTGTCTCTGAATTTTCTTCAATTTCTAATAATTGTTTTTCTAGATTTTGCGCGAGTAAATGTAATTTCATACCATACCTAATTACAGAGTTAGTAACTGTTAATAGTAGGGTCGATATTAGATAAGGTAATTACAAAGAATTATGTAGTTGACGTTCTATAGACAGTTTTTTACTGGAAAGCTGCAAAAATTATGCCTTTCTTAAAATTTCTTAAAAGTTGGTGCTTGATAATTTCGAAGTGTTCTGTAAATTGAAAATTCAAATTAAAAATTTATCACACTATCCAAAGCATCATCGGCATCTTTGTGAATGAAATTTGCTTGATAGCGTATTGTTGTAGTTACAGAAGAATGACGATATAGTTTTTGTAACATCTGTATCGGGATTTTATCACCAGAGATATTCCCGAAACTGTGTCGAGCAATATGCATACTAATATTTTTAGTTATACCCAATTCCTTAACGGCTATCTTTAATCTTCTATTGAGATTTCGGGTAATAGATTGTGTTCTTTTTGAAACTTCTTCTGTATCATTAAGGTTTATATGTTTTAATTGAGGAAATACTAGACCATTTCTTTCTGATTTATCCTTGTAATTATTAAAAATTTCTATAGCCTTATCGGGTACTTTAAGTGAGACCAGTTTGCTGTTTTTGTTCATACGATAAAGTAATCTGCCATCATTAAAATCAGACCATTTCAATTGAAGGACATCACCAACCCGAATCCCAGCAAAATAAAAACTGATAAGCCAAATATGGATAGCCTTTTGTTGAGCTTCTGTAATATTTTGGGCATTTTCTAACTTTTGTATTTCATCAGCATTAAAGCCTATTTTTTGAGATTCAGGAATCCTAATTGTCATTTTACCTTTGCCAAAAGGGTACAAGCCTCTGTCCGTAATAGATTCTGAGATAGCGAGATTATAAATTGTTCTAATTAAAATAAGGTAGTTTACAACCGTTCTTGGAGAAAGCTTTTTACTATGCAATAAATAGGTTTCAAATTTCTTTAGTAATGCTACATTTAATTTGTTAAAAGGAAGCACATCCTTACCTAAAAATTCTTTAAACCTTTTCAAACGGCCAAACTCAGTATCATACTGATGATGTTTATTTCTATTTTTAAGGTTTTGAAGGTGCATATTGGCAACAACAAAGAAATCAAACCCTTTCTTTTCTACTATCTTATTTCTAATTTCTGCTACTGATTCATACTCTGGTTTCATTTCAGATTTTAAAACCTTATCATTAGCTTCTGCAACTTTACTAACAATAAAATTGTTAAGCACCTTTGAGTTTGGATGGGATTTGCGTACGTTCCGATTTTTTTCGTCCCAAAATTTTTCATCTATATATTGTCCTGTATTTAGGAAAGAACTTTTGCGGTCTTTAGTTATCCGTATGGCAATTGGGAACCTTCCAGCTTTATTCTTCTTTTTTCTTAAAACTACTCTTACCGTTGCCATATTAAAATTATTAGATTATAAAGATAATCATTTTAGGTACAACATAGGTACAACATTTGTTGGTTTTGTTTGATGTTAATTGATATCAAATAATATTGACTACTACTTAATACATTGTATATCAGCATATTTGTGTTAATATAATAGGTGGGTGTCAAACACTCATAACCCGAAGGTCACTGGTTCGAGTCCAGTTCCCGCTACTAGTAAAATCAAGGCTTCACAGAAATGTGAGGCCTTTTTTTATTTGAAATGTATAGAATAAGGCTGTTCATATTAAAAAAGGTGTTAGTTTAATTTAAATTTACACCTTTTTGATTTCTGGAATAATTAAGATTATAGTAATTCTAAGATACGTTCCAATGCCATTCCTCTTGAGCCTTTTATCAGTAGTGTCCTTTTTTCGATTTCTGAAAAATCAAAGTTATTCTTAAAATCTTCAAAAGATTTAAACAGAGTTCCTTTTTGGACGTTTATTTTTGAGTTATAAAAGTTTTCTCCAATAAAAATAATTTGGTCAATATTTAATGAAATAGCTAAATCAGCAATGTGTTGATGTTCTTTTTTAGCATCTTCACCAAGTTCGAACATATCACCAAGAATAGCTATTTTATGCCCATTTTGTTTTTCAAAATTCAATAATGCAGCTCGCATACTAGTAGGGTTAGCGTTGTAAGCATCTAAAATAATCTTGTTAGAACCTTTATTTATAATTTGAGAACGGTTATTAGTAGGAATATAACTTTCAATAGCTTTTTTAATTGACAAATCGTTTACGTTAAAGTAGTTTCCAATCGTAATAGCAATAGCGATATTATTAAAATTATAATCGCCTATAAGTTTACTTTCAATTTCTAAACTATTGTATAAACATTTCACAAAAGGTTGTGCTTCAATAAAATTAATTGAAACATCTGTTCCTTCAATATGATCGCCAAAAGAGAATCGGTTAGCGTCTTTAGTTTTTTTAAATTGAATAGCATCATTCGCATTAACAAAAAGGGGCTTGTCATTTGCAATCAAATAATCATACATTTCACTTTTGCCTTTTATAACACCCTCCACACCGCCAAAACCTTCTAAATGGGCTTTCCCAAAGTTTGTAATATAGCCATAGTCTGGTTTTGTTATGTTGCATAAAAATTCAATTTCTTTTAGGTGATTAGCACCCATTTCGACAATGCCAATTTCGGTATCCTTAGTCATTGATAGTAATGTTAATGGTACACCTATATGGTTGTTTAAATTTCCGATGGTGGCTGTAGTTTGGTGTTTTTGAGATAAAACAGCATTTATAAGCTCTTTAGTAGTAGTTTTTCCGTTACTACCTGTTAATGCTATAATAGGTATTTCTAAATAGTTTCTATGAAAGGTAGCCAATTTTTGAAGAGCTTCTAAAACATTATCTACTAACAGGGTTTCCGAAGATGTATTAAAAGCTGTTTCATCAACTACAGCATACTTAGCTCCATTACTAATAGCGGTTTCGGCATAAGTATTGCCGTTAAAATTATCGCCTTTTAAGGCGAAAAACATATCATTTTTCTTAATATTACGAGTGTCTGTTGATACTGAGTTGCATTTTAAAAATAGTTTATGTAATTGAGCTGTTTTCAAAAATTATAAATTTTGTTTTGTGAAAATAAATGTATAAAAAAAGGTTCTAACATTTGCTAGAACCTTTTTTTATTTTAAAAACTATAATTTAGTTTTTCTTTTTGTTTTTGTTTTTACTTTTAGATCCAACTCTAGACATTGCGCATCTAAATCCAATGTAATCTGTAGCCATATCTTGTGGGAAGTAGCGTCTTTGAGCTGGGTCTAGCCAATACTCTCTATCTTTCCAAGAACCACCTTTATAAACTCTAACTTTATCATTAATTAAAGACGTTCTGTTGTTTGTCTTATCATATTCTCTAACAATATTTCCTAATGAATCTCTTGTAATTGAGTGTTTAGGAGAATCATACATTTTTCTTGTTGAAGATGTTTGTTTGCCATCTACTTCATCATCATTAAAACTTTCAAAATAACGAGAAGAACGTTTGTCCCCATCTCTAAAGTTAATTTCATCACTTTTATCAAAGTTAGTACGCAAATACGTTTCATTTTCATCAACAGGAACTTGTAAAATTTCACCAGGTAAGTTTCTAGCAACAACTTTTCCGTTAGATAATGTGTCATAAACAATATCATCAACCGTAACAACTTTTACTGTACCATCTTCGTTTAGTGCATTTTTAGTATAAACATTTCCACGGTAATAGTTAAAGTCGTTAAATTCATCATCAATAATAGGTCTGTAAACATCGGCAACCCATTCAGCTACATTACCAGCCATATCATATAAACCGTAATCGTTAGGGTCGTATGATTTAACAGCGTTTGTAATATCAGCGCCATCGTCAGACCAACCTGCAATACCACCGTAGTCACCTTTTCCTTGCTTAAAGTTTGCCATTTGATCACCACGGATTTTACGTTTTCCAGAACGTGTATATTGTCCGTCCCATGGGTATTTTTTACGTCCGCGATATAGGTTATAACTTCTTATTTCACTTAATCCTAAAGCGGCATATTCCCATTCAGTTTCTGTTGGTAGTCTGTATTTTGGTGAAATGATACCTGTTTCACGAGTAGCATAAATTCCAGATTCATTACCATCTGCATCAACTTGCACGTTTCTTCTTCCTCTACCTTCAGCATTTATGATTTCTTCGTTACCTCCGTATGTTAAAGTAGGCGCACTAATGTAAGTATCTGTACTAAATGTTTGTTCCGAATTTACATCAATTACTTTAGCGTCGCGTTTTAAATAACCAGCCATTTCTAGATTGTATTCATTAACACGGTCTGAACGCCAGTTAGCAAATTCAACAGCTTGAATCCAACTTACACCAACTACAGGATATTCTCCATAGCCTGGGTGACGTAAATAGTTATCTGTCATAACTTCGTTAAATCCTAAACGGTTTCTCCAAACCAAGGTGTCTGGCAAAGCTCCATGATAAATAGCTCTGAAATTTTCGTCAGATGGTGGATAAACGCGCTTAATCCAATCTAAATATTCCATGTACATGGCATTGGTTACCTCAGTTTCATCCATATAAAACGACTGAACGTGTTGCTGATTTGGACTATTATTCCAATCATGCATCACATCGTCTTGTACACGACCTTTAGTAAATGTACCACCTTCCACAAAAACTAATCCAGGAGAGGTTTCTTGTTCTTTGAAGTCTGTATTGTACTGGAAACCACCTTCTCTAGAGTTGATGTCCCATCCAGTAGCTCTAGAGCTATTTTTTGAACTCGAAGATTTTTTACAACTAGTTGAAGCTACTGTTAGTGCTAAAACTAATAAAACCTTGAATGCTACTACTTTTTTCATATCCATACTTTTAAGTAAGCTAATAATAATTTTGGTGCTGCAATATAAGAATTAAACCTAATAACGCAAGCTGTTTTTTGCATTTTAACCAAAAAATAGTGTATTTCGTCCTATTTTTGTGCATTACAACGATGATTTTAGCCTTTTAAACCATAGTTTTGTGTTGTATTAACGTGTGTTTTCCTAATTTATTATTGTATTTTTGAATCTGTTTTTAAAATTGTTATTTTTTTAATAATAACAATGCGTTAACAACGTTATTTTACCAATGAAAAAGAAGATTTTATTTTTACTGTTGATTATTTCAGCAGGAGTGCATGCTCAAGAAAAGCGATACAATATAGTTTGGGAGAAGTCTCAAACGCTCTCGGGAGAAAGTTTTTCTATTGAAGTCCCTTCATTTGATAAAGCATATTTTAATTATGGTTTAGAGGAAGGTTTGCTGTTTATTGATCAATGGGAATCTAAAGGCTTGGTCAATGAATCTTCAATTTCTGTGACTAATGTTGCTTATCAAGTTATATCTAAAGTAGATTTAAAAGATTTAGATTTAAATAAAATTCCCAATACGCTATCCTTCAGTTTAAAAAATTCAGTAGCAAGAAATAAAACCTATACCTTTTTTCAACTTTCGCCCATTATAAAGGATGCAAATGGAGGTTTTAAAAAGGTAACTTCATTTCAAATAAATTATAAAAAAGGCCCTGATAACAAATCTGCTTTATTAAGAAGCAATACCGCTTCAAGAGTTGTAACTAATTCAGTAATGAGCTCCGGTGAATGGTATAGGTTCTACGTGGATACTACAGGGGTTTTTAAACTATCAAAAAGTTTTTTACAGCGTTTAGGCGTTAAAGTGAATAGTGTAGATCCAAGAACTATTAAATTATATGGTCATGGAGGCCGAATGATTCCTTATTCAAATGCTGTAGCGTATCCTTATGATGTTCCTGAAAATGCTATAAAATTTGAAGGAGAAGAAGATGGTGAGTTTAATGCTAATGATTATATATTATTTTATGCTCAAGGCCCAAAAGAATATAATGTTGAGAGTAGAACTAACATTAATTGCTATACGGATAAAACATATTATTATATTAATGTAAGTTCTGGTAATGGAAAACGTATTAAACAGTTTAACCAGCCCACAGGAGCAATAGATATGGTAATTGATACTTTTGAAGATTATCAATTTCACGAAATAGACACCTACAATCTCTTGTCTTTAGGAAGGCGTTGGTTTGGAGATAAATTTGATATTGACAGCTCTAAGGAATTTGAATTTAATTTTCCAGATTTAGTAACTACAGAGCCTATAGATCTAAATGTTTCTGTGGCAACAGTTACAAGAAGTGATAGCCAAATGAATATAAGTGTTAATAATGTTGAGGTGTCATCTGTATTTATCGGTGGTGTTACAACTCCAACTTTAGCTAGTGGAAGAACTTATAGTGGCCGTTTAAATGTGAATGCTTCTAATATAACCGTGGGGCTTGACTTTGATAATTTAGGAAACCCAAGTACTATAGGTTATCTGGATTATATAAGTATTGAAGCCACACGTCAATTAAACTTCGATAACAAACAGTTTCTATTTAAAAACAAAGATGTTGCATCAGCTTCGGGTATTGTGCAATATAATATTACTAATACATCTAAACTTTCAGAAATTTGGGAAGTAACTGATATTTATAACGTATCAAATTATGTGAATGCAGATGAGGCCTCAGCCTTAAGTTTTACGGCTGCGCTTGGAAGTTTAAAAAGCTATGTAGCAGTTTCGCCGTCAGATTATTTTGTGCCTAAATTTGATTCAAAAACGGTAGTTAATAATCAAAATATAAAAGGGACTATTTTTCAAAATCCCCAAGGAAGTTTTCAGGATGTCGATTATATTATCGTAACGCCAAATAATATGTTTAATCATGCCGAACGTTTGGCTCAAATTAATAGAAATCAATATGGTTTAACTGTAAAAGTTGTTGGTTTAGATGAGATTTACAACGAATTTAGTTCAGGAAATCAAGATGTTGGTGCTATTAGAAACATGGTAAAATATGTTTATGATAATGCGAGTACGCCAGAAAATAGAATAAAATACTTATGTTTATTTGGTGATGGTTCTTTTGATTATAAAAATAGAGTTCCTAATAACACCAATATTGTTCCTTCTTGGTACTCATACAACAGTTTTAGTTTAGCGACCTCGTTTGTTTCTGATGATTTTTATGGTATGATGGATAATAATGAAGGGACTATGATATCTAGTAATAAATTAGACATTGCTATAGGTAGAATATTAGCTGACACACCTCAAAGAGGTAAAGAAATGGTTGATAAAATTGAATCTTACTATGTTAAAGAGGCTTTTGGAAGTTGGCGAAATAATTTTGTAGTTATTTCCGATGATGTTGATCAAGATTGGGAAGGCTTACTACAAGAAACCACTGATAATGCAGGGAATCTAGTAACACAAGAAAAACCATTTATTAACGTAATAAAAATTCATTCGGATGCTTTTCAGCAAGAGTATTCTGCTGGTGGAGAAAGATATCCTACGGTAACCACTGAAATCATTAATTCCGTTGATAATGGTGCCTTGGTAGTTAATTACTTTGGTCATGGCGGAGAAGAAGGTTTGGCGCAAGAACGTATCTTGTTCAAGCCAGATATTCTCAAGTTTCGTAATTTCTGGAAACTCAATTGTTTTGTAACAATTACCTGTGAATATACAAGATTTGATAATCCTTACAGGGAAACCGCAGGAGAATTTACTTATTGGAGTAAGCGAGCAGGAGCAATTGGCTTAATTACAACAACTAGGCAAATTTATGTGAATTTTGCTATATCCTTTAATAATATTTTTGGAGAATATTTGTTTTCTTATAGTGATAAAGATAACTTTGGAGATAATGATTATCCTACTATGGCAGAAGCTTTAAGGTTGGCTAAAAACGACCCTTCAGTTTCTGGAAACAGTCAAAAAAACTTGGTCTTTTTTATTGGTGACCCAGCCATGAAATTGGCATTCTCTAAACCAAATGTCAAATTAACAAAAATTAATGATGTACCTATTGGGCAAACTACCGATACATTAAAAGCTTTAAGCTATGTGAAATTAGCAGGTGAAGTTACAGATGTTTCAGGGAATCTGTTAAACACCTATAATGGAGTACTTTCTACAACAATATATGATAAACCAATTGAGAGGCAAACTTTAGCTAATGATAATACAAGGCTAAATGGGCAACTTGTAAAACTAGATTTTACAACACTTGGTGAAATAATATTTAGGGGGCAAGCTTCAGTGAAAAACGGTCAATTTGAGTTTGACTTTGTGGTGCCAAAAGATATTGGTATTCCTGTAGGGTTTGGCAAAGTTAGTTTCTATTCTAAAAACGAATCTTCAACTGAAGATCAAGCAGGAGCAGCTATAAATACGGTTAAAATTGGAGGCTTAAATGAAAATGCACCTGAAGATAATACGGGACCAGTGATAACACTTTATATGAATGATGAAAATTTTGTTACCGGTGGCATTACCAACGAATCCCCAACACTATTAGCTAAATTGGAGGACCTGAATGGTATAAACACAGCCAGTGGTATTGGACATGATATAGTAGCAATTATTGATGGCGATGAAACGAATCCAATTATTTTGAACGATTATTACCAAACAGAAGTCGATGATTATACTAAAGGAACAGTTAGTTTTCCGTTTAGAGATTTAGAACCCGGGTTGCATACATTAACTTTTAAGGCTTGGGATGTTTATAATAATTCTTCAATATCTGAAATACAGTTTATTGTGTTTGATAAAGACCAAAGTTTAGTGATTAATAATGTACTTAATTATCCAAATCCGTTTGTTAATTATACAGAATTTTGGTTTAACCACAATAGTTCTGATCCTTTAGACGTTTCTATACAAATATTTACTGTTTCAGGTAAGTTGGTAAGAACTTTAAATGGACAAACCACAGGAGGTGTTATAACTACGAGTTCTTTATCTAGAGATATGGTTTGGGATGGAAGAGATGATTTTGGAGATAAAATAGGTAAAGGCGTTTATATTTATAAGCTTAAAGTGCATTCTAATCTATTGAATAAAACCGTAGAAAAAATTGAGAAACTTGTAATACTATAAGTTCTATAATAAAAAATTATATTTGCTAAATAAAATTAAATTTATGAAGAATCGAATATTACTATTAATAGCTCTTGCTTTTATGCTAAAAATTAATGCACAAGAAACTATTATTACTTCAGGTGAAAACAACAGGGTTATTACCACAGGTGTGCCGTTTTTGTTAATTGCTTCTGATGCTCGTGCGGCAGGTATGGGAGATATGGGCGTTGCAACTTCTGTTGATGCATTTTCACAACAGTGGAACTCGTCAAAATATGCATTCTCAGAAGCTAAATCAGGTATTGGGGTAAGTTACACGCCTTACTTGAGTAAATTAGTAAATGATATTTTTTTAGGAAACGTGACTTACTTTAATCGTATAGATGAACGTAGTGCTTTTGCTGCCAGTTTAAGATATTTTTCTTTAGGTGATATTGAGTTTGTTGATAATGCAGATGACACACCCAGAATACAAAAACCTAGTGAATTTTCTCTTGATGCGTCTTATGCTTTGAGATTATCAGACCAATTTGCTATGTCTGTTGCTATGCGCTATTTACGTTCTGATTTGCGAATTCAAGGTGTTGATGGTGATAATTCAGCTGCAAATACCTTTGGTGTGGATATATCTGGATATTATCAGAGTGAAGAAGAAGCATATAGCGATTTTAATGGACGTTGGCGAGCGGGATTCGCTATTCAAAATATTGGGCCTAAATTTAAATATGATGATGGTGGACTTGATAATTTTCAACCTACAAATTTACGTTTAGGAACAGGTTTTGACTTCATCTTTGATGATTATAATAAAATCTCTGTAACTGCCGAAGTGGCAAAATTATTAGTGCCAACACCACCTGTTTATGGATTTGAAGATACCGATGGTGATGGCGTACAAAATAATAATCCTAATTCAGATGGATATGAACCAAGAATAATTGTTGAGGGGCAAGATCCAGATGTAAGCTTTTTATCAGGAATATTTCAGTCATTTGGAGATGCACCAGATGGTTTTAGTGAAGAATTAAAAGAGTTTACCTGGGCTTTAGGAGCAGAATATTTATATCAAGACTCATTTGCGTTTAGAGCAGGTTATTTTAATGAAAGTGAAGATAAAGGAGCTAGAAAATTTTTAGCTTTAGGAGCAGGGTTTAAGGCAAATGTTGTTAATATAGATTTATCGTATTTGTTTTCTGCATCCAAAATACAGAGTCCTTTAGAAAACACCTTGCGTTTTTCTTTAACATTTAATATTGGTGCAGGCGAGTATAGAGAATATTAAGAATCATTGTTGTCCGACTAAAAATAGTTCGCTTAAAGAAAACCTTTGCGAACCCTAAGTTTTCAGGGCTTATAAAAAAGAGAGGCTTGCTTTTTGCGATTACTGAAAAATTTTATTTTTTAGAAAGTTATGAATTTAAAAAATACTGTGTATCAATTAGTTACAATCAAGTCTTTGTTCTTGGTTCTAACAGCGAAGCGGTCTTGATTCTTTAATCAGACACTACTAAAAAATTTTATACAATCTTCATGCATTTAGAGCTATGATATAAAACTGAATGTCAGTTCGAGTGATCCCGATTTTTATCGGGATCTTATCGAGAACAGGTTTAAAAACCGAAAAATTCATTCTCGATACAAATTCCACTCATAAAAATGAGTAAAATTCACTCGAATTGACAAATTTTATATAAGTTAAAATCAGGATTAGATATCCTAGTTCCCCGCTCGTGAAAATGAAAAGTAAAGCTGTTATCACAGCTTGACATTTTTATTTTTAGGAAAACCCTAAAACACGTTTTGGGTTTTCCTAAAAACAAAAAAGCCTGCATTTCCATGCAAACTTTTCGAGTTAAGTGGGGAGAGCAGGATTCGAACCTGCGAAGACGTAGTCAGCAGATTTACAGTCTGCCCTCGTTGGCCGCTTGAGTATCTCCCCAAAACTGACCGCAAATATATTATTGATTCTTTATTCTGCAAAAGGAAACTAAATATTTAATTGTAAAATTTGTTATTATAATGCTATGAAGTTTAGAAAACATAACTATCCAGAAGACAAGTAATATAAATTCAAAATATAATTGCTTTTAATAAAGGAAGGAATAATTATGTAAAAAGTTAAAAGACACCCCTAAAGTCCCCTCAAGGGGACAACTCACTCAGTTTAATAAAACGGTTGTCCCCTTGAGGGGACTTTAGGGGTGAAAAAATAGCACAGTAAATTATAAAAAATCAATCTTATAAATATTGAGTATTATTTAAAAAATGCTTTTTGATAAGCCCTTGAAAGAGGTTCAGTAACATATATCACAACTCATAACGAATTTTAAATGTAACAAATCGTGGTTGTATAAACGTCTCAGAATTAAGTACAGATAAATTATTAGCACTATTTCTTATTCTAGAATCTATATCCAACAAGTTAGTGGCTTTAATTTCGTATTCCCATTTAGAATCTTCATTTTTTCTATAGGATAATGAAGCGTCCCAAGTTTCAAAGGATTGAGATGGATTAACACCATCATCTTGATTATTATAAGTGTAATCGGTTCTGAATGTAAGGGACTTCCAGATATAGGCATCAAAATCAATAGATGGCGCATTGGTTACAAATTTTGTAGAATTTGTACCTTGATTGTTATCTGAAACACTGTATCGATATCTTAATCTTACATTAGGTGCTTGTCTAAAATTAGTGCGCAATTCTGGTGTATATGATTGTGTAAATCGTTCATTTAACGATTGTCGCCCTTGAATAAACTGATTGATTTTACTATAGTTAAAATTAGATGAAAGACTCGCTCTTAACTTCCCAAATGTACGTTGTATACGCCCACTAGCAGAAACACTTTCATCTGCAAAATTTGAATTGAAAAAGGAGCTTGTTCTAATAACATTTTCAAAATTGGTTAAACCTCTTATCTGATCGATATTTTTATTATAAGACAAACGAGCAAAAACATTAGTATAATTAAAAAGATTAAAACTCCTGTAAAATAAACTAACATTATGTGATATGGCATTCTGCAATTCAGGTTCTCCAAATTGAATGCTGCTAAAGCTATTAAACACTAGGCCTTGAGCCAAACGAGTTACATCTGTAAACTGATTTTGCATCTGATACCGCAGCGTTAAACTTTCACTCTTTTTAAACTGAATACGGGTTTCAAAATCGGGTAAAAATTTAAAGAAATTATCTTCAAAAGTTTCTCCGAACTGGCTGTTTTTATTACCGTAAGCATGAAGCGAAAATCCAGGAGTAATAGTGAATTTACCAGTTTTTAAAGTATAATGAGCACCTAAATAAACATCACTGAAATTGTACTCCGTATCATTCGTAGCACGACCATCATTAAACGTTGGTGTAGGTTCAAATGCTGAACTATCGTCTAAAGACTGAAAGATTTTTGAATTAAATTCTTGACGACTCAAAATAGTACCTAATGTTAAGTTGATATTACTTTTAGCATTAAGAATGTTGTAATAATCCAACTTGGCATCTAATTGATTCGATTTTATACGCCTGTTTTGACCTAAATCATAATTATTAAGCGACGTTATAAAACCCATAGCTTCTGCTGTTGTATCAAAAGCATCTCTATTGTTAGGATCTAATTCATCATTATTATCAGGATCATTTACCAACAGGGCGTTATAAAAAGGATCTTCATTCTTTATTAAATGCTGCGCTTCAAAAGCAAAAATATTAGTGTCGTTAAGTGTGTAATAATAATTCACATTTTGATTGATGCTAAAGGGTGTCACTTCATCTAATTGTTTCGTGTTTCCAACTACTGACGAGATAAAATTTTGATTTTGCACATCTTTAGAAAAACGACCTAATACATCATAATCTAATTGATTATTGATGTTCGGCTTGTAAGCGACACTAAGTTTTACTAAGCCTTGATTAGAACGCTCTTTACTATCTTGTTCTGTAGTTTCATCTGGAATTCCTAAATCTGAATCTGTGTATTGCACAAAGCTTAACTCTTTAGATAAAATACGACTACTATTATATATCGCAAACCCACTAATATCAAGTGCTTGATTAGGCGAATAACTAAAATTTGAAGCTGCCAGTTTGTTCTCTATTTCAAGCGCATTGTTTTGAGTGGTTAAAAAACCGAGACCATTGTCACCTAAATTAATACTAGTGCCACTGCTTCTACTTGGCGATCTAAAACCACCTCCAAAACCTCTAATATCGCGTCGTGTTAAAGCTAATTCACCAGTATTATTTAAATCTCCAATAAAATTCAAGCTAAATTTTGGACTGTAATAAAACAATTTTGGTTGTAATAAATAAAGTTCGCTATCTGGAGAAGCACCAGCACCAGCAGTTACATTACCAAACCAAAAGTTTTCTTTTCCTTCCTTTAACTTTATATTTATGGCTACATTATCTTGATTATTTGTGACACTACTTAGCTGTCCAACTTCAGAATAATTTCGTAATACTTGTACCTTATCAACTGCATTAGACGGAATATTTTTTGTTGCCAGTTTTGTATCGCCATCAAAAAAGTCTTTGCCATTTACCATAAGTTTACTTACAACATTTCCTTCAACTTCAATTTGACCATCATCATTTATTTCAACTCCAGGTAATTTTTCTAAAATATCTTCAAGCTTTCGTTCTGTTCCATTTTTAAAAGAATCAGCATTGTAAATTAAAGTATCACCTTTTACGGTAACAGGCATTTCATAAGTCAATTCTACAGCATCCAAAGCATTATCAGGTTGCAGAACAACATCTTTAGTAATATCATCTTCTTTAGTGGATATAGCCTCTGTAAAGGTCTTCATCCCTATATAACTCACTTGTATACTATATGAGGTATTTTTTGATAAACTTAGTTTATAACGACCTGATTGATCTGTAATTCCGTAAGACTGCAATGTTTTTGTTTCTTGGTTAATAGCAATAACATTAGCCAATTCTAGAGATGTGCCAATGCTATCTTTTACCACACCCTGCATTTTAATCTGAGAAAAAGTGATGTTGGCTAAACAAAACATGACTATAAAAGGTATCTTATTCATTATTATAATTGAAATATAAATTGGTTGTTAAAATTCACTTATTATGCTACCTTCTATTGCTTCTTCTACCTCGGTTATTTCTCATTTCTTGCATTTTTCCGGTGATAATTTCTTTATACTCCTTTTTGGTAACTACTTTACCGTTATCTGGAGCTTCTATTTTAATTTTTTCTTTCGGATTCATTACAATCTTAGAACATAGTAATGTTGTATTACCTACATTCACTTCTAGTATTAAACCCGGAAGTCCCCAATAATCACCAGGACCTTGACTAACAGGAACCATTGGTGTATACCATGCTTCAATCTCTATCATGATAACTTCTTCTTCTATAGGTTCTGCTTTTACACTTGCTGCATCTTCAGTTTTTATAGAATCAACCTTCTTTTCTACAGTATTGTTTCTTGTACTATTCCAAGAAAAAGTCCACCAAGAGGTATCGAATACAGGTCGTTTACAAGTTGCTTTAAAACACGTATATTTCCCTATTTGTTTGGTTTCGGTTCCCATCTCCCACTCTATTTTAGATAGGTTTTCTTTAACTAAAAATTGTTTACCATAGAATTCTTGATTCTGTATAAACTTATTTGTCTTTACATTTTTATATTGCTTTCCTGGTGTAAAATTCTTTCCCCATGAATCTGTTGCCCCAGAAATCGCGTCCAATTTCTCATCTTCATAATACACAGACTCCTCTTTATTGAAGGTTAAAACATAGGTTTTTTCTAACCTGTTTTTTAAGCGCCCCGCTATCTGTTTTTTTTGTGCTTCACTCATTCTTGCCCCCCAAGTGCCAAGATCCATTGGTGTTTTTGAAAAATAGTATGCTTTACCTTGAAATTCTTGAGCATTTAGTGCTACCGATGTAAATAAAATTAATGATGTAATTGTTAATTTGTTTAAAAGTGTTTTCATTGCTAATAATATAATTGATTGTTTTTTTTGTTCAACAAAAATACTAAATAATTAAACAATATTAATTTGATTATGTAAATAGTGTTTGGACGGAAACACAGCAAAATTAAATTTGTTCCTTTTTGCGCCCTTTCAGTTTATTTTTAATCGCTTGATACTAAGGCATCAACTCATAAAAACTAAACAAAAATGACATCAAAAATAATTCAAATTTTAAAAATCGTCTGTTTCCGTCCAGACACTAAATAAGAATTTTTAATGCCTTCCTCCCCCTGATCCCCTATCACTTCTTCCTCTATTTTCTCTAAACTCTTTCATTTTTTTGGTGATGATGTCGTTATACTCTTTTTTGGTAACAACTTGTCCTTTTTTTGGAGCTTCAATTTTAGTCTTCTCTTCTGGATTTATTATAATTTTAGAACAAAGCATCGTATTATTTCCTGCACTTACTTCCAAAATTAAACCTGGCAATCCCCAATATTCAGATGGCCCATGGCTTACTGGTATTTGCGGCGTGTACCACGCAATAACGTCTATCATTTTAACATCTTCATCTTTTGTATTTTCTTCTTTAGATTTAATAGAGTCATTAACTTTAAGAGAATCTGTCTTCTTTTCATTGTTTCCTCTTCTTGGAGGTGCCATTTCAACTTCTGTTGAAACTTTTTTAGCTGTAGCCTTAAAACATAAATATTGACCAATTTGTTTAGTTTCTGTGCCCATCTTCCACTCAAGAGGTTTCATCTCTTCTTTAATTAAAAATTGTTTTCCAAAAAATTCTTGATCTTGTAAAAAGACACGCTCTTTTATATTTTTATACTGTGGCCCAGGCGAAAAACTACTTCCCCAAACACTAGGACCTCTTCCATTAACAGGTGATGATAATTTTTCATCTTCTTTAAACATTGACTCCTCCTTATTGAACGTTAGCACATAGGTTTTTTCTAACCAGGATTTCATACGAGCTTCCATTTGTTTTTTTTGTTGCTCACTCATCTGCCCTCCGCCTCTATTGAAGCGACTCATATCCATAGTTGTTTTAGAAAAATAATAGGCTTTACCCTGAAAGTCTTGAGCATTAATTGAAACTGTAACTAATAAAATAAGACACAGCACATAAAATTTAGTGATTGTAGTTTTCATTGCGGATGTATAAATAACTGAAATGTTTAACAAACATAGTTTAACTACACTTAGACCACAATATTTACCCTGGGTTTAAAACCAAGTCGTTAATTAAAAGTTAAAATAAACCACCAACTCTAATCATAACACGCCCATCAAGTCTGAAGCAGTAAAATTTTTAATGTTCGCGGTTATGGTTATAAACTAATTTTTTAACCCGCATTTGACATTATAAAATCTATTACATCTTTAAACTACTGCGAAATATAAGGCTTCACTACTTTTTTAAGTTTAACCATAGCATACTATGCCGAAACTTATAAAAAGTCATCTTTCTTTGTAGTTTTAAGCTTCGTTACGATTCTCTAATATAAAATACGGGTTGAAAGTGGTTTGATTTTTGTATTTTTCGAGCTACAATGAAATATACGTATTACATTCTTTTATTCTATTCTATTTCAATATTCGCACAAGAATCTGTTGAGGCTAAGTTTATTGATAAAACAGATTTAAAAGCTGAAACCCTTATTTCTGTTGATAATTTTGGTACTCAATATTATTTAAAAAATGATGTGATTCATAAAAAAACCAATGTCAAAACCATCTCTTATAATAATTTACAATTAGGAACATTACAATCAGCAAACGCTTTCAACCCTTTAAAAATTAATCTGTTTTATAAAGATTTTAATACGGTAATTATTCTTGACAATCGGTTAGCCGAAATATTCAAAATAGATTTCAATGCACTTTCTCCCTATATAAACGTTTCTCATATTTCTACAGGTCATGATAATACTATTTGGGTATTTAATCAAGATTTGCAAAAGCTTGAATTATTTGATTATAAAACCAGAACAACACGTGCACAAACCGTTCCTGTGCAGAGTGCAGTGCTCGATTTAACAAGTAATTATAATTCTTGTTGGTTGCTAACAGAGGACTTTTTATACGTTTATAATTACTTTGGAAGTTTACTAAAAAAAGTAAAAAATAACGGATATACCGCATTAGTTGAAAGCAATGAAAATATTATCTTAAAGAAAGACCATGCTTTATTTTTTATGAAAAGGAACAAAGATGAAATCCTACCTATTATAACTCCAAATTTGTTGATAAATCAGTTTTTTGTAACCAATGAAACCTTGTATATTTACAACAGCGAAATCTTACAACAATTTCAATTAAAAATCAACTAAACTATGCATATTGCTATTGCCGGAAATATTGGTGCTGGAAAAACAACTCTTACAAAATTATTAGCCAAACATTACAAATGGGAAGCACAATTAGAAGACGTAGTGGACAATCCGTATTTAGATGATTTTTACAATCAAATGGAGCGCTGGAGTTTTAATTTACAAGTGTACTTTTTAAATAGTAGATTTCGCCAAGTATTACAAATTCGCCAAAGCGGTAAAGATATTATTCAAGATAGAACTATCTATGAAGATGCTCATATTTTTGCGCCCAACCTGCACGCTATGGGTTTAATGACCAATCGCGATTTTGAAAACTACAAATCCCTTTTCGATTTAATGGAATCTTTGGTTAAAGGACCAGATGTTCTCATTTATTTACGAAGCTCAATTCCTAATCTGGTATCCCAAATTCATAAACGTGGTCGAGATTATGAAAATTCTATAAGCATTGATTATTTAAGTAGATTAAACGAACGTTATGAAGCTTGGATTCATGGCTACACCAAAGGCAAATTATTAATTATCGATGTAGATAATTTAAACTTTGTTGATAATCCTGAAGACTTAGGAAGTGTTATAAATACTATTGATGCAGAAATTAACGGGTTGTTTTAGCATTCTTTAATCATTATTTTCCGAGAAAAGAATCAAGACTTGATTTTAACGCATTGACAATCAATTTACAATAGATTTGTCATTTCAGAAAGCTTTTGATTTTTTACTTGTTGTAAAAGTAAGGGGCATATCTCAAAAAAATCTTTTAGCCTATACC
>Ga0316208_1001922_pt1 | contig 18129 bp, 15 predicted proteins | sample 3monopyrite_MG_FD_204944 | JGI IMG/M metagenome (GOLD analysis project Ga0316208, IMG submission 204944) | Microbial mat bacterial communities from mineral coupon in-situ incubated in ocean water Damariscotta River, Maine, United States -... | ecosystem: Environmental > Aquatic > Marine >...
AAACTGCTCGCCCCATAGGGCTTGATGTAAAAAACTGTATTGGTTCATTAAATCTAGTATTGGCAATTTTACCATTAAAAACAGGAATGTAATAGCGATAATACGCATTCAAATGCTCTAAACATTGCGCAATACTCCAACTTTTATCGTTAGGTTGCCAATGCAGTTGCTCATGAGTTAGGTTTGTAAAATTTTCATTTACTTCTCTGCTCATCCCAACCGTTAAAATCGATAGCTTTTTAATTAATAGGTCAACCGGAATTCTTTTCATTGGTAAAATATTACTCCAAATTTAGTTGATTTTAAATCGCTTGCAAAATAAAATGATTTATTTTTCAAAAAATCCCAATATTATTCCCATTTTTAACCCGTTTTATAGGATAGATTTTCGATACGAGTAATTTACAATAATAAAATTTGAATTTACAATCGAAATTTTTAATGAATAAAGCTGATTTGATATAACAAAATTTCAAAATAACCGTAAAAAATACTTTAGTTTTATAGACTATATGAGCCAACAAAAAAAATTCGGAACATTTGCAGGGGTTTTTACCCCATCTTTATTGACCATTTTAGGTGTTATTATGTACCTACGAATGGGATGGGTTGTCGGAAACGCAGGTCTTTTTGGTGTTATAGGAATTATTATAGTTGCACACATCATTTCCATTACAACTGGGCTTAGTGTATCGTCTATATCTACAGATAAAAAAGTGGGGGCTGGTGGTGTTTATTATGTTTTATCTAGAAGTTTAGGTTTACCAATGGGGGGCGCACTCGGAATAGCCCTTTTTGTGGCAACTGCTTTTAGTATTGCACTCTACATGGTTGGTTTTGCAGAAATTTTCAATCAATTTATCAGTCAAAAATATTTTGAATTTGGTTATTATATAAATGAAAGTGGAGAACTTGTTCAAAATCCTGACACATTTTCAAATTCTTTAAGAATAACAGGTAGTTTAGGACTTTTAGCATTAACTATTCTAGCATTTATAAGTACATCAATTGCATTAAAAAGTCAATTTGTCATTTTGGGGTTAATAATTTTGTCATTGGTTGCTATTTTTATGGGTGACACGTCAAATGTATCCACAATAAGTTTTAGTGGAGGTGAAGACAAAGCGTCAATGATTGAAATTTTCGCCATATTTTTCCCTGCTGTTACAGGATTTACAGCTGGTATTGCAATGTCTGGTGACTTAAAAAACTCTAAAAAATCAATCCCTTATGGAACTATGCTTTCTATTGCTACTGGTTTTATAGTTTATTTGGCTTTAGCATTATTTTTACATTACAATTTCAGTGACGAAACCTTGGCAAATAATGGCGAACTGCTTTACCAAATTACAATTTATGGCGGCATTTTTGTTTTTCTAGGTGTTTGGGGAGCTACATTATCGTCTGCATTGGGAGGGATTTTAGGTGGACCTAGGATATTACAAGCCATGTCGGTTGATAAAATTACACCAAAGTTTTTTGCCAAAGGTGTTGGAAAAGGTAACGAACCTCAACGTGCATTAATTTTAACAGTGCTTATTGCTGAAGCCGGAATTTTAATCGGAGATTTAAACGTAATTGCAGAAGTAGTTTCAATGTTTTACTTATCTGCTTATGGATTTATAAATATTTCATTCTTTTTAGAAAGCTGGGCTTCTGCTGATTTTAACCCTACTTTTAAAGTAAAAAAATGGGTAGGTTTATTCGGTTTTATTGCCACTTTCACAGTCATGTTTCAATTAAATATGTTAGCCATGGTGGCAGCATTTGTAATTATTGGTGGCATTTATTTTTACCTTAACAAAAAACAAGTCGCTTTAGGAACAGGTGATATATGGCAATCCGTGTGGAGTACAATTGTAAAAAAGGGCTTGCGAAAAATGGAAGCTGGCAATGATCACAAACGAAACTGGAAACCTAATTTATTATTATTTAGTGGAGGCAGTGAAACCAGACCAAAACTAATTGAGTTTTCAAAATCAATATCGGGACAAGCAGGAATAATTACCAATTTTGACTTAGTAGAAAATACGGAAGCTAAAGTATTATTCCCTAAAAACAAACAAATTGTTGAGGATGAAGAATTAGATAAATTTGGAATTTTTGGCCGTCAAATTGAGGTACAAAATGAATTTAAAGGGATTGAAACTTTAGCGACAACATTTGGTTTTTCAGGAATTGAACCCAATACCACTTTAATGCCTTGGCCAGGAGAAACTAAAGACCCAATTTGGTTTACTGCAATGACTCAAAAATTGATTGACTTAGATTACAATGTACTGTATTTAGATTATGATAAACGTTGGGGATTCAGAAAAAAAGAAAAAATAGATTTATGGTGGCGTTCGGTTGGTAATAATGCCGAATTAATGTTGAGTTTGGTGAAATTTATTAAAACTTCATCAGATTGGGTAAGGGCAAATACACGTATTTTATTAGTGAATGAAACCAATGTTGACAATGTCTTAATTGAAAAAAGAATTCAAACTGTTTTAGATCAATTTAGAATACATGCTGAAATTAAAATCATTAATAATGCAGTAGATAAAAAACCGATTTATGAATTAATGAAAATTCATTCGGCAGATGCCGATTTGGTGTTTGTAGGTATTCCTGAAATTGAAGAAAACAACATTCAATCTTTTGTTGACAACACCAATACATTGGTAAATACCATTGGAACAACACTACTTGTAAAAGCCTCAAGTCAATTTGAAGAAACCGACCTTAAAATAGAACAAGTTAACCTAAGAGACACAAAAAATGACCTTGAAAAAGTTGATTTAATTCATTTAGTCGATTGCGAAAATGAAAGTTTAGGCAATGAAATTCAAAATATTGACCAATCTTTAGATAAAATTTCACACACTTTTGTAAATCAATCTATTCAGAAAATTGAAGATTTTCACCACAATTTAATATCAAAAAACAGTCAAAAATTAGATCAGTTTTTAGACGATATTACCAAATCTAAAGGCATTGATATTGACAAAGCATTAGATAAAGTTTTAAAAGAAGTAAGAGATAATCATGATGATGCCTGCAATTATCAATTACCTATTGTTTATGAGTTATTTAAAGAGCAATTAGAAATATTTAATGTAAAACGAGATGAAATATTTTTTAATTCAACCCCTAAAATCGAAATTTTAAATCGACTAGACCAAAACGGAAATCTGATTACAAAAAAAGGGGAAATTCAATTCAAATCCAACCTAGAACGCGCATGGATTAACAGAGGTTTAAGTGATTTTAAACATGCATTATTAGAATTTGGTTATCAAAATTTTATTTTATTACATCAGTCAAAAAACATTATTCATAAAGCCATTTGGACTTTTATTGAAGAATCAGACTTAACAGATGATATTGCATCTTGCGCTATTAAATGTAAAAATAAAATAGATGAAGCTTTAAATCAAATTGACAAACACAGCTTAAATTTAGCAGAAGAATTTTATAAATTAAGTCGAAATGTTGACCGGAATTTATTGAACGACTTAAGTACTTGTTTTGAAAAAATAAGCTACAAAAAAGAAATACAAATAAGTTTTCCGATTTTAAAGTCAAAAAAATTAAAAGAGATTAATGCGTTTATTTCAAATTATTCTCATTACTGGAAACGAAATACAATATTATTTTCGTACCACTTACAAGCAGACTTATATTTATTGCAATTTAGTACCCGAGTGGATTTGGCAACAACACAACTCACAAATTTTAACAACAAAGAACATATTGAATCAATCAATAACAGCATAGGTAGTATTGAAAAAGATGTTTCTAATTTATCTGAATTAATAGATTCGAATAATGTTACCGAAATAAATACATATTATTTTTCGTTTAATGAAGACGTTTTCTTTAACCCAGATGTGATAATGGGTGCTTTGATAGAGCAAATTCATCAAGCAATCAACAAACTGCCAGAAGAGGTTGAATTAATGGATACTAAATCTTTAAATGCGATTAGAGGAGCACAAAATGACAATGTTAAAACCATAAAAATTCAATTAGACGATATTACTGATTATATTACTAAAGCTCATTTTGTAAAGCCAGTTCAAGATCAAATCAATTTTTATTTTGACCAACTTAAGCGTGTAATGGGTGTTTTGTTAAACAGTTCTTTTCATATAAACAACAATCTTGAAAACTTTGCTAAAACCAATAAATTAACAGATTTAAAAAAGAGTATTGACTACGCTAAAGATGAGATAATTGAAGCAAAATCATTATTAACGTCCGTAACTCAAACCTTTTTAACAGACTTAAATTTATTTAAAGAGAGTTTAAATACCGAACTCGAAATCAATAAAATAATTGAACAATACGATAATTTAAACCAAAATGTAAACCTTAAAAACAAATCAAAGTTATTTAGAAAATTTAAAGAAATCCGTAAACAATCTAGTGATTCAATTCAAAAATTAACGGCTAAAATTTTACAAAAAAAGCATGATGTTGGTAATATACATTATCAAGAAAAATTTAAACAAATTCAAAGTAAACAAGGGATTTACCGCGATTTTATAGACGATATTAGCTTAACACATTCGGTATCGGAGCAATTGCCATTTTATTACCAACAATTGTTTTCAGGTAAACACATAACCGACAACCAAACAATAGCCAATAGACAAAGCGAACTTAACAAAGTTAAAACAGGAATTGATCGTGTTAATAGTGGCATAAACGCAGGTATTATAATTTTAGGAGAATCGTTAAGTGGAAAATCATTTTTAGCCAATCATGTAACCAACCACTTGTTAGACGGGAAAGTTTATCGCATCAAAACAAAACTAAATCAAAGTACCGATAAATCAGAATTAATTAGAGCATTTCAAACCGCAACAGGTATAAAAGAAAGTGTTAATAAAATATTAAACAAGGTCAACAATAAAAGTGTATTTTTATTTGAAGATGTTGAACAGTGGTGGTTAAAAGCCGAAAATGGAAGTGTAATTTTAGATGAAATAAGCCGTTTATTAGAAAAGTTTGGATCGCGTCATTATTTTATTTTAACTGCAAATGTTTATGCTTATCAAGCATTAAACTCAACAACCACTTTACCCGATAATTTAATGAGTACCGTTATTTTAAACCCATTAAATGCCAAAGATTTAATTGATGTTTTAAAAAACAGACACCAAATAGGTGGTTTAGAACTGGTGTATAAAGATGTAGAATCCAAATTTATGTCGGAATCCAAATTGGATAAAATGTATTTAAAATATTATGCGACATCAAATGGAAATGTTGGCTTAGCATTAAGGCAATGGCTCGCAAACATTGATTTAGTTGACGAGAATAAAATATATGTTAATGAAATAGATAAATTTGAATTTCCGAATTTGACAGACGAAACATGGAAAAGCATTTTATATCAATTTCATACCCATAAAAATTTAAGCCGATTAGAATTGTATAGTATATACGGAGAAACTAACAAAGCATGGATTAATCGCATTATATCTTCATTATTAAAGGCAGGACTTTTAAAAACTGTCGAAAAAAATACATTTGAGATTAATCCAGAAGTTAAACCTTATTTAGAACAATATTTGTATGCCTAAAATTGATTCCATAGCAACTAATGCGGTCATTGACTCTGTGCAATCGGTTGAAAAATTACAACCTATTGTTATTCATGATAAGATTAATAAAACAGTAGAAAAATCTGTAAAACCAACAGAAGATGCCATTCAGTTTGTATCGCATAATATTGATAATAGTATTCCCGCTCTCCTTATTTTAGGACTAATTGTAATTGGCGTAGGACTTTTTGTAGCCTTTAAAGTATTGACTAATTATATTGCACCTTATTTAAAATCTCATTATAAAATTAAGCGTCCGTACTTAATGTTATACCGCATTAAAGCAATTACATGGTCTGTTTTTACTGTGTTTAGCTTTTATCAATTGGTAAGCAGTCATATATTATTAGGTATTGGTATGACATTTTTTATTGCTTTATTAGGTGTTTACTTTTGGAAAGACTTTTTTACAGGTATATACATAAAATTTGAAGGTCGATTAGGGGTTAATGATATTGTGAGTATCAACAATAAAAAAGGAAAAATAAGTCAGTTTTACGCCCGTAATTTAGAGTTAAAAAATGAGAATGATGAAGTGTTTATTATACCTTATCACAAATTATTGGAATCAACAGTTTCTAAGCAATTAAATAAAGGAGAAGAACGGAGTAGGATTATAACAGTAACCATTCCTAAAGATTCGAGTTATAATACTGTGAAAGCGATTGAAAAATTATTACATCATTGTCCTTGGATCTATAGTCACAAACCAAGCTCGGTTAAAAAAATAAGTGAAACAGAATTTTCGATTAGTATTTATGCTGCCGATAACTTTACATTTGAAAAAGTGGAGGATTTTTTGAAAAGCCATATTAAAAGTAACGTTCAAGATTAATTAAGCCCAATCTTCAACGCCTAACTTTAAAGTTAAACTAGAGTTAATCATTATTTTATAATTTTTGAGAATATAAAAACAAACAAATGACAAAATTTTTATTAGGACTATTTATTTTATTAACTGGGTATGTTAACGCGCAAGACAGCTTACAATCTTATTCATATTATTTTAACACAAACACCTGTGCTACATTTTCAAAAATTGATGGCTTTGATAAAACCAATTATTTTGGAAGATATAAATTAATGGAAAATGAGCGCAATCAAATGCGTGTAACCGCTGGAGATGATTTGGTTATTGACGAAAATGGGGTTTATATATCAAAAAACAAACTACTGAGCATTTCTCGTGAAGAAGTAAGAGAAAATTCAAAATACAGAGTGAAAAATGGTTATTTACATGGTATTTTAGCCAACGATTCTTTACCAACATTTTTACAAGATGAATCTTATTATTTTTTAATGCCCACAAGAGCTTTTTTATTTGATGTAACTGTAAAAAATCAAACACTTTATAAAATAAATACGTCAACTTTTATGGTTTTCACAAAAGAAAATAATGGATTTTATTCAGTCTTAAAAATCAACATTAAATCAAATAAAATCACATTATCAGAGCTAGACTTAACCTATAATCAAGTGGATGGTTTAACATATAAACTGACCACCGAAAATGGGATTAAAACCTATTTATTAACCCCCACAAAACAACAATGGCAATTTATTTTAACCAAATTTGTAGTTTACGACAAGTATGTGTTAAAGGAGTGATACCGTATTAACATTGAAATGCGCTTTTTTTCATTTCAATCAAAAATCACTTCAAAGTATAATCGGTATATTATGGTTTAAAATTAGACGACTATTCTTATAGCGCAATTCAATTCCTAAATGGTATGATTTGTTGTGAAAAATTGTATTGAAATACAAATCATAACTTGGACTCAATTAACAAACTAAACTCAGATTAATTATTTTGAAAAGCTGAATAAGAACCTACTATTTCAAAATCCTGAATACCTAAAGACAATGCTATTATACGTAGAGTCCGTTGACGTTCTGCTTCAAGATAATTATTATCTTTAACAAAATACATTGAGTCTAAATCATCTACATAAAGCGGTTCACAAAAAAAACATTTAACGTTTGGATTTATGAAAATTGAATAATCTTTTGTTATCAATGATTCATAAGGTAGTCTTTGAAACCAATAATCATATAATTCCGATTTTCTTTGCCAATAATTTTTTGGTACCCAATATCTATAATCATAAAAAATAGATTCATTTGTGTTGGTCAAACCTCCATTTATCATTTCTGCGCTCAGCTTATTATTTCTATTCATCACATTATCTACTTTATTTTTTGACCATTTTGATTGAAAGGTAATGTCTATTTTTAATATACCATCTTTGTTGTATGATTTTCGTAATTCACTATTTGTAATACAATAATTAAAACTAGGATTAAGAGTAGAAAACCAACAAATTGAGTCTGGTTCAATATTATTATAAGTGTAGTAAGAAAAAGGTCTTTCCCTTACTTTTGTTTGTGGTTCTTTTTCTACATAGCTGCTTGTTGTATCCCATTCAGTTTTAACCATATTAACCTTAGGTTGAGTATAAGTGAAATGTTGATCATATTTAACATTTTGTCCTTTATTATAATACACTGAAAAACCTGAGTCGATTGGTACAATCATCCAATCATCATTCAATAGTTGTCTTAGTTGTTTCACCTGCAAATTAATCAACTTATAGATATCATAATAGTCTTCTCTTACAAGTATGATTTCATATAGTACTTCACCACCCCTTCTACTGAAGCTGCCATAAAAAATCGCTTCTAAAAAAAAAATAAGCTATTCCATCTAATTCAACAACATTATTATTAAAATTCAATCTACCATTATGACTTAAAGAATCCTCAAAATGATTTACAACCGAATAATTACCTAAACGATTAAATTCCCAATCTATCACATCATATTCATTAAAAATGAGTCTTGCACTATCTTCATTTAAGCTGTTTGTGAAACACTTTTCCTTATACAACTTAATAAGCTTCCCATCACTTTCTTCACACTGATACCACTTACCTACTAAATCACTTTTTTTAATAGTTTGGGAATTTGAATTGAATGAACAAATCAAAAATGAAAAGAAAATAATAGCGTATTTCATAAGGCTTAAAGGTATATAACCACCATCAAATTAAAGGTTACATCAATAACTCATTTTCACAATTTCAACAACATCATTTGGTGTAACTTTTCCGTGTTCACCTAACCCTATCATACCACGCTCAGTAAATCTTTTAGCAATTTCCTCTGCTGTTCCGTTACAATCATCAATATAGTCTGACAATTTTGTTTTTATGCCTAACGATTTATAAAAGGATTCAATTTTATCTATTCCTGCTTGTGCTTTTTCATCAATACTCCCCTCTTTTACGCCAAAAACACGTTCAGCTAGTTGCGCTAATTTTTCTTTTTTAGATTCAAAATTATAAGTGTAATGACTTTTAGTAATAATAGCCAACGTACAAGCGTGGTCTATGTGATATAATGCCGTTAATTCATGTCCTATAATATGTATCACCCAATCCGTAGGAACACCTTTTTGAATTAAACCATTTAAAGCCATTGTGCAACTCCACATAAAATTAGCTGCTGCTTTATAATTTGAAGGGTTTTCAATAATTTTAGGAGCAACTTCTATTAATGACAACATCACACTTTCAGAAAATCTATCTTGTAAAATAGCATCAATCGGATAGGTAACATACTGCTCTAACACATGTGTAAATGCATCAGCTAATCCATTTGCCAATTGTTTATGAGGAATTGAAGACACCACAGTAGGGTCTAAAACAGAAAATTGAGGAAACAATGCCGGTCCGCCAATTCCCATTTTTTCTTTAAATTCTGCTCTGGTAATCACAGCTCCTGAATTCATTTCAGAACCAGTTGCTGGCAATGTTAAAACAACGCCAAAAGGCATTCCTTTTACGTTTGGTTTTTTGTTAGTCACAACTTCCCAAGGCTCACCGTCATAAAGAGCTGCAGCCGAAATAAACTTAGTTCCATCAATCACAGAACCACCTCCAACTGCTAATAAATAGGTTATATTTTCGTTTTTTATGATCTCTAAGGCCATAATCAATACCTCATATTCAGGGTTTGAAGGAATCCCGCCCATTTCAACTACTTCATAGTTAGAAAGCGCATCCATTACCTGATTGTAAATTCCATTTTTTTTAATACTACCACCACCGTACAATATTAATATCTTAGCATTTTCAGGTATTTCATTTGAAATATTTTGAATGGTATCTTTACCAAAAATTATTTTCGTTGGATTTTTAAAGTCAAAATTATTCATAGTATTTAATTAAGTTGATTCAAGTTCTAATATCGTTACTTCTGGCCAAATCCCTAATCGTCCTGGATAAGCTAAAAATCCAAAACCACGGTTAACGTAAAGGTACTGATTATCTTCTTTATATAGTCCTGCCCAATTTTTATATCTCAACTGAATAGGACTCCATTTAAAACCATGCGTTTCAATTCCCATTTGTGCACCGTGTGTGTGACCACTTAAAGTTAAATCAACATCTTGATAATCTTTACGGATTTGTTCGTCCCAATGAGAAGGATCGTGTGATAAAAGAATTTTAAACGGAGCTTCACAACCTGCGTGAGCTTTTGCCATATCACCTTCTTGATGAAAACCTTTCCCCCAATTTTCAATGCCAATTACAGCTATTCTTTCATCTTCTTTCTCCAAATATAAATGTTCATCTAATAATAATCGCCAACCTAATTTTGCATGAATAGCTTTAACATTTTCAAAATTTTCGACTTTTTTAGCTTCAGACTCCCAACTGTGGTAATCGCCATAATCATGGTTTCCTAAAATAGAAAATACACCCATTGGGGCTTTTAATTTTGAAAACACATCATAATAATCATCCATTTCTTTAGCTTGATCATTTACTATATCGCCCGTAAAAAAAATTACGTCTGGCTTTTGCGCTAACAATAAATCAATCCCTTTCGTCACAGCCTTTTTATTGTAAAAACTCCCAACGTGAATGTCAGAAATTTGAGCAATACGCAACCCATGAAATGATTTTGGTAGATTGGGAAACTTTATCTTTTTTTTGTGTAAAGTATAGTTGTAAGGACCGTAAATCATTCCAAAAGGTAAAGATAATGCAGGAACAGTTGCCACTGCAATTCCCATTTTAGTTAAAAAATCTGAGCGTGAAATTTTATTCTTTGTTGATGTATTTGTATCTGCTTTAACTTTATTAAAAAACAATTTATAAAGAAATGTAAACAATCGCCTTATGTCATCAATTAAGAGAAAAACAACAAAAAACAATTTTGATGTAAAATTAATAAACACCACTGCTACAAAAAAATTACGGATATTCATTTGCATGCCGTTACCCCAAAAAAGTAATATAAAAATAGAGGTTAACGACAAAATCAACAAAGCAAAATACAACCACTTAACCAATTTTCGCCCTTTAGACTTTTTATTTTGACAGTAAGTCTTTACCCCATAAAACACATAAGCTTCAAAAGCAAATAATACAGTTAAAAAAACGAATAATGAAAATAAATTTCGGAGCATACTACAAAATTAACAATCATTTTAATTTGATGACAATACTCATAAGAAAGTCTGCCTTTTTTTAATTAAAATTAACAAAATAAATAATGACCTTTATGGTGAAATTAGAAATTATGCTTCAAGAAAAAGACTTTTTATCAATACAAACAAGGGCCGATTTAATAAAGTTGGCGAAAAAAGATGGAATTAAATTAAAAAAACACCTTTGGAATTTGGATTATGAATCTCAACTCAAAGATCTACAAGCTGAATTAGTAAACTTACAACAGTGGATTTCAAAACACAAAAAACGAGTGGCTATTATATTTGAAGGAAGGGATGCCGCAGGAAAAGGTGGTTCAATAAAGCGTTTTGTTGAGCATTTAAACCCACGTTCAATGCGTGTGGTTGCATTATCAAAACCAACAGATGTAGAAAGTGGTCAATGGTATTTTAGAAGATACATAAAAGAATTACCGAATCCTGGAGAAATTGTCTTTTTTGACAGAAGTTGGTACAACAGAGCTGTTGTTGAACCAGTGATGGATTTTTGTAATAAAAATCAATACGATCAATTTATGTTACAAGTTCCGGAATTTGAACACATGTTATATGAAGATGGTGTAACTGTAATTAAATTTTGGTTTTCAATCTCTAAAGACGAACAGTCAAAACGATTTAATGCCAGATTAGCAAATCCTTTAAAAAAATGGAAATTCAGTCCAATTGATGCCAAAGGTCAACAATTATGGAATAAATATACAAAATATAAAGAATTGATGTTTTCTAAAACACATACCGATTTTTGTCCTTGGATTATTGTAAAAACCAATGATAAAAGAACAGCAAGATTAGAGAGCATGCGTTATGTCTTGTCTAAATTTGACTATGAAGATAAAGGGACTTCAAAATCAACTTTACTTCCTGACCCAAATGTTGTAGCAAGATATTACAGACACATTAATCAAATTGACGCATAAAAAAAGATGGAAAATTTAAAACTTACCCAAAAAGATATAGAATTATTAAATTCTAAAATGGGCATTCGAAAATTACTAGAAAATGATGCAATTGATATTGATAAAGCGTTACGTCAAACAAAATATGAAGCCTCATTAACCGAATTACAAGTTGATTTAATAAAACTACAAGAACGCGTAATTGCAAACAACGAAAAAATTGCAGTCATTTTTGAGGGGAGAGATGCTGCCGGAAAAGGAGGTGCAATTCGTAGAATAACGGCAAGAATAAATCCCCGACATTTTAGAATTGTAGCCTTGCCAAAACCAACCTCTGAAGAAAGAGGGCAATGGTATTTTCAACGCTATGTTAATCAACTGCCTAAACCGGCTGAAATTGTGTTTTTTGACAGAAGTTGGTACAACAGAGCAATAGTTGAACCTGCAATGGGATTTTGTACCATTGATGAATACAAACAATTCATGAGTCAAGTCAATTCGTTTGAAAAAATGATTACTGAGTCTGGGATTATTTTAATTAAATTTTATTTTTCTATTACTAAAAGTGAGCAAGCTAAACGGTTTAAAGAAATTTCGAAAAGCCCATTAAAACAATGGAAAATAACTCCGGTTGATTTAAAAGCACAAGAATTATGGCAGGTTTATACAAAATATAAAAAAGCCATGTTTAAGCGATCGAATACTAAAACATGCCCTTGGAAAATTATTGATGCCAATAAAAAAACAACAGCCCGAATTGAAGCCATTGAACACATTTTGGAACAGACAAAACAAGTCGATTAAATGGGGTTATTTGGTGTAAATTCCATTTTCAGGATGCTTACCTTTAATGTTTAGGTAAAATGACTTGATATAGTCAATATCTTTTTCGACTTCTCCAGTAGGATAAAAGACTTTATTTAGTATACCTCCTTTTTTGGTTGAATAATCTAAATAACCCAATAAAATTGGCACTTTTGCTTCTAAAGCAATGTAATAAAACCCTTTTTTCCACTTTGGGTTATAAGCTCGTGTTCCTTCAGGTGTAAAAGTAATTGTTAGCTTTTCCATTTCGCCATACATTTTTGCAATGGTTGATGTCATATTGTTTTTACTTTTACGATAAACAGGTACACCACCCATTCCTTTTAAAATCCAACCTAAAGGAGGAAAAAAAAGTTCACTTTTAATGAGTTGTTTTAAGTCAATACCATAAATACCCCAAAATGCCATCATGCCAATAAAATAGTCCCAATTTGACGTGTGAGGCCCCATTACTAAAACACACCTATGTATTTCAGTAGGCAGGGATGGATCAATTTCCCATCCCATTAGTTTTATAAAAAATTTGCCTACTATTTTTTTCATTGATTAATCTTCAATGATTTCGATACTTTTAATCAAATCACCTTGTCTAATTTCATCAACAATATCAACACCGTCAATGACTTTACCAAAACAAGTATGATTACCGTCTAAATGAGAAGTATTTGTACGACTATGACAAACAAAAAATTGAGAACCACCAGTATTTCTACCAGCATGCGCCATAGACAATACGCCTCTATCATGGTATTGTTTATCTGCTGTTACTTCACAATCAATTGTATAACCTGGTCCGCCAGCACCTGTACCATCAGGGCAACCACCTTGAATCACAAAATCAGGTAACACTCTGTGAAAAGTTAACCCATCATAAAATCCATCTTTAGCTAAAGATGCAAAATTAGTAACCGTTATAGGTGTTTCTTCAGCGTATAATTCTGCTGTCATATCACCTTTACTTGTGTGTATTATTGCTTTCATTTTATATTATTTTAATGGCAAAACTACTCATTTTTTATTTTGTCGATATGATTAAATCTATTTATAAATTCATTTTTAATGAAAAAATCATTTTTTTTTGTACAAAACATTAAACTATGGATAATTTAGACAGTATTGACGAAACAGAATCACAAAAAGGTGGTGGTGTAAAAACAGTACCAAATGGAACTGCGGTTTTAGTAATGGGTATCTTATCAATTGTAACATGTTGGCTTTATGGAGTAATTGGTATAATATTAGGCATATTAGCATTGGTTTTACATAAAAAAGATAAAGAAATGTACTTAACCAATAAAGCGGCTTATGAAGCATCTTTTAAAAATTCAAAAGCTGGAAATATTTGCGCCATTATTGGACTGAGTTTATCCGCTTTATTTCTGATATACATTGCAGTCGTTGTTTTGTTTATTGTTGGTGCAGCTTCAGCTACAAATGGAATGATTGTGAGATAAAATATCTTTAACAAAATCTTATGTTAAAATGTCATTGGAAATCGACCTATGGTATAGATTGTTTTGGTTGCGGTTTTCAACGTGCTATTCAACTGTTGTTTGAAGGAGATATTTTGGGGAGTTTTCAAATGTACGCTGCATTAATCCCATTTTTGATTACTTTAATTTTTACGCTTCTTCATTTAAAATTCAAATTTAAGAATGGCGCCCGACTAATTGTTATTTTTTTTTCGGTTACAGTTGCCATAATGTTGATTAGTTGTTTTTATAAATTACTTTTGTAGTATGCAAAAGGATAGTTATAGTTTTTCAGAGTTTGGATTTTCATCACAAATAATTCAAGATTTAGTGTCGAAAAACAGTAAAGTAAATCCATTTGTTGATTATTTTTTTTCGGATAAAAATATAGAAAATCAATTCAATAAGAAAAACTTTAATTGTGATGATAGACTTAAATTACACAACAGTTTAGTTAAACAAAACAAATCCATTACTTTAAATTTAAAAAGTAAAACCAATATAGATTTACTTAAAAATGACAATACTTACACAATAACCACCGGCCATCAATTAAACTTTTTAACAGGTCCTTTGTATGCCATTTATAAAATAATTCAAATTATAAATTGGACTGAAAAGTTAAACAAAACTTACCCTCATCAACATTTTGTTCCCATTTTTTGGATGGCGACAGAAGATCATGATTTTGAAGAAATCAACCACATTCATTTATTTAATTCAAAAATTGAAATTGAAGCTGAAAATCAACAAAATTATATCGCAGGTGAAATTGTACCTTCTAATTTTGAATCTGTTAAGCTGGAAATATTAGAGAAATTTTCGGATGAAACATTAAAAACAAAAATAGAACAATTCATAAACTATTATAAAAATAATAACTTGGCTCAAGCAACTCGTGGGTTATTAAATGAACTATTTGGCAAATATGGTTTAGTGATTATTGATGGTAATGACCATGCTTTAAAAAAATCATTTTTACCGATAATTAAACAAGAAATAAAGCATCAAGTGACTTTTAATTCAGTTTCTAAAACGAATATTGAATTAGAAAACTCAGGCTACCACAATCAAGTATTTTTACGTGAATGTAATTTGTTTTACATTGAAAATGAAAAAGTACGGCATAGAATTATAAAAACCGAAAAAGGTTTTGAAATTAATCATCAAGATTTTACTGCCAATCAGTTAATTGAAGAAGCTGAAAAACACCCCGAACGTTTTTCTCCAAATGCTTTAATGCGACCTTTATATCAAGAAACTATTTTACCTAATTTAGTTTATTTTGGCGGTGGCGGTGAAATTGCATACTGGTTACAATTAAACAATTTATTTAAAACACTAAATTTGACTTACCCTTTATTAAGAGTTAGAGATTCATACATACTTCTCAATCAAAAAGATTTTGATTTGTTAAACAAATTCAAGTATTCGGTTTTAGACTTAAAACAAAATATTGACGATTTGCTAAAAATATTTGTAAAAAATAATGCAACTTCTGACATTCAAATGAATGATGAAATTGAGTTTTTTAATAAAATGAAACAAAGCTTGACTTCAAAAGTAGAAAAAAAGGATATAGGCCTTCAAAGATTTATTGAGGGTGAATTAGTAAGAATTGAAAATACACTTGATAAAATTGAAAAAAAATTGATTCAAAACGAAAAAAAACATCAAGAAAAAACCTTGAAGCAAATTCAAAAATTACGAGATAAAATTTATCCTAAAAATGGGTTTCAAGAACGGTATGAGAATTTTTTACAATATGCATACCAGCCCGATTTTATTAACAATCTAAAAAAAGAGGCTGAACAGTATTTAACTGAACAGCCTCAAATTAAAGTTGTTGAAGTTTAATTTACCCCCACGTAAAAATTGGCAAATCTTTCATTAATTGATTGACTTCTGTTTTAACTTCAGCCAAAACAGAATCATTATCTTTATTCATTAAAGCTTTATCTATTAAGGCAACAATTTCAGGAATTTTATCTTCTTTTACACCTCTTGTTGTTATAGCGGCTGTACCAATTCTAATACCAGACGTTACAAATGGTGATTTATCGTCAAAAGGTACCATATTTTTATTGACTGTAATATCCGCTTTTACAAGTGCATTTTCGGCATCTTTACCTGTAATATCTTTACTGCGTAAGTCAATTAGCATAGAATGATTATCTGTTCCTCCCGAAATAATTTTATAACCAAGTTTCACCATTTCATCAGCCAACAAGCGTGCGTTAATAACCACTTGTTTCATATAGGTTTTAAATTCTGGCTTTAAAGCTTCTCCAAACGCAACAGCCTTTGCTGCAATTACATGTTCCAAAGGGCCACCTTGTGAACCTGGAAACACTGCAGAATCTAATAAAGAACTCATTTTACGCACTACACCTTTCATTGTTTTTATACCCCATGGATTTTCAAAATCATGACGCATCATAATTACACCACCTCTTGGTCCACGTAATGTTTTATGGGTTGTAGTTGTAACAATCTGACAATGTTCAAATGGATCGTTTAACAAGCCTGTAGCAATTAACCCTGCTGGATGAGAAATATCAGCTAAAATAACTGCGCCAATTTCGTCTGCCACTTCTCTTACTGCTTTATAATTCCAATCTCGTGAGTAAGCTGATGCACCAACAATTATTAATTTTGGTTGTTCTTTTCGTGCAATATCTGCTAATTTGTCATAATCTATTTGACCTGTTGATTCCTCAACACCATAAAATGATGTTTTAAATAATTTACCTGAAAAATTTACTGGCGAACCATGTGTTAAATGTCCGCCATGAGACAAGTTAAATCCTAAAATTTTATCACCCGGTTTTAAACACGCTAAAGTAACGGCAAAATTGGCTTGAGAACCTGAATGTGGTTGAACATTTGCCCACGTTAAATTGAACAATGTTTTAAGCCTTTCAATGGCTAAAGTTTCAACCTTATCAACAACTTGACAGCCACCATAATATCTTTTATTCGGTAAGCCTTCTGCATATTTGTTTGTTAAAATTGACCCCATTGCTGACATCACATCTTCACTCACAAAATTTTCTGAGGCAATGAGTTCTATACCTTCTAATTGTCTTTCTTTTTCTTCTTGAATTAAATCAAATATTGCTTTGTCCATTTTTTGTATGAATTTAGACCACAAAGATACTTATTTATGAAGGACAACGTAAAAAAATAAGCTGATTTTGAACAAATTTGTAACTTTTAGTTATAATTTAAGTATTTAAACTATTAGTAAAGTGTATTTTTGCAGTGTAAATTAAATAAATGAACCAAAACAATTCAACCATAAAGTCTAAAAAATTAGTTGAAACAAAAGACTTAGTTTTTATATGGAAACTTTTTACTAAAAATATTTTAGTATTAATATTTATCCCAATAATAGCTTATGGAGTTGGTTATATTTATTCATATAGACTGACTGATGTTTATGGCTCTAAAGTACAATTACTATTAAAATCTAATGACACTTACGATTATCAAGACCAAATTTATAAAGGCTTGGGTGCGTATGGCGCATATATGGATTTGCAAAATCAAATGCGTATTTTACAATCACGTGATTTAATTGGCGAAATTGTAGATAAAATTGATGTAAATACATCTTATTTTGTTCTTGGTAGATTAAAAAAGAAAGAAGTATTCGAAACCTTACCTTTTAAAGCAAAAATTGAAATCATCAATCCTTCATTATATGAAGCTCCTTTAAATATTAAAGTAGAAAATAAATCAAGTTTTGTGCTCACCTACGAATTGTTTGGTGAAGTAAAAACATTTAATTACAATTTTGACTCATTGTATATTG
>Ga0316208_1001923_pt1 | contig 18126 bp, 14 predicted proteins | sample 3monopyrite_MG_FD_204944 | JGI IMG/M metagenome (GOLD analysis project Ga0316208, IMG submission 204944) | Microbial mat bacterial communities from mineral coupon in-situ incubated in ocean water Damariscotta River, Maine, United States -... | ecosystem: Environmental > Aquatic > Marine >...
TGCTTCTTGTCGGTTATAGAGAGAACCTAGTATCGGTGCCTCAAACTGGGAAGCCCGCACGATGGAACGCTCGGAATTCGAGAAATCTGCGCTCGATCATCTCGATGCGGTCTACCGCATGGCGTATCACCTTGCGCGCAAGTCCGAGGATGCCGATGATGTGGTGCAAGAGGTGTACGCCCGCGCGTTTCGGCCCCGCTCGATCGAGCGGTTTGTCGATAATTCGGTCGACGGCGGCGGGGGGATGCGGGCGTGGCTGTTTGCGATCTGCCACAACGTGTTTTATAGCCGGATCAAGCGTGAATCTCGGCAGCCGACGGCGGTGGAATCGTTCTTCGAGGAATCGGGGACCGAGGGCCGTCCAGACGAGCCGCCGCCGCAGTGGGACGGCGAGAAACTGGACTTTGAGCATGTCGATTCGACGCTGAAAGAGGCGATCCAAGAACTGAAGACCGAGTACCGGGAAGTGCTGCTGATGTGGGGAGTGGAGGGGCTCAAGTACCGGGAGATCGCGGCGATTTTGGATGTCCCGATCGGGACGGTGATGAGCCGGCTGCACCGGGCTCGCAAACTGCTGGCCGACCGGTTGATGGCCGATGAAGATGCGGTCGAGAATCTGGGGCTCCGTCGTGAAAAGTAGAGATACGTAAATTGTTTGGGTATGGTGATGACCGATGGAACGATTCTGGGGGCGAAACAGTCGATTTTCGTGTGTGTTCGCGGAATAAATCCCGGGCCGATCGTGCTTCATTTTGGGGCGAATCCCGATTCTTGGGATGCCCCGCGAAACAGTGGTCTCGGGTCTGGGAAACATCGAGAATTGTTCGGTCCGATGCTCGCTCTGTTTGAAGCGGGTTGAGGCTCGATGGCTGGATATTGGCTTGGCGATGGATGAGTGATCGCCAGAGATTCGAGGATGTGAAACGATGGATCATTTAGACGATTCCAATCTGATGCCTGATGCCCGACGATTCGGTGTGCCGAGCGATGCGCCGATCTTTCCGGGCGGGATACCGACCGACGACGCGGGGCGGGCGGCGGTGATCCGCGCCGCGGCCGATGGGGAGTTGGATGCCGAGCTTGCGTCTGGTGAGAACAGCGAATTGGCTTTGATGATCGAGGATGCGCACGCCGAGGTTTCGTTCGAGCGCGGCTTGCGAGCGGCAACGGGTCGGGTGATGGTCGGCGCAGTAGCACCCGCGGGTCTGCGCGAGCGGATTCTCGCATCGGCCGCCGATGCAGGTACTGATTCGCAAGACAATGCGATGGCAGCCGGGCTCGAAGAGCGAGCCAAGGAGACGCGAAGCGCCGGGTTCTGGTCTGGGATGCTGACGCGGGGCCGGGTTTTCGGCGCGATCGCGGCGATTCTGTTGATCGGGTTCGCGAGCGTGTTTGTCTCGCAGATGTCGAATCTCAATGGCATGAACAGCGACACGCTCGCGTACCGGACTGATCTCGCGCGGTTTGTTTCAAGCGAGCACACCCGGACACTCGACGATAAAGTCGCCGACTCGAAATACATCTACAAGATTGTCGATGATGCCGAGATCGGGATCGCCGAGAATCTGGCTCAAACGCCGGTGATTCCCCCGTGCGATGATCTCATCAAGTTCCGCGGGGCTGCGCCGTGCGGCGTGCCCGGCAAGGGCCCGTCTGATCATATGCAGTTTGTACTGCCCGGCGAGAACGGCGAGCCGGGACGGACCGTCTCGGTGTTCGTAAAACAAGACCGGGGCGAGTTGACGATCGAAGAGGGCACGGCTTATCTCATCAACGTCGAGGCGTGCGGGCTGAGCGATATGTACATCTGCGTGTGGCGCCGCGACGGGCTGCTGTACACCTTGGTGAGCGAGGACAGCAACGCACCGATGTGCGCGGTGTTCCTCTCGCAGTTCGGCATCTCGCCGCCCGAGCCGGCGAACATATTGTAAAACCGGCCGCATCGGCCGCGCCCCCCTCGATGGGTGGTTACTGTTCACAATCGGGATTTATTGATCGCCGCCGGCTCTCGATTGGGCGGCGGTTTTCTTTTCGGACCGTATTGGTTGTGCAGGGGCCTGCAATCCGGGCCGATCTGTGAACCGGGGCACCCGCCTCGCGTACGATACTGATGAGGAGCCCTCCCGTGAAAAACTCACACGCGTCCATCAATACACAGCCCCGATCAACGCCGGCTCAGAAACGAGGGCTCGCCGGGGTGTGCGCAGCGGCATTCATGATCGCGGCGTTGCTGCCCTGCTCTATCGCGGGCGCACAGAACGCGCTTGGAGACGGGCGTGCGCTCGATAACAGTCTGAGCACGCGCGGGCGCTACAACCAGGGCCGGCCTTCGCTGCGGTCCCAGTTCGCGTTTCGCGACTCGATCGTGACGGGCAACGCCCCCAACGGGATGTCGTTTCGGGGCGATATCGGGTACCGGGCTCCGGGCGAGTTTGCCGGGCAACTGGGCTCCAACGACCTGTTCAGTTTTCGGCGCGATTCTCTGCAATCGGGAATCGCGGGCATGGGCATCCGGGGCACCGAAGCGCTCCAGTATCAGCTTTCACTGACAACCGGGAGCAGGCCGCCATCGAATCTTGTCGGGCGGTTTTCTGTGAGCCGATCGGGCACGACGCCGAGTTCGGGCAGCATCCGTTCTCTCAACAACCCGGCCGACATGGGCGGGATACAGCAAAGGCCATCGATCGACCCGGACGCGGATGCTCGGGGGACGATGCTCTGGATGCTGCGGTCGCCCTCGGCGTACATATCCAATAGCTCGCTCCAGACGTCGGCGCTGCGCCGCGTTGAGGGTAACGGCGGGGTCTATACCCTGACGGCCTCGCCCCTGCGGGGCGTGCGGCTGAGCCCGATCCCCGAACTCACCGCGGCCCGCGCCGCCGCTCGGGTTGCCGCCGAGGAGGCCGAGCAGGAATCCTCGTTCGGCTCTGCATCGCGGGCCAACACGAGCGGCACACCAGACAAGCCGAAGGCCGATAAGGACAAGTCCGAGCGCATCAACACGCTGCACACCGATTTTTTGGATCGGCTCAAGGAGATCGATGCGGACAGCCGTACCGATGATGTGTTCGATACAACGCCTTCGTTCGCCGAACGGATGAATGCGATGATCAATCGCCTTGTCGGCGACGATGAGACGGCGGACGGCGAGGAAGCAACCGACGAGTTGAGCGGCAAGCGTCGCATCCGTTTCGATGCCGAGACGATGCAGATGCTCCGCGGTGACGGGACACCGCTGACGCGGTTTGTGGATCCGGTCGCCGCGAGCCGCGATGTTTACGCCGAGCATCTCCAGGCGGGCCAGGAGTTGCTCGCTGCGGGCCGATACTTCGATGCCGAAGAACGCTTCGCATCGGCGCTGGGCATCCGGCGCGGCGATGTCACGTCGCAGATCGGCCGGATGCACGCGCAGATCGGGGCCGGGCTGTATCTCTCGGCTTCGCTGAATATGCAATCGCTCGCGCTGGCACGACCGGAAGTCTTCGCCGCGAAGTACGGCTCGGGCCTGATGCCCGATCGGAGCCGGCTCGAAGGTGTCATCCTGGTGCTCAGCGAGATGATCGACGATTCGTCGGATCTTTCGCGCCGATCGAGCCCGCAGGTCCGCCAGGCCGCCGGTCTTTTGCTGGGCTATCTCGGGTATCAACTCGATCGCCAAGAACTGATCGAAGAGGGCATGGCAGACTACCGCGAGCGGGTCCGCCGGGGGCTCGGTCCCGATGAAGCGTTGCCTCTCGAAGCACGTCTCGGCGACATGCTCAGCGCGATGTGGAGCCAATCCGAGGATGGCGATGACTGACGCGAACGCGGGCCCCGCGCTGGCCGATGGGACCGGAAAGCGATCTATCGAAGCGTTTTTGACCGACGGCTCAATGATCCGCCTGTGCGATGCGATCGGCGCGGTCGCGAGCGTTTCGATCTATCTGTTGGATGCGGACGGCTCGTGGCTGGTCGCCTCGGGCGGCGCATCCGATGGCTCTGAATCTCACGATGACCCGTGGCAGCGCGGGCCGGTGCCGGCGAACGTCGATGGCTCGGCGGTCCGATCTCCCATCAATTTGGGCGGCGCGATGTTGGGCGAGTTTGTTCTGATCGGCTCGGCCGATGAAGAACCGATCGGGAATGAGCGCGCGGACCGGCTGCAAGATCTTGTCGGGCTTCTGGCGTTGATCACCGAGGAATTCTGCCTGGAAGCCGACGCGATGTCGATGAGAATCCGCGAACTCGGCGCCCTCTTTCGGCTCAACTCGCTGCTGGTCAAGGCGTCGGATTCACTCGACAAACTGCTGAGTTCGGCGCTCAAACTCGCGCTGGGTGCGCTATCGCTCGACGCGGGGTCGATCGTGCTTTTCCCGGAAGATTCCGACGGCCTGCCGAACCTGGATTCGGAAGCCGACGTGTGCACGCGGGCCTCGATGGGGCTGTCGGATTCGTGGATCGCCAACACGCTGCCGCTGAGCAAGGGGCGAAAATTCGACCGTATCGTGGTGGGCGGGCGGGCGCTCGCGGTGCGAGATCTCGCCGATGATCCGCTTGTCCTCGAGCCGGATCGTCTGGCCGAGGAAAATCTCCGGGCGTTTCTGAGCGCGGCGCTGCTTCACGGCGGGACCGCGATCGGGGTCATGCGGCTGTACGGTCGGCAACCGCGAGATTTCAGCGTCGCGGATCAACGCCTGATCCGTTCGATCGCCGAGCAATCCGCGATCGCTGTTTCACAAGCAAGGTTGCTTCTTGTCGCGCAGCGTGAGCGCGCGACGGCGCGGCAACTCCGCCTCGCGTCCGCGGTGCAGCGCCGGATGCAGCCGACCAACCCGCCCGAGTTTGCGGGGCTGGATGTCGCTGCCAAGAGTGAGCCGACGAGCATGGTGGGCGGTGATATCTACGACGTGTTCGAGCGCGAGGGACCGGAATCGAAGGCGCTCGGGCTAGTGGTCGGTGATGTGGTCGGCAAGGGGCTGCCCGCGGCGCTTTTGATGAGCGCGGTGCGGGCGAGCCTGCGGGCCCACGCTCGCGGGCCGGGCCCGCTCGAAGAAACCATGGAGCGTGCCAACGACGACATGTGCCGCGACACGCTGGCAAACGAGTTCACGACGCTCTGGTACGGCTCGATCGACCCGAATACCCGCGTGCTTACGTATTGCTCGGCCGGGCACGAGCCGCCGTTCATCGTTCGCCCTGTGCCGGGCGAGCCAGTCACGATTGAGAATGTGATCGAACTGAAAATCGGCGGTCTCGTGATCGGCGTGAACCCCGGGGAGCAGTACGCGTCCGAAACGGTCGGGCTCTTGCCCGGCGATGTGCTCGTGGCCTACACCGATGGGCTCCCCGATGCTCGCACGTTCGAGAACGAAAAGTGGGGCATCGATCGGCTAGTCGAAGCCGCGGCCGAAGCCGTCTCGCTGCACGCCGAGGGCAGAGCATCCGTCGTTCTTGATCAGATCCTCTGGGCACTCCGGCGGTTCAAGGGAATGCGGCCCCAGGTCGATGACGAAACCCTGATCGTTGTCCGCGTCGGCTAGAGCATTTTCTGTTTCCCTGCAGCGAGTAGCCGTGCTACTGACCTGTCCGCAGGTCAGTGTTCTTTTGAACTTTGCCAGCGTTGCACGAAACATTGACCCGAAGACGGGTCAGTGGCACGGGAAAAAGTACAACATACTCTGACGCGCGCACAGCCCAGCCAGCTCGAATCAGCAAGACAACAAAAATGAGACAGGCCGGCATGGTTGCCGGCCTGCAAAGTTCATCAAGTGTGCCGCCGATCAGGCGACCGATGGACCATCATCGACATCGGTGCTAGTCGGGAAGGGCAACGGTCCGTCGAGCAGGCGGTTCATCTCATCGAGATCATCCTGCATCAGATCGAGCGCTTGCTCGGCCATCTCGATCGAGTCCATTCCTCGGTCGGTCTTCTCGACGCGGTGCCTTGGGAATGGAATCGGACGCAACCATTCCTCAACACGTTCTTCTTGTCCGGCGATTCGAAGCATGGTTCACCTCCATCGTGCAATGGCAAAACTCGGCCTACCGACAGAGTCATGATCGGATTCCGGAGGCGGTGCGGTGACTTGAACAGGGGGGAAGCGCGTGATCGCGCACTGTTTGCGCGATCTGTCCCAACTGTTCGGAGGGCCTCCTTGCCCGATGGGTCTTCTATCGGCCGACGCGAGCGCGCGCGATGAGTTGCGATGAAGGTTCGCCCGGTTGACTCCCGCGATTATGGGGAGGGGTTATCGGATGAATCGGTTTTCGGACTGTCCGTATCCAAGCTCGAAAGAATCTTCGGTTCGGTGCCCTGGGCCACCCGGCTGATATTGCCCCGGTGCTTATAGATGACGAGCGCCGCCAGCCCGATCGAGACGACAAGATACGGCCAGGTAGTGGGGGGCTGGTCTTGCGTGACGGCCCGCCGGAAGTTTTCGCCGAAGTACCAGACCCAGACTGGCAGTGTCCCGGCCGCGAGCGCACTGGAGAGTCCGACGTATCTCCACAGCCCGAGCGTCGCGCCGAAGACAACAAACGCTCCGATCGCGGGGATGGTGAGCATGGGGAAGACGCCGAGGAGTGCGCCGAGTCCCGTCGCGACACCCTTGCCGCCCTTGAACCCGATCCATGGGCTGAACATGTGCCCGAGCACGGGGCTGATCATCACGGCGAGCCATGCAAATGCATGAGCCGGTTCGATCGCCAGCTCTCCGATGGCGCCGGTCATGAGGCCGAACGCGAGCGTTGGTGCGAGCCCCTTTGTCGCGTCGAGCAAGAAGCAGAGCACGAACCATTTAAAGCCGAGGTGCCGGCCCAGGTTGGTCGCGCCCGGGTTTTTCGAGCCGACGGTTCGGATATCGGTGCCCTTGGCGAGCCCGATGATGAGCGCAAACGGCACGGACCCGACGAGGAACCCAGAGGCCACGAAGATGAGTGTGAGTGTGAGATTCATGCCGGGTTGGATTGGTGCTGGGTGCAGAACCGCGCACAGAGGGTGCCGATCACATCGTCGAAGATGGCTTCCTTTGTGCGCATGGCGTCGATCAGCACCACGTGCTCGGGGTCCTGTTTCGCCTGGTCGTGGTAGCCCTTGCGGACCCGGAGGTGGAAGTCGCTGCCCTTGGCTTCCATCCGGTCGAGCAATGGGCTTAGCCGGCCCGCGGCGGTCTGGGCATCGACATCGAAGATGATCGTGAGATCGGGCCGGCTGTCGCCGCAGGCTATGAGCGCGGCGGTGAAGATCTCGCTGGCGGGCACGCCGCCCGCGGTTCCCTGATAGGCGAGCGTGGAGGAATAGAACCGATCGGCGAGCACGCACCGGCCCAGCGCGAGCGCGGGGGCGATTTTGTGCGCAACAAGTTGGGCCCGGCTCGCCATATAAAGAAGCATCTCGCAGCGGGCCCCGATGTCTTCATCGGAGTGTTCGAGCAGGAGTTCGCGGATGCGCTCGCCGACGTGGGTGCCGCCGGGGTCGCGGACATGATGGGTCTCGAGATTCGACGCTTTGCAGGCGGCGGCGAACAGGGCGAGTTGCGTGGTTTTCCCCGAGCCGTCGGGGCCTTCAAAGACGAGGAACCGGCCCGCGATCACATCGGCGAGTTCGGGCGGGAGCGGTCTGGGGGATTCGGCTGGCATTGGTGTGTGAGTGTAGCGAGCGGGCCGGGCTGATCGGGATCCCAGATCCGCCCCGGGCCTAAGAGATCGGGGCGGCCGGCAATAAAAAGAGTCTTCTGTGATCGGATGCCGGAACAAAGAATTGTTCCGGCGTGTTGGGTTGTTTCACGGCTTGAGCACGGAATGGAGCGAAGGGGACTCGAACCCCTAACTTCCAGCTTGCAAAGCTGGCACTCTACCAATTGAGTTACCGCCCCGGCAGAGGGGATGGTACGCTCCGACCTGCCCGAGACTCAACAGCAAGCCGATCATTCGAGCACCAGATTCAAACAATCGAGAAATGCAATGCACAGAATCATCAAACAATTCGTTCTCGCAGTGATCTGCCTCCCCGTTCTCGGCTGCGCCACATCCCGGCCCACTGCGGATCTCAAGGCGATCTACGACCAGGCCGCCCAAGGGATCGGCTCGGACCGCAACCCGGTCCTGGTCATCCCGGGTATTCTTGGGTCCAAACTCGAGGCCCCGGACATGAAAACCCCGGTCTGGGGCTCGTTTACCTATGGTGCCGCGGATCCTGATACGCCCAGCGGTGCCCGCCTCGTCGCGCTGCCCATGAAGATGGGCGTGCCGCTCTCGGAGATCTACGACGATGTGTACCCCACGGATGTTCTCGACACGCTCTCGATCGATGTTGGATTGCTCCGGGGTGTCGAACTGGGCGCGTATATAGATATCCTGAAAACCCTGGCCGCGGGTGATTATCGTGACAAGACGCTGGGCGAATCTGGCGCGATCGAGTACGGCGGGCTGCACTATACCTGTTTTCAGTTCCCGTATGACTGGCGGCGTGATGTCGCCGAGCAGGCCGCTTCGCTGCACGATCTTGTGCTGACGGCGCTCGCGGCGCAGCCCGAACATTCAACGCATCAAAAGGTCGATATTGTCGCGCACTCTATGGGCGGCATGGTGCTGCGGTATTACCTGCGATATGGACCGTCGCCGCTGCCCGAAGACGGCTCGCTGCCCGATCTGGATTGGGAAGGTGCGCAGTACGTCGAGACGGCGATCCTCATCGGCACGCCGTCCGCGGGCTCGGCTCTCTCGCTCAATCAGCTCGTCGAGGGTGTCAATTTCGCATCGCTCATCACCCCGACATACAGCCCGGCGGTGCTCGGCACCATGCCCGCGATTTATGAACTCTTGCCCAGGCACCGCCATGCCCGCATCATCGACAAGGCCACGGGCGAGCCTATTGATGTGTTCGATATCGAAACCTGGAAGCGGATGGAGTGGGGGCTGGCAGACCCGGATGAGGCCAAGACGATCAAGTGGCTCTTGCCCGAGATCGACTCGCCCGAGCAACGGCGCGAAGTCGCCATGGAACATCTCGAAAAGTGTCTGACCAAAGCGAGCCAGTTGCACCGGGCGATCGACGTGCCCGCGACCCCGCCGCCCGGGCTGACGCTCTACCTAGTTGCGGGCGATGCCCATCCGACACCAGATATTCTCGCGGTCGATGATCGGGGCCGGATCTCTACCCACGCGACCGGGCCCGGCGACAACACCGTCACGCGCACAAGCACGCTCATGGATGAACGACTTGGGGGTGAGTATCTTCCTCGGCTACGCTCGCCGATCCGGTTTGAGACCGTCCAGTTCCTCACCGCCGACCATCTGGGGCTGACCAAAGACCCGCTGTTTACAAACTTCGTTCTCTATACCTTGCTCGAACGGCCCAGAGATTGAATTGGTCGGGGCATAATTTGGTTTACTTTGCGAGTGCTTCTAGGCGGGTGCGCCAGGGTTCGCCGCCCAGGATTGGGTGAGTCTGGCGGAGGCCCGCGATGTGCGCGCGGGCGGCGGAGGCTGCGTCTGGGCCGCCGTGGCGCGCGCCGAGTTCGAGCCAGAGTGTCAACGCGTGCCAGTACAGATCGCCGTCGGCGGGCGTGCGACGATTTGTGATGTCGCGCGCGATCGTGAATGTGCGCACGTTGTCGGCCTTTGCGATGGCGGCTTCGAGGCGGATGCGGTCGGCATCGGCCGAGTTTGCGAAGTTCTGGGGCAGGCCATCGAGCGTGCGCACGGCGGCGTCCGGGTCGGCCTTTGCCAGAGCGCGGGCGAGGATGAGCCGGCGGCGCGGGTCGAGCGTCGAGCCGAGCCGATCGGCCTGGGCCGCGGCCCGGGTGAGCAGTTCTGTGCGCTCGGAATCGGTCGCCGCATTTGGGAGCAGTTCGTCGATGAGATCTAGCGCGAGGGTCGCCACAGATTGCGAAGAATCGGTCACGGCGTCGAGGACGGCGAGTCCCGAGTTGCCTCGTTGTTGGGTTGCGAGCGCGAGCCGCCAGTTGTCGGCGAGCGGGTGAGCCGGGTTGATCTTGAGCGCGCGCGTGAGGTCATCGGCGGTCGGGTGCGCGGTATCGAGCGCGAGCGTGAGGGCGGCCTCGGCGTCTGGGTGAGCCGGGAATTTGGCGGCGAGTTTGAAATAGAGATCTCGGCTCTGCTTGAGCCGGCCGGCGGCGCGCGCATGGAAGGCGGCATCGCGGATCGCGCCGGCTTGGTTGGCTGAATCTGGTTCGAGCGCGGCGATGCGCACAAGGAGGTCCGCGGCGCGGGCATCGTCTCCGGTCCAACTGGTGAAATCTGCAACGGCGCGGAGGGCCGGGAGCGGGAGGTCGGCCAGGTCGCCGGCGAGGTGGGCGATGCGGGGCGCGGCGAGCGCACGGCGGGTGTCGGTTGGGAGTGACTGATCTTGGTAGACCGCGACAAGCGGCGCGACGGCTTGGGCGGTTGGTTCGCCGGCTTGGAGGCGGGCTTTGGTGAGGGCGGCGGCGGCGAGTGTGCGCCAGGTCGGGTCGGGCCAGGTGGATTTGTCTTCTAGTGATTTGCTGATGGCGTCGCGCGTGCGCGCGGCTCGCGCGGTGGTCGGGCCGACGGCTTGGGCAGCGTCGAGCAGCGCGAGACGTGCGCGGGCGAGCGGGATCGTGAGCGGCTGCTCGGGCGTTGGTTCGGCGGTGCGGATGAGGGCGAGGAGCTGATCGTGCGCGGCCTCGGGTTGGTCGAGGAATATGCGCGCGCGGGCGTCGGTGATATCGCGCAGCGCGGCGAGGGTTGGATCGGCGATGTTAAGCGGGGACGTGTCTGCGAGGACGCGGGCGGCGAGGTCTTGTCGTTTGGATTGGCTTGGTTCGATGGAGGCGAGCAGAAGGGCGGCCCGCGCGCGCATGAGTTGGGGCCTTGGGTCGGCGGTTCGTCTTGTGGATGGCGGGGCATCGGCGAGGGCCTTGAGGGCTTGGGTCGCGGCTGCGCGCACGCGGGCGGCTTCGTCTGGAGTTGCGATGCCGGTGAGTTGGGCGATTGTTTCGAGGCTTGGTCGAACGGTTGAGAACGCGACGGCGGCGAGGTCGAGAGCGGTTTGTTGAGATTCGGGGAGCGTGGTCGCGGCTTGGTTTGAGCGGGGCTGGTCGGGCTTGCCGGCGAATGAATCTGGTGTGACGAGTCGGAGCGAGCCTTGGCCGTCGCCGTGGATTCGGGCGATTCGGGCGATGGTTCCGGTTGGGTCGGGCTCGATGAATTCGACGGCTTTGATGACGGTTGGTCGGAGGCCGGTGCGGGTGTTGACTGGGTTGCGGGTGTCGAGGATGCTGAGATCGGAGGCGAGATCGTCGGGGTTGCTCACGGAGCCGGTGCGTTGGATTCCGCGCGCGAGGAGGAAGATGAGATCGGGCTTGAATTCGAGAGCGGCGGAGATGGCCGGGACCGGGTTTGATCGGCCGCCGGGGATCGCGTCGTTGATCCATTTCTTTGCGAGGGTTCGGTTGGCGCGGGAGGCGCGGATGAGATCGCCGGCTTTGCCGGTGTGGGGGATGAGGCGATAGGGACCATCGTTGCTGGCGGTGCGGTCGCCGAAGAGGATGATCTGGAATGACTGAGTGTGCTGGAGTTTGTCGATAGCACGGGCGAGTTCGGCCTGGATGAAGGTGAAGGTGGTGACCATCGCGCCCGAGGCATCGACGGCGAAGACGACGCGGGTTGCGGCGGTGGATTGCATGCCTGCGAAGGAGACGGCTGGGGTTGCCGACGGGCGAGGGAGCGCGGGGGCGGCGGTTTGGATGGGCCTTGGGGGGGGCGGTCTTTGTGCGTTCTTTGCGAGTTGCTGGGTGGCTGCTTGAGTAGCAATTTGTTGGGATGGTTGATGCTGGGTTTGAGTTTGCTGCTTGGGATTTGGGTTGGGGTCTGGGTTTTGCGGCGCGGGAGCGGCTTGAGGCGGCGGGGCCTGGGATTCGAGGGAGATTCGCGCGGCCCGGGGGGGCGGGGTGGTCATCCGGTCGATCGTGATGCCGACGAGCGCGGCGAAGATTCCGGCGTGGATGGTGATCGATGCGAGCGAGGGGATGACGGATCTGGCGAGTGCGTCCTTGGGGTGGGTCATTGGATTCCAGCGGGTTTATTCGTCGTCATCGAAATCATCGTCGTCATCGTCATGGTGGGACGAGCCGGGGATTCGGTCGAGGGCGATCGCGCCGGGGCCGGCGAGTGCGAGCGAGAAGGCGGCGCACATGAGGGCGAGTTGCCAGAGGAATGGTTGCCATGCGGATGTGTCCCAGAGGCCGTGGTTTGGGAGGAAGCCCAGGAAGGTGTTTCCGGATTGGATCGCGTAGCCGATTTGTGTGAGCCACGCGGCGGTTGCCATGAGTGTGCCGAGTGCGATTGCTGAGAGTCTGGTGAGGAGTCCGATGAGCACGAAGAGGCCGGCGGCGATTTCGATGATCGCAACGGCCCAGGCTGTGATGATTGGCCAGGAATCGCGTGCGGCCCATTCGGGCCAGATGGGGGGCGGGATTGAGCCGTCTTGGCGCGGGTCTGGGTGGGCGGCGGTGTAGGTGAGGATCGCTAGGTTGTTTAGGGACTTGACTTTGGTTTCATATGTGAAATCGGCGGCGGTGAAGCGCGGTGTGACGGGTGATTGGGCTTCGGCGTTTGGTTGTTCGGCGGGCTCGTCGGGGGTTTGATCTTGAGATTGGGCGATGCTGACGAGGGGGGCGAGGGGGGCGATCCCGGCTTTGGCTGGGTCTTGATCTTGGGATGGATCGGCCTGGGTCTCGGGCTGGGTCTCGGGCTCGGTTTCGGGCTGAGATGAGGATTGATCCGGGGTGGTTTGGTCTTGGGGTGGGGCGGGGAATTTGTAGCCCATGTTGGCGAGGAGGGCGGCGTGTTCGCCTCGGACTGTGGTTGTATCGATGACTTTGCCTAACCCGGCCCAGAGGAAGGTGAGAGCGAGGATGAGGCGGAGGGGGATGGGTGCGGCGTAGATGGCGGATGCTTTGGAGAGTTGCATGATGGCTCGGTGGGTTGTTGGATGTGGACGGCGGCGTGTTTGATGTAATTGGTACGGATAGTATCGGTCTGTGGTGCTTGATCTGGGCAGGGAGAGGCCGGGATTGGTGCTGCTGCGGGTGTGGCGGAATTGGCAGACGCGCGAGGTTTAGGTCCTCGTGGCCGAATAGGTCGTGCAGGTTCGAGTCCTGTCACCCGCATTTTGGATTGCTGCTGGGTTTGGGGGGAACTTGTTTTGGAGGAGCTTACCCCAAACGGGGTATATCGATAGGCGTTGTTGATGTACCCCTGAAAAAGCGTTTGGCTTATGCGGGTTCTTGGGAAAGTGCGTGGCCGGGTGTGCCGATGTGGAGATGGTCCGATCTGGATTCCACTGATTTTCACCTGGAGACTACCGATGTCGATTGATACCGCGGCCCGCGAGCAGAAAGTGCGTGAGGCGCTGAGTGAGATCAGCCATATAGCGACTCTGCCCGAGATCACGATGCAGATCATCAACCTTGTTGAGGATGCGTCTTCTACGGCACAGGATCTTCAGGAAGTGATCTCGAACGACCCGGCTCTGAGCAGCCGGATTCTTAAGGTTGTGAACTCATCGTTTTATGGTTTGCCTGGGCAGGTGGGCTCGATCAACCGGGCGATCGTGATGCTTGGTTTGAACGCGGTGAAGAATATCGCGATCGCGGCGAGCCTTGCGAAGTTGTTTCGCGGTGGTGATCTGACGCCCCAGTTTTCGGCGAAGATGCTTTGGAGCCACTGCAACGCGGTCGCGATCACTTGCAAGATTTTTAATGACAAGCTGCGGCTTGGGCTTGGTGATGAGGCGTATCTGAGCGGTCTGATGCACGATATCGGGATCATGCTCGAGATGCAGTTTGACCGTAACCAGTTGATTGACTCGATCTCCCGGACCGGCCCCGACGCCGAGGGCGTGCCCGCCAACGACATGCTCTCGATCGAGGTCAGCGTCTTTGGCGCGACGCACGAGGACTTTGGCAAGGGTCTGTGTGAGCAGTGGAAATTCCCGGCTTCGTTCGCGGCGGTTTGTGGGTATCACCACGACCCGTTGAACGCTCCCGAGGAGCACCGGACGCTCGCGTGTCTGGTGTGCGTGGCCGACCGGCTCGCGGCACGGATGGGCGATTGCTATCGGCTTGATCTGGCGTCGACCGAGATCGCGCCCGAGGTGCTCGAGGTGCTTGGGCTGAGCGAGGCCCGGATCGAAGAGTTGTTTGAGGAGATCGCCGAGGCTGTTTGCGAGGGTGAGTTACCGATGGCGGCTTGATGGTTTGAACTGAAAAACTTCATTCTTTTGAGGCGGCCGCGTTTGTGGTCGTCTTATTTTTTAGGAAGACATCGTTGCGAGGGCCTTTGCGGCGGCGGTGCCGGCGATGTGGCCGGTGGCCCATGCCCATTGGAAGTTGAAGCCTCCGATTCGGCCGTCGACATCTAGGATTTCGCCGCAGAGATAGAGGTTTTTGCAGCGGTTTGATGACATCGATTTGATGATTATTTCGTCGAGTGGGATGCCGCCTGCGGTGGCCTCGGCGTGGGTGAAGCCGCGCGAGCGGGTGACGGGGAGTGTGTGCTCGCTGATGGCATCGAGCAGGGCGCGGCGGTTGTCTTTGGTGAGGTTGGAGCCGATTGTTTCGGGTGAGACATCGGCGTGCGCACACAGGGCGAGCGCGAGGCGTTCTGGGAGTTTGGATGTGAGCCAGGTGGTTGGTTTTTTGTGTCCGATTGCTCGGAGTTCTTTGTCGAGGGTTTCGCGGGTTTGATCGGGCAGGAATGATGCGATGAGCCGGGCTTGTGGGTCTTGGCTGCGTGCGCTCAGGTAGTGTCTTGAGATATCCATGACGGCGGGGCCCGAGAGGCCGAAGTGGGTGAGGAGTGTCGAGTTTGTGAATGCTTCGAGTCGTTTGTTGGAGCCGGTACGGAGTTCGATTTTGACTGGGAGTGTGAGCCCTGAGAGTGCGCGGAGTGGTGAGGATTCATCGAGGACGAGCGGGACGAGTGCGGGGAAGAGTTGGGGTGTGATGGAATGTCCCAGGGCTTTGGCGATGGAGTAGCCGAGGCCGTCGGAGCCTGACTTTGGGAGTGCCATTCCACCGGTTGCGAGGATGAGGGCTTTGGTTTGGATGGTTGTGGATTCGGCAGTGATTGAGAGGCCGGGGTCGGAGTGGGTGACCGATTGCACGCGGTCGGGGTGGCGGAGCGTTACGTTCGCATCGCAAGCGGCTTTGAGCAGTGCGTCTAGGACGGTGCGGGCTTTGTTGGTTGTGGGGAAGAGTTTTCCGGTGTCTTCGCGTTTGAGATGGACGCCCAGATCGCTGAAGAATTCGATTGTGTCTTTGACGCCGAACCGTTTGAGCACGTTTCGGATTGCGTTGCGGGAGCCGCCGGCGTACTCGTGTTGGGTGACTTTGTGGTGGGTGACGTTGCATCGGCCGCCGCCGGCGACGAGGATCTTTGCGCCGAGTTTGTTTGCGCCGTCGATTGCGATGATGTTGAGGCGCTGCCCGTTTTTCTGGGCGGCTCGGCCCGCGGCGATGGCGGCCATGAGCCCGGCGGCACCGGCGCCGACGATTGCGATATCGGCTTGCACGGGGCTGGTATAGGAGGAAGCGTGGTCGGTTTGGATTGGCTTGGTCACGGCTGATTGTTGGTGGGCGGGGGCGGCCGGCGGTGTGGGCGGGCGGTATAATGATGTACACCGCTTCGGCCGTGTGCCTCCCTAGCTCAATTGGTAGAGCAGCTGACTCTTAATCAGCGGGTTGAAGGTTCGAGTCCTTCGGGGGGTACTTTCTTTTTCGCCTGTGCGAGGGGCTGCGGCCTCTTGCAAGAATGTGCGGAAGTCCTTTCCCATCTTGGATTTGTACTCGAGGCGGTTCCCGTCGGTGATGCAGCCGATGAGGTCGGCCATCGTGCGGTCCAATGCGTCCGCAAGCGAGGCCGTATGCGCGCCGCGCATACGGGAGCGCATACGCGCCGGGGCCTCTGATTGGGCTTCTGGCGGTCGCACGTGGCCGTTCTTGGTCGGGATCTGGCCATTCGCCGGGGCTGGACCGAATGCGGCTCCGAGGGCGGCTCGCTGCTCGTCCTGATTGACATGGGCATAGACCCGGAGCGTGAGGTCGGGCGTCTTGTGGCGGGCGAGCCGCTGCGTCACCGGCACTGACACGCCCGAGCGGAGCAGCCGGGTGATGTAGCTGTGTCGGAGCGAGTGGAAGTCGGCGTACTCCCCTGCGGCGTTTTGGTACGGGACGCCAGCGGCGGCGAGGTCGGGCTGCAGCAAGGTTTGGCACGGCTTCTGCGGTTTCTTCCACAGGCAGTGACCATGCTTGGCATGAGCCAGCCACGGGCGGAGTTGCTCGGCGAATTCGGGCGGGAGCGGCTGGCGCGTTTGCCGGCGGTCCTTGGAGTAGGCGGCGGTGACGACGACCGAGGGGCCGTCGGCGTGGTCGAGCTCGAAGCTCTCTGGGGTGAGGCTGAAGGTCTCGCTCTCACGGAAGCCCGTGGCGATGATCGTCGAATAGAGCATGGCGCGGTCGGGGCCGCTGATGCCGCCGAGGTCCGGCCCATTCTGAGCGGCTTCGATCAAGGCGGCGAGTTCAGAGGTGTTCAGTTCTCGACGCTGTCGGCGGCGGTCCTTGTCTTCGTTCCGGCGCGAGAGCATGGCCAGCGGGTCGGCAGACAGGCGCCCGGTTCGGTTGAGCCAACGCGTGAATCCCTTGATGGCGACGAGATAGCCGTTGAAGGTGCGGTTCGAGAAGCCGCGGGCGGCCTGGCGATCGACGAGCCACTGTTCAACCTGGGCGGCGTCGATGCCCGTGATCCGGGTCCAGCTGAGTGCCTCGGCGGCGTCGTGGATGGACTTCATGGTCTGGCGCTGGTGTCGGGGGTCCGTGCTTCGCGTCTTGAGAACCGCTTCGTACTCAGCGATGTGCTCGTCGATAGAACGGTGACGCTGGGCGACGGCTCGTTCCTCTGCGGGATCGATAAGGCCCTCGCGGATCTTGCGGGCGCGCTCCTCAACTTCGCGGGCGACGCGCTCGGTCTCGCGCTTGTCCTTGTAGCCCTTGAGCGTCCGCCGCTTTCCGTGTTCGTTCTTGTAGGTGTAGAACCAATAGCCGCTATTTACGTCGCCGCGTCTGTGCACACTTGCCATGACTCCTCCCTTAATTCGCCCGTGGCAGATCGCCCATGTAGCGGTAGATGTCGGTTCGGCGCCAACGCGTCAGGTGGCCCACCTTGTACGCGGGAAGCTCGCCGGTCGCCCGCAGAGCCCAGACCGTGCGGACGCTGATGCCGAGATACTCGGCGACCTCGTTGACATTCAGCAGGCGGTCTGAGCCGGGGTGACCCGTGTGGTTCCGTGGCGGTTCGTTCTTCTTCGTCGTTGCTGATGTACTCATGGGGTAGGGCTCCTTGTCGTGGTCGTGCCGCATCTTCGGCCGCGGCGGTTGTGTTGAAGCCTCCATTAAACAGAATGATTTTTCACCTGATTGTCCATTGAGCGAAAATCGCATTAATTGGCAGTCGGCATGACTTCCATCGGGGTATCGGCGGCGCATCGCCACGCTTCCATCGCTGCTGATTTGAATGCCGCGCCCGGGTGCCTTGGTTCAAACCTCGCGCCGCTGTGCGCAAGGAGATCGCAGGCGATCCAGAACCGAATCACGCTGCGTGGAAGGTACTCGGGGACAGGTTCGCCGAGAAGGTCCGCCAGCGTGTCGTCGAGTTGCGAGAATTTGATCGGTTGCTTCGCCTTGATCATGATGCGTACCAGTGCGTCGTAGATAGGCTTCGGCACCTTGAAGGGTCGCGCGCTCGATGACCGGTATTCGCACAGGGCTGGGCCGCGGCGGGATGACTCCACGGCGTAGGTGATCGGGGTCGTCCGTTGCTGCGGCCCCCGGATTCTCGAGCGCCGGAGTTCGGCCTCGCGATCCAACGCTCGTGCGATGGCTGATTCGATGCGTGTGGCGGACTGGCGGAGAGATCTAGCGGCCGACGCCCCTTTTCTTTCGCCCGCTTCGATGCGATCAGCAAGCCGTTTGAGGCGGTTGATCTCGTTTTGCCAATCGGTCTTCATGGCGGCGACTCCAAATTTTACTTTCGCGGCGGAATTCGCGTCGGTCAGGCTTGACTCTGCGTTCCGGCGGAGTGTACTCCCATAGCCACGGAATGTCA
>Ga0316208_1001925_pt1 | contig 18121 bp, 16 predicted proteins | sample 3monopyrite_MG_FD_204944 | JGI IMG/M metagenome (GOLD analysis project Ga0316208, IMG submission 204944) | Microbial mat bacterial communities from mineral coupon in-situ incubated in ocean water Damariscotta River, Maine, United States -... | ecosystem: Environmental > Aquatic > Marine >...
CGCAGGGGTTTGACCAGCGCCCGCCAGCCGCCCCCGGCATCGGGCGCGATCAGCGTCACCTCGATCTTCGCGCGCCCCGATCCGTCGCGCGTCTCGCGCAGCCGCTCGCCGAACAGCCGCGCCGGGATGACCCGCGTGTTGTTCAGAACCAGCCGGTCGCCCGGGCGCAGGATCTCCACCAGATCCGCCACATGCCGGTCCGCCATCTGCCCCCCCTCGACATGCAACAGGCGCGCCGCCGGGCGCGGGCGCACCGGGCGCGTGGCGATCAGATCCTCGGGCAGATCAAAGTCGAAATCAGACAGTTTCACGGGCGGACATCCGGATTTTTTGAGCCCTTGCTGCTTATCCAAGCGTATAGACACTTACAACCAACCGAGATCACAGGAGCCCCCCATGCAAGCAGGCGATCTTGCCCCCGACTTCACCGCGCCCATTCAGGACGGCACGATGCTGACCCTGTCGGCGCAGCGTCCCAAGCCCGTGGTGCTGTATTTCTACCCCAAGAACAACACACCGGGCTGCACGACCGAGAGCAAGGATTTCACCGCCCTGGCCCCCGAATTCGAAGCCGCCGGTGCCACGGTGATCGGCGTCAGCAAGGACTCGGTGAAAAAGCACGCCAATTTCATCGCCAGGCAGGATCTGGGTGTCACGCTTGTGTCCGATGCCGACACGACGATCTGCGAGGACTACGGCGTGTGGGTGGAAAAGCAAATGTATGGCAAGACCCACATGGGCATCCAGCGCACCACCGTCCTGATCGACGCTCACGGCCGCATCGCGCGGGTCTGGCCCAAGGTCAAGGTGGCCGGCCACGCGGCCGAGGTTCTGGACGCCGTGCGCGCCCTGTAAGCCGCTTGCCCGGTCTTGCCCCGGCCCGGCCCGCGCGGTATCAGCGCAGGGTGCCGGGGCCACGCGCCCCGCCCGGATCACGGCAAGACAGGACAGCATCATGCGCGCAGAAACCCAGGCCCAGATCGAAGCGATCCGCAAGTCGCTTTCGCTCTTGGCGCAGCGCATGGACCATGAGACCGCCGCGCACAGGCTTGAGGAATTCGACGCGATGATCGAAGACCCCAACCTGTGGAACGATCAGGAGCGTGCGCAGAAACTGATGCGCGAGCGTCAGCAACTGATCGACGCGCTGGGCACCTACGAATCCATCAAGCGCGATCTGAACGACAATGTCGAACTGATCGAACTGGGCGAGATGGAGGACGACGCCGAAATCGTGTCCGAGGCCGAGGCGGCATTGAAAGCGCTGACCGAAAAAGCCGCCGCCAAGGAGTTGGAGGCCCTGCTGGATGGCGAGGCCGACAGCAACGACACCTATCTGGAAATCAACTCGGGCGCGGGCGGCACCGAAAGCTGCGACTGGGCGTCGATGCTGGCGCGCATGTATGTGCGCTGGGCGGAAAAGAAGGGCTACAAGGTCGAACTGACCTCTCAAAGCGCGGGCGAGGAGGCGGGGATCAAATCCGCCGCCTACAAGATCACCGGGCACAACGCCTATGGCTGGCTGAAATCGGAATCCGGCGTGCACCGCCTGGTTCGGATTTCGCCCTATGACAGCGCGGCGCGGCGGCACACGTCGTTCAGTTCGGTCTGGGTCTATCCGGTGGTCGATGACAATATCGATATCGAGGTGAACCCGTCCGATATCCGCATCGATACCTACCGCTCGTCCGGGGCGGGCGGCCAGCACGTCAACACCACGGATTCAGCGGTGCGGATCACCCACTTGCCGACCAATATCGTGGTGACCAGTTCGGAAAAATCGCAGCACCAGAACCGCGACATCGCGATGAAGGCCTTGAAATCACGGCTTTATCAGATGGAGCTGGACAAACGGAACGCCGCGATCAACGAGGCCCACGCCGCCAAGGGCGACGCGGGCTGGGGCAACCAGATCCGCAGCTATGTCTTGCAGCCCTACCAGATGGTGAAAGATCTGCGCACGGGGTTTGAGACCTCGGACACGCAGGGGGTTCTGGACGGCGATCTGGACGGGCTGATGGCCGCCACGCTGGCCATGGATGTCAGCGGCAAGAGCCGCGCCGACGCCCAGGGCGAGGATTGATCCCCGGGATGTTCCGGGCCGGATCGTTGCACGAGACGGCGCAAGCCCGGCGGCCAGTATCGGGACGCCAGACGCCGCGCAACCCTGAAAGGCGCCGAAGCGGCGGCTGGGGCAAGCCGGCGCCGCCCGCCATCCGGACCGAATGTAGACCGAACCTGCCAAGACAATTGCCTCAGCGCATGACTGTGGTAACTTTTCCGTCAAGACGCGCGAACGTCTTTGGGAGGAACCCATGTCCGACACCACACCGACACATGCCCCGCCATCCGCCATTCCGGACCCGTCGCGCATTTCGACGCGTGATCTGACGGATTGCCTGCGTCTGGGGTGGCGAGATTTTACTCGTGCGCCGCTTTACGGCATCCTGTTCAGCGTATTTTATGTTCTGGGCGGCCTTGTCATGTACAGCATTTTCGCAGCATCGGCCGCGGAATACTGGTTCATCCCCATCGCCGTGGGTTTTCCGATTCTGGCGCCCTTCGCCGCGACCGGGCTCTACGAGGTCAGCCGCCGTCTGGAAGCCGCTGAACCCCTCGGCCCGCGCCTGGTTCTGGGAATCGTCTTTGCTCAAAAAGACCGCCAGCTTCCGTCGATGGCCATGTTCGTCGTGCTGGTTTTCATGTTCTGGGTGTTCATCGCCCATACCATCTTCGCGTTGTTTTTCGGCCTGCAACCCATGGTCGGATCGGTCTGGTCCATGCTGTTTTCCGCCAACGGCCTGTTGATGCTGGCGATCGGTTCGCTGGTCGGCGGGATCATGGCGGCGGTCTTCTTTGCCCTGACGGTGGTCAGCCTGCCGCTGATTCTGGATCGCGAGGTGGATTTCATCACCGCGATGATCACCAGCTTCGGCTGCGTGACCGCCAACCCCGTGACCATGGCCCTGTGGGCCGCGCTGATCGCGGCCGGGTTGTTTTTGGGAATGCTGCCGCTGTTTCTGGGCCTGTTCATCGCGCTGCCGGTCTTTGGCCACGCCAGCTGGCACCTGTATCGCAAGGTGCTGCGCGATCCGCAGTAGACGCGCCACATGACATGAAAAACGGGGGGAAAATCCCCCCGTTTCCCGTTTCGATCCGAGACCGAAACCCGGCTTATTGCGCGGCCTTCTTGGTGCCGTCAACCGGGGATTTTGGCGCGGCGGGGCGCGCAGCCGAGGCGTCGCCGCCGGACGGGCGCGAAGCCTGCGGAGCAGGCGCTGACGCCTGCGCAGGCCTGGGCGCCGGTGCACCACCAGCCGGTTTCGGGGCACCGGAACCAGCCTGCGCCGGCGACGCCGCGGCCGGAGCCGCCTGGCGCGCCGCACCAGATCCGGCACCGGTCAGCGGATCGTCCTGGCGCTGCACCGAGCCTTCAAAATGGGCGCCCGACTCGATAGCGATAGTCTTGTGAATGATGTCGCCCTCGACCCTTGCGGTCGATGTCAGACGCACTTTCAGACCGCGCACCCGGCCGATCACGCGGCCATTGATGACGATGTCGTCAGCGACGATCTCGCCGCGGATCGTGGCGCTTTCACCGACCGTCAGAAGATGCGCGCGGATGTCGCCATCCACGACGGCCTCGATCACGATATCGCCCGAGGTGCGCAAATTGCCCGAGATTTGCAGATCGGCCGACAGGACCGAAGGCACCGGCTTGCTCTTGGGTGCCGCGGGGGCGCTGGCGGGGCTGGCGCCCTGATCCATCGACGAGCGCGGCGGCATGTTCGGCGCGGTGCCTGCCTGTGCAGCGCCGGCCGGTGATTCGGCTATGCGTGGCGCGTCTGCGCGCGGCGCGGTTTCGTTGATCCTGCTTTTAGAAAACATTCTGAGCTGCCCTTATATAGGTCAAAGGATTGATCTGGGATCCGTTAACCCGGACTTCATAATGCAAATGAACCCCGGTGGACCGTCCTGAAGTGCCAATACCAGCAATACGATCCCCGCGCGAGACCCTTTGGCCCGCGGTAACGTTGATGCTATTGAGATGCGCGAAGTAGGTTTCCATCCCGAAATCATACTCGATGATGACCAGATTGCCCCAGCTGCCCCGGCGACCGGCAAAGGTGACCCTGCCGTCACCGGGTGCGTAGACCGGCGTATCCAGCGGCAGCCCGGCCCAATCGACGCCGTTATGCAGGCGCCGCCCGCGACCGAACGGATCGCTCCGGCTGCCGAAATCCGACGACAGACGCATCCGGCCAAAAATCGGCATGGCATAGGGTGTGCGCTCGGCCGCGATCCGGTAGAGGTCGATATCGGCCAGCGTGGACAAAAGCGCATTGGCGCGCGCCTCGTCGCTTTGTGGGTCCATCGTGCCGCTGGTAGAGATCGAGATCGGCATCAGCGACGCCGACGAAGCCTGATAGCCCGAACGCACCTGCTCGATGATCTGCTGCGGCTCGAACCCGGCGTTGCGGAACAGGGCTTCCAGTGGCTCCATCGACGTGGAAACGGCGGTTTCCAGCGTCGTGAAAATACGATTGTTGCGGTCCTGGATCAGCCGGTTCTCCAACGCCAGGAATTCGGTCTGCTGCGACGCGCTATCTGCCAGCGCGCGCATTGTCTCGCGCTCGTCGGCGGTCTGGCCAAGCGCCCCCATCAGGAAATCGAGCGTCTGTTCGACCTCGGTCAACTGCTGCGAAACACGCGCCAATTCGGCATTGGCATCGCCCGATTCAACCTCGTCCAGACGGGCCAGAGCAGCATCGCGTTCGCCCATCACCGCACCGAAACTGGCCTGCAGGGCATCGATCCCCTGCTCCAGCTCCATGATGCGCTGTTCGCCTTCCAGCACCAGACCCTGCATGACGGCAACGCGGTCCATGGCCTCGCCATAGCGCAGATGCGCCGCCTGCGCCTCGGTCAGCGCGGTGTCGCGCTGTTCGGCCATCTCGTTGAGGCGGGTCTCGAAATAGGTCTGCTCGCGCAGCGCGGCCTCGCGCAGATCCGCTGAGCCGATGAGGCCGTAAAACAGCATCGCCGTGGCCACCAGGCTGAAGGTCATGTAGCCTGCCGCAACGGTCAGGACCACGGCCTGCGAAATCGGCCGCAGCCGCACATACCGGGTGCCGGCTTCGGATCTCAGAAAGAGCCGGCGTTCAGGAAGATATCGTTCAAGAACGAAGTTCAGGTGTTCCATCCAGGCCTTCACGTTACCCCCCAGGCGCCTTGTGCGGCAGCCTCATGGCACAATGTCAAAGTCACGCGCGCGGTGCAGCGTGACATGGGCGCAACTGTTAACAATCGCCTCACAGCGCTGCAACTCTTTTGCAATCTGTTGCGCGATGGCACCGCCCCACCGGTGACGAATCGGCAAAAAACCGCCCAAAGCTCTTCCATTTCGGGGACTTGGCCCATGCACCGGCGCTCAGCGGTTTGCTGGCCCTGCTGTCTGCTGGGCCAGCGGCCAGTAAAAATCTGGCGGAATCCCGGCCTCGGCGCGCTTTTCATCGTTGAAGGGCGGCTTCAGGGCGCCGTGGAAATAGGTGCGCACAAGGTCCTGAAAGGTATCCTTCGGGTCGCTCTCGTGACGCCCGCACAGGAAGTGAAACCATTTCGAGCCATAGGCCACATGGCCGACCTCCTCGGCGTAAATGGTCTCCAGCGCCGCCACCGCCTGATCCACCCCGGCCTTGCGAAACAACGCGATCATGCCGGGTGTGACGTCCAGGCCGCGCGCCTCCAGCACCATCGGCACGACCGCCAGTCGCCCCAGGAAATCATCCGCCGTGTCGGATGCCGCGCGCCACATGAAGGCGTGGGCGGGCAAGGCGCCGTAATGGCTGCCAAGAGTTTCCAGAACGTCGCAGACAAGGTTGAAATGCTTGGATTCTTCTTCAGCCGCCTTGACCCAGTCGTCATAGAATCCCGGTGGCATGGCGATAGGCGAAAAGCGGCTGATGATATCCCAGTGCAGATCGACGGCGTTCAGTTCGATATGCGCCACCGCGTGCAGCAGGGCGATGCGCCCGGCCTCGGACCCCGGGCGCCGGCGCGGCATCTCGCGCGGCTCCAGCAGGTCCGGCTTTTGCGGGCGCGCCGGGAAATCGGGGGGCGCGCCGGTGCCCAGGGGCATCGGATTTCCGGCCGCCCGGCTGTCGCGCCAGGCCCGCGCGCAGCGATGCGAGAGCGCGGTTTTCGCGCGCCCATCCGCCGTTCGAAGCACCGCGTCGGCGCATCCGGCCAGCGTGCGCGGCAGATCGCTCATTCTTCCTCCAGCACGATCAGCGCGGCCCCGGCCTCTACCTGATCGCCGCCTTGCGTCAGCACCTCGGCCACCGTGCCATCGCGCCCGGCGGTCAGCGTGTGTTCCATCTTCATCGCCTCCAGAACGGCCAGCCGCGCGCCCTTTTGCACCGTGTCGCCAGGCCTCACGAAAACCGATTTCACCAACCCCGGCATGGGGGCCAGAACCACCCCGGCCAGCGCCCCGGCCGAGGCCTCGACGGCCAGCGGATCGGGGATATCGAAGTGAACGGTGACCGCTCCGAACACCGACACTGCGTCCCCCAGCACCCGCGCCTGCCCCTGCGCGCGCTGCCCGTCCAGCCACCACTGACCGGAGCGCAACTCGGCTTCGACAAGAGCCTCGTCAATGCGCACCTGCCAGCCGGACCCGGCCCGCGCCACGCGGGCGTCATGGCGGTGTTCGCCCAGCCTCAGCGCCATTTTTTGCCACAGCGGGGCCCACAAGGTGAACCCCTGAGTTTCGCCGCCCCGCCCGGCCCCCGCAACCGCCAGCGCCGCCAGCGCGACGCTGTGCACCGGAATGTCGGGCTGGGCGGTCAGCGTGGCGATATCGCGCCCGATCAACCCGGTATCCACCTCGCCCGCGGCAAAGCCCGCATGGCGCGTCAGCGCCGCCAGGAAATCGCGGTTGGTCACCGTTCCGGCGATCTGCGTTTCCTCCAGCGCCGCGCGCAACCGCGCCAGCGCCACGGCACGCGTGGGGCCATGGGTTGTCAGCTTGGCGATCATCGGGTCATACCAGGGGCTGATCGTGTCGCCGCTCGACACGCCGCTGTCGATGCGCGCGCTGGCGGGGAAGTGCAGATGCGCCAAGGTGCCCGTCGCGGGCAGGAACCCGGCCGGCACATCCTCGGCATAGAGCCGCGCCTCGAACGCATGCCCGGTGATCGTCAGGTCGTCTTGCCGGGCCGGCAGCCCCTCGCCCGCCGCGACCCGCAACTGCCATTCGACCAGATCGATGCCCGTGATCGCTTCGGTCACCGGGTGTTCGACCTGAAGCCGCGTGTTCATCTCCATGAACCAGAACCCGTCGGCGCGCAGCCCGTCAGAGGCATCGACGATGAACTCCACGGTTCCCGCGCCGCAATAGCCGATCGCCTCGGCGGCGCGCACCGCCGCCTGCCCCATCGCCGCGCGCATCTCGGCGGTCATGCCCGGTGCGGGGGCCTCCTCGATCACCTTCTGGTGGCGTCGCTGAAGCGAGCAGTCGCGCTCGAACAGATGCACCGCGCACACGCCGTCGCCAAACACTTGCACCTCGATATGCCGGGGCCGCTGGATGTATTTTTCGATCAGCACCGCCGGGTTGCCGAACGCGGTCGCGGCCTCTCCCTGCGCCGAGGCCAGCGCATCGGCAAAGTCCGACGGCGCCTCCACCAGCCGCATCCCCTTGCCGCCGCCCCCCGCCACGGCCTTGATCAGCACGGGATAGCCGATTTCCCGCGCCGCCTCGGCCAGCAGGGCAGGATCCTGACCGGCGCCGTGATAGCCGGGCACCACCGGCACGCCAGCCTCGTGCATCAGCGCCTTCGCGGCATCCTTCAACCCCATCGCCCGGATCGCCGAGGCCGACGGGCCGATGAACACCAGCCCGGCGCGCACCACCGCATCCACGAATTCCGGATTCTCGGACAGAAAGCCGTAGCCCGGATGAATGGCCTGCGCGCCACATTCCAGCGCCGCCTGAATGACGACATCGCCCCTCAGATAGCTGTCCGCCGGGCGCGGACCACCGATCAGCACCGCCTCGTCGGCCAGCCGCACATGCTGCGCCCGCGCGTCGGCCTCGGAATAGACGGCGACCGTGCGCACCCCCAGACCCCGCGCCGAGCGGATCACCCGGCAGGCAATTTCGCCCCGGTTGGCGATCAGAATTTTCTCAAACATAACTCACGGTTCCCCATCCATCATGGCCGGCGCGATGTCAGCGCCTGGCCCCGTTGTTCAACAACATCTCGGCCTGCGCGGCCATGCGGTCAATGATCTCGGCGGCGGGCGGGCGATCCTGGATCAGGCCCACGGCCTCGCCCACCACGGCATTCGCGACCGCCGGATCCCCGGTCCCCCAGGCCGCCTGCCAGCGCGCCGCCTCGGTATCGGCATTGGCCTTCAGGCCGGGGATGTCCCCATGCCAGCGGTCGGTGAAATCATTGGCCAGCGCGCGCAGCGTGTACCGGTCCGGCCAGTCCAGCCCGCGTGCGATATCGGCGACCGAGGATCTGAGCGTGCCATCCCCGCTGGAGTCGATCGCGGCCTTCACGAAATTCGGATGCGCCAGACTTTCCGCCGAGGCCCAGAACCGGCTGCCCACCAGCACCCCGTCCGCCCCCAGCATCAGGCTGGCCGCCAGGCCCCGCCCGTCGGCGATGCCCCCCGCCGCCAGCAGCAGCACATCGGGCGCGGACCCGGCCAGCAGATCGGCCACCTCGGGCACCAGCGTCATGGTCGCGCGGCGCTCGCCATGCCCGCCGGCTTCAGCCCCCTGCGCCACGATCACCCGCGCGCCGGCCTGCACCGCTGCGCGCGCGTCGGCCAGTGTCTGCACCTGGCAGATCAGGGGCACCCCGGCGGCGGCGATCTCGGCGGCAAAAGGCGCAGGGTCGCCAAAACTCAGGAACACCGCCGCGGGCCTGCGCGCCAGCGCCCGCGTCAACACGCCCGGGTCTTGCGCCAGCTTCCAGGTGATGAAGCCGCATCCCACCCGCTCGCTCCCGGCCCACGCCCATTCGCGCCCCAGCCAGTCCTCGTCGCAATACCCACCACCGATCAGCCCCAACCCGCCGGCCCGCGTCACCGCCGCCGCCAACGCCCCGCCCGATGCCAGCGCCATCGGCGCCAACACGATGGGATGGCGCAACCCGAAAGCCTCCGTCAACCGCGTCTGGATCACGTCACTTTCCCTTCATCTTTCCCCAAATACTCAAAAAATGCGCTTTGGCGCGACGGGGCGGGTGGGTGGGCACGCGCCAAAGCGCATCGCCTACATCCGAAACACGCCGAACCGCGTGTCGGCAATCGGCGCATTCAGCGCCGCCGACAGGGACAGCGCCAGCACATCGCGCGACTTGCGCGGATCGATGATCCCGTCATCCCACAGCCGCGCCGAGGCATAGAGCGGATGGCTCTGGCGTTCGAACATCTCCAGCGTCGGGGCCTTGAAGGCCGCCTCCTCCTCGGGCGACCAAGCGCCGCCCGCGCGCTCGATTCCATCGCGCCGGACCGTCGCCAACACCCCCGCCGCCTGCTCGCCACCCATCACCGATATCCGGCTGTTGGGCCAGCTCCACAGAAACCGCGGCTGATAGGCCCGCCCGGACATGCCGTAATTCCCGGCCCCGAAACTGCCGCCCACCAGCATGGTGATCTTCGGCACCGCGGTCGTCGCCACCGCCGTCACCATCTTCGCGCCATGGCGCGCGATGCCCTCGTTCTCATATTTGCGACCGACCATGAAACCGGTGATATTCTGCAAGAACACCAGCGGGATCTTGCGCTGGCTGCACAATTCCACGAAATGCGCGCCTTTCACCGCGGCTTCGGAAAACAGCACACCGTTATTGGCAACGAGGCCGACGGGGCAGCCCTTCACATGGGCAAAGCCCGTGACCAGCGTCTCGCCAAAGCGCGGCTTGAATTCGTCGAACCGCGAACCATCGACGATCCGCGCGATCACCTCGCGGATGTCATAGGGCGTGCGCAGGTCGCACGGCACGACGCCGAACAGCTCATCCGGGTCATGCGCGGGCTCTTCGGGCGATTGCCATTGAACGCCGGCGGGTTTCGAGCGGTTCAGATGCCCCACCGCGCGCCGCGCCAGGGCCAGCGCATGGGCGTCGTCCTCGGCCAGGTAATCGGCGACACCCGACAGCCGTGTGTGCACGTCACCACCGCCCAGATCCTCGGCGGTGACCACTTCGCCCGTGGCGGCCTTGACCAAGGGCGGGCCGGCCAGAAAGATCGTGCCCTGGTCCTTGACGATGATCGTCACGTCGGACATCGCCGGAACGTAAGCCCCGCCGGCGGTGCACGAGCCCATGACCACGGCGATCTGCGGGATGCCGCGCGCCGACATGTTGGCCTGATTGTAGAAGATGCGCCCGAAATGGTCGCGGTCGGGGAAGACCTCGTCCTGATTGGGCAGGTTCGCGCCGCCGCTATCGACCAGATAGATGCAGGGCAGGTTGTTTTCCGCCGCGATTTCCTGCGCGCGCAGATGTTTCTTCACGGTCATCGGGTAATAGGTGCCGCCCTTCACGGTGGCGTCGTTGCACACCACCATGACCTCGTGCCCCATGACCTGGCCGATGCCGGCAATGATCCCGGCGCCGGGCGCGGCGTTGTCATACATGTCATGCGCCGCCGTCGCGCCGATTTCCAGAAACGGCGAACCGGGATCCAGCAGGCTCGCCACCCGGTCGCGTGGCAACATCTTGCCCCGGCTGACATGGCGCGCGCGCGATTTCTCGCCGCCCCCCTGCGCCGCCAGCGCCGCGGCCTCGGTGATCTGGGCCAGCGCCGCCAGATGCGCGGCGCGATTGGCCTTGAAGGTATCGGAACTTGGCAGTGCCTGTGACAGAAGTTTCAATTCAATTGCTCCCGCAGATTGATCAGGGTCTTGAGCCGCTCGAACGTTCGCTGGGCCAGACAGGATGGGCCGGCAATCAGGCGCAGTGAGCCGTTGCTCCAGAGCGCATATTCGACGGCACAATCGGCGTCGCGAAACACGATCCATGCGCGTTGGGCGTCGCGCAAACGCTCGGCCCGCACGGCAAATTCCGGGCTGGTTGTGCGGTCGAAATCGTCGATGCTTCGCAATCGCGCCATCGTCGCGCGGTATTCGATATTGAGCCGTTCGTCCCAGACCTGAAATTCCGCCTGCAGGCACATGGACGTGCCCCGCGTCGTCTGGCCCTGGGGCTCACCGGCGATACACGCGTCGCTGAGCAAGGAACGGCAGGCATCGAGATCATCTGCCCGTTCAGCTTGCGCGTAGCAGCTGTCCAGAGTGGCACGGTAGTCGTCGGCCGACGGGGATTGAGCGACGACAGTCGCCGGGAACAGGAGCAGCGCCAGTATCAGAATTTTCATTGCGGATTTCCTTCCAGTTCAGAGCGAAGTTTCAGCTCTTTGCGGATGATCTTGCCGGTCACCGTCATCGGCAGCTCGGTCTCGAAAACCACGTCGCGCGGCACCAGATGCGCTGACAGTCGGCTGCGGACATGGGCCTGCAAGTCAGCGACGCTTGCCTTGGCCCCGTCTTTCAGAACCACATGCGCGCGCGCCCGCTCCGTGCGCTCGGCATCCGCAACGCCGATGACTGCGGCCAGCGCCACGGCCGGGTGACGCAGCAGGCAATCCTCGATCTCGGATGGCCCGATCCGGTAGCCCGCGCTGGTAATCACATCGTCCTCTCGACCGACGAAGCGCAGATAGCCGCCGTCCCACAGGCCCCGGTCGCCGGTCAGCATCCAGTCGCCGCGAAACTTCGCGGCGCTGGCGTCCGGGCGGTTCCAATACCCCAGCATCATCGAAGCCGACCCGCGGCGCACGGCGATATCGCCTTCCTTACCCGGTGGCAGCGGGCCATCAGGCCCCAGAACCGCCAGTTCATGCCCCGGCACGGGCTTGCCGATGCACCCGGGCCGCGCCGCAAACAGCGATCCCGCGCTCGAGGCGATCATGTTGCATTCGGTCTGGCCATAAAATTCGTTGATCTCCAACCCGAAGGCGCGCCGCCCCCATTCCAGCATCTCCGCGCCCAGCGGCTCGCCGCCCGACGCGACCGAGCGCAGCCCCGGCAGGGGCATGTCCGCCGCCCTGAACATCTTCAGCGCGGTCGGCGGAAAGAACACGTTGCGCACGCCCGCGCGGAACACGACGTCCCGCGCCGCCTCGGGCGTGAACCTGGGCAGGCGCGAGGCGACCACCGGCACTCCCAGCGCCAGACCCGGCATCAGCACGTCGAACAGGCCGCCGATCCAGGCCCAGTCGGCGGGTGTCCAGATCACGTCACCGGGCTGGCCCAGCCGGTCGTGGCTGATCTCCACCCCCGGCAAATGGCCCGTCAGCACCCGGTGCGCATGCAGTGCACCCTTGGGCGCCCCGGTGGTTCCCGAGGTGTAGATCAGCACCGCCGGGTCCTCGGCGCCGCTGTCCACGGGGGCAAGGTCACTGACCGGCAAATCCAGACCGTCGGGCACCAGGGGGTGCACCCCCTGCCCGTCCAGCATCGCCGCGCCGGAAGGATCCGTCACCACGATACCCGCGCCGCTATCGGCCAGCCGGACAGACAGCGCATCGGGACCGAACAGCTTGAACAGCGGCAGGCTGATCGCGCCCAGCGTCCAGATCGCAAGATGCGCGGCGGCCGTCCAGGGATCCTGCGCGCGCAGCACGCCCACCCGGTCGCCCCGCGCAACACCCTGCGCGGCCAGTTGCGCGGCCAACGCGCGCGTCATCGCCGCCAACTCGCCATAGGTCACATCCCGCCGCGTCCCATCGGACAGATCGATGATCGCCAGCCGTCCGGGCGTGTCCAGCCAGTCGAAACAGGCCTGACGCGCCATGTTCAGGCGCGCCGGCACGTCCCAGCGAAACTGCCGTGTCATCGCCTCGTGGGATCCCGTTGGCAGCATCATGGCGCCAGCAACGCCGTCAGATACAGCGCATGGGCCGCGTTGATCCGCAATTCGCAATCGATTTCCTCGGGTCCGGTCATCATCCCCTCCCACGCCGCGACACGCAGGTCGCAGGCGACTTGCCGATACGCCGCGAAAGCCTCGGCAAGCTGCGCGACCGTCGGGCTTGGCGTCCCGCGCCGCGCCGCGCGCTCGGCACGAAGCCCGGATCCAGCCCCCAGTCGCGCCGCAAGCGCGTCGATCCGCGCGAGCCAAAAGGCATTTTCGGTCCCCAGACAGAGACCAGTGCTTCCCGCACCGGCCTTTTGCATGCAGGCCGCCGCCTCGGCCCCGACACAAAGCGCCGCGACATCGGAATTTGCCAGACAAGCCTCGATCCGCGCCGGGTCGAACGGCACATCCTGCGCCTGCACCGGCCCCGCCAGCAGCGCGATCAGCAGCAAGGCGCCGCGTATGCTCAACGTTCCCTCGCAAAACCTTGCAGCGCCAGCGCCTGCTCCCCGGTCATGCGCATCAGGCATTCCGCCTCGGCCCCCGATGCCCCGGTGCCACCCCACCATTGCAAGGCCTCATAGCCGCAAGCCGCATCCCGAAACCCGATCCAGGCGCGCTGCATCCGGCGCAGCGCGTCCGCATCCGAGGGCCGCACGGACGCCCGGATCTCCGTGGCATTGGCCGCGTCGCTGTCGCGCGCGCGCGCCATCGCTGTGCCGTAAGCCTCGTTCAACAGCCCGTCCCACCAGGCCAGTTCCGCGCGCGCGCAAGCCTGGTGCGCCACCGTCGAATAGCCACCCAAACCCGCGATGCAGGGTTCCACTGCGACGCCAATGCACTGCGCGTCGCCGCCACCGCGCAGACATTGCCGGATCAGCGTTTCATCCAGCGGAACCTCCTGTGCCAGAGCCGGCGCGATCCCAAGCGACAGTGCGGCGCTCAGCCAAAGGGCTTTCACGCCATCGCTCCCATCAACTCGCGGCCCACCAGCATGCGCCGGATCTCGCTCGTGCCCGCGCCGATCTCCATCAGCTTGGCGTCGCGAAACAGTCGCCCCACGGGCGCGTCGGCCATGAAGCCCGCGCCACCCATCGCCTGCACCGCCTGATGCGCCTGCACCATCGCCTGCTCGCTGGCATAAAGACAGCAGGCGGCGGCATCCGCGCGCGTCACCTCGCCCCGGTCACAGGCCTTGGCGACCTCGTAAACATACGCCCGGGCCGAATTCAACGCGGTATACATGTCGGCGATCTTGCCCTGCATCAGCTGGAAAGTGCCGATCGGCTGGCCGAACTGCTTGCGCTCGACCATATAGGGCATGACCTCGTCCAGACAGGCCGCCATGATCCCCGGACCGATGGCGGCCAGCACCACGCGCTCATAGTCCAGACCGGACATCAGAACGCGCACCCCGCGCCCCTCCTCGCCCAGAATGTTCTCGAACGGAACCTCGACATCGCTGAACACCAGTTCGGCGGTGTTCGACCCCCGCATCCCCATCTTGTCGAAATGCGCGCTTGTCGAAAACCCCGCCATGCTTTTTTCGATCAGGAAAGCGGTGATGCCCTTCGATCCGGCCGCGGGATCGGTCTTGGCATAGACCACCAGCGTATCCGCGTCCGGACCATTGGTGATCCAGTATTTGGTGCCGTTCAACACGAACCGGTCATTGCGCTTTTCGGCGCGCAGACTCATCGACACCACGTCCGATCCGGCACCGGCCTCGGACATCGCCAGGGCGCCGACATTTTCACCAGACACCAACCCCGGCAGATATTTTTCTTTCTGCGCGTCCGACCCGTTCAGCTTGATCTGGTTGACGCACAGGTTCGAATGCGCACCATAGCTTAGACTGACCGAGGCCGAGGCCCGCGCAATCTCCTCCACCGCCACGGCATGCGCCAGATAGCCCATGCCCGCGCCGCCATAGGCTTCCGGCACGGTGATTCCCAGCAGACCCAGGTCCCCCATCTCGCGCCACAGATCGGCGGGAAACTGGTTGCTGGCGTCGATCGCGGCGGCCATCGGGCGCACCCGGTCCTGCGCCCAGCGATGCACCATATCGCGCAACGCGTTGACGTCCTCGCCCAGATCGAACTTCATGGATGCTGAAAACATGACCCCTCCTGACAGATGCGTGCCGCTTGTTATTGAACGCTCGTTCAATAAATACCGCGCCAGCCGCAACAGGTCAAATCAATTCCAAAACGCCGTTTCGCGACCCTACGTCATCTTTGTGCTGAAAATATCCCTGCCGCAGGCAAGACCGCGCGTCCGGCGCCGGAGGCGCAGGGCGGGCTGATCGCGTGCCGCCGCAGGCGGCGCAATTGGCTAGCAGACTTATCGAAAGAGCATCAGGACCGTCAGCGCCAACAGCACCGACATCGTCCGCAGGAAGATTTTCCACGCGGCGGGCGTCGACAGCAGCGCGGTCAACAGGGCGCCGGCGGCGGTCCAGAACAGGCAGACGCCCAGGTTGACGGCCGAAAACGCCGTGCCCAGACGCGCGGCCTCGAACCACAGCGCCTGGCCGCCGCCATAGCCCGCCGAGGCCGCGAAGGCGATGGCCCAGACCTTGGGATTGATCCATTGAAACAGCACCGCGCCGAGGAACGACAAGGGCTTCTCATCGGGGTCGGCGGCGCTGCGCGGCCTGGCCGAGGCGCGCCAATGCCCCCAGGCCATCCACAAGATGAACGCCCCCGCGCCCAGTTTCAGCACCAGGTTCAGAACCGGCGAGGCCAGCACGATGGCGCCGACCCCGGCCGCCGTCACCGCCGCCGTGATGCCAACGCCGATCACCACGCCAAACAGATGCGGCAGGGTGCGCCGAAAGCCGAACCGCACCCCTGACGAGGTCAGCATGATGACGTTGGGCCCGGGGGTAAACAGGCCCAGAAACACGAAGCCATAAAGTAACGGATCAAGGAACATCAGGCGCTTCCTTCATGCGTCGGGGCGGCGAAACCGCCGCCCCCTGTATCGTTCTGTCCGCGCCCTGTCTATCCGCCCAGCACGTAACTGGGTAACCACAGCACGATGCCCGGGAACACGACGCTCAGGAACAAACCAAACACCTGAAGCGCCACGAAGGGAATGATCCCGCGATAGATATGCTGGATCTTCACTTCGGGCGGCGCCACCCCTTTCAGGTAGAACAGCGCAAAGCCGAAGGGCGGTGTCAGGAAGCTGGTTTGCAGGTTCACCGCAACCAGGATCAGGAACCAGATGACGATCGGATTGCTCACCCCGTCCCACTCGCCGACATGCCCGCCAAAATCCAGCAGCGCAACGATCGGCGCAAAGATCGGCAGCACGATCAGCGTGATCTCGATCCAGTCGAAGAAGAAGCCCAGGGCAAAGACCATCATCATCAGCACGAACAGGATCGACCACGGCCCGGCCGACGAATTCTGGATGAACTCGATAATCAGCTCCTCGCCGCCAATGGCCTTGAACACAAAGGAGAACGCGGTGGCACCGACGAAGATACCAAACAGCATGGCACCGGTCAGCGCAGAGCGTTGGCAGACATCCATCAGCGTGGCCCAGGTCAGGCGGCGATTGAAGAAGGCCAGGACAACGGATCCGGCAGCGCCAACGCCCGAAGCTTCTGTCGGCGTGGCCAGCCCGGCAAAGATCGACCCCAACACGGCGACGATCAAGGCGATCGGCGGCAGGAACGAGCCCAGGATCATCTTCCAGAATTCACCCCGCGTGCTGGGCCCCGCGTCCTCGGCCATCGGCGGCGCAAGCTGCGGTTTCCAGCGGCACAGCAGGAAGATGTAGATCGTATAGAGCCCGGCCAGAAGAACCCCGGGCACGACAGCGGCGATGAACACCGTGCCCACCGGCACCGACAGCAGGTCGGACATGATGACCAGCATGATCGACGGCGGGATCAGGATGCCCAGGGTGCCCGACGCGGCGATCGTGCCGGTGGCCAGCGGGATCGAATAATTCGCCTTTATCATCACCGGTAGCGCCATCAGCGTCATCATCACGACCGAAGCCCCGATGATCCCGGTTGTGGCCGCCATGATCGTGCCCATCAGCGTGACCGACAGCGCCAGGCCGCCCGGAACCCGGCGCAGCAGAACCTGAAGCGCTTCCAGCAGGTCGGTGGCGACGCCGGATTTCTCCAGCATCGTGCCCATGAAGGTGAACATCGGAATCGCCACCAGAACCAGGCTGGACATGGTGCCGCCATAGATCCGCAGCGGGATCAGCTGGATCTGGTCCAGCCGGAACACCCCCGCCCAATCGCCCAGAACCGCGAACAGCAAGGCGATGCCGCCCAGGATGAAGGCGACGGGATAGCCGGTGAACAGCACCACCGCCAGAACGCCGAACATGATCAGCGGCATGTAATGGATTATCGTTTCCATAAGGTCAGTCCCCGATCACGCTTCGGCTTTGGGTGCGGAATGCACCCCGCCGGTGGTGTATTGCCCAGATTCTTCCCGCATGGTGACAGGGCCGAACAGGAAAACGATGCATTTCAAGGCCGCCGACAACCCGGCCAGCGCCACGAAGACGAAGCCAAGCGGCAGGAAGCCCTTGATGATGAAACGATAAGGCAGGCCGGTCAGCGCGTCCGAGCCCTCGCCGATATTGTAGGCGCGCATCATGTTTTCGGTGCCGTATTCGATGATGACGTAGCAATAGGGCACCAGGAACAGCACCGCCCCGAACAGCTCGATCCAGGCCTTGGTGCGCGGGCGGAACGTGTCGCGCACCAGTTCGATGCGCACATGGGCGTCCTTGACGTAGCCATAGGCCAGCGCCATCAGGAACAGCACGGCATGCAGATGCCATTCCATTTCCTGCAAGCGGGTCGAACTGAAGGTCTCGTACCAGGCGGTGCTGGTGAAATTCGGATTGTAACCCAGATATTTCCGCTGGGTCACGTCATACAGGATGATCACGATCATCGGGATATACAGCACCGAGACGATCTTGCCGGTCGCCACACAGGTTGCTGCCATGCCGTTCGCACCGTCCAGCAGATAGCGGTAGCCGCCCTGATTGGCGCGGCGCACCGCCAGGCCCAGCATCACGACGAAATAGAGCGTCACGGCAATCAGCAGCGGCACGGCGTAACTGACCAGCGGCTCGAAGAAATCAAGCGTCGCCTGCGCGTTTTCCCAGCCATCGCGTTCACGGCGCACGATCCG
>Ga0316208_1001926_pt1 | contig 18109 bp, 16 predicted proteins | sample 3monopyrite_MG_FD_204944 | JGI IMG/M metagenome (GOLD analysis project Ga0316208, IMG submission 204944) | Microbial mat bacterial communities from mineral coupon in-situ incubated in ocean water Damariscotta River, Maine, United States -... | ecosystem: Environmental > Aquatic > Marine >...
GGGATGAGGCTACCGGCAAAACCAAGAGCAAGGACAAGGAGGGACAGGTCATTTCCTTAGCCCTCCTCCTGATCACAGGCTGGATGGTCCTGTGGATGTTCCGCTTCCTAGCCAGGCTCTTGTTCTAAGCTTTGTCGCGCATCCAACGCGGCGGCTTCAACACCAACTCGCGTTGCTCCTGCGCCAAAGTATCTTGCAGCCAACCATGCATAATTTGAATCGCGCGGTGCGCTGCGGTTTCTAAATCTAGACCTTCCGCCAGCAAGCAGGCCAATGCCGAGGACAAGGCACAGCCGGTGCCATGGATTTCGGTCGCGCCAGCCAGGCGTGAATGGACGATTTCGATGGGATCCTGACCCGTTTGCAGCAAAAGATCATTCACGGTGATGGTGGAGGCGTGCCCTCCTTTGACGAGGCAGGCACCTGCTTTTCGGTAAGCCGGTTCCGCCAGCGCAAACTCGGTATGGTTTGGCGTGGCCACCGTGACCAGGGGTAACAAGTGTTGCCACATCAATTCTTGGCCGCGCTTGGTGTTCAACTCGACGCCATCTTTGGCGCGACTGGCTTGCGTCACCGGGTCTAGCACCATGGGGAATCTTCCGACCCAAGGCTCCAACATTTCGGCGACCGCTTCGGTCAACAGTTCGTCCCCCAAGGCACCCAACTTGACCGCACATGGTTCGGCCTCGAGCGCGGCCAGCAAGTCATCGGCAAAGGTGCGTAAACGACGCGGCGAGACTTGTTGCAAGCCTTGTTCATTCTGCACGGTGTCTACGGTAACTACCGTGAGTGGCTCCATGCCGAAGGCACGCACCACGCGGGCATCCATCTGCACGCCGGCACCCTGTGCGGGATCACTCCCTCCAATGCACAGAACCTTCGGCTGCGACTTGCCCATGCCCTACTCTACGGACGAGAACCCGCGCCGCACCATGATTCCGCGCGGATTAGTCTTCGCGCGTGATGAAGTCGGCCATGATGTTGTAACCGCAATCCACATATAGGATTTCTCCGGTCACACCCGAGGCCATATCACTCAACAAGAACAGGCCAGCCTTGCCGACGTCTTCCCCAGTCACATTGCGGCGCAAAGGGGCAGCAACCTGTTGGATGTCGACCTTGTCTTTAAAGCCTTTGACCACGGAAGCGCTGAGGGTCTTGACCGGCCCAGCACTAATCGCGTTGACGCGAACGCCAGCTGGACCGAAATCATTGGCCATATACCGCACACTGGCTTCGAGCGAAGCCTTAGCCACACCCATCACGTTGTAACTTGGGACCGCTCGCACCGCACCGAGGTACGTCAGGGTGAGCAAGGAAGCGCCGGGGCGCAACATGTTCTCGGCTTCGCGCGAGATCGCTACGAAGCTAAAGGTGCTGACATCGTGGGCGAGAGAGAAGCCATCGCGTGAGGTGTCTAAGAAGCGACCCTGTAAATCGGTGCGCTTGGCAGTCGCGATGGCATGCACGATAAAATCCACCTCGGGCATGCGCGCACGAATCTCTTCGAAGGCGCGCTTGATGTCGCCGTCGCAACTGACATCGCAAATGACTGGAGGCCCCGCGTTGACGCGTTCCGCTAAGGGGCCGACTTTGCGCAAGAAGCGTTCGCTCGCTACCGAGAGCAATAACTCTGCACCTTGTGCATGCACCTGCTGGGCAATGTGCCAAGCGAGACTGTGCTCGTTGGCAACACCGAAGATGAGTCCTTTTTTTCCTTTGAGGAGCATGCGTTGAGGGGCGATCGCATTGACCGCGTTTGGTGGAGCACCAACGGGGGTCAGCGCGCCGTCGCCATTGTCGCGTGGGGCAAGCCCAGACTCAACTCAGAAAGGAAGTCGGTGGCCCCGAACCTTAGGCGCGGCCGAGATAGTTGCGGCGGAACAGGCGGTGAGCCAGCAGCGATGCCAGCAGGGTGAAGAGCCACAGCACCCCCACGGATGCCTGAATGCCACTATCGCCCAGAGACTGTGCCTTCCAGAACAGGTCTTGGAAGCCACTGACCGACCAGTGGTTGATGGTCATGCGCATGGCGACTTCGATGGCGGCCGGCAAGTCGAGCATTTGCAGCGGGAACCATGAGCCGCCAAGGCAGGACATGACCAAGATGATCAAGGTGCTCATGCCTTCGGCCTGCTTGGGCGTTTTGGCCCAAGAGGCAATCAAGAGACCAAAGGCGGACGCCGCGGCCACCGTGCTCAGCATGAGCACGAACAGGGTCAGCGGATCACGCCAAATCCCGATGCCAAAGAGGATTTCGCCGACCGCAAACAGCAAGGTGATTTGGATCATGCCGACGACCATGGTGGACAGTGCTTTGCCGAGCAGAATCGACCCTGGGGGCATGGGAAGACTAAGAAGCCGACGCATGGTTCCTTCGTCGCGCTCGCGAAGAAGAGTGGTGGCCGCGGCTGTTAGACCGAAAAGCACCATCATGACGGCGATACCACCCACGGCCTGAGCTTGGGCATAGGAGACATCTTCATCGCGCTCTGGCGGAGCATGATCTTCGGTGACGACCAAGCCTTCGCCTTGCATCACACCCTGGAACATTTGGTACTGACCCTGGCTGACCTGTTCCATGCCCTCGATCATGACTTCGGGGGTTCCGGCTTCGCGCATTTGCTTGGCCATCATCGAGGTGAATACGCGCCCTTCCGTGAGCTCGCCAAGAGCTTGCACCACGCCGAGGCGCGCCAGTTGGCTTTCCATTTGACGGCCAGGATCGCGCACCAGAGTCAGCGGTGCGAGTTCGCCTTGCTCAACGGCCTCTGCGAAACCGGCGCCAATCAATAGCGCCAGGTCGGTGTCGCCGTCGATCACGCGTTGGCGAAGAGTGCCGGTGTCGTAGGCTTCGTCTTGCAAGGTGCCGTCCTCCAACAGACGAGGACGCACGCGCAGCATGGAAGACTCACGCAACAAAGTCACAAATGCTTTGCTCGATTCGCTTTGGTCTTCATCGGCTACCCAAACCGTGGCGCGTGCCATCGGGCTGGATCCACCGTCGCCCGTCATCAGGCCCATTAAGTAACCAAAGATGGTGACCAAAGACACCGGCAGTAAAAAGCCGAGCAACATGCCGGTGCGGTCTCGGAAGAACAGGCGCAGATCTTTGCGCGCCAAAGCGATGGCTGCGGGGAAGAAGTTCATCCGTCGCGTAAGCTCCGTCCGGTCATGTGCAAGAAGACATCTTCCAAGGTTGATGCAGCCGCCATTCCTGCTTGCGCCGTGAGTTCTTCATGCGTGCCGCAGCCGAGGGACTTACCCTCGTTCATGATGAGGATGCGTTGACATAAACGCTCGGCCTCTTCCATGTAATGCGTGGTGTACACCAAAGTGCGCCCTTCGCTCGCCAGGCTCTCTAAGGTTTCAAAGATGTGGTTGCGCGATTGCGGGTCCACGCCCACCGTTGGTTCATCGAGAAATAAAACCGGCGGTTGGTGGACATCGCCCACGGCAAGATTGAGCCTTCGCTTCATGCCGCCAGAGAACTGGTCGACGCGGTCATCCGCGCGATCTTCGAGGCCAGCCAGGGCCAAGCCACGGTCGATGGCCGTAGCGCGTTCGCCAGAGTTCAGTCCGGCGAGTTCGCCAAAGAAGGCGAGATTTTCACGCGCGGTCATTTCTTCATATACCGCCAAATCTTGCGGCACTAAACCAAAGCCACGACGAACGGCTAACTCTTGGGCGGGTCGCACCGCTTTGCCTTGAACCTCAATCGCACCGGTCCAACCATCGCCCAGGCCGGATAGACAGGCCAAAGTGCTGCTTTTGCCAGCACCGTTGGGCCCAAGCAACCCAAAGCACTCGCCTTGCTCAATGGTGAAGTCCAAATGATCCACGGCGAGACGTTCCCCGTAGGAAAGGCAGAGTTGTTTGGCCTGAATCATTCGCTAAAAATGCCCTCTTCCTCGATGCGCTCTTCGAGGAAGTCATGGAACTCATGGTCGCGATCCATTTCACTCGACACGGGGAAGGACCAAGGAGTGTCCTCGGCATCAATCACACTGAGGTGAGTGTCGAGAAAGAAGGAATCAGAAAAATCCGCGCCGACGGCTTGTAGCTGGGAGTACGGCAAAATCACTGCCGGCGGATTCCAATCTTCGACATAAAGAATGAGGTTGCGGTCGGTCAGCATGTACATGCCGCCTTTGATATCGACGATGGCGTCGGAATAGAAATACTTCAGCTCTTCGCCATCCTCGAGCAAGTCCAACTCGCGGATGGTATCCAGAAAGCGATCTTTCACTTCGTGCCCATATTGCACGTGAATCTCCGGCCCCATGGTGCCGACATACATACCTACGGTCACCAAGATCACTCCGATGATGCCCACCGTAATGCCAAGACCAATCAGAACCTTCTTCATTTAGGCCCCAGTCTAGGCATGCCGGATTGGCTTAGGGCAGCTGCGCGACCTTTTCCTCTAAGGCAAGCTGTATCTTGGTGAAATCCTGAAGCAATGGGTGGTCTAAAGGTAACTGCTTTGACGGAGGCGACTCCATTAAAAATCTTCCAGCTACCCTCGCCTCGTTTTCGCTTGTTCGTTTGGAAGGATCCTCTTGATACCGATGCCAATCAAGGACCTGAATGCGACTCAAAATAGCCGGCTTAAGGTAGCGGTGGTCCAAAGCTGCGGTTCTCACTCGCTGGATTAGAAGAGGTGGGAAGACATTCGGATGCTCCAAGATGAGATCTACAAATTGGCTAAGGTAAACAGCCCTCATGAAGTCAGATAAATCCAATTCAAGCATCGTCACGTAATTTTCCCATATGGGGTGTCGCCCCCCAAGTAGGTCGATGAGAATCCTCAAATACTCGCTATGGGCGTGGCCACCGTATCCCTCCCCCACATCCTCTGCAGGGTCATAAGGATTCCAGTCCAGGAATTCCTGAAGTGCCATTTCCACTTCGGGTGGGAGATCGTGCAAGCTGGTGCCTGGCTTTAACTTGACTCCACCCCTATTCCAGTTGGCTTGATCATCCTTTTCAAGCCAGTCCCAAGCTCTCATATCTCGGTAAAGAACCTGGGTCAATTCTTCCCATAGAACCGCGCCTTTGTGGAGATTGAATTGGTTTAACTCCTGGTTATATTGCAATAAATAGGCCTCGACCTCGGCGGCGAATATTCCCGCAGGAGAATCCGCGGGGATAGGATTCCAAATCGGTTCCTGTCGCGCGCAAGCAAGTGCGGCCAAACTTGCCAAGGCGAGAAAGAAGAGGCGGGTCATAGATGGCAGATTAGCATGAGTCGCTAGAATCCGCGGGTGCAGCCGCCGCAGCAAGACTGGCGACCGCTCGAGGCGCTACTCGGGCATGATTTCCGCGACCATGGGTTGCTGGAGCTTGCGCTGACTCATGCCAGTCGCGAAACCGAGCACAATGAGCGCTTGGAGTTCTTGGGCGACGGCATCTTGGACCTCGTCGTGAGTTTGCTGTTGTTCCAGCGGTTCCCCAAGGCACGCGAAGGAGAGCTCACAGAATGGAAAGCGCTATTGGTCTCTCGCGAAACCTTGTCGCGCGTCGGCGAGCGACTCTCCTTAGAACAGTGGTTACTTCCGGGCGAACATCTACGTCAACGCGGAAGCTTGCCGCGCTCACTATTGGGCAATGCCGTCGAGGCGCTGCTTGCTGCGGTCTACCTCGACTGCGACGAACCCGAGGCCCTGCCCACCTGCCGCAAACTTGCCGAGCAATGGCTTGGCGGCGAACTTGCGCGACTCCCGCAAAGCCAAGAACGCAAGCAGGCCAAACAGTTGCTGCAAAATTGGGCGCAACAGCAGGGAAGCCTACCAATTTATGTGCTGACCGATTTTCACGATCACCCCGACACCCAGGCCTTTCAAATTGCGGCCGAGTGGGGTGGGCGTCGATTCCCCGGCGCTTGGGGCGCAAGCAAGAAGGAAGCAGAACGCCGCGCCGCCTGGGAAGCGATCTTGTTGTTGCGCGCGGAAGGCCGTTTCTAATCCAGGCCGGACAGATCGGCGAGTAAGCCGCGACGCACCGCAGGCCACTCGCTTTGCAAAATCGAGAACACTACGGTGTCGCGATAGCTGCCATCGGGATCGCGCCGATGCTGACGCAACACACCGTCTTGTTTCGCGCCCAAGCGTTCAATCGCTCGCCTAGAAGCGCGGTTATGCCAGTGGGTGCGAAACTCCACGGCAATCGCGCCGCGGACTTCAAAGGCATGCGTCAACAATAGTTGTTTGCACGCAGCGTTGACAAAAGTCCGTTGCATGCTCTTGGCTAACCAGGTGTAACCAATCTCGACGCGTTGGTTGTCGTCGTCGATGTGGCAAAAGCGGGTGCTCCCGACCACGCGCCCACTTTCTTGCAAGCGAATGACAAAGGGCCGGGCGGTGCCAGCGGCTTCCATGGCGAGTGCTTGTTCGATGTAGGACTGAGCAGAGCCCTGGTCAGGCACCAAGGTAAACCAAAGTTTCCACAGCTCGCCATCGGCCACCGCCTGCTCCAATCCTTGGGCATGCTCGGCCTGCATTGGCTCTAAGCGCACGCCATAGCCCTCCAGGGCAATTTCTTTGATCCAATTCGAACTCATTTGCCTGTATCCAACCGAAACAGTGTAGAGAAGCGAAACTTCCGCTGCCGGTTGGGGTTTCACCCCCAGCCCGCGACGCACCATGACCCTACTCCTCCCACTCCTCCTTGCCCTTACGGCACAACAGCCAGTGCCTGCCCAAACAACCGCGGTACAAGAACAGGCCGCGCCCGCGCGCATTCAGTGGTTTGGCAACTTGGAGCAGGGCCTTGCCGAAGCGAAACGCACCAACCGCCCCATTCTCATGACCGCTGCAGCACCTTTTTGTGGTGGTATCGCCGGCGAGTGGTGACCCGGCAAGCAAAATTCGGACAGAGATTTTCTGTTCGACGCCACGGTCGTGGCGAACTCGCGAGATTGGGTTTGCGTCCGCTTAGCGAGCTATGAAGAAAAGGAAGAAAGCGAATACCTGACCCAGCTTTACCGCGGGCGCACCGGCCTGCTCAACAACACCACCTTTGCACTCCTGGCGCCAGACGGCGAAACCTTGCTCGCTCCTTCCGGGCGTGGACCTCAGTTTGTCTTAGGCAAGCGCGGCAACCCAGACCAAAAGGCGGCACCCGAAGACGTGATTGCCTTTGCCGAAGTTCTGGCTGCTAAAGCCAAAGACTATGACTACAAAGGTGATTTGGCCTTGCTGCCAGAAGCTCTGGATGTCCGCCGTGCCCTGGTTGTCGCCGCCTGCGACAACCAACCCCTAGTGGTCTTGTACGCGGAGTCCGATCAAGCCCGACGCGAAGCCAAAGCCCAACTTGCGGAGCTCGCTTGGAGTGAGGAGTTTCTCGGACGCATGCAGTACATCGTGGCGACTTCGCGCGAAGAGCTCAGCGAAATTTCGGATCTGCCGGAAGGCGATTTCATCGCGGTCATCGAGCCGAATCAGTTTGGCTTAGAAGGCAAAACCCTGGGTAGTCTCGAGGCCACGAAGCGCAAAGCCGACTTGAGCAAACTCCTGCGCCAAGGCCTGAAGAGCTACACCCGAGTTGACTTGCCGAGTCGCGAACATCGGCAGCAAGGTCGACGCGCCAACGCGGAATGGGAAACGGTGGTGCCAGTCACCGACGAAGGCAAACCACCTCGCCGCGGCGAGGCCCCACCGCGGGATTAATCGCGTAGACTACGCGCCATGGCATCGCGTCGTCCTGCAACGGGGGCGCGGTCGAAGGCAAAGAAGAAGGCGGACCCCGCCACCCCTTTGGCGCCGATTGCGCTGCTGCGAGCCACCCCGTCCTTCCACGACCTGACCGCCCGCTGGCGCGATCAGGCCGCGGGTTCATTGCATTGGGGAGGCCTGTGGGGCTCTTCGAAGGCGCTGTTGAGCCTGGCTCTGGGTGCGGAGCTCGACCAACCCATGCTGATCGTGGTCGCCGATGCCAAAGCGGCGGCACTGGCCATGGATGACCTTGAAGCCTTTGGTCAAGCCGCGCTGTCCTTCCCGGCGCGCGAAAGCAGCCTCGGCACTGAAGCCCAAGTGCTGCGCGAGCGCCATCACGCCATGCACCTCGCCGCGCGCGAGGGCTTCAAAGGGTTTTTGGTGGCTCCCATCGCCGCCCTAGTCCAAGCCGTCCCGCCCGACGCCGCCGCTGAGGGACAAGCCGAGGGCGATGCCGAGCTTCTGAGCCTGGATCTCAAAGAAGGACAGGAACTCGATGCCGACGAATGCGCGCGCCACCTGATTGCGGCCGGCTTTGAGCGCGTGCCAGCGATTACGGCTGCAGGCGAGTTCTCCCGTCGCGGCGACATCCTGGATTTCTACGCGCCGGCCTTAGGCGAGCCACTGCGTTTGGAATTCTTCGATGAAGAACTCGAAAGCATTCGCGTGTTCGACCTGTCCACCCAACGCACGCGCCATGTTTTGCGCGAGGTCCTGGTCCCCCTCACCCAAGAGCTCGGCGAAATCGCCAACGCCGAGGAGCTGCTTCCGCTCGATCGCCTGCCGAGCCCCATGAAGGTGATTGCTTGGGAGCCCGCTGCGATTGATGAGCGTCGGCAACAGTTGCGCTTCCATGGCGGCGAGGCGGTGCGCGCCTTGAAGCGCCTTGAGGAGCAGTGCGAAAGCCGCGGCCAATTAGAGTTGGCCACACTCCCCGGTAACGACGGCACGCTCACCACCCTTTCCGTAGAGGAATACTGCCAAGGCGTGGTCGAAGGCTCCACGCTGCTCGCCCAACGCGCCGTCGATGGCGAGCAAGCCCTGGTGCTGTGTTCCACCGATGCCGAATCGGATCGCTTGCGCCAGATTCTGGAAGACCAAAAGCAGTCGCCCGATGCCCTCGACATTCGTTCGGGAGGACTCGATCGCGGCTTCCGCCTGCCCGAAGCGCGCATGACGGTCCTGCACCACCGCGAGTTCGTTCCGGGTCATGGCCGGCATCGGCCGAAGCCGCGTGGGCGCCGAGAACACCAGACCGAGCAGCTCAACACGGTCATGGCGCTCAAGCCAGGAGACCTCGTGGTCCACGCTGTCCATGGCTTGGCTCGCTTCCGTGGCCTCGACCGTGCAGCACGCGAGGGCAACCAAGATGTCATTTTGCTCGAATTCGGCAATTCTGCCGAATTACGTGTGCCGGCAAGCCGCGTGGATCTGGTGGAGCGCTACATCGGCGCAGGCGGTGGCGCCCCTGAGCTCGACAAGCTCGGCTCGGGTTCCTTCAGTAAACGGCGCGACAAAGTTGCCGCGGCAGTCGAGGACATGGCTGCCGACATGCTCGAAATGCAGGCCGCGCGCCAAGCCCAGCCAGGCTTTGCCTTCCCCGAAGCCGGGGAAGACCAGCGCGCCTTCGAAGCCAGCTTCCCGTGGGAGGACACCCCGGACCAAGCCACCGGAACGCGCGAGCTGCACGCCGACCTTTCGCTGCCGCGCGCGATGGATCGTTTGCTCTGCGGTGACGTTGGTTACGGCAAAACCGAACTCGCCGCACGCGCCGCCTTCCGCGCCATTCATGCGGGCAAGCAAGTCGCCATCTTAGTGCCGACCACGGTCCTCGCCGAACAGCACTATCAATCCCTGACCCAACGCTTCGCCGATTGGCCGGTCGAAGTTGAGATTCTGTCGCGCTTTGTCAAACCGGCGCGGCGCAAGCAAACCATTGCCGACCTCGCCAAGGGAAAAGTGGATTTGGTCGTCGGTACCCACCGCCTGCTTTCGCGCGATGTCACCTTTGCCGACCTCGGGCTGGTGATCATTGATGAGGAACAACGCTTTGGCGTGCGCCACAAAGAAGCGCTGAAGAAAAAGCGCGCCCAGGTCGATGTGCTTACCTTGTCGGCGACTCCGGTCCCCCGCACTTTGCATATGGCCATGGCCGGGATTCGCGACATCACCTCGTTGTCGACGGCACCCGTCGGCCGCCAAGAGGTCCACACCGAGATTCGTTACGACGACGAAACTAGCCTGATGCAAGAGGCTTTGAAGCGGGAACTCGCCCGCGGCGGCCAAATCTTCTACCTGCACAATCGCGTCAAAACCCTGGATCGCGAGGCAGAACGGCTACATCGGCTGGTTCCCGAGGCGCGCATCGTGACCGGCCATGGGCAGATGGAGCCCGCGGAGTTGGAGAAGGCCATGCTCACCTTTGTGCGCGGCGATGCCGACATCCTCTGTGCCACATCGATCATTGAAAGTGGTTTGGATATCCCCAATGCCAACACCATCTTGATTGATCAAGCGCAACGCCACGGCTTGGCCGACTTGCACCAACTGCGCGGGCGCGTGGGACGATCCGAGCGCCGCGGCTACTGCTACCTCTTGATTCCGCGCGGCAAACCGCTGCCGCAAGATGCGCGCAAGCGCCTGAAGGCGGTCGAAGAAATGCACTATCTAGGTGCAGGCTTTCAATTGGCTTTGCGCGACCTCGAAATTCGCGGCGCCGGCAACCTTTTGGGTTCGGAACAAAGCGGGCACATCAATGCGGTGGGCTACGAAACCTATCGCCGTTTGCTGGCCCAAGCCGTGGCCCGACTCAAGCGTCGCGGTGTGGTGCAAGATGCCGGGATTGCTCCGGCCTGCGATTTGTCTCTGGGAGTCGAAGCCGCGCTGCCGCCGGAATATGTTCCCGACGAGGAAACGCGACTGCAGTTATTGCGCGAGCTCGATCGCTTGCGCGCGCCCGAAGAAATCGATGCCCTGATGGTGGCGGTGAAGGACCGCTTTGGCCCCCCGCCGAAGGTTTTGCAAAACCTCGCCCGGCTGTTCCTGCTCAAGCATCGGCTCGGCGCCCTCGGCCTCGATGCTCTACAGCGCGTCGACGACCACCTCGCATGCACCCTGCGCGAGGCAAAAACCTTCTCCAAGGCCACCAAGGATATGCAGATTGATTTCCGTATCCTCAGTCCACGCAGGGCTTTATGGATGTTGCCTAAGCCCAAGGCTAAGGCCGACGAGATCCTTGCCTATGTATTTCAAGTCGCCCAAGCTTGCCGTCTGCCCGGCCAGCGGCGACAATCCACCTCCAAGCGTCGCCCGAAGTCGGGTGGCAAATGAACATCATGCTGCTGGCCTCACTTTGTCTCGCCCTTCCTTTCGCCCTGCAAGCTGGCCAAGAGCCCGGCAGCGATGGAGTGGTCGACGCCACCCTGATCATTTTCAATGACGAGGTCTTCACGATTTCGGAGCTCGCGGCCTACATGGACACCCTGGCGGCACGAGCTCCCGAAATGCCAGAGGAGCAAGTCTTCACCAATGCGGTGGTTGCCGCCATGCGCAATCTCATCGCCGAGGAAGGCTTCAAGCGTCTTGGCTTAGACCAAGGCTTTCTTGAGCCCGAAATTGAAGATCGGATTGCCTCGATGGTGCGCGAAAGCGGCTCGCGCGACCAATTCGTGCGCAACCTCGAAAAGGATGGCTACACCACGATTGAAAGCTTCCGCCAAGACTTGCGCAAAAATCTGATTCAGCAAACCTTCACCGCAGTTGTGACTGGGCGCAGTCCCATGCCCCAGGGCGGAAGGCGCGTCGACATCACGCCCTCACCAGAGGAAATTCGCGCCGCCTACGATGAAGAAATCCGCTACCGCGAGCAGGAAGAAACGCTGCAGTGGGCGATTCTTCAGTTCTACCCGAGGACTGGAGAAGAGAAGCCTGCGATTCGCGCCAAGGCCATGATTGCCCAATTGGAAGAGGGCACCCTCACCCCAGAAGAGGCCATGCGCCGCGCAGACCGCTCTCTGCCTCGTGATGGCATCGTCAGTGGCATGCGCCAAGATTGGGCCGACTTTCTCGATTTTGCCGAGCCGGGGCAGCCAGGCGACCTGAGCGAGACCTCGACCCAAATCGTCCAGTTTCCGATGCTCTACAACCGCCTCGAGGCGCGGAGCATCCCGTTTTCCGAGGCCCAGGCCGTGATTGCCTACAATTTGGAAAACCAGAAAGCCAATGAGGCCCTGAAAGAGGCTGAGGCCGAAATTTGGTCCACTTCCTTCCTCTGGTTGGCCCCGAATTTGGCCGATTTGCAGCGTGAATTGGACGCCTATTACGGTGAAAACGTAGGTGGCGCCGGAAATTCCGCGGATGTGTAGAATGGCCGACCCCGTTCGAACCGACTGCCGGTTTGGGCGTTGTCCCCATTGCCATGTCTGAGCACCAGCCCAATTACGTCGATTACGAGTACGCGCATCGTCCGTGGGAGCATGAAACCTCCTTTAACGATGTCCTCGCGGAGCAGCTCCGCCGCGCGCCCTATCTAATCGCCTCGATCTTCCTCCACTTCGTCCTGATGCTCATCGCTGCCGGCATCATGGTGTTGACCGCCAACGACGCCTCTGAGCCACCTCAGCTCGTCGCTGCGCCACCACCCCCGCCGCCAGACGTTGAAGAAGAAGAAGAGCCGGAAGAAGAGATCATCGAAGAGATTGTCGAAGAACCGGTCATTCAAGAATCTGAGCTGGAAGAAGTCGTCGAGCAGGAAACGCTCGAAGAAGACGGCGACCCTGACATGAACGCCGATGCGGCCTTCGACTCCGACGCCTGGAACAACGACGTTGGTCTTGGTGGCGGTGCCGGTGGTAAGTCCGGTGGCCGTGGTGGTCGTGGCGGTAAGCGCGGCGGCACTCCTCAGGAAGCTGCGGTACTCGACGCCCTGAAGTGGCTGCGGGATCACCAGACTCCGGAAGGCTTTTGGGACTCCGACGAGTTCATGCTTTATGACGTCTACCCAGACCAGTCTCCAAGCACCGGTCCGGGCAACGCCGTCAACGATGTCGGTCTCACCGGCATGGCCTTGCTCGCCTTCTTGGGTAACAACCACACCCTGTCCAAGGGCAAATACAAAGACGTGGTGTCCAAGGGCATTAACTGGCTCAAGGACGTACAAGACAACGACACTGGCCTTTACGGTGAAGAGGTGGGTAACCCCACTCTGTACAACCACTCCATCGCCACCATGGCCATGGGTGAGGCGTACTTCTTCTCCAACAAGTCGCCGCTCCTGAAGCGGACCATGAAAGATTCGGTCAAGGTCATCATTAACGCGCAGAACCCATACGGTGCCTGGCGTTATAGCCTCGAGCCTAACGGTGACAACGACTCCTCGATCACCGGCTGGATGGTCTTCGCCCTGAAGACCGCGGAAGACGGCAAGATGCAAATCAACAAGCAGGCCTACGAAGGTGCTGGTGCTTGGTTTGACACCATGCAAGACAAGAACACCGGGCGTGTTGGTTACGCTTGGGGTGAAGGCGGTGGTGGACCTGGTTCGCCTCCCTCGCGCCCTGCGCACTACATCGACAAGTTCCCGGCTTCCAAGTCGGAATCCCTGACTGCTGTGGCTTTGCTGTCGCAAATCTTCATGACCAACACCAAAGAGGTCAAGAAGTGGAGCGAGCACCCGAACTACGAAATGATGAAGAAGGCTGCAGACCTAATCATTTCGAAGCCACCGAAGTGGGATGAAGACGATGGCTCCATCGACATGTACTACTGGTACTACGGCACCTTCGCCATGAACCAGTGGGGTGGTAAGCACTGGAACACCTGGAAGAAGTCGATTGAAACCGCACTGCTTCCCAACCAGCGCAAAGATACGCCTAACAAGGAAGACAACTTCTACGGCTCTTGGGACCCGGCTGGCCCTTGGGGTGAAGAAGGCGGTCGCGTGTACTCCACCGCGATCTGCGCTCTGATGCTTGAGGTGTACTACCGCTACGCCCAGGTGCTCGGCGCTCGCTAAAGCACGCCAAGATTTCGTCGGCGTAAACCGACAACTCGAGAGGAGGTTCAAAGAACCTCCTCTCTTTTTTTGTTTCCGTTTTTGGATTCCCTCCAACCTGCCAGAAAAGCTCTCGTTGCTTCTTCTGTCATGAGGAACCCAATACACGAAACCACTTATGAGCTGCCACGCCCGTGGGAGCACGAAGATTCCTTTAGCGATGTTCTTGGCGAGCAACTGCAACGCGCGCCTTACGTCATTGCTTCCGTTTTCTTGCACTTCGTTCTCGGCTTGATCTTCGCGGGGATCATGGTCCTGACCACGAAACCCAAGACCGAACCACCGCAGTTGGTGGCTGCGCCTCCGCCGCCTGCGCCGGAGGTCGAAGATGATCCGGTGATTGAAAAGGTTGTCGACCCCGAGCCGGTGATTGATCCAGAGGTGGTGGAAACTCCCCTAGTGGAGTCGGACACCTTTGATGCATTGGAGGATGCCGGGGACCCCGACATGAACTCAGACAACCCCTTTGACAGCCCATTTGACCAAGGTGATGTTGGTCTAGGCGGAGGGGCAGGAGGACCCCGAGGTAGCCGAGGGGGGAAAGGCAGTGGTGGTAGTGGCGCGCCATCTGAAGCCGCAGTGCAAGCCGGACTGGAATGGCTGCGCGATCACCAAAGCAGTGAAGGCTTTTGGGACGCCGACAACTTCATGTTGGAAGACGTCTACACCTCTGCCGCTCCCAGCACTGGGCCAGGGAATCCTGTGAACGATGTTGGCCTGACCGGTTTGGCCTTGCTCGCATTCCTCGGCAACAATCACACGTTGAATCGAGGAGATTATCGCCAGAAAGTCACTCGAGGTATCCATTGGCTCAAAGAGGTGCAAGATGCCGATACCGGCTTGTTCGGCGGTGAAGTCGGTAACCCCACGCTGTACAACCATGCGATTGCTTCGATGGCCATGGGCGAAGCGTATTACTTCAGCGCGCAAACCCCTCTCCTGAAGGGCACGATGAAGAACGCGGTGAAGGTCATCGTGAATGCGCAGAACCCTTACGGTGCATGGCGCTATAGCTTGGAGCCAAATGGTGACAACGATACGTCGATTACTGGTTGGATGGTCTTTGCGTTGAAGACCGCCAAGGACAATCACATGGCGATTAACCAACAGGCTTTCGAAGGCGCCGACCAATGGTTCGGAACCATGCAAGACAAAAACACCGGTCGCGTTGGCTATGCCTGGGGGGAAGGTGGTGGTGGACCTGGTTCGCCACCCTCGCGCCCGGCGCATTACATCGACAGGTTCCCTGCTTCCAAATCTGAATCACTTACGGCGGTCGCCTTGCTCTCGCAGATCTTCATGACCGACAGTGAAGAGGTTGGACGTTGGAGCGAGCACCCGAACTACGACATGATGAAAAAGGCCGCTGACTTGATTGCATCGAAGCCACCGTTGTGGGATGAGCAAGACGGCTCGATTGACATGTACTACTGGTACTACGGAACTTTTGCCATGAACCAATGGGGAGGCAAGCATTGGAATGGCTGGAAGAAGGCTTTGGAGAAGGCTTTGATTCCGAGTCAGCATCGTGCCAGCGAGGGCAACAAAGACAACCTCACCGGTTCCTGGGATCCCGTGGGACCCTGGGGTGAAGAAGGCGGGCGCGTGTACTCAACCGCGATTTGCACCTTGATGCTCGAGGTGTACTACCGCTACGCACAAGTGCTTGGCGCTCGTTAATGTTCGGCTCTCGAGGATTAGCCCTCGTGATCATTGGGCTCTGTTGCTGTGGGCAGCAGAGCCCTTCACCCGAGGAGTTAGCACCACAACTTCCTTCCCACACTCCTGTTTATGCGAGTGCCGACAAAACGGAGCGTGCTGAGCAAACTTATGACATCAAGGGTTGTTATTTCACATTTAGCGGAGAAAAGCAGATGCGGCAGACAAGGGTGCAAATGCTGAGACACTTCCATGCTTGGCTCTTCCAGCGTCAAGCAAATGACGGGAGCATCGGAAACAAAAACTCCCCATGGTGGCCGCTGCCCCATGTCGCAGGCTCGCTCCTCCTGCTGCATCTCGAACAACAGGAAAATTCCTCTCCATTCCTCCGCCTTCGCCTCAATCATGCATTTGCTTACAGAAATCGATGAGTTGGCTTCAGCTTCGTTTTTGCCCCAACTCATTCCGCTTTCTTGATAGAGTCGGAAAGGCACACATTCGCCTGGCCCCCGCACCTTCTCTCATGAAAACTTTCCTTGCCCCCCTTGTCGTAGCTGCTCTGGCAGCTCCTCTTTCCGCGCAAACCGTCGACGTCGACCAGCCAAGTAACACCACATGCATGGCCGGCTTCTGGCAGGCTGATCTTGCGCAATCCTTCATCCCGACGGCGTCGAACTGCTCTGGCGCGGGACTCTTTATGCGCACCGGAACCGGCTCCCCAGAAAATGTCACCATCGAGTTGTGGGATGCACTCCCCACTGCAGGTGGCACCCAACTGGCCACCGGAACCGTGTTTGGCTCCCCTGGCACTTGGGTCGATGTGTTCTGGACGCCCGTGAGCGTGACCGTCGGCAGCACGTACTACATCGTGTTTTCGAGTGACACCAACTCCATGTGTGTTGCGGGCGATACTGGTAATCCTTATGCCGGCGGCAACACCTTTGCCAATGCTGGTTACGGCAGCTTCCCAAGCTTTGATTACACCTTCCGCACTTGGACTGGTGGAGGCTTAACGCTGAGCATTACTGGCACCTGCCCAGCGGTGGTCTTCAGCATTAGCGGTGCAAGCCCCTTTGCTCCTGTGGCTTTGCTTTCCAGCCCAACCACGGGCAGCCTGGTCATTCCAGGTGGACCTTGCCCGGGCATCACCCTTGGCATTACTTCGCCAACTTTGCGCGTGATCAATGCCGCAGACGCTTCAGGTAGCATTACCTTGACCGCCAACATTCCAGCTGGCGCTTGTGGTACGCAGTTCGTGCAAGCCGTCGATATGACCGCCTGTGTGACCTCGAACGTCGAAGCGCTTTAGTCTTTCTGCCCCAAGAGCCAATGGCTCTTTCCGGCGAGAACCCCTGTCTGGGGTTCTCGCCATTTTTTTGCCCTCGATAAGGCATTTCGCGAGCAGTTTCCCAAGCCGCCACAACATACCCTGATAAGGTGCTCATTGGCCTTGTTGCCCTTTTTGACCCCCTTGAATTCACCATCATGAAATCTGCTCTTGCCCTCTTCGCAGCCGTCGCCTTGGTGACACCGCTCTCTGCGCAAACCGTCGACGTCGATCAACCGATCAACACCACCTGTATGGCTGGAGTCGGCCAGGTTGACCTCGCTCAATCCTTTATTCCCAACACCAACAACTGTGCTGGCGCTGGTGTCTTCATGCGCCCTCTAGGCACTGCTGAGGTGCTCACGATTAGCCTTTACGAAGGCGGACTCCCCGGCCAAGGCGGGACCATGATTGCGAGCGGAACTGGTTTCGCTTCCCCGGACCTGTGGTTCGACGTGTTCTGGCCTGCTGTCACGGTGATCCCAGGCGACACCTACTACCTGGACTTTAGTGTGGCCTCTTCCATGTGCTACGCCGGCGATACGGCCAACCCATATGCCGGTGGCCAGGTCTACGCCAACCCTGGTTACGGTAGCTTCCCCACCTTTGACTACACCTTTCACACCTTCACCGAAGGTCTGTCGCTCACCGTCACCGGAGTCAGCTGCCCGCAGTTGACTTTTAATGTAACTGGTGCTGGCCGCTTCTCTCGCGTTGCTTTCCTGAGTGGTCGCAGCGCCGCCAGCTTTGTCGTTCCGAATGGCGTTTGCTCCGGAACCACCATGGGAGTTTCTCCTCCCGTTCTCCGCGCCATCGTGACCACCGACGGCACCGGCGGCCTGAGCGTTTTTGTGAACTTGCCTCCTGTCGCCTGTGGAACGTTGTTCCTGCAAGCAGTGGAACTCGGTTCCTGTCTCACTTCCAACGTCGAAGCCCTCTAATCATCATGAAACCTCTTCTTGCTCCCCTCGTGATCGCCGCCTTGGCGACACCACTCGCCGCCCAAACCATCGACGTCAACCAGCCAAATAACACCACGTGCATGGCTGGCTTTGGTCAAGTGGATCTTGCGCAGTCCTTCATCCCGGTCGCTAGCAACTGCTCCGGCGCCGGCGTGTTCATGAGCGCTGGCCTAGGCTCCCCCGAGAACCTCACGCTCAGCCTTTATCAAGGCGGCTTACCCGGACAGGGTGGCACCATGATTGCTTCCGGAACTGGGCTCGCCTCACCCGGCGCTTACTTCGACGTGTTTTGGAGTGCGGTCAACGTCGTTCCGGGCAACACGTACTACCTCGATCTCAGCCCCACGCTGAGCATGTGTTATGCCGGCGACACAGTGAATCCCTATTTGGGTGG
>Ga0316208_1001927_pt1 | contig 18107 bp, 26 predicted proteins | sample 3monopyrite_MG_FD_204944 | JGI IMG/M metagenome (GOLD analysis project Ga0316208, IMG submission 204944) | Microbial mat bacterial communities from mineral coupon in-situ incubated in ocean water Damariscotta River, Maine, United States -... | ecosystem: Environmental > Aquatic > Marine >...
CTCAACCCGATATATCTAACCCTGTACTAGTTAACGATCAAGCTCAACCCAATATAGCTAACCCGTCCTTGGTTAATGATCAAGATGCGGCAAGCATAGCAACACCGAGCGCAATAACTTCTAGTGTTACTGATTTAGTTGCGCCGCCATTCCCGCTTAACCATGCGCGTATATTGTACGAAAGCATACTATTTAATTACACAGCAACAAGCGCGACTGAGGGCGATGCCGCAACAGTTCCATTTGCTGCCGTCCCAAATACATTTCAACGGTTCACGTTTACAACAACTGCAAGATTTGAAATAGAAATGCCTAGAGAAGCTTGCGATACAATTTGCATAGGCGCTCACAATCTATCAAGCGGCGGATACACTGTTCAAGCGTTCTTTAAGGAGTTGCCCGGCGATCCCTATTCATCATTTGCGCCAGCGGTAACGCCATCAACAAACGGATCAATAATGTTTCATGTCCCTGCATCAATAAATATATCGGGCGTGGAGATAAGGGTCACTAGCGGGACTGGCGGCGGGTATATCGGGTATATTGCCGCAGGCGTTGCGCTACAGATGCAAAGGCCGTTTTTTGGCGGTCATACGCCGATCACTGACGCGACAGTCACAAAGTTTTATGACTCTTGGACAGAAAGTGGTAATATCATCGGACGATCTAAGCGGTCGCAAGGGCAAGAGACAACAGCAGACTTTAAGAACATTGATGATGGTTGGTATCGGACCTACTTCCAAGGCTTTAAGGAGTCTGCCTTGACGTTGCCTTATTTCTTCGCGTGGAACTTGTTAGAGTATCCTGACGATGTGGGCCTATGCTTTACTGATGGCGATATAAGCGCGCCGTACACTGGCACAAGGGCGCTAAGGTCGATCAGCTTTACTATGAAGGGCGCACTATAAATGGCATACGATAACGAGCGCAGGAAGTACAATAAAGCCCCGTTTAGGTTTATTGAGATCGAAGTTGACGCGACAACGTACCGATTTGGCGAAAACTTATCACCTTTACCTAACGGCTTCGACGGCGAGCCATCATTACTAGGCGTATCAATGAGCGCGGCGCAGATAGACCTTAGCGGCGGCTTTGGGTTGCGTGCTAGCGCCTCGGTATCAATATCAGAGTCAATGACGTTCACAGAATACGGCGCTACCATAGCAAGCCCTCGACGCTTTTGGGCGTGTTGGCGTGCGGCTAATCCTAATTATAAAAACCAAAGAATAAGCGTCTATAGCGGGTATGTGCCAGATAATGAGTTTGATATAAGCAACTTTATCAGGCGCGACTATATTATTGACACATTTACTTGGGCGAAAGATGGCGTGCAAATATCGTTAGTCGATCCGCTCAAGCTCGCAAACAATAACAACGCAAAATACCCGCTAGAATCTACTGGTTTTTTATCACTTGATATAAACGACGTAGTTACGACCGCAACGCTTGCGCCTTTGGGTATAGGTGATGCTGAGTATCCAGCGGCATCTAGCGGGGATAGCTCAACTTGGTACTTTGTCAGGATCAATGACGAGATAATGCAAGTCACAAACCGCGCTAGTGATACGCTAACCATCGTACGTGGCCAGTTTAATACTATCGCGTCAGAACATAACGCAGACGATACCGTCCAATATTGTCTATACTATGACACGCAAACAGTAAGCGCGATTGCTTACGACTTAGTTGTAAATGGCGCAGGCATAGACGCAAGTTATATCAATCAAGTGGCATGGGATGCCGAATCAAGCGCTAACTTTCCAAATACATACGATTGCATAATAACTGAGCCAACAGGCGTTAAGGACTTAATCGAGGAATTCAGTCAATCCGCACCGCATTATTACTATTATGACGAGCGTGTAAATCAAATTCAATTCGTAGCGTTGAAACCGCCTCCCGTGGGCGGTCAATTGCTAACATATGAAGGCAACTTGTTACGCGGAAAAGTTGCGGCTGGTGATGACCAAGACGCAAGGGTAAGCACGGTTGTTATCTATTTCGGCATATTTAACCCAGTCAAAGACTTAGACGAAACAAGCAACTATCGACAAGTGTATATCCGTGAGGATAGCGACAGCGTAACTGACTACGGAAGCCGAGCATATAAAGTTATTTACAGCAGATGGATCAGCAACGACGGAAAAACCGCAAGCGTATTGGCCGCAGCTAGGATCGGTCGAAGGTTTGCCAGCGCGCCCAGAAACCTGTCGTATGAACTCGACGCAAAAGACGCAGAGGTGTGGACAGGTGACGGGGTGAGAGTTAAAACAGATTTAATTTTAAATGATGTGACATTTGATCCAGCTGAATTGACTTATCAAGTCATAAGCGCCAAAGAAAACATATCAATGAATACGTTTAACTATAAAGTTTCTGAGCACACATATGGCCCAGCGGTTGACGGTGATGACGATGTGGAAGATCCAAACGTGCGATTAATTTATATCGCTGGCGAGCAAGACCAATTGAAAGACGACGCAGGAAACCCGCGCACGCTTCGCGAGCTTTACGACGATGAATACCCAGACATTGATCCAGCGTATGACGTTAGATTTATAATTGAGCCTAGCGCCGTTGTGGGATCGACAACCAATACAGCTTACGGAATAAATACGGGCGCATTTCCTGAGCTGGTGACGCCCATCCTAATTGATGTTAGGGGCTTACTGCTTGGCAAAGGCGGAGATGGGGGCGATGGTCAGTCTGGTGACGGTGAGGACGGCGGAAGCGCACTAAGCCTTGATGATGACGTAAGGATCAATAACTCTGGGATCATCGGCGGCGGTGGTGGCGGCGGCGGTCGCGCTATAAATACCGATCCAGAGCCAGCGATAAGGGAAGAGTGCGGCGGCGGCGGTGGCGCTGGCTTCGTCAACGGTATCGGTGGCGTGTTTGCAGAAGATGGAACAAACACAGAGGGCGGCAACGGAAACACGGCTGGATTTGAGCCAAGCGGCGCGGGCGGTGATCTAGGCGCTATCGGAATATCTGGCAACGATGGTACGGGCGGCGCGGCAGGTGCAGCCATCGACCAAAACGGGTATACTATCACATATATAAACGCGGGCGATATTCGCGGCGCAATCAACGCATAGGAATCAGCATGGCATTAGTACCATATACAATCACAGCATTAGCAGAGTCGGACGCGGTAGGCACTGACGGTAAAAACATCGTTGCGGGCGCTACATGCTCTATGTACTCGCAACCATTGGACACCGTTGTAACGCTTTATGATGATGCATCGGGGGCCAATGGCAGCACGTCAAAAGTAACGGGCGCAAACGGTCAAGTAGTCGTTTATGTTGAGCCTGGGTCATATCGCGTTAGAGTTAACGCCGTTGATAGCTATACGCTAGTTGGCGCAGAAAAACAAACAACACTAGAATTAATCAGCTCAACAAATACATACCAAACTGGTGACACCATAACAACAACAGGCTTTGCAACCGCTGGCGATGGTGGCGGCGCTCAGTGGCTGGCTACTGCAACAACTGGACAGACACCAAGTCAAACTCCAGCTCAATTAGGTGACGCACTACTTAACGATGCTAATGGCGTTCAATGGTCGCTTGTTTCAGGTGGGTCTGTTAATGTAGATACGTTGGGCGCTGTTGGTGACGGGATTACTGACGATACTGCTGTATTCACTGCCGCAGCGAAAGGATCTATTTCAGCTAAAACGCTTACACAAGGACGTCTTGTTAGATCCGATAGTGCATCTGTGTATGTCCCTGCTGGTAATTACAACATCACAAGTGTAGTAGATACAGACGGAGTACAAATACGTTGGATCATGGCTAACGGTGCTGTAATTCCTAACTTGTCAGTTAGTGACGAACCTCTGGATTCGGACGCTACATACGATCAAAACCCTGCTTATCTGTTTGGATCTATCTCTTACGATGATAAAAGGGTGTTTCTGCGTCCTTGCGGTAGTCGTGATTTTAATGCTGGATTTACTGCTCAAGTATCAGGCAACCCCCAACGGGGAGCAGAGATAACGGGTTTCAGTGATTACACATCTGTTGCTAACTATGCAGATCGAGACGCTGTTGGTATCTACAGCGACGCTTACGCTGACCCAAATGAACAGATACTTATCGATCCTGTTACATCATACACTGAGACTAGGGTTAATCTTCCTGCACCTTTAACGTCTAACCAAGTCGCTAGACTGCGCGTAGGGATGATGCTGGACACTCGGCATACAGGTGCTAAGTTCACGGGTACAGTCACTGACTGGGACGATTCAGGGAACTGGATTGATGTCGAGGGCTGGTACGCAATGGGTGACACGTCTGACGGTCAAATCCCTAGTGGCACTACAGGAATTCTGATTAACCCAGTAACTAAAGTGTGGGGAATGAACACGCAAATCAAGATACCCACCACATCGTATGCTCACGCGGGCTCAGGTATGGAAATCGGTATCAGTGATTGGAAAGCTGAATCAGAACAGTTTGAAACTGGCAGAGATATAGCTGTAGATAACAGCCCTCATTATGTTTGGGGTTTGCATATTACAAACTTTACAAGTAATAAAATGCAAGCGCACTTAGTTCTAGATGGTCCGAGCTGGTACGCTATCCAGACTAATGCCAACGTTAGTAATGGCTTCAGGTATAGAGGTGGAGGTTCAGCTTTAATTACTCAAAATGACTCCCTGACTACTCGTGGTCGTGTTTTAAATAGTGGTCGATACTTCCTTGAAGAGCAGACTGCTACCGTAACAGCTACCCCTGACGAAAACCCAGCGAACTCATTTTACTGGGACACTGCACTTAAATTCAACACCGCAAGTGGTCCTACAATGGAGCTAGGCAGGCAGTATGACGCATCTACTCCTATGATTAATTTCCACCAGAGCGGCGGCAACATTAATTATGATACACGTATTCGGACTACCAATGGCGACGGGTCTACTGACGGTAATGGTTTCCTATGGCTAGAAGCAGATGGCGGATCAGGGCGAGTGTATTTAGACGCTGACGATGTTATTGTTAATGACGCTACTAGAATTAGGCCAGCGGATAACAACGCAACAAAGAACGGCGATACAGGGAACAGATGGTCTGAAACGTACTCTGTTGAATTACGGGTAGGAACTGTAGGTGATGTTGTATGGACTAACGGGACAGGCAGCCCTGAGGGTGTCGTTTCAGCCCCTATAGGATCTATGTTCACTCGAAGAGATGGTGGATCATCTACCACTTTATACATCAAAGAATCCGGATCAGGTAATACTGGCTGGGTAGCCAAATAGGAGTTACATATAATGAGCGAAGCATATAAGCTAGGCCAAAAACACAATCGAATGGGTTATAGTATTCATTACAACCCGTACCGGAATAAAGGCGCGGCGAAGGAGTTTGCCGAATGGGTGAATGGATACAATGATAATAACCCGTAAATACTTTAACGATAGGACAGAGGGTGAATGGATTTTGCCCGACGGTAGCGTTATATACACGATAGAAAGGCCAGAAGATAGCGCTAACCCTTGTATACCAGAAGGGCGCTATTTGTTCGAGCGGGATTTAACAGGACGTCATCAATGGTGGAAAATACTTGACGTTGAAGGACGCACAAATATAGAGATCCACCCAGCGAACAGGGCAGATCAAATATTAGGCTGTATCGCGCCTAACATGGAAATAATAAACGGCGTAGGGTGGAATAGTGTAGCCGCTTGCAAAAAGCTAATGGAGTTTTACGGCGAAGTCGGTGTTAAATATACTTTGGAGATACGATTATGAGTTTTTGGGGTAGAATATTCGGCACAGAAAAAGCGTTAACTGGCATTGTTGACGGTGTAACAAACGGACTTGACGCGCTAGTATATACAGACGAAGAAAAAGCCAGCGATGCAACAAAAGAACGATCAGAAGCGCGACTGATGGTTGTCAAGTGGATGGAGTCAACACAAGGGCAGAACCTTGCTAGGCGTTTAATAGCCCTTTCAATAACTTCCGTATGGTTACTCATGTACTTGATCAAGTCAACCGTTGCAGTTGTGTCGGTATGGGTAGATAATCCATCACTATGGCTTGAAACTGCAAAAGTCGTGGGAGATTCAGCCGAATCAATGAATGGCGCAATGATGCTAATACTTGCCTTTTATTTTGCAGCTCCTCACATGGGTGACATTGCAAGGGCCGCGATGAATAAATTTAGTGGCGGCTTTAGTCAAAAATGATACAATAATTTTTCATTAAACATAAAAGGTAAATAAACATGCCAGGCAATAAACGCAAACCACACACAAGCAGAAACACACAAAAGCCAGTTAAAGAAAAGAAAAAGTAATGCGTCGAATTTTATTAGTAATGTTTGGTTTTTTTATTATCTCACTTTGTGAAATGGTGGAAAGCCCTACAAGCTACTATCTTGCGTCATCTTACGCATATTCAGCCCTTGCATTTTTGGGTGTATGGCTGTTTATTTGTCAAAAGTCAATATTGATATTACTTTATGCATCGGGTAATATTTTAGCCTCTATATTTAATTTTTTAATGGTAAGCCCTTTAATGTTTAATATGTTAGATAGCTTTTACTGGGGTGGATTTCTAAACTATTGTCTAATATTAAACGTGCTTGATTTAATGCTAATATTCACAGGAGTGGTAAGTGTTTTTAACTTTATTATTACTGTGTCTAGTAGCAATAATCACAATATCTTACATCATTATAATATTGTGGGGCGGAGCAATTGAGCATGTCAAGTATAGAAGTAGTGAATCAGAAACTGGATTCACACATAGAAAATCAGAAAGAGATCAACAGTAGAATAGTTGACAATCTTGATCGACTTAGTGAAACCGTTGCAAGTGTTAGAGTGTATGAAGAAGCGCTCAATAATCTACGTGAAGACGTTACAGATTTAAAGCAAATAGCGCAAATAACTAGCGACAGATTAAGCGCAGTAGAATCTCAAACCGATAAAAATACCGAGTTACGCAAAGACCAAAAGCACATTAAAAATGTTTTGATTGCCGCCGTGATAACTGCCGCCGTTGCATTTGGCGTTAACACGTTTCAATCCGACGACATAAGTCTCAGTGACGAGACTATCAAAAAGATTAAAGATACCTAATCGGTCGGTCTTTTTAGGTATTTAAAAAATTCATCTGGTGTTTTGGAGCTTTTTCTCATATTGCAAGTTGGGCATGCCATGCCTCGGTGTCTTTTTTACTTGGCATTATCTATACTTTCCAGCATATCAATACTGATAGTTAGCCTTGCAACTTCTCCGAATTGCTTATGGTATGTGATCACCTTTGCATCTCTCCCGCTCATCCAACCGCCACTAGCTGCATAAGCATCAGGGGCTGCCAGCGTTCTGTGTTGCTCTATAAGCATTAGATTAGTTTCTTTCACGTCAACACTATGCAGATGCCCCATGTGAGCATATGAATGCTTGGTGCGGCCAAATACATCTCTAAATTTCGACGCAAAAACAGTGTCTATATTTCCGACTCGCCTTTTGTGACCATGATGGAAAAATAATGAGGTTAGGCCGAATTCATAACAGCAATAAAGGTCTGGATTAACATCAACAAACACCCTATCTTCATCATCATAAAAAGCGCTGAACATCTCACGAAGCCATACTGTTGACGCTGGGTCATGGTTTCCGCCAACATTCAGAAAAGTTACGGTTTCGTGCTTTTCCAGTAACATGGAAATTATTTTTCTCATCAACCTAATACATACCCTAACCATTTTCTGGAACCTTGAGTCGGCATCTAATACGTGCTTGCTTTGCGGCGTTACTGCGTCCATCCCATCCCAATGCAAGAAATCAGAGAGGTTACAAAATACTGCGTGCCTTGTGTTTTGAGATTGAATAATTGCAGCCTCAAACCATTGTATTAGCGTTTTTTCTGCTAAGTTTAAATCCCAGTCGGCTCCCGTTTCTTCTCCCCAGGCCATCATACCGAGGTGATAATCAGATATTACGTAAAGATTAAGCATGTCAGTATTTGATGTTAAATTACTCTTTAGCTTAACAGGTTCGGCGCGTGGAACTTCATCAGTAAATGCCTTTCTTAGCGCGTTTATAGACCTGTTTACCTCCTCGGCTTTTACGTTAGTCTTGATCCACTCAAGTATTTTTCCGGTGCTTGAGTCATCTTTGTGCTTGTGTCTAACAAGTGTTGATCGGCCTGACAACGCGCCTATCTGCGCCCGTCTGCGCTCAACGCTGCGTATATTCATATCATACTTGCTAGCTATTTTTTTATTTGTGAGGCCGTTGTCTAACTCAGTTTGAAGTTGTTCAAGCGTGATTTTGCTCATTTGATGGGGTCCGCAGTTAGTGGATGCAAACCGCATAGTATAACTAATTGATTATGCGGTCAAATGCTGCCCGTTTCGCGCATCAGTGGGCAAGCCTGACATGAATAGTCTACACTACGCGCTAACTTGTTAAGTTGTCCAATTGTCCGACAGCGTGCAAGGAAGGAATCACCAGTACAATCGGGCTTATTGACGCACACAAGCAAGATGCGATCTTTTAATCGTCTATTCTGTCAACCCAATCATCTACAGCAACGACCAGGCCGATAAAAATTACCGACGCTACTAAAGCCCAGTACATTCGCTTAACTCCTTTTGTAAATTTATTAACCATATCTTGTCGCGGGCATCTCTGCGCTTATTGTTGTAAACCTCCTCCTTTTTGCGGGTTGTTAGCCCGCGATCCTCTGTTAATTTCTGCGTTACTTGCTCTGGTGTCATTGGGTTCATAGTCCAGCCGCCTCTAATTCTGATTCATAAATGCAATCGTCTACCGCTTCAGTGATTTTTCTTTTAAGTACTCGATCAAACTCTGTGCGAATATCGGTAATGTCTTTATGCGTTAGTTTGCTATCAATTATGCGTTCTGCAATGTATTGCGCAGACTCATTCATATCAAGCAACATAATATCGTCGCGTTTTACAGCGCCTTCGACGCACTCGCCTGTTTTATTGAATTCTTCGTATGCCGCTAAAATCATTTCATCTCTGTTTAACATTGTTCTTTCCTTTGGTTAGTTGATGATTTAAAGATAACACGAATTAATGGTTTAACAACTCCGACCAGTTGATCCAGCCGCGATTAACACAAGTTAACTTTCCACTTCCAAGCAATTCGTCGCGCATACCCAGCGCCCGCAAGACACTGGTAGGAACAATAAGCATGTATGAATTTTGCAATCTTGCGCATTTTCTAAGCTCGACAATTGCCTTCTGCTTTTTGTAAAACTCGTTTTGTTGGTCGCTGTAGTGCATACCGCTTTGCTCCTGGCCTAGTTTTGGGATTGTGCGAATCTGTTTAATTGCCTTAATCATCGCTACTCATTCGCCTTGCTCCTGTGTTGGTGCGTAGGTACTCATGCTGCATTCTCCATCATCAAAAAGCACTCGCAGATTGCACGGGTGGGAGATTTGTTTTTAGTAAAAACATTAAGTTTGGACGCCATCCAGATAGGGCTGCTTGCCTTTAATGCAACAACATCGATTCTATGTTTCTCAGCAATAGGCCCAGCATCGGCCCAATCACGCGTGTAACAAACCTGATCCCATGCAGCCGATTGCTTTCCGTGACCATCAGCTTGAGCTACCCAAACTGTATTAGGATATTGTTCATGATATTTTTCAGTGAAACCCAAGTTTTCAGTAAATTCTACCTGAACTAATAGTCCCAACTTCAAAGCCACAGCTTTATTGACCTCAAAGTCTGACATTTCGCTCAAAATACCTTGTGTGTATTCAATCATTGGCCTTACCCCTGTGTTGTTGTTACTCATTGTCTAGCCCTATGATGTAGCCTTCCCTGACGGCTGTTTCGTAAGATTTTGTAACATCAAATTGGCAAGCCTTGAAACACATAATAGTGTAGTCTTTTAAACTCAAAGGCATCACTTTCCTATCGTGGAGTAGTCCGGCATCGTAGAGAGCTTCTATCGTGAATCTGGACATAGCACTGCAGTCAATATTAATGTTCAGGTCTTCACAAGCTTTGTTTGATTGCACCGCGTTACATGCCAATTCCACAACCCTTTCACGCTCGACTTCCTCTGGTGTTTTGATGGGTTTGAATCTTTCTACTTGAAGTGAAACAACCCCTTCACCCTCTAACCATACAGATTCTTCATGTATGTGTATTATACGTGTGTGGTGGAATACACCTGTTTTATGGCTTAACCATAAACACTCTTCACCAACTTCTGGCAGTTCACCTTTTTTAAACGACTTCCTCATTCGCCTTGCTCCTTAATATAAAGTACTGGTACGCCATCTGCGTTTGTTGTAATCGTTACAAATCTGAATGTAGATGAAGGGTCGGGTATGTCACCTGAAAGAAGCACACGTAGTGGTATATACTCTGAAATATTTATTTCGCGTTTTTCATGTTTGAATAATCTTATTGCTCGTTGAATGTCACTTAATATAAGCTCCATAATCAATCCTCCTGTGTTGGTGTTAACTCGCTGGCTTGCTGGCGTAGCTGTTCCAAATACTCATCAGCAATAACATCGTCAAACCTGAGTATCCAACTTTCTCCACGGCTTATGTAGGGGTCGATTGACTTTATAAAATCATCAACACCCTTGGCTTGCTGTTCAAGTTTTAGAATCTCGACTAGCGTTTCAGCTTTTAGACCGTTGCCGCACAAGGCTGCAAGAATCGCATTATCTTTTGGTGGGTGAGCAGCAATTATCGCAGCGTTAGCTATCAGTATCGAAAGCTCATCACGTTCAGCTTTTAGTTTCTCGTTTTCGGCTTGTAGCATGTCAACATCAAGCTTTAACTGATTGAAAATGTCGTTTATCTGCTTTGGTTCCATGTCGTTAATGAATTCAAGTTCAGCGATTTCTTTTAAATTTCTAAATGCTTTGTAGCTCATTTTGATTCTCCCTCATTTCTAATTTACTTTTAGCCGCTTTTTGGCTGTTGTTCGCTATAAGTAAAGTATTATTTGTTTAGCTCGCTGGACTGGTAATCATGGGAGACCAACGCATTACGTACTTGAATTTCGTTTTCGCCAAGATTTACACCAGATTGATAAACATCCGAAAGAACGCTTGTGAGCATATCGATATCATTATTTTTACCTTTTAGGATTACGTACAATGAGTCACGCTCTTGCTTCAACTTCTCGTTTTCTTGGACAAGCCTTTCAACATCGTTAGCCTTAAAGTATTCACCATTCTCATTTTCATACATACCATGAACTTGATACTCATCTTCATAAAAAGACCTTGTTATAGTGTTATAGTCGTATCTTTTAATTTTCATTCGCCTTGCTCCTGTACCGCTCGCTCTACGGCATATTTAACATTAACTGGCTCCACACCATAGACCCCTCCGAACCTATCAGAATAATCATCTGCTTCTTGCTCGCTAAAGAACACACCCATAGTGTTACTCATGTAAGTCACCACATAAGCTGTTAAGGGTTCAGCTTTTAGCTTGGCGTTCTCGGCTTGTAGCTTCTGATACTCGTCCATTTGAATTTGGACAATCTCAACAAGCTCTTTTTTGGATTTACCGCCTAAGTCGTTCATTTTTGTTACTCCCTCAATTCACAATGCCGTTTGTTACTTGCTATAGTGACCACTATACAGATTTTACGCTGCATAGTGGTTTGACCAGTTGTTATAAGAATGACGGAATGCTAGCTGGCGCAATCGGATTGTAATTGGTCTTGATAGCTACTGATCCTATAATCTCAGCTTTCATAGCCTCAGACATAACCTTCACCATTTCGCTGCGCATCAACTTATCATTTTCTAGCTTGTTCAACATGATATCGTGAACTCCTTCCAGTTCTTCTGTCATAAACACTTTAACTTGGACATGCTTAGTCTGACCAAAACGCCATTGACGTCTAACAGATTGATAGAATTGCTCAAACGAGTAAGTTGGGCCAACAAAAGCCATTTTACAGCTATTTTGGTAGTTCATCCCAAATCCAGCAATTTTAGCTTTGCTAACCAGGATCGGATATTTACCGCTTGCAAAGCCTAGTAGCCTATCCTCTTTTACGTCTTGCTTGTGGCTTCCTGCGACCTCTACAGCGCCATTTATGGCGGCTGTTAATAACTCGCTTTCCTCGTTTGACTCGGCCCACACCAAGCATGGCTCATCAAGTGAATTAACCCATTCAGCGCACGCGCTAACACGGTCTTGCACGCTTGCTTTTTTGGCTGTACGCACATCAGTGAGGCCGCGAGCAACATCGGCAAACAATCCGTTTTTAACCTTGGCATCAAGTACAACTTTATCAATTGATAATGGCGGCAAATCATAGCTATCAGATTCAAAACCAAGATCAGACGGGCTAGAAATAACAACGGACCACGTAGCCATCCATTCCCAAAACTTCGCAACGGCATGGCCTTTTAATCGCCACTTTTGAGTCTCGCTTCCGTCATGCGTAAAATACATTGCAAGCATTTCAACTTGTGACATAACGCCTAAAAACTCGCATTGCGTGCCAAGCTCCATGAAATCGTTGGGGCTTGGTGTAGCAGTACACGATAGGCGATAGGGTATATCTTTTGCAAACTCAGTTAGCATCTTTCTGTATGCGCCTGATTGACCCTTTAATATGCTGGATTCATCTAGCACTATCCCGCTGTAGTCGCTTGGGTTGAATCTGTCTAGCATCTCGTAGTTAGTGATCTGAATGTCATACGCGTGATCAGGCTCGCGCACATACTTTACGCTTGCGTCAATATCAAACTTTTCAGCCTCGCGCTCAGTTTGTTTGCCAACCGCTAAAGGCGCTAGCAATAAAACAGGTTTAAGCGTATGCGTCGCAACTTGCTTGGCCCACTCTAATTGCATGAGCGTCTTACCCATTCCGGTATCAGCAAAAATAGCGGCCTTGCCGCGCTTGCATGCCCACTCAACGATCGGCTTTTGGTGTAGCCATAAGGCTTGATTGAGGTTTGTGGCCTCAAATCCAGCGCTTACAGCGTTAAGTGACTTTGACTTTATAAATTCTTGGTAATCCATATTAAATCCTACACATTGAAATCACATTCAAAATGCCGCCTTCCCTGAAATACATTTGTGAATCAGTGAAGAGCAACTCGACAGATTCAGACTTTATCACTTTCAAGGCGTCGATCAGGTACGATGAGTTGAAGCTCATTTCAAAGTCTGTCGATGTTTCACAATCAAACCCGATCTTAGCGTCCTCATTTCGACCGCTTCTTGAGCTGATTGTTGACTCGTCGCAAAAGTGAAAAATCACATTGCCAGAGTCAGGCGCGTTAATCTGCGCGGCTTTGATCGCGTCGATAAAATCAGCACGATCAACGCTTACATTGTTAACGCTGGATTGCGGGATCGCCCGCTCGTAACCGATATATTTGCCGTCAATCAACTTGCACTTGAACTCGTATGACTCGTCAATAATTGACATCACATTATCAGATAAAAACACGGTCCCGCTAATATCAAGTGGTATTTTGTTTACCGCTTCAATGCTTACAATAGCGTTTTTAGACAATCCTAGATCAATCACGCACATTCTATGGCCGTTAGTTGCTACCGCATGACCGCCGATAAATACGCCGTTTAGCATGTGGCGAACGTCGTTTTTTGCGGCTGCAAATGATACCGCTTTGATCGTATCAATCAGATTAGCTGGTGTTACGCCGTCAATCTTGTGATCATCAACCGACTTGGGATAGGCTGGGTATGCCTCAGCACTAACCGTTTGGATCTTGAATTGTCTGCGACCGTGTTTGACGATTAGTTGTTCTTTAAGTATCACGGTTGGCGATTTACACGCATCAACTGATTGCATGAATTTAACTGCGTTTACAGCAATGCTGAAATCAGTTTCAACTTCTGCGCTCAATACGCGAACTATCTCAACAATACTATCGCCGCCAGTAAGCTTAACTTCGTTGCGGGTTGAGTCGCATTCAATCAATACGCATTCAAACGCTTGGTTTGCGTGACGCGTTGCGGCGGTTTTGCATACTTGCTTTACGTACTCGACGTGGTCTTTGGTTAGTGTAAACATCTAAAATAACTCCGTTTGATCTTCAATTAATTCTGCTTTATCTAAGTTCTTTTTAGCAACTTGGAAGTAACTACTTTTTAACTCGGTCCCGATAAACTTGCGGCCCATTTGTACAGCGACATAACCTTCTGAGCCTATACCTAAAAACGGACTAAATACAACGTCGCTAGGCTTTGACCAAAGCTGATTGCATCGCTCAATAACATCAAGTTGCAGTGGGCAAATGTGGCGCTCGTCGTCTTGCTCTCGTGCGCTTCTGAATTGCAGCGTGTTGGTTTGATTAATGTCATGCCATACAGGGCTAGCATAGTGCTGCCATACGTCGATTGAGCTGCCTGTTCCGCGTTTTTGCTTGGTGCGTCCGTCAACGTCAAAGCTGATAAACTTATTGCCTTGGATCGCGTCCGGTGATTCGCGCTTAGTGTATTCATTTAAATCAGTCTCACCAACGTAATATTTAAATTCACCGCTGATCGGCTCGATGTTTTCGCCAGGCTTGCGGAAAATAACAACCGTGTCCGGTATCCCTTGGCGGCTCATGGATGAATCTTTTTTGATTGTTGCATGCAACAAACCTAGCGCCTTAGTGCGCTGCATTGCTAATACCGGATCTTTCCATATACAAACCTCTGAATGATAAATCCAGCCCGCGTCAATATGTGCGCGGATAATCTCACCACGGAAATCATACATGCCTATGAAACCATCTCTCCCCTTGGTAGTTGGAAGGTTCATACAATGAACAGCGGTTAATCTGCCAGGCTTTGTTATGCGTAGCTTTTCTTTGATCAGGTATTTGTACTGCTGGAAGAACTCGTCATGCGTTGCACTGTTACCCATATCGCGATCGCTGTTTGAATACGTATAAAGCGAGCTAAACGGCGGCGAATATACACTAAATCCGATTGAGTTATCAGGCAATTGACTTGCTATCTCGACACAATCAGCGTTATAAATGTGAAAGTTATCGCCTTTGTATTCTTCTATTGCTTGCATAATTTCATTAGTCCTTTTTCGTCAGTTGTTGGGTTTGAAAAGTTCTTGCGGTTGTACTTGTTGATCTTGCCTTTCCAAGTAAAGTTATAGATCTTAGGTTTTTTCATGGTATTTACTCCTAATTAATTGAGTTGCTAACCTATCATTTATACACCTGCTAACATATCCGACCAGTTGGATTATATGTTATAAACACCTGGGTTAATTGCTTCATAGTGAAGGCCGTCGTTACCGTTTTGCCCGATTATGTCTGTACGTGTATCAATTTCAGGCCATTCTGGTTCAATTGGCTTTTCACGTTTCGATATCTCGCGATCTATGTACCAACGCGCCTTTTTTAAATCCTCGATTGCGTCTTTTTTTAAATCGCATCGCCAAATGTATTTTAATGCGTTGCCAAGGTTGAATCCCATATGTTCAGTAATTTGTATACACTCAACGCCTGACGGGTGATCGGTGTAGTGCTTTGGGTGGTTTACGTTATCGTTTTTCACTTCTTTACCTCTCTTTTAAATAATTTCGTTATGTGTGGGTGGGTTTTGATTGACGTTATGATCGCCAGTGGTCCAGCCAAGATAAATGCCATGCCTTGTGCTGTAAACAGATCGCCAGCGGTCAAACCGCCAATGATTGCAAATACATAGAATTGACTATAGCCGATCAAAAGGCTGCCAATGGCCGCGCCGATACAATTAGAATCGCGCACCATTTGCGACTGAACACCGAGCAAAAACACGACAGAAAATTGACAAATAAATATTAATAACTCACTCATTTTTTGGCCTCGTATTTGTGCAAAGCCCATTTAGCAATGGCCCATGCATCTCTAACATCTTCATTTGTGCGCCCATTGTAACCAGTTAGTTTTTTAAATAGCGCAGGATTGTTTTTAACTTGCTTGCCAACCCCTGATGGCACGTCAATTACCGTGTAACCGCACCTTATTGCAACGTCTCTTATAACCCTATGCGAACCTTGCACCATTCCAATACTGTTTGACACGCGAGTATTTGCGGCGTGATTAGCGACTCCTTTTTTAAAAAACGTTGCCTTTTTCTTGCTTATGTCCTCAATTGCAATAATTTTATTCTCACGCTCCCCGACGGCATGGCTTAAGCAAAGATCATAAATTAAACTGGCGATTGGTACAGACTCAAGCGACAATATATTGCCGCCCTCGTCTAGTACACACACGCCAGGCTTGTCTATATCTGGATCTATTCCTATTATTTTCATTTTAGAAACCACTCAAAAAATCCATAAAGCTCATTTTCATGCACTTCATACTCAAACCATTTGCTTTTTTTTGATTCTGGGATTGATATTGTCGTGCATGTTATCGCTATCTCTTTTGGTATTAAAAACACATGCCTGACTGATTCGTCTTTATTTAGCGCGTACATAACAAAAAAATCCGCTGTCTTTTTTTGCTTACTTATGCAGTACGACCACCTAGCGGCGTATTTTTTGCCGGAGGGTTGAACGCCAGCATTTTGTAATGATGAGACTTTTACATCTATCGACGTGTCACCAACAAAAAAATCTATTTTTGCTTGGTATTTATACTCGTTATTTGGGATAGCGAAATTAACAACTCTAAGAAACCTAGATTCAAACTTTTCGGCTAACTTGTCTTTTATTGAGCCGTACCTTTTTTTATCCCCGACAACACAGCAATTCATGCTGCGTAAATGTGTATAAACTGTCTGCCAAGGTATCCCGACCTCATCAGCAACTAGCTTTAAATTTTTTAGCCTTTCGTATGACTCCACGCACTTTTGTTTAATATGCAAAATAAACCCTCCAATTAAGAAGGGTTTATGGTATCACTATATCTTAAATAAATCAAAAAGGCACTGAATCGTCAAAATCAAAGTCGGGATCAGCCGATGGTGCTGATTGGGCTTGTGCGCTTTGCTGGGGATCATTTTGCTGAGGACTCTGCTGGTTTTGGTTGTAACCACCGCCCATGTTGTCGCCCTGACCACCTCTGCCACCTAACATTTGCATTCTACCGTCAAAGCCATCCACTTTGATTTCGGTTGTATACATATCAACGCCGTCTTTGTTCCATTTGCGGGTTTGTAGTTTGCCCTCAAAGTAAACCTGAGACCCTTTGCGTAGATACTCGCCGCAAATCTCCGCCAACTTTCCAAACACACACACCCTGTGCCATTCGGTTTTTTCTTGCATCTGGCCTTGCTTATCTTTCCAGCTTTCACTGGTTGCCAGACTCAAGTTGCACACAGCATCTCCGCTCGGCATGAATTTTACATCTGGGTCTTGGCCCAAGTTACCAACTAGAATCACCTTGTTTACGCCTTTACTAGCCATTATTCACTATCTCCATCGTTAAAAAATCCGCTATCATCTTCTTCAATTACCAAGTCCGCATCACCTTTTCCGATGTCGCGTATTTGTTGCTTTTGATCATCGCTTAAATTAGCCTTTGATGAGCAACCGTTAATAATCTGTTCTTGTGTCATCTTGCCACTAGAAACCGCTGCAACCCATTTGGGGAAGTTAGCGTTAAAGTTGCTTTGCGGATAATCTGGTAACTGTACAGCCTCAAGAATATCAATTACATGCTCAACCTTTTTACCTCTAGTTTTAGCTAAAGATATAATCATTTTTTTAGGTATGTCGGACAACGCTTTAATACGTATACCGCCGACCTCTTTACCAGCATATACAACGGACGGATCGCAATATAGTAACGCCTCTTTTCCGGCCCACAAATCAGCATCGACACCCCAAGCGGCTGCAAGTATTCGACGGACTGTTTTACATGGTTTAAATGGCCTTCCTGTATCGCCTTCATAGTGAACAATAACAGGATTTTCTGCATTACCTTGGGTTACGCTGGTTATTTTTATTCTGCGCGGCGCGGATATTAAATCATCAGCGTTTAACTGATCGCTTTTGGCTAAAATTGTATTACTTATATCGAATCCCATGTTTTAATCCTCAAATTTAATTTGTATTTCTTCATCTTTGACAAACATTGGCAACTGTTCGTCAAAGTCCCATGTATTAGAGTGTAAACACTTTTCGTATACGTCTAAATTTTCCAGCA
>Ga0316208_1001928_pt1 | contig 18100 bp, 10 predicted proteins | sample 3monopyrite_MG_FD_204944 | JGI IMG/M metagenome (GOLD analysis project Ga0316208, IMG submission 204944) | Microbial mat bacterial communities from mineral coupon in-situ incubated in ocean water Damariscotta River, Maine, United States -... | ecosystem: Environmental > Aquatic > Marine >...
CGGCGCACCCCTGGTATTCGTTGTGCGAGGAACATGTACGCCGAAGGTGTTCCACATGGGACTCCTGCCCCCGTAAAGGTGGGAGGGGGCTCACGTGTCTGATTCGGCTTCCTCGCAACTGACCATGGATCCTGCTCCGCTTCCCGGTGCGACTTTCCCGGACAACTCAACACTCGCCGAAAACAACGCTGATGCCACTCCGCAACCGACTCCCGAACCAACGCTCCTGGAACGCCTCATCGCGGATCAGCAGGAATTGACGGCCGTCGAACAGTTTTCTCAGGTCTACAACGAACAGTCCGCGCCCGCACAGTCGAAGTTCTACTCGTCACTGATTCCCGCGACGGCTCCGGGGCCAGGTCAACAGTACGCGTTTGATGTCGATCTTGATGCGTGTTCCGGGTGCAAAGCCTGCGTGACCGCGTGCCACTCGCTGAACGGTCTCGACGAAACAGAAACCTGGCGCGACGTCGGGCTGCTGGTCGGAGGGACCAGCACCAACCCCGTCATGCAACATGTGACAACGGCCTGTCATCACTGCCTGGAACCGGGCTGTATGTCGGCCTGCCCGGTCGATGCTTACGAGAAGGATCCGATTACGGGCATCGTCAAGCACCTCGACGATCAATGTTTCGGGTGTCAGTACTGCACGCTGGCCTGTCCGTATGACGTGCCGAAGTATCACAAGCAAAAGGGCATCGTCCGCAAGTGCGACATGTGCTCGGATCGGCTCTCCGCAGGTGAGGCTCCGGCCTGCGTGCAGTCGTGTCCTCACGAAGCGATTTCAATTCGCATCATCGACTGCGAGCAAGTGATCGAGGACTCAGAAGCTGACCGTTTCCTGCCGGCCGCGCCCGAGCCGCACATCACACTCCCGACGACAAGCTACCGCACGAAGCGAGTCTTCCCGCGAAACCTGCTTCCAGCAGATTATTACTCCGTCTCGGAGCAGCATCCGCATTGGCCGCTGATCATCATGCTGGTGCTGACGCAACTTTCGGTCGGCGCGTTTCTTTCGGGGCTCGTCCTGGAAAGTTTTCTCGACGAGAGACTGATCGCGGCCATGCGGCCGGTGCACTCGATGATCGCGCTCGTGTTCGGGTTGCTGGCGCTGGCTTCCAGCACGCTGCACCTGGGCCGTCCGCAGTTCGCCTGGCGGGCGGTCATCGGGCTGCGGCATTCGTGGCTCAGCCGCGAGATCGTCGCGTTCGGCGTCTTCGCCGCGCTCGCCATCGTGTACGCCGCCGGAAACTGGTTCGGTCCCGACCTGATCGTCGAAAGTGAGTTCTTCCAGTCGTGGCTGGGTTGGGGAGTCGCCGCTTCGGGGCTAACCGGCGTGTTCTGCTCGGTGATGATTTACGCGTTCACGCAGCGCGAGTTCTGGAGTTTCACTCAATCATCGATTCGGTTCGGACTGACGACGTGCCTGCTGGGAGTCGCGGCCGTCTGGCTGACGCTGCTGCTGGTGTCGACTCTGGGAAGCAGTGCCGCGTCGACCAGCGTCTCGGGAATCATCGCGACTCATGGCGGAAATATCTGTCAGTCGCTGTCGCTGCTGATGGGGCTGAAGCTGCTGTTCGAAGCGAACCTGCTGCGTCCCCTGATGAGTCGCCAGATTACGCCGATGAAGCGGTCGGCACTGCTGATGACCGGTTCGCTGGCCAGCGTGACCATCGCTCGTTTTGCCTGCGGAGTTCTCGGGGGTCTCGCCATGCCGGCACTCCTTCTTCGAGCGACCTCCGAGACTCCGCAGGATCCTGTTTTCCTGGTCATCGTGACGAGCATGCTGTTCGTCGCGTGTCTGGCTGGCGAACTGCTGGAACGTTACCTGTTCTTCGCGGTCGTCGCGTCGCCGCGGATGCCCGGTTCGCTGAGGAGCTGATGAGTCATGCCGCCTGATGTCGATGACGAAACTCAACTCGCTGAACTGGAGCTGCTGGCTGAGTTTGAATTGCCAGTGGTCGAGGAATCCCGACTGCCCTGGTTCATGCACCAGCGGGACGGGCACCTGACGCGCGAACTGTTGCTCGAACCGGGCGGTTTTGGTCTGGGTCAGGTGCCCGCGAAATCGAAACCGGACGCGACAACCAACATGGTCTGCGGGTACTGCTCGACGGGCTGCGGTCTCAACGTTCATCTGAAAGACGGCGAGGCCGTTAGCCTGACGCCGACCACCGAATACCCGGTCAACCTCGGCATGGCGTGTCCCAAGGGCTGGGAAGCGCTCACCGTGCTCGACTCGCCGGACCGAGCGACGCAGCCGCTGATTAAGGACTCGTCAGGAAAACTCGCACCGACCGACTGGGACACGGCACTGCGCACCTTCACCGATCGCTTCAAAGAAATTCAACAGCGTCATGGGACGGAGTCCGTGGCGTTTCTCAGCACCGGGCAGATTCCCACGGAAGAAATGGCTCTGCTCGGTGCCTTGACCAAGTTCGGCATGGGCATCCTGCACGGCGACGGCAACACACGACAGTGCATGGCCACGTCCGTCGTCGCGTACAAGCAGGCGTTCGGCTTCGACGCGCCGCCGTACACGTATCAGGATTTCGAAGAGTCCGACGTCATCGTGCTGGTCGGCAGCAACCTGTGCATCGCTCATCCGATCATGTGGGAACGCGTCATGCGAAACCCGCACCGCCCACAGATCGTCGTCGTCGATCCCCGCATGACCGAAACCGCCATGCAGGCAACGCAGCATCTGGCACTGGCTCCGAAATCCGATCAGTCGCTGCTGTATGGCATCGCCAGAATCCTGATCGAGAATGACTGGCTCGACGAATCGTTCATCAATAAAAGCACCAGCGGATTCACCGAATTCGCTGAGTACGTCCAGCAATTCACGCTCGCACGAGTTTCCGAAGACACGGGACTGACTCCCGAGCACGTTCAGCGTCTGGCCGAAACCATCCACGCCGGACAGCGAGTTTCCTTCTGGTGGACGATGGGCGTCAACCAGAGCTACCAGGGAGTGCGGACGGCTCAGGCGATCATCAACCTCGCGCTGATGACGGGAAACATCGGCCGACCCGGCACGGGAGCAAACTCGATCACCGGACAGTGCAACGCGATGGGCTCGCGGCTGTTCAGCAACACAACCAACCTGCTGGGCGGACACGATTTCGCCAACGACGAGCATCGCGAAAAAGTCGCGGGCATTCTGGAGATCGACTCGGAACAAATTCCGCACGAACCGTCCTGGGCCTACCACGAGATCATCGAAGGCATCCTGCGAGGCAAAATCAAAGGCCTGTGGGTTATCTGCACGAATCCGGCGCACTCATGGATCAACCAGACTCAATGCCGAGACATCCTGGAGCGGCTCGACTTCCTCGTCGTGCAGGACATGTACCACACGACCGAAACCGCAACGATGGCGGACCTCGTCCTGCCGGCGGCTGGCTGGGGAGAAAAGGAAGGGACCTTCATCAACTCAGAACGCCGCATCGGAGTCTTGAAGAAAGTCCGCAAAGCACCCGGCGAAGCGCTGTCCGACTTCTCCATCTTCCGACTGATCGCCGAGTACTGGGGCGTCGGAAAAATGTTCGAAAAATGGAGTTCCCCCGAGGCGGTCTTCCAGATTCTCAAGCAACTCTCCGCCGACCAGCCCTGCGACATCACCGGCGTCGACGACTACCGCATGCTCGACGAAATGGGCGGCGTCCAATGGCCGTTTCCGAAGGCAGAAAGCAGAAGGGAAAAGGATAAGAATGAAAGCCTTCTGCCTTCTGAATTCTGCCTTCATCCTTCCAGCCAGCGTCGTCTCTTCGAAGACGGCCGCTTCTACCACGCGGACGGTCGAGCGAAGTTTCTGTTCGAAGACCCCAGACCCATGCCGGAGCAACCTTCGTCGAAGTTCCCAATGATTCTGTTGACCGGTCGAGGAACGGCCTCGCAGTGGCACACCCAGACTCGAACGTCAAAGTCCGCCGTCCTGAAGAAGCTCTACCCGGCGAAGCTGTACGTTGAGATCAACCCAACCGACGCCCGTGAACGAGGCATCAAACCTCAGGACATTGTCATCGTCGTCTCCCAACGTGGCCGAGTCCGAGCCACCGCCTTCGTCACTCCCAACGTCCAACCCGGCCAACTCTTCCTGCCCATGCACTACGAAGAGGTCAACCAGCTAACCGACGCCGTCTTCGATCCCTACTCAAAACAACCTTCCTACAAAGCCTGCGCCGCTCAGGTTCTGCGAATGTAATCTGTGCTGATGAGTAAGTAGTAAGTAGGCTGGGTCGAGACCCAGCCACGGCGTATTGAACAATGCTGGGTCAAGACCCAGCCTACGAAACTACGAAACTTACGGTTGCAACCGCGTTTGCCAGTAGGCGATCTGTTCTTCAACCGGGGCTTTGCCGCCTGAGCCGAAGCTTTGCAGGGCGGCGACGGCGTTGCGGGTTCCCAGAACGTTGTAGACGGATTCGTCGATGAGGTCGCAGGCGGACTGCAGATCTTCCAGGGAAAGATCTTTCAACTGGCACTTGCGGCCTTCGCATTCGGCGACCAGTTTGCCGACCGTGCCGTGTCCCGTTCGCATGGGGACTCCGCGTTTGATGAGGTATTCCATCAGCGCGGTGGCGTCGAGGAATCCTTCGTCGATCTTTTCGTTGATGCGGTCGACCTGAAGTTCGGCGCCAGCGATCAAGGCTGGAGCGACTTCCAGGCAGGCTTCCACCGTGTCGAAGGCGTCGAAGAGCGCGAGCTTATCTTCCTGAAGATCCCGGTTGTAGGCCATCGGCAGGCCCTTGATCAGAATTAGCAGTTGGGACACGTCGGCCATGACTCGCGCGGTCTTGCCGCGGATTAACTCCAGCACGTCGGGATTCTTTTTCTGCGGCATGATGGACGAGCCGGTCGTAAACGCGTCGGGCAACTGAATGAAGCCGAACTCGCACGAGAACCAGATGATCCACTCTTCCGCCCACGAACTCAGGTGCGCGGCGATCAGCGACAGGTCCAGGACGAACTCGACCATGTAGTCGCGGTCGCTCGACACGTCCAGGCTGTTGCGCGCGACGTCGTCGAATCCGAGCAGTTTCGCCGTTTCCTGGCGATCAATCGGCAGCGACGTTCCGGCCAGAGCGGCCGCTCCCAGCGGAGACACGTTGACTCGTCGTCGGCAGTCGGACAGTCGCTGACGGTCACGTTCGAACTTCTCGGTGTAAGCCAGCCAGTAGTGCGCGGCGAGGACGGGCATCGCGCGTTGCAGATGCGTGTAAGCGGGCATGACGACTTCACGATCGCGGTCCGCTCGTTCAACGAATGCCCTCTGGACGTCGAGCAGCAGCTCGTCGATCCGATCGATGGCCGCTCGCGTGTAGAGTTTCAGGTCAGTCGAGACCTGGTCGTTGCGGCTGCGCCCGGTATGGAGCTTCCGCCCGACGTCGCCGAGTCGTTCTGTCAGCCGACTCTCGATGTGCATGTGGATGTCTTCGAGCGACGTCTGGTGTTTCATTTCGCCGCGAGAGATTTCGCCGCGGATGTTGTCCAGTTCGGAGATGATCTGGTCTCGCTCGTCGTCCGAAATCAGGCCGACTTTGGCGAGCATCCGCGCGTGAGCCTGCGACCCGGTGATGTCGACATCGGCGAGCCGTGCGTCAAAGCTGATGGATTCCGTAAACCGTTCGACTCGGGCGTCAGTCGCTTCCTGAAATCGCCCACCCCACGCTTTGCCTGTCACGATGCCGTTCCGTTCGCTGAAGTTTCAAGAGATTAAGTATTAAAGAATTTCCGGGTGCCAGATACGTCATGCCCGCGCAGGCGGGCACCCAGTTTGTTGGCATTTCGTCTGGTTTCCCGCCTGCGCGGGAATGACGATGTTGGCGTGTCTGTTTTGTTACGCTGGACTCGTCCCGTGGATTGATGACTGACTCGGGTAAAGTTCGTCAGGCAGAGCCTGACCTACGAGATGTAGACGTGAGTCTAGACAACGGTCTCGCAATCCGGGAGCGTATGAATTCCTGAATTCGCTACTCAAAGAGGAAACCCACGCGGGATGTCGTTTTTTGGATTCCATCCGCTGATTGAACGCTGGTTTCATAGCCGGTTTGCCGAACCGACCGCCCCGCAGCGGCTCGGGTGGCCACATATTGAACAGGGCAAGAACACGCTCATTGCAGCCCCAACCGGCAGCGGGAAGACGCTGACGGCATTTCTGGCGGTGATCGACCGGCTGCTGAAGGAGTCGATCGCGGGGAAACTGGAAGACGGCGTCCGGGCGATTTATGTCTCGCCGCTGCGAGCCCTTTCCAACGACATGCACCGGAACCTGTCCGAGCCGCTGGAAGAACTGAACGCGCTGGCCGCGGAAGAGTTCCCGGACGTCCCGATCGCGGGCCTGCGTGTTGGGCTTCGAACCGGAGATTCAACGCCGTCGCAACGCGCGGCTCTGGTCCGAAAACCGCCGCACATTGTGGTGACGACTCCCGAGTCGTTGTTTCTTTTGCTCACCGCCGAGAAAGGTCGCGCGGCGTTAAAGTCGGTCGACACGATCATCGTCGACGAGATTCACGCTCTGGTTCGAGACAAACGAGGCTCGCACCTGGCCCTGACGATCGAGCGGCTGGAATCTCTTTGCAAGCGGCCTTTGCAGCGGATCGGTCTGTCGGCAACCCAGAAACCGATCGAGCGGATCGCCGAGTTTCTGGTTGGAGTCGACAGGTCGGAAAGCGGAAAGCGGAAGGCGGAAGAGTGTGAGGTTGCGCCAAACTGTTTCGAAAACCCAGCTCCCGACTTCCGCGTTCCGACTTCCGACGTGCCGCAGATCGTCGATGTTGGTTATTCACGGAACCTCGATCTGAAGATCGAAGTGCCGCCGAGCGACCTTTCGGCGGTGTGCTCGACTGAGCAGTGGAGTGAGGTTAACGAGCGGCTGGTTGAATTGATCAACTCGCACCGTAGCACGCTGATTTTTGTGAACACTCGGCGAATGGCGGAACGCGTCACGCATCAACTCAGCGAGATTCTTGGTGAGGACCAGGTTGGCAGTCATCATGGATCGTTGTCATCGGCGATTCGATTGAAGACTGAGCAGCAGCTCAAGAACGGAGAACTGAAAGCTGTTGTCGCAACGGCGTCGCTCGAGCTTGGGTTGGACGTGGGGTTCATCGATCTGGTCATTCAGATTGGCTCGCCGCGTGCGATTGCGACGTTCCTGCAACGGGTTGGTCGGTCTGGACACTCGCTGGGCAAGACGCCGAAGGGGCGATTGTTCGCGCTGACTCGTGACGAACTTGTCGAAAGTATGGGACTGATTCGGGCGATCCGCGCTGGACGGCTCGACGTGATCCCGATTCCGGAATGTCCGATCGACGTGCTGGCTCAACAGATCGTCGCCGAGGTTGCTTGTCGTGAATGGAGCACCGATGGTCTGTTTGCGCTATGCCGTAGAGCGTGGCCATTCCGAAACCTCAAGCGAGAAGACTTCGACGAGACACTGCGGTTTCTTAGTGAGGGACTTACCGACCGGTCTGGTCGCGGGAAGGTTTATCTTCACCAGGACCTGGTTCAGAAGCGGTTGAGGACTCGACCGGGTGCTCGGATTGTGGCGACTTCTAACGCGGGTGCGATTCCGGAGGTGGCCGAGTTCCGCGTCGTCGCTCAGCCGGACGGCATCGTCGTCGGCACGCTGGATGAGGACTTTGCATTAGAGTCGCACGCCGGGCAGATCATTCTGTTGGGGAATACTTCGTGGCGAATGGAAGGCGTGCGCGGCACCGACGTGCATGTCAGCGATGCCGGAGGAGTGCCGCCAACCGTTCCGTTCTGGCGAGGCGAAGCTCCAGGCCGAACGCTGGAACTCAGCGAAGAAGTTTCGCGAATTCGCGAAGACCTGGAGACGCGACTGAAGGCTTTGCCGGACACCGTGATTGCAAGCTGGTGGGAGGACTCTGAAGGTGAGCCGACGGCGCTAGCCGCGGGCCAGAAAGATGGGTTCACATCCTTACCTGAAGGTTCAGGTGGTGTGCCACTGGCTCCGCCAGTGCTGAGCACGGAACAGGGCGAAGTTCAAACAGGCACTGGCAAAGCCAGTGGCACACCGCCGCAAGAAATTAGTCAACGTGATGATCACACGTCTTTAAAATCTTCGGCTCAGGCCACCGAAATTCTGGATGATCATTTTCCAGCGACGCAGACTGAATTCCGAACGTCGACGGCGGACATCGTCAAGTGGTTAGTCAAAGAGACAGACTGTTCCGACTACGCAGCGAGACAGATTGTTAACTATGTGGCCGCTCAAATTGCCGCCGTCGGAATGGTGCCTACGCAGAAGCGGGTGATCTTCGAACGGTTCTTCGACGAGTCCGGCGGGATGCAGATGGTCGTGCATGCTCCGTTTGGTTCGCGAGTCACTCAGGCGTGGGGCCTGTCGATGCGGAAACGGTTCTGCGTTTCGTTCGACTTTGAACTCCAGGCGACGGCTGACGACGACGGCTTCATTCTTTCGTTGGGGCCTCAACACAGCTTTCCGCTCGAGTCGATGTTTCCGATGCTGACTTCAGAGAACGCTCAGCGGTTGCTCGAACAGGCGATTCTTTACATTCCGATGTTTCAGATTCGCTGGCGTTGGAATGCGAACCGAGCGTTGCTGGTCCCTCGTCGCGACAAAGGCAAACGCATCCCGCCAGCACTGCAACGGTTTCGCGCGGACGATTTGCTGTCGTCGGTGTTTCCGTTGCTGACCGGTTGCCAGGAAAACGTGGTCGGCGAACTCGAAATGCCCGAGCACATTCTGCTGCGTCAGACGATGGACGACTGCCTGAGTGAAGCTCTGGACATCGCCGGTCTGGTCGATGTTTTGCGACAGGTCGAAGCCGGCGAGATCGAGTTCGTCGCCCGCGACACTCGCGAGCCGTCACCGTTTTCTTACGAGCTGCTCAATTCGAATCCGTACGCGTTTCTGGACGGCGGTGAATTGCCGGAGCGTCGTGCGCGAGCGGTTTCGACTCGACGTTCGCTGACGGTTGATTCGGTCAGCGATCTGGGCAGACTCGATCCGCTGGCGATTGAGCAGGTGACTGGCGAAGCCACGCCGGTCGTTCGCAACGCTGATGAGCTGCACGATGTGCTGTTAACTCGGATCGTCGTGCCGGATGACGAAATGGAGGACTGGCGAGGCTGGCTGGAGGAACTCGTTCAGCAGCGTCGAGCGACGAGCATGGCAGCAACGGGCGGAGTTGCAGTCTGGACAGCGGCGGAACGGATCCCGGCTGTGCTCGCGATGTTTCCGGACTCGAAACTTCATCCGGAGATTCATGCACCCGATGGCGTGCGGCTGGAATGGAACGACGTTGACGGCCGCGTTGCGACGATGCGAGGCCTGCTTGAAACATCGGGGCCACTGACTCATGAAGAAGCCGCTCGGCGAACCGGTACGAAACCGAATCAGGCGTTCGCGGCGTTGGAAGCGCTGGAGGGTGACGGGGTCGTTTTGCGCGGCAGGTTTCGGGATTCGGATCCGGTTGCTCGTAGGGTGGGCACCGCCCACCAGAATGCAGGCTACGGTGTTGGTAATGGTGGGCAGTGCCCACCCTACGAGTCGGAAACCGAGTCGCAAGTTGAATGGTGTCACCGTCGTCTGTTGTCGCGGATTCATCGATTGACGATGCAGGGGTTACGGCAGCAGATTCAGCCGGTGTCGCCGGACGTGTTTCTGCGATTCCTGACGCATCATCACGGCCTGACTTCGAAGACTCGACGAGCTGGCGTCAACGGCCTGTTCGAAGCCGTTTCGCTGCTGCAGGGGTATGACCTGGCGGCTGTCTGTTGGGAACGCGATGTCCTGCCGGCTCGTGTTGAGGGTTACCGGTTAGCGTGGCTGGATGAACTTTGTCTGTCCGGCGAGATTGCCTGGGGGCGATTGTTTCCGCCGAAACGTGAAGCGGACTCCCCTGCCCTGCTGACTCGCGTTGTGCCGGTGTCGCTGTTTCTGCGGAGCGATCTTGGGTGGTTGAGTACCGAAGCGGCTACCGAAGATGAAGATTCGCTGAGTTCCACTGCTCGGGAAATTCTTGACACGATGAAGTCGCGTGGAGCCGTTTTTGCGGCGGACCTTCAGCAGCAGTTGAACATCGGGAGCGGAGAGTTGAACGACGCGTTGGGCGAGCTGGTTTCGCGAGGCCGAATTGCGGCTGACGGATTCGGCGGGCTGCGCTCGCTGCTGCGAAGTAAACAGCCAACGCCGCCAGTGAGTCGCCGATCCGGGCTGGCGAGAACTCGAAACTCGGCGGGCAACACCGGGCGATGGTCGATCTGGCAAAGGCAGCTGGAGACCACTGAGCCGTCGACGCGACGTGAGTCGCAATCATCGAACGATGAAGAGAACCCGGTCGAGCAATGGGCGTGGCAATTGCTGCGTCGGTGGGGCGTTGTGTTTCGCGATTTGCTGGAACGCGAAGCGGGAACTCCTCGATGGTGGGAGCTTTTGCAGGTTTACCGACGACTGGAAGCTCGCGGCGAGATCCGGGGCGGACGATTCGTTACCGGCGTCGCAGGCGAGCAGTTCGCGCTGGGAGACACCGTTAAGAAACTGCGGCAGTTGCGTGATGCGGCTCCGGATTCTGGCAACAGCGCGATCTTCAGGACGGCGGGGATACGAAAAGGCTTTCTTTCGTCGGGCGACGAATTTGCCCCAAGGCCCGCGGCTAGCGCCGTCGGCTCAGAAGCATCGGACCAAGAACCTTTGAGCGTGGCTGCTTCCGACGAGCTGGTGATCATTTCGGCGGCCGACCCGCTTAACCTGGTGGGAATTATCACGAAGCATTCACGCGTTCCGGCGTCAGCTCATAACCGAATTGCCCTGCTTAACGGAAAGCCGATTGCCGCGTTGATCAACGGTGAAGTCAGCTTTCTGGACATGGTGCGAGCGACGCAGCGAGACGGTCTTGCTCGAACGCTGCTCGGGCAAACCATCGACTTCGCGAACGACGAGAATCGCGATCCGCCGGGCAATTCCGAAGACGCGGTTGAGTTGCCACCCGGGTCGCCGCGAAAGCGTTTCGTTCGTCCGGCAATTTCCTGATCGACGAAGCCAGCGGGGGTGCCGGTTCCGAACATCCGGGCGGCGTCCCGAATGATGAGTTCGACACGCTCGTTTCATCCGATCCGGACACGCCGCAGGGACCACGCAACCGTCAAAGTCCGCCCTCTTTGACGCCGCTCAAGTGGGCACCCTGTAACAGTTTTCACGACTGAGTAGGCGGCGGTGGCTCCCCGTTGGCGGTGAGTCGTCTGACTGTGCCAGTTGCTTCAAGCAGGGAATGTGTTCTGTCGACCAGATACGTACGGAGATTTTTCCGTTCGTTGGTCGACGCGTTATTTTCCGATTGACTTTCCGCAAGGAGGCATTTGCCACCTCGCCAGGCAGGTCGAAAGCGGGAAACTCTGGCGTCAGTCTCGGCCTTTCGAACGGCGACTCTCTCTTGGATTGGATTCGCCTGGAAAATGGAAGGAGTGACTCAGATGAGACTCGCTATGAAACTCGCTGTTCTGACGGGCCTGCTTGTCGCAGGTGCTGGTCAGTCGGCGCTGGCAGGTTATTGCGGAGCCGCCAGCTACAGCTGCTGTCCGACGTCGGCGTGCTCGCCGTGCGGGGACTATGGTGCCGCAAGCTCGTGCTCGACGTCTTACAAGACCGTGCAGGACGTCGTCTATGACAAATGTCAGGTGACGAAATACCGGACGGTTTATGACACGGTCTGCGAGCAGCAACCGATCACGTGCACCCGTAACGTCTACGAAACAAAGTTCCGTGACGAGTGCTACACCGTTCAGAAACCGGTCTATCAGGTCTCTCATCGAATCGTGCCGCACACCGTGTGCAAGCCGGTTCAGAAAACCTGCTACCGCAACGAGCAGTACACCGTCCGAGTGCCGCACACTCAGACGTGCTACCGCAACGAGTGCTACACCGTCTCCAAGCCTTGCTACAAGACCTGCTACAAGACGGTCTGCTACGAAGTCTGCAAGCCGGTTTACAAAACCTGCTACCGCGAAGAGTGCTACACGACCTACAAGCCGTGTACCGAGACGAAGTACCGCGAAGTCTGCTACACGGTTTGCAAGCCGGTCGTCGAATGCAAAACGATCGACGTTTGCGGCGGCTCGTACAAGACCGTTGTTGAACAGTCCCCGGACAACTCATGCAGCAAGTGCGTGCAGACTCCCGGAAGCTGGAACTACGACTGCAACAGTTGCCGTCAGGTTTACCAGCCTGGCTGTAACCGGACTGAGCGTTTCTTCCAGCCCGGCTCGACGACATGTCGACAGGTCTGGGTGCCTCGAACCGAAAAGAAAACGGTCATGTGCACTCGCATGGAACGCCAGACGAAACGCTGCCGAGTCCCTTACTCGGTCTGCCGTATGGTGCCTGTCCAGAAGACTCGCCGAGTTCCTTACACCACCTGCTGCATGCAGAAGGAAACTCGACAGAAGAAGGTTCCTTACACAGTCTGCTCGACGAAAACCGAAACCCGTACCCGCCGCATTCCTTACACGGTTTGCTCATGGCGATGCGAAACCCGGAACCGTCAAGTTCCTTACACGGTCACTTCTTTCGAGAAGCAAACAGTCTGCACGAAGGTTCCTTACACGACCTGCTCGTACATTTCGGAAACAAAGACCCGCAAGGTTCCTTACACCGTGTGCCGTCAGGTTTGTGAAACCCGCTACGTCAACAACACTCGCCGAGTGCCTAAGCAGGTTCCTTACACGGAAACTGTCTGCGTGCCGCGCGTCGTGTGCCGACAGGTGCCTGTGAAAACCTGCTGCCCGCAGCCGTCATGCACAACGGGATGTGGTAAATGACCAGGGAAGATTCCCAGTCAAAGACTCGCTGAGTCAGCATCCAATCCAAGCGTCATCCGAAAGCCGGCTTCGATCTTCGAAGTCGGCTTTCGGTGTTTTCAGAGACAGTCGCAGGCTGGAACAAGCTCCACGCCGTCCTTGTCAGCCTTCGTAGGGTATTGACAAGCGCAGCGCCGGCATACCAGTCATGAGACAGCCCATGAAAATGGTACGCCAGCGCTGCGCTCGACGTACCCTACGCAAATCCATTCCTTCTTGAAAAATTGACGTTACGAAGAATCTTCATCTTTGCTTTACGCGTTTGTCGCATAAAATCACGTACACACTACCGAGGCGTTTACTGCTGTCGCTGATCTGTCGACCCACCGGTCAAGGATAAGGAGCAGCCGAGATGAAGCCAGGTACGTCACACGAGGAAGCGATCTCCGGCATCAACGGTGCCATTGCCCGATGCTTTGACGAGATTGCCGAGCTGCTGGAAGGTCGCTGCTCGACCGACTTCCGCATCACCACCTACCGCCGAGGTTCGGCCATTCTCAGAGAACTTCTCTGCCCGGTCGACCGCATCTTTGACGACTCCGGCCGCGAAGGTCTGGAAGACATCCCCGGCCTCAGCAAATCGCTGGCGTTGTCGATTGAGAAGTTTCTGCAGACCGGCTTGATGCCGACGCTGGAGCTGCTGCGTGGCAACGGCCTCTCGCCTCGGTTCATGCGATCTGCTGACAATCCTCGTCCGCGTCGAGTGATCCACGCTCGCCACCCAGCCAGCCTTCACCGGGCAGAAGCGTTGCCGCAGCCCTCTCGTGATCTCAACGAGCCATCGATCGAGCAGTTACTCAGCATCGATGCCGAGTACCGAACGAAGGCGGCCAACAAAGAACTGGTTCGAATTGCTCCACGCCAATTCAACCCGACCGGTGAAGAGTGGCTGCCGATTCTGCACGCTCGCCGAAACAAGTGGCACTACACGGCAGCTTTTTCAAACACCGCGCACGCCCACCAGGAAGGCATGACGCACGACTGGGTGATCATCCACCGCGACGCTGCCGAGCACTCGGGACACTGGACCGTGATCACATCGAAGTTTGGCAAGCTGAAAAGCCGCCGCATCGTGCGAGGCCGCGAAGCGGAATGCATCGCGTTTTATCTCCGACACCCGCACGACGTCTCAGCGGACGAGATCTTCGAGCCGCTCGTCCGAACGCAGCAAAAGCTGTTGTTCTAGTCAGGCAGCTCCTGCTTGTTTGTTTCAGGCAGGAAGAGCATCACGCAGGCGCCGACCAGAAATAGCGAGGCCAGCGACGAAACGGCAAGTCGGTAGTCCATGCCCGAGTCTCCTTTCAGCCAGCCAGAGAAGAACAACACCGGGACGGCCAGAACTCTTCCGCCGTTGAAGCAGAAGCTGGTGCCGGTTGCTCGGAGATGCGTCGGAAAAAGCTCGGGGAAATAGATTGCGTATCCCGCATGGATGCCGAGCGTCAGGAAGCCGTAAAGCGGCAGAACGTAGAGCAGTTGCTGGTACGTCTGAGGTCCGTAGCAGGTGATGGGGACAATCAGAAAGGCCGCCAGTTGCATCCCAATGAACGCTCGCCGTCGACCGAATCTGGCACACAGCGGCCCAAACGCGAACAGGCCCAGGCCGCCGCCAATTGTCTGAATAATGCCGTAGGCGAATTTCGCTTCCTGTTTGGCGATATCGAGCGTGACTCCCGAATCGACAAGCAATTCCTTCGCCAGGTCCTGCGTGGCGACGACGACTGACCAGAACGTTCCCAGCCCGACCGCTGCCAGCAACATTCCGAAAAACGCGTTGCGATTCCATTTTGGATTGAACAGAAGGTCTTTGAAACTGCCGAGCTGAGCACTTCGTCCCTGGGCAGCCTTCGCTTTCCATTGCTCAGGTTCTTTGACCGCGACACGAACCCAGAGAATCAATAACGCGGGGGCAACTCCGACAAGGTAGGCGTACCGCCAGTCAGCATCGACGGCCATCCCGACCAGCGCAGCCATCACCGTACCCAACACACTGGACCCGTGAAATATTCCTGATGCGTACGCTCTGGCGCGGGCGGGAAATATTTCAGAGACAAGACTCGCCGCGACCGCCCACTCGCCACCGACTCCCATTGCCACCAGAAAACGCAACGCGGCGACGTGCCAGAGTTCGGTCGCAAAGTACGTCAGCCCGGAAAAGACTGAGTACATCAGGATTGTGATCATCATGATCGGGCGACGGCCGTATCGATCAGCAAGTGATCCCGCGGCAAGGCCGCCGACCGTTCCGCCGAGCAGAAAGACACCGAGAAAAAACTCACCGTATTTCTTAATCTCAGCTTCTTCGCCACCGACCAATTCGGCCAACATGTCGTTCCGTGTGATGTTGAAAATCTGACCTTCGTAAACGTCAAACACCCAACCAGCAGACGCGATCACCAGAACCAGCCATTGGTAACGAGTGATGCCTGCGTACCACGGGCCTTCGGATGCTGAGGTTTCTGCTGAGTCGTCGGTGGCTGGTGATTCAGTCATGGCCGGAAGGTCGTTTCCTGGTTCGTAAGAGAAGAATCGTTTTGAACAGGAGTCAGCAGAGAGAACAGAGTCATCGTTCGAATCGTGACTCTGTTCTCTCCGTTTCCTTCTGTTTCCTTCTGTTTGAAAATCTGCTGTCGGGTTAGAAGAGTTAGAAGTTCGACTCCAATGCCCACTCATCCGCCGCTGAGACCGCGACCTCTCCTCCAAGGGGGAGAGGTGACGAACAGGGAAGTGGTGTCGCTTAACTAGTCGCTGTCGGATTCTGCTTTTTTGTTTTGAGGATCAGCGAGAAACTCGTTCGTAAACGCGTCGGCGATTTTGAGACTTCCGGCGTCGACGACTTCACACTCGACAAGCTGGTCGGCCATTTTCTGCCAGCGTTCTTTGGTCATGTTTCCAAGGGGGACGGTTCCGGTCGAGTCGACTGGCAGGCAAAGAGCCTGCAGCTCCTGCGCGCCGAATTCAAGGATGTCAAGATCCTCGTCGCTCATCTGGTCCGTCTGAGCCAGGATGAATCGGTTTGTTTCTTCCGGCTCGGTCAGGTATTTCTGCCAGCCCTTCTGAACGGCCTGCGTGAAGTCTCGAACAAGGTCCGGCTTGTCCTTAATCATTGACGCTTCGGTGATCAGCGTGCTCGTGTACGGATTGAAGCCGATTTCCGCGGCCATCAGGCTGCGAGGATCTCCGCCTTCCTTCTTTGCCGTGAACGGTTCGCTGAACACGTAGGCCTGTTGAGCGAAATCCGGATTCAACAGGAATGTCGAGACGTTGCCAGGGTAACGCACGATCGTGCAGCCTTCGAGCGACACTTTCCGTTGCAGGTAATTCCCGAAGGTCGAGTTCTGGTTGATGGCCAGCGTGAGATTCTTCAAATCTTCGAACCGTTTAATTCCCGAGGCCTCGTGAACCATGATGCAACGCGGGCTGGTCTGCAGCGCTGCAAAAACTGCGACGACGTCGGCTTCTCGCGCTCGCCCAGTCAGAATCTGATCGGCGTTCGAAATTCCGAACTCGACCCGGCCGGTGGCGACGTCCTGAATGACGGGCACGCCAGGGCCGCCGGGACGAATCGTCACATTCAGACCGGCTTCTTTGAAATAGCCGTGCGCCAGCGCTGCGTAATAGCCGCCGTGTTCGGCCTCGGGATACCAGTTCAAGGCGAGCGTCACGCTGCGAGGGACCGGCGAGCTGGCGGCAACTCCGGTCACTTCTCTGTCGTCGGTAGCGGGGCTCTGGTCGGGGTCATTCGAGCATCCCAAGCAGAATCCGATGATCAGAATTGCCAGAAACTGGCAGAAATTCAGACCAGACAGATTTGATCGGTAGTTTTGCCGTACAGTTCGCCGATGATTCATAAACTCAGTTCCTGACGGTGTTTTTGGCAATTGTTCCCAGCTGAGACAGGCCATTAACGACGGAATTCGACCGCCAATCGCAGTCAGAATTCCGCGAGTTGCAACCGAATGCCGCCAGGTTTAGAATCCTTCGCTTCCCGCGACCGGTGGTTTCGGGATTTGATAGAGAAATTCAACCAGACTCGGAGGATACCCCTCTTGAGAGCTGGGTTGCAAATCTGGAGATAAGTACGGTGAGTCTTGATCAGAGCCTGAAACGTGGTAGTCGGTTGGTCCGAGCCCGCAACGTCATGAAGCGAGCTGAACGTATCGCAAAACTTACGGACGAAGATCGCTGGGACGAAACAAAGAGCGTACTGGGCATCCCGAAGACAAAAGTGCCCAAAACCGTCGCTGGCCGAAAGAAGAAGAAGAAGGTCAAAGAAGAAGAAGACGGCGACGACAAGAAATAATAACTCGGTCGCCGCCTCAGGGCATGCTGGCCAGTTGGATATTCGAACGACTGTCTGTATTAGCAGACGGTCGTTTTTTTGTGGGGCGGCCTGCGTTACCTCACTTTGATCTCGCTCTCACTGATGTCTGTCAATTCGCACTGTTCGAGCGGCCATGTTTCTCATTCAGGCGACTGTTAGGTTGCCTCACCGATTCTTCGCCGACAGAATGCGCGGAGCAGTCTGTCGGATTTTCGTCCGCTGAACTGCAACTGCGAAATAACCGGGTCGCGACAACGGAGACGTGACCGTCCCCTTCAAGGACGTGCCTGTCCAGATATCGCAACGCAAAGTCAGTCCTCCCGATTCACCCGACCGGGACCTTCTGCCCTGCGTGATCCGTGAATTACGAGCTGCTACTTCATGCCGATTTCAGGTCAACTGCGAGCTTCCGCCGGAACGATTGCTCGCGTGCGGCTGCGCTGGCAACTGAGCCGTTTCATGTCGGCGACGCAGGACTGCCGAGCGACTCAGGCAGAAACGCTGGCCTCTCTGCTGGAACTGAACCGGCAGTCCGATCTGGCTATCAAAAGCGGACTCGGGGATGCATCGTCGCCCGAAGATCTCGACAAGGCCGTTCCAGTTACCGACTACAGCTTTTATCGGGACGCCATCGAACGAGCGAAACGCGGCGAGACCCAGGCGCTGCTGGGGCCAAAGAATCGCTTGATGATGTTCACGCTGAGCAGCGGAACGACTTCCGAATCCAAATTCATTCCGGTGACGAACCGCTTTTACCGAGACTACCGACGAAGCTGGCAGATTTGGGGCATCTCGGCGTTTGACTCGCGGCCAAAGATGAAGGCTTTGAAAATCGTTCAGCTTTCGAGCGACTATCAGAGATTCAACAGCGAAGGCGGCACGCCCTGCGGCAACATCTCGGGTCTGGCGGCAGCCATGCAGAAACCCGCC
>Ga0316208_1001929_pt1 | contig 18097 bp, 16 predicted proteins | sample 3monopyrite_MG_FD_204944 | JGI IMG/M metagenome (GOLD analysis project Ga0316208, IMG submission 204944) | Microbial mat bacterial communities from mineral coupon in-situ incubated in ocean water Damariscotta River, Maine, United States -... | ecosystem: Environmental > Aquatic > Marine >...
ACTGCCTTGGTTACATTAAAAACCGATTTCAAGTTGGTATCCATCACTGCATCCCAATCTTCTTCCTTCATGCGCATTAGAAGATTATCTCGTGTGATGCCAGCGTTATTTACCACCACATCTAACCGACCGTATTTCTCTACAATCTGATTGATGAGTGCTTCTGTCTCTTCCAACTTTGACGCGTCAGACCGAATAGCCATCACCTCTGTTCCGTTCGCACTCAAATCTTTAGCTAATGCATTCGCTTTCTCTTCCGAAGAGAGATATGTAAACACCACTGTAGCGCCTTCTTGCGCAAACTTCAGGCAAATGCCTTTACCGATACCGCGCGTACCGCCTGTAACCAAAGCTATTTTTCCGTCTAACAAACCCATAAATGAACTCGATTTGTCGGCAAAGATAACAGCACTGAAACACGAAGCACTAAATGAAGAAATTCGAAAGGATTCTAACTAAAACTAAGTATCAAAAGCGATTTCAATTATCTCCAAAGAATAGCTGTCCACCCATTGAATCGAACTGAAAAGCTTTGTCGCTTTCTGTTCTATCGAGTTTGTTTCCAACAGCCAAACTCCAAAGAATGAGTTCCATACAGAACAGCTTTTCTGCTTCATTTCGTTTTCCTGCAAACTCTTGCACCAAGGTGACGAGCGGCTTAATGCTGAGCAGGGTTTCCTTGAATTCGGCATCCGTGTCTGTATAATTCAATTCCAAAAGGTCGCTGGAATCAAACCAAGTAATGATATCTGTGTAAGGTGTTTTTATCCCAGCTTTTTCCAAGTTGGGAATTGGCGGAAATAACTTTTCGAACTCGGTAGTAATGGCTTTGTCGATTAGCATCTTGGCCACTTCGGTGGCCCCTTCCTGCTCTCCTTCATATACCAGTTCAATCTTGCCTGTAATTGATGGAATGATAGACATGAAATCGACCAGACGAATAGCGGTTTTCTCCTCATCTGTTTCAATTAGGCGCAGGTTAGCTGCGGCTATCAGGTTTTCCATGGCACTGATGGTTAGTCGCGCACTCACTCCACTCTTGGCATCTACATATTCACTATCGCGCGCTTCAAACCCCACCTGTTCTAGCAGGTCTTTAGCTAATTCGTTGACAGCGATATTCTTTCGGTCATTATCCGAAAGCCTGGCTTCTTGTTCAGTTATCTTCTTTGCTAGGTCAATGGTTTTCGGGTAGTGCGTAAAAATCTGTGAACCAATACGATCTTTCAGAGGGGTTACAATACTTCCTCTGTTCGTATAATCTTCAGGGTTTGCCGTAAAAATGAACTGAATATCTAGCGGCATTCTCAATTGAAAACCTCTAATCTGCACATCGCCTTCTTGGAGGATATTGAACAGCGCCACTTGAATACGTGCTTGTAAATCGGGCAGTTCATTAAGCACAAAAATGCACCGGTTTGCTCTTGGAATCATACCATAATGAAGCACGCGTTCGTCCGAATACGGCAATTTGAGAGTAGCCGCTTTTATCGGGTCGATGTCTCCGATAAGGTCAGACACATTTACATCGGGCGTTGCCAATTTCTCGAAGAAACGGTCAGAACGATGTACCCAGGCAATTGGTGTTTTATCGCCTAGCTCAGCAAGCATATTCTTGGCGAATTTGGAAATGGGACTGTACGGACTGTCGTTAATCTCTGAACCTTTCACAATCGGCATATACTCATCCAATAGCTGAATCATATTACGCGCAATCCGTGTTTTAGCCTGTCCGCGTAAACCGAGTAGGTTGATGTGATGCCCAGCCAAAATGGCCTTCTTCAACTGCGGAACAACGGTATCGTCATAACCCCACAATCCTTCAAACGCAGGTTGTTTATCTTTAATTTTAGCTACCAAATTCTGCTTCAATTCTACGCTGATAGTACGCTCAGTGTACCCCGATTTTTTCAACTCCCCAAAAGTGGTCTCCTTCTTCATTTAAATACGTTTGATTCTGTTCTTTTCGTAATCCTCAAATATCATCTGCCCCAATCCTTTCAGCCCGGTTAGGAAAGCCTTGCCGTTGTTCTGCTTGGTAAACATTTCTACAAACTGTCGTAGATACGGGTCGGAAGCAATCATGAATGTGGTAATCGGAATTTTCAGTTTCCGTGCCTGAGCCGCCTTGTTTAGGCACTGGCCCACAATCATCTCATTTAACCCGTTACTATCCTTAAAATACTCTCCGCTGGGTAGGCGCACGCAGCTTGGCTTGCCATCGGTAATCATAAAGATTTGCTTGTTGGTATTCCGCTTGCGCCTAAGAATATCCATAGCCAATTCGAGACCTGCGACCGTATTGGTGTGATACGGACCAACCTTCAAATAAGGCAAGTCTTTGACCTTAATGGGCCACGCATCGTTACCAAAAACAATAATGTCAATCGTGTCTTTCGGGTATTTGCGATGAATGAGCTCTACCAACGCCATTGCTACCTTTTTGGCAGGCGTAATGCGGTCTTGGCCATAAAGAATCATCGAATGGCTGATGTCAATCATTAGCACGGTGCTCATCTGAGCTTTGTGCTTCGATTCCTCCACCACCAAGTCGTTCTCCGTCAGGCGTACATCGCCAATACCGTTGTTTATCTGTGCGTTTTTAAGGCTTTCGGTCAGGTTTACCTGCGAAATATCATCTCCATACTTGAATGGACGAAGCTCTCCGTCATTCTCATCGCCCTGACCTGTTTTGGTGGTTTGGTGATTACCAAGACCGCTCTTACGCAGCTTGCCAAAAATCTGATCCAGCGCATATTCGCGCAAAGCCGATTCTAACTTGGCCGTGAGCACATTCTTACCTTTTCCTTTACCCGAATTGCCGTCTTCAGGGTCAATCTCTTCGCGGATGTAGCCGCGCTTTTTCAAGTCTTCCTTAAAGTCTTCGAGCGTGTATTTTTCTGTAAATATGTCGTATTCCTTATCCAACTGATTCAGCCAATCGAAAGCTTCATCCAAATCACCCGAAGTATGCGTAATCAGCTCTTTGAAAATGGCAAACACCCGCTCGAAAGGCGAAACCTCCTTCGGGTTGTGCTTGCTAAAAATGAACCCTTTACTAGAGTTGAATTGAATGCCGTCCATTACGTGCTGAATATACTGCTTAGGATAAGTATTGCGGAACGTAGCCCACATTGCCCGAACGTAAAACACATGCTAAGTGGATTTGTTGTGCGGGTTTGTGGACGGTTTCCAATGCCGCGCAAAAGGTCAGACTCATATCTTTTCTTCGCTTGCCCTGCCCCGAGGCTGTAGCAGGAAACGTATTCCATAGACCAACTTCTATCAGTTACTGGACGGTTATTTACTTAAGATGGTTTTTTCTTTCCTCAAAACAAAAGTCACATTCGAACTCGCCTTATTCTCCAAGCGTTCCACGCTCAGGTTGAACTCCCTTGCAAAGGATAGAACACGCTGTTCTGGTAGGAATTCCAGTTTGTGTTCGACTTTATTAAAGCCAAATATTTTGGTACTGAAGACCTCGGTCATTTTGGTTACTCCATGCTTTTTCTTTTCGTCCTCAATACCATCACGGATAATGATGGTTCCGCCAGCATTCAGTTTTTCGCCACAGCGTTTTAGCAATGCTTCTTGTTCTGCCGCAGGGAAATAATGCAGCACATCTTTAATGATGAAACAGTCCACGCCTTCCTCATGGTCAAACGGATAAACCCACTGAACTGGATCGAAGCTAGCTGCTTCCCCCCTTTGGGGGGATTGAGGGGGGCATAAGTCTGCTTGCTCGAATTCCAAGTTTCCAACTTCGTAGTGAGAGTTAGCCGCTACTTGAATTTTCTCATCATCATAATCCAATCCAATCACATTTCTGTCGAATGATTGCATGGCAAGTAAATGCGATAGATAACCATATCCGCAACCGAGATCGTAGATCTTTCCTTCTCGCGGAACGCGGTTAACAATCTCAGAGAAGTTCTTCTCTAACAGCATCTTAATACGGACGTACCATTCCAGCACGGGGCCTTTGTAAGCATACAGTCGTTGCACTTTATCGGCAAAGAATTTGGGCGTTTCAACTTCCAATCTAATCTTTTCAAACTCAGCTTTGAAGTATTTGGAAATGGCTTTGGCTCGTTCTCGATAACCTGTCCCGAATGAAGCATCATCCGCAGTAATTCGAGGCAAATATTTAATGGTCATTCGGCTTTTCTGTACCGAGAAATCACCTTTTCGTAATGCATGATGAATACCATGAAGAATGACTGGGACGATGTCTAATTGCAGTTGCTCGGCCAGATAGAATGCACCTTTCTTAAAACGCCCAATTCGTCCATCCAAGCTTCGTGTTCCTTCAGGGAAAACGAGAATGGAATAACCTTCGTCCACTTTCTGTTGGATTTTCTGCAAATCCCAAGAGGTCTCGTCCTTGGCATGGATGTATTCGACATAACGGATGAAGAAACCGAACAAAGGAGAATTCCAAACCCAATCGTTGGTAACGAGCAAGAGTTTATTGCTGCTACCAATCATCACCATCAAATCCACAAACGAAGCATGATTGGCAATAAGAATGGCGGGCTTGTCTAATGGGTCTTTGTCAATCCAATTGGCAGGAACATGCCACATGGTCTGGTAATCTGATTTGATAAACCACGAAATGAGGCTCATCATCACTTTTTGTTTCGTTCGTTTTTTGAGTGGAATAATAGAAAGAATAATCAGGAAAACACTCAGAATGAGACATCCTATGAGGAACCATCCGAAGGCAAGGGCGGCTCTTAGTAAATCGCGCAATTCGAGCGGGGAGAAGCCGCGTTTTCTGCGACTTTCAATCAGGATGTCGTAAAGCAGCGGCTGTAGTGTGAGCGATGCGATGAGCACACAGACCATTCCGGTAACCGAAAGCACGGCTATGGAATGCAGGGCCGGATGCTTTGAAAAGATGAGAACTCCCGTTCCGATGATGGTGGTGATGGCAGAAAGAATAATGGAACTTCTGTACGATTTAACCTTGTCAATTCCGTACTTGTATCTGCTAAGAATGCCGTCTGAAATGAATATTGAATAATCATCGCCAAGACCAAAAATGAACGTGGTAACCACCACATTAATCATGTTGAATTTGATTTCGAAAAGGCCACAGATACCGAGTATCCAAACCCAGCTGACAACCATGGGTAGGAATGTGACAACCGCCAATTCTATTCTGCCATAGGTTAGCAAAAGGACTATAAACACAAGCAGCGAAGAGAGGATAAGAATGAAGTTGAGGTCTTTGCTTACCGTGCTCACAAGGTCTTGAGCGAGGGAGCTTCGTGCAACAGTTTCTAATCCATCCAGTTGGTCAACCTTTTCGGTAAACCCTGCTCTATCTGCCTTTGGTAGATTTACGGTAGAAACCACATTGTAACCGTCATCGCCTAAGAAAACAAACTCGCTATAAATCGGGTCGTTTAGAAGAAAATCTAAGTAGAATTGTTCGTCTGCAACTTCATACGTTCGGAAAATATCATCATAAACCAGCAAGAACTGCGATTGAAATCCGAGTTTGCTTCCTGTTTCGGAAAGCTGGATTTTGAGCTCGTCATCAAGCTCAGAAATGTGCTTGTTCCAGGTTTCAACGCTTGCCGCAATCTGTGTTGGGGTTTGAACTACATCTGTCAGCACGGTTGAACGGGTGGAAGTATCCTGTCCGTCATTGCGAACGAGGGACGAGTGCGGCAATCCGTTACCATTGTCTCCCGAATTAACAGATTGCTTCGTTCCTCGCAATGACGGAAGGTCGCGCAATGACGCTGTTTTCTCAACAGCATCGCCCAAATTATCATCGGCAGAAAGCACAAACAGGCTTTCTCTATCACTTTTCCCTGAAATGATGTTTTGCGCCTTTTGAAGATGCTCGGGGAAGTAATTAATCTTGTTTAAATCGTTCTCAAACTGAACTTCATCTGCGAAATTCCAAAGGAAAATTGTAACTCCAATTAGGCTTGCAAAAGCTATCGCTTTCCATTTGAATTTTAAAGGAGTTGTTGCTTTTTCTTCCACCCGAGGTTTGAACTTAGCAAGACCAGCCATGTGTGGTAATCCGATTAAGACAAAGAATGCCGTTCCGATTAGGCTTAACCCAGCAAAAGTTCCGAAGTCAGCAAGTACATCGGAATGAAGGAAATTCAAGCAGAAGAAAGCTGCAACCGTGGTAGCGCAACCGAGCAGCATGGGAGAACTAACCTCTTTTAGTGTTTCTTCAATAGATCCCGATTCTCGGTAATGGTTAAAGAAGTGAAAGCTGTAATCCATTGCAATTCCGAGCACAATTGCACCAACGGCAACAGAAATAGCAGAAATGGAACCTTGATACATTGATATGATAGCAAGGGCGAAAGTCAATCCAAAAACCGCTGGAATGAAGAAGAGAATTGGAATGGTGAGTTTGCGGAAGTAACCGATTAGCAGCAGTAGAATTAATCCTGCCGCTAAGGCACCTACAAGGTTGGTGTCTTTCTTAATCTGTGTTGCATTTGTAACCGCAATGACTGGTCCACCAAAAAGCAATATTTCAGTTTTAGTTAATTGAGACGAAATCGTGTCAACAGCAGCTTGCAAACCTTCCACCAAACGGGCATTTTCAACCGTTTCTGAAGGTGGATTAGTTGGTTTTACCACCATCAACAGGTATTCGCCATCGGCAGTAAACGTGTAGCCGTCCACTATCTTAAACACATTTCCTTCTTGAAGTCCGTTTAGCCTTTCGAGAATAGGCGAACCTAATTGCAACGGATCTTGCATCAGAAACTTCTTTGTTCCCAAACTCTCGTAGCTGCGCAATCGGTTAAGTGTAGACGCTAACCGTGTTTTAATACCGTTTCCTTCAAGGTCTTTGAAGAGCGTATCAATCTCATCTGTAGTTAGAAAATACGGCAGATTACGTAGATAATTTCCATAAGACTTTTCCAGCTTTGCGGCAACTGCATTAAACTGAATCTCCTTGTATAAACTCGAATCCAATTGGTTGAATTGCTCCAACAGGAATTCTCCTGTGCTTACAAGTTCATCACTAGATGATTTTGAAAGTGGACCAATGGCAACAATGATGTTTCCAGAAATGGAAGAATTACGATACAGATTGTCGTATTTCTTAAACTCTTCTGTCCGAGGAAACGTTTTGGTAATGTCTTCTTCGATGTGGAGTTGGCTCGCTTTCCAACCCATCAAGACGAAAATCACCACAAACCCAAACAGCCATAACCATCTGAAATTCAGTGTTTTTAAATAAATAGATTGAAGTATCTGACCCATCTAAAAAGAATGGTCGCTAATGATAGGAAACAAAATTGATTTAACGTTAAATTTGCAGCCCTTAAAACGGCTCACCCAAAACTCTCAAGCTATAGGACCAACAATTACACTCGACAGTTTTTTCCGCGTTGTTGTTCAAGAGGAAAAGGTGCGTCTTTCAGCGCAACAGCGAGCCGTTGTTGAAGAGAGTTTCCAGTTTCTGACTGAGTTCTCCAAGGATAAAATCATTTACGGCATTAATACGGGTTTTGGGCCAATGGCGCAGTATCGTATTGAAAATGAGGAGCTTGAACAGCTTCAGTACAACCTTGTAAGAAGCCATGCCTCCGGTTTGGGTGAAGGATTGCCTGACCAATATGTTCGTGCCGTTATGCTCAACCGACTGAACACACTCGCTTTGGGTGGTTCGGGCATCAGCATGGGAGTTGTGAATCAACTGGTGGCGTATCTCGACAAAGGTATTTACCCGTACATCCCAGAACATGGAAGTGTTGGGGCAAGTGGCGATTTAGTTCAGTTGGCGCATTTGGCGTTAGGACTAATTGGAGAAGGAGAAGCGCGTTACAAAGGAAAAACAAGGCCCGTTAAAGACATTCTCAAGGAGTTGAAAATGGAGCCAGTGAAGTTGCAGCTTCGAGATGGTTTGGGGTTGATGAATGGCACTTCTTGCATGAGCGGTATCGGATTACTGAATGTGATTTACGCTACTCGATTGCTTCGTTGGGCCACGCTTATCGGTGCGGTGATTAATGAGATTGTCCGTTCTTATGACGATAGTTATTCGGAGTTTTTGAATCGTGCTAAAAAGCATAAAGGACAACAGCGAGTGGCAGCAGCAATGCGTAGATGTTTAGATACAAGTAAGTTGGTTCGTAAGCGCGAAGATCGACTTTTTAAGGATATTGCGAAGGTTGGAAACGGCAAGCCGATTAAGGAAAAAGTGCAGGAATATTATTCGTTCCGTTGCATTCCGCAGATTATAGGACCAATCTTGGAAACTGTTCAGAATGCAGAAGAGATTTTGCTGGATGAAGTGAATTCAACCAACGATAATCCAGTAGTTGACCTCGAAAACAAACACGTTTATCATGGTGGAAATTTCCATGGAGATTACGTGGCGTTGGAGATGGATAAGATGAAGATTGCTGTTACCAAGTTGAGCATGTTGTGCGAACGACAGCTTAATTACTTGATGAACGATAAGCTCAACGATATTTTTCCTCCGTTTATGAACTTGGGAAAACTCGGATACAACTTTGGAGTGCAGGGAATGCAGTTTACTGCCACGTCAACAACGGCAGAGAATCAAACACTTGCGTTTCCGATGTACGTGCATTCTATACCGAACAACAACGATAATCAGGACATCGTGAGTATGGGAACGAATGCTGCGTTGCTCGCCAAAAAGGTAATCGACAATTCGTTTCAGGTAATGGCAATTGAAGCCGTTGCCATTGCACAAGGCATTGACAGCTTGGGTTGTAAATCGAAGATGTCAGTTGCTGGGCAAAAGTTTTACGATACGGTTCGCAAGCATTTGGCAACGTTTGAAGACGACAAGCCACGCTCGAAGCAATTAGGCGAGATTGCTGCATTCCTTCATGAGAACAATCCGCAGATTGAAATTTTTTGAAGCCGTTTGAAAGTTGATAGAGTTTATAAAGAGATAAAGTTGACATGTTAATGCCACAACTTGTCCCGTTTTTTCGGGAGAAACACAACTTGTCCCGATACTTCGGGAGATTTACCCAGAACGAAAAAGGATTTTTTTCTGTAAAAACCTCTGTGCCTTCTATGTTTCTGTGGCTGAAAGAATACTCCTTCCCAACTTGCAGCTTGCAACTCGAAACTTGTAGCTTATAAAATGTCTGATAGAAAAATAGCATTGGTAACGGGGGGGTCGCGAGGTTTAGGTCGCGCCATTTCGGTACGTTTGGCAAAGGACCACGGTTATCACATTCTAGTCAATTACGCATCAAACGCAGCCGCTGCCGATGAAACGGTAAAACTCATTGAAGAAGTAGGCGGAACAGGAGAGCCAGTTGGTTTTAATGTGGCCGACAGAGAAGGAGCTGATAAAGCACTTTCGGCATGGATGGAAGCTAATCCAAACGAGCAGGTTTCTGTCATTGTAAACAACGCGGGCATTACCAAAGACGGACTATTTATGGCCATGTCTGAAGAAAATTGGGATAACGTGCTAGGCGTTTCTCTAGGTGGATTCTTCAACGTTACCCGTAAATTGGTGGGCAAGATGATCCGCAAGCGTTATGGACGAATTGTGAACGTGGTTTCCGTTTCGGGAATGATGGGCCATCCTGGACAAGTGAATTACTCGGCAGCAAAAGCAGGCGTTATCGGGGCCACCAAAGCATTGGCAAAAGAAATAGCCAAGCGGAATGTTACTGTGAATGCAGTGGCGCCAGGTTTCATCGAAACAGACATGACAGCCGATTTCGATCAGAAAGAGATGTCGGGCATGATACCGATGCGCAGGTTCGGTAAACCCGAAGAAGTAGCAGCGGCTGTTTCGTTCTTGGTTTCGGACGATGCGGCTTACATCACTGGAAACGTGATTAATATTAACGGAGGACTTTTTTGTTAGTTGATAAGAGGTAAAGTTTACAGCGTTGATGAGTTTTACTGAGTTTATAAAGAGATGAAGTTGGTAGATATGTTTAAGAAAGGGATATACAACTTGTCTTTGCCGTTGGGGAGATTCACACAGAAAAAGGATTGTCTCTTTTCTGTAAAAAACTCCGAGCCTTTTGAATTTCTCCCGAAGGACAGAGACAAGTTGTGGCTAACAGATATGCTCAACTCTGTCTCTCTATCTCTTATCAACTCTATCTCTTTTTCATCTCTTTATCAACTGGTCAACCAATCAACCAATCAACTATGAATCGGGTTGTCATCACAGGTCGAGGAATTTATTCATGCTTGGGCAGCAATGCCGAAGAAGTAACAGCTTCGCTCCGTGCTGGAAAGTCTGGAATTATCTTCGACCCAATCCGTAAGGAGATGGGTTTTCGTTCTGCGCTGGTTGGTAATGTTCAAGTTCCTGATTTGAAGACTGAACTTGGAAGAAAGGAACGGAAGACAATGCCCGAAGAGGCGTTGTACGCCTTTGTTGCTACCAAGCAAGCCTTGGAACATGCAGGAATAACACAAGAATTTATAGATCAGAACGAAGTAGGTATCCTCTTCGGAAACGATAGTACAGCAGGTGCAGTAATCGAAGGCGTTGATTTGCTTCGCGAGAAGAAAGACACCACGCTCATTGGTTCTGGAAACATCTTCCAAAGCATGAACTGCACAGTAACCATGAACCTCAGCACGATTTTCAAACTGAAAGGTGTGAACTTTACCGTAAGCGCGGCCTGTGCCAGCGGTTCGCATTCTATTGGAATGGGCTATTTGCTCATCAAAATGGGATTGCAGAAACAGATTATTTGTGGCGGAGCTCAAGAGGTAAATCCTTATGCATTCGGAAGTTTTGATGGCATTGGAACATTCTCTGTTCAAGAAGACGAGCCAGGTAAAGCATCCAAACCATTCGATAAGAACCGAGATGGATTAGTGCCAAGCGGTGGTGCGGCAACTGTTATTCTTGAAAGTTTGGAAAGCGCACAGGCACGTGGAGCAAATATCTTGGCAGAAGTGGTCGGTTACGGCTTCAGTTCTAATGGGGAGCACATCTCCAATCCCAATGTCGATGGACAAGAACGCGCTTTGAAAATGGCGCTCGAAATGGGAAATGTCAATCCTGCCGAAGTTGATTACATCAATGCTCACGCAACTTCAACCCCTGTTGGAGATGGTTTTGAAGCACAAGCAATTGACAAGGTTTTTGGTGAAACGCGACCATTAGTTAGTTCAACCAAATCTATGACAGGCCACGAGTGTTGGATGGCAGGTGCAAGCGAACTCGTTTATTCCCTCCTCATGATGGAACACGGTTTCGTAGCACCCAACATCAACTTCAATGAGCCAGACGAGCACTCCGCTAAACTCAATATTCCAAACAAGGCGGTTGCTAAGGAATTGAACACAGTTCTCTCCAATTCGTTCGGATTCGGAGGTACAAATTCAACGTTGATAATTCGTAAGTTCGCGCCCTGAAAATGGATAAGCAGCAGATAATAGACACGGTAAATGAGTTCCTGATAGAGGAATTTGAGGCAGATGCAGCCGATATTGTAGGCGGTGCCAACATGCATGAGGCGCTCGATCTTGATAGCCTCGATTACGTGGATCTTGTAGTGCTTATTGATGAGAATTTTGGTTTCAAAACCACTTCAGAAGATTTTCAAACCATTTCTACGTTTGATGATTTCTACGCGTTTATTGATGCCAAATTGAAAGGCTAGTCTTAGCTAAGAGATTCTACTTAATTTGTTGGGGCATTGAGGCATGGAAAAACCTAACAAGTATTTCGTTACAATTTGTTCGATTCTAGTTATCGCTATTCTTTGGCTTTCTGGCAAGCCTAAAGACTTACAAGGCGATTTGTGGAGGTTTAAGATGTTCGTTGAGTGTGGAGCCAACCTCGACAAGTACATCGATAAAGAAATGCACTTAGGCATTTCATCCATCAAATCGCTCGTTTCTGCAAACGATACGGTGTATAGGTTGGAGACTGCCAATACAGGTCATTACTTGGATTATAAGTTTTATTTATATCCTGTAAGACTGCTTGATGTGCCGGTTGATGCGTGCAGTAATAAATCACCATTGTTAGTTAACTCGGTAGACCTAGAAACACATGCCGAGTTCTTATCGGATTACAACGAGCAATATGCCGTTGACGATGGCCATGTGCTGTTTTCAATTTCGCCTTTAGTGGCTGTTGAGAATTCTGGAACTTCCATAATTAAAAGCATTCTCCTCTTTGTTCTGGTAAACCTCTTGCTTCTTGTAGTGGGGTACTTGATTGTGCTGAATACCGAAATCGGTAGTTTTCTCAAGCTTCTTTTGGCTCCGCTTGTAGGCTACACCATTCTAAATGTTGTTTCTATGATACTCTTGCTGCTAACAGGGGAGTTAGCCGCCTTTACAACCGTTGGACTATTGGTGCTGGGTTGTGCTGGCTTAGTTGCTTTTAATCGGTCTTTGGTTACGTCTGAGCTGACTAAGTTGAAACAAGGTTTTCTCAGTATGTTCAAACTTGAGGCGTTGCAAAATCTCGGAAGTAGTTCACGCCTAATGCTTTTGCTTACCGTTCTGTCGTTCGGAATTTGTTTGCTCCATATTTTGTTTAGACCTATTTGGGCGGGAGATGGGTTGGCTTTTTGGATGATGAAGGCTGACATAATCTTTAATGTTGGACTCGATTTTTCTTGGGGTCTACAAAACGAATACCCCATTTTCTGGTCTCAGTTTTTCTCTGTTTTCTATGGGTTGAATGGTTCCATTAATCACGTGCTTGCCAAGTGGTACATCATTATTGAATTGCTTTTGGTCTATGGATTTATATGGCAATTCACGAAGGGTTTAAACAGCCGCACCCGTGTATTTTTTGCATTTATCTTTTTTCCAGTATTCGGTTATCATTGGCTTTATTCTCTCTTCGCAGAGACGATAGTCATCCTGTTTTTCTTCGGTTTTGCTCGTATAACAATGGAGTACCTGAAGGGAAACATGAAACTGAAAAATTACCTATTACTAGGTTCAATCTTCATGGTTGGGGTAGGTTATACCAAGCTAGAAGGTGTGTTTCAAATACTAATGATTCTCCTGCCCTTTCTAGTTATTTATAGAAGAGTTAAATCGAAAGCCTTCATTTATTTTTCTGGACTGGCAATTCTGATAGTACTTTCTTTAATGGCTTGGAAAGGATTTATTGTTGACAGTGGCTGGAACGTATCTGAGCATGCTGCAGAAACTCCAAGTATTGCTAAGGTCTTTCTGATTGTAGATAAGTTGTTTTCAATACTTGGTAGCATGTCGTTTTTTACCGTTGCCTTAGTAGGAGTTTTTGTGCAATTCATATTGGTTAGGATTCCTTCAAGAACTTCTCAGGCGCTTCTGCTGAGCATAATTCTTACCTGGTTATTTAGTGGCGTGTCGTTAATTGGTTGGGAAACTCAACGTATTGTTGAATCTGCTTGGACTGCCATGCCTCGGTTAATTTGGCATGCAACACCACTAATCATTTTTCTTTCAATCCAACTTATCAAGGATTCACACATCCACAATAATTTAGAAACTTGAAAGTTGTTTTTTTTTCAAAACATTCAACCGTAATCAAACCAAGAAAACTGGTGCGAAGAGATGATTAATCAAGAAAAAAGTGTCTGACTAATTCAGCATGTACGGCACTTCCATCACAAATTCAGGAATTTCTGATTGGAAGAGTTCACCGTTTTTGGTTTTCATGAGTTCGAAAAAACCGCTCATGCTTCCCATGCCCGATTCGAGGTTACACGCACTTTGGTAAGAAAAGAGTTCACCAGGCGCGAGTATAGGCTTTTCGCCAACCACGCCTTCTCCTTCAACCACTGTTTTTATGCCGTTACTATCAAAAATGTCCCAATGTCTGCGGAGAAGTTGTACTTCAAAGTGGTTGAAATTCTCAATAGTGATGCGGTAAAAAAACACGAAGTAATTCTTGTCAGGTTCAGAATATTCTTCCTTGAACTTAACGCGCGTATTAATCCGTATGCCTTTTGTAATCTTCGTCATAACCTAGGGTTGTGAAGTTGGTAAAACTCAATTCATTTTCACTTTTGCGAATTGAGTTTTACCAACTTCAATGACAAATAAACGATCATTTCTGAAACCCGTTGCCCAAATGGGTCAAAAAGTGTTGGTAATAATGGTGTGTCCAATCAATCTATCGTACCGCGAGCCCATCTGCGAATGATACACATAGAAGGTGTAAATCTGCCTAGCTTGAAAAAAAGACCCTTCAGTAAGCTCAGTTTCACCTTCCGTTTGCCCGTCCTTTACATAGATGTATTGGTAGTTGTAATAACCCTGCTTGAGGTAAGCCGAACCTTCATACATGCCATCTCGCTGGTTGTAGTCTAAACGATATTTGGGCAGCACCTGCCATTCTGTAAGGCCGCCATACAGGTAAAGACCTCCGTCCATCAACGGTTCTGGATATTGGAGTTGAAAATGAATGAGTACATAATCTGCATCTCGTGTTGGGTCATTGCCTTCACGAACTCCAATGCTAAAAGCCCCGTTGATGTCGGGCTGAGTGCTGTAGCTAGTTTTGCTGAAAATCTTGTCGGGAATGAGAAAGACATGGTTCTTCATCGAATCTGGGTCGTACCAAATAGAACGTACGTTTTCGGGCTGGTAACGCAGACTTCGTGTGTCAATCCAGCGGTATTCGTTGCTTCCTTCAAAAAGTACTTCTCCCATGTTGTTGTAAATCAATTGCTGGTCTTTGATGAAGATGGGTTTCATATCTGTTTTAATGTTATCCCAACGGTAATTTTGTTGAATATGCAGTTCCAAATCACCAAAAGGATTACGTATTTCGTAATCGGGATGATTGATAACGACCTCAATCTGATGATGCGTTTTTCTCTTACTAATTACCAGTGGTAAGCGCGATTGCGCCTTAATCTCCACAATGTTTTCATACACCCTAAACCTACGCGTGATGAGGGGTTGGTTTCGGTCAAAATCTTTGTAAACCAAGAGTATGTAGTTGCCAGAGATCTTAAGGTTGAAGTTTTGATTAGGAAAGCTGAAGGAATAGTGCATGTATTTCTGCACCGTATTAAAGGAGAAATCGTAATCTGAAATGTTCATCTCCATAAATCCATCTATGAATTCTGTTACAGGAACACTCGTTTCTTCCCAATTTCGGTCGCAATGGATTACCGTATATGTGTAATTCTGATACTCCGCATCAAGTTCGTCAAAGGAAAGTTCTAGCACTTCTCCAGCACCAAGTTTAATTACCGGAAAGCTCAGCGGAATGCCTTGTAAGTGAAACTGCACGGTTTTAACATTGGGTTGATACGTGCGATCCTCGTAGCGTACAAAGTCATCATCGAAGTAGTCATCTTCCTGCGCCATGGAGGAAAAAGGAAAAAGGAATACGGAAAAGAGGATGAATTTAAGTGTGCTATGCATGTCGGGTGGCAAAGATAGATTTAACTCATGAGGTCAAAGATTGTTCCGTTTAACGGGGGAATTTCGATTTATCGAAGCACGAGTAATCTTCAATCCCTTTCCAATATACCATCTATCATGTCGGTGGTGTAGCTTATCAGCAGAAACCATGTAAAAAGCAGGCCTTGGTCAAACCATAATAGAAGCAATAGAAATGGGGCTGCCACCATGCGGTAAAACGAAAACCAATCGGCAATATTGAAATTTTTGAAGGTAATCAAGCTCACAGCGTTGTGTTAAAAACACTTCTCTACTAGGTCTTTTGCATAAGCAGCAGTCAGCTCTACCGTAGAGAAATTGGGTAGTTCTCCGATGTAATAGCAGTTGTTAGTCCCTTGCATGGCTTCCAGTTTATCGAAATAGCCGTTCTGCATATCAGTTGTGGTCACATGCGGAAAGTATTTCCAATGGTGTACAGAATGAACCTGAATCAATTTTCCACCTAATTTCTCAATACTGGTTTCGATATTCGTAACTATTCAGAGTGATATTGAACATACTTCTTCCTAACTCACCCCGTCCGCGACCAAAGGTCGGGACACCCCTCTCTCGCGAGAGAGGGGAAAGCTCAACGTAGTTGAGCAGGGGTGAGTTGGCAAACGCTCTGAATAGTTACTAAAAAATTATGTTTATCCGCCTGTTTCCCCAAGATTGGGATTGCCCGTCTCCGTACGATTAGGCGGGAATTTTTCATCCCAGATTCGTGTTCAAATTTGCCATATACGATTTGCAATTTTCAATATACAATTGGGGTGTAGAGGTGAAAATCACACAAATCGTATATCACATATTGTCTAGCGCAAATCCTTTTGGGGAAAGTAGCGGACAAGCGTATAAAAAATTTAGGCACCCCGATAGCTATCGGGGCGGCTTTTAAAAAAATCGGGGTGAAAAAGAAACGAATTATATGGGGTATTTTGAAGTTCAATTGGTGTTAGTGGTAAAATCGTTGACCCATCATCTCACTATCCTGAAATTGAAAACGCCCAGTATCAGGATAATGCAAGTGAAGCATTGCATCGGTTTATCAAGTAATAGATATTTGAAATCAACTCAAAAAGAACATAAATAACGCTTTGCGTTCTTTTGGGTAATCAAATTGAGGTGGGAAATAATTGAATGTAATCTTTGTTTTCGGTTCACTCCGTAACTTTACACCATGTCCGAGCTCATTTTCGATACAAAAAAGAACAACAACCAAAGACGACAGGCTGCATTCTTGGCTTTGTCACCTGATCAGCGGGTACAGGTTTTCTTGAAAATGGTTAGTAAATTCAGCAAATTCGAAACAAAGGTCAAACCCAAGGCTAAAGGGAACTTCGTACTTACAAAATCCGAAAATGGAGTTTGATGATAAGGTTCAAGTCTTCATTGAATTGGCCAATCAGTATGAAGTAAAAATGCTGATGGTTGGAGGAGGAGCAGTCAATTTTCACGGTTACCAACGACATTCTTCCGATGTAGATTTCTGGATTGATATCCGACAGGAAAACCTTGACCGATTGAAGATTGTACTGAATGAAATGGGTTATGCGTTTGATAATTTTCCTGATGAAGTCAAAGAAGCGGAGCAGAATATTTCCATCAAGATTTCACCCATTCAAGAAATTGAACTTATCACCCGTTTCAACCCAGGAAAAACATTTGACGAAACCTTTGCCAGCGCAGACATCGCATTGATAAACGGGCTTGAAATTGCCAAATACCGTGTGTTGAGTTATGAAGACCTCATTAATAGTAAGGTGAAATCAAACCGACCTAAAGACCTGCTGGACATTCAGCAATTGAAGCAGTTGCGAGATGAGTAATTGCATAATCTGGGTTGAACGTTGAGTTAGGAACTTTTAACTCAATAAATAAGAGGAATAACCGCCTTCCTTTCTTTTGGGTAATCGGAGAACTTTTGAAGATAGAATTGATGGTGCGCTACTGCTCTTGGAACCAAATTGGCAAACGTCCAAATAGCAAAGGATACCGCTGGCAAATTCCAAGCAAGAATTGCAAATCCTGTCCACTCAATAATCTCCCCAAACAGGTTTGGTGCGCTTACGTATTTAAACAATCCACCATGTGGAATAACATAGCCCGTTTCGCCCGGCTTTCGCAAGTGTATAAGTTTGCCATCGGCCCAATGGTTTATTGCCATTCCCAATAAGAACAGACTTACTCCAACGATGAATTGCCAGCTGCTTAACCACTCAGAAGTGTAGGCGCTTAACTCCGCCAAATAGTAGCCGTTAAAACCAGCATTGAATAAATTGAAAAAGATAGCTGAACCCGTGATGAAAAGCGGCATTTTCTTATTTCCACTCTTAATTCTAAACGGAAACACAAACGTGCGATTGAAATAATGTAGGAGCCACAATCCTCCAATAATCCATGTAATGAAATTCACCTGAGAGCCAACTAAAAGTGAAATCAGAATAATGGAAAACGATGGCAGTTCCATCAAAACCCAACCATACTTATTCTTAATCATCGGTCCCCATTCTTTACTGCTATGCCGACCAAAAGGCGCAGTCACAAACTGAAGTAGGATGAAGGTGCCTATGGCAAGTCCAATCCACGCCCAGACATAGGTAGGGTTTCCTCATATTAAGCTATCTACTTAAAAATCAGTAAAATAAAGGGCAAAAAGCATTGTTTTTACGCAAGGAATATCGTATATTTACGCAATAACCTTGCACATGGTAGATTACACTTCACA
>Ga0316208_1001930_pt1 | contig 18096 bp, 15 predicted proteins | sample 3monopyrite_MG_FD_204944 | JGI IMG/M metagenome (GOLD analysis project Ga0316208, IMG submission 204944) | Microbial mat bacterial communities from mineral coupon in-situ incubated in ocean water Damariscotta River, Maine, United States -... | ecosystem: Environmental > Aquatic > Marine >...
AACAGCGGGTTCTCGATGCCGGAATAGCCGGTGCCCTGCCCGCGTTTGCTTACAAACACCTGCTTGGCTTTCCAGACCTCCAGCACCGGCATACCGGCGATGGGGGAGTTGGGGTCTTCCTGCGCGGCGGGGTTGACGATATCGTTGGAGCCGATGACGATCACCACATCGGTGTCGGGGAAATCCTCGTTGATCTCGTCCATCTCCAGCACATAATCATAGGGCACCTTGGCCTCGGCCAACAGCACATTCATATGCCCCGGCAGGCGGCCGGCCACAGGGTGGATACCAAAGCGGACCTCCTTACCGGCAGCGCGCAAACGCCGTGTCAGCTCGCTGACGCTTTGCTGGGCCTGTGCCACCGCCATACCATAGCCGGGCACGATAATCACGCTATCGGCTTCTTCCAGCGCGGCGGCCACGCCGTCGGCCTCAATCGCGATCTGCTCACCGTCTATTTCCATCGCCGGGCCATTCTGGCCACCAAAGCCGCCCAGAATAACCGAGAGGAACTGGCGATTCATGGCCTGGCACATAATATAGCTGAGGATGGCACCCGAGGAGCCGACCAGCGCGCCGGTGACGATCAGCAAATCATTGCCAAGCAGGAAGCCGGTGGCCGCAGCGGCCCAGCCGGAATAGCTGTTGAGCATCGACACCACCACCGGCATATCCGCACCACCAATGGCCAGCACAAGGTGCGCGCCAATCGCAAGGGCGATCAAAAGCATCGGGATAAGGGCCCACATGCCCGCACCATTCAAAAACAATATCAGCAGGATAAACGTGGCAACCACGCCGATAATGTTCCATGTATGGCGCATCGGCAGGATGAGCGCCTTGCCATCAAGCCGGCCCGAGAGCTTGCCAAAGGCAACAATAGAGCCGGTAAAAGTGATGGCACCAATGAACACCCCGAGGAATATCTCGATTTCATGGATGATAATCAGCGCGCCGAATTCGCTCATCTGTTGCGCCATTTCGGCCCCCAGCACCGCCGCAACACCACCCGCCATATCGGCATTGGCCGCCATCAGATCCATTGCCTGAATGATGCCCGCGATTTCGGGCGGGGGGCTGATTTGGGAATTGATGCCGATGAACACCGCCGCAAGGCCGACAAACGAGTGCAGCGCCGCCACCAGCTCGGGCATACCGGTCATCTCGACCCGCTGCGCCACAATGGTGCCGCCAACTGCACCAATGGCGACCATGATGATCAGCAGCCAGTAAGACTGCACCTGCGGGCCAAGCACCGTGGCCACCACGGCAATACCCATGCCGATGATGCCATACCACACCGCCCGTTTCGCTTTTTCCTGGTTGGACAGGCCGCCAAGGGCCAGAATGAATAATATGGATGCGGCGACATAAGACGCCTGAACGAGACCGAAACTCATATTCCCAGCCCTCCCTTAGCTTTTTTGGAACATGGCGAGCATGCGCCGTGTTACCATAAATCCGCCAACGATATTGATCGAGGCGATGAGAACCGAGATGCCAGCGAGCAAGGAAACGAACCAGCCGCCCCCCGAAACCTGCAATAATGCCCCGATGATGATAATGCCGGAAATGGCGTTGGTGATGGCCATGAGCGGGGTGTGCAGCGCGTGGCTCACATTCCAGATCACCTGAAACCCGATGAACACCGCGAGCACAAACACGATGAAGTGCTGCATGAAGCTGGCCGGCGCATAAAGGCCCAAAACAGCCATTACGATACCGCCAACCACCAGCAATTTGGTTTGCTGCGCCCCGGCGGCGCGCATCGCGGCCAATTCGTCCGCCTTTTTTTCAGCCGGTGTTTTTTCCACCGTTTTAACCGGTGGTTTGGCAATAGCCTGCACCTTGAGCGGTGGCGGCGGAAAGGTGATCTCGCCTGCGTTCGTGACCATCGCACCGCGGATCACGTCATCTTCCATATCAAAAACCGGATTGCCGTCTTTTTCCGGGGTCAGGTCATCCAGCATATGCCGGACATTGTTGGCATAAAGCGTGGAGCTTTGGGTGGCCATTTTGCTCGGGAAATCGGTATAGCCAATGACGGTAACACCATTTTTGCTGACGATTTTCTCGTCGGGCACCGTGAGATCGCAGTTGCCGCCCTTTTCGGCGGCGAGATCAACAATAACCGAGCCGGGCTTCATGGCGGCAACCATATCCTCCAACCACAGTTTCGGGGCATCGCGGCCCGGGATCAGCGCGGTGGTGATCACAATATCAACCTCTGGTGCCTGTGCGCGAAAAAGCTCCAGCTGCTTTTCACGAAACTCGGGGCTCGACACCGCCGCATAACCGCCGCTGCCCGAGCCGTCTTCCTCAAAATCGAGAAACAGAAACTCGGCACCCATGCTTTCGATCTGTTCGGCCACTTCGGGGCGCACATCAAAGGCGCGCACAATCGCGCCCATGCTTTGGGCCGCGCCAATGGCGGCAAGCCCGGCCACACCGGCCCCGATCACCAGCACCTTGGCAGGCGGCACCTTGCCGGCGGCGGTAATTTGGCCGGTAAAGAAGCGGCCGAAATTATTGGCGGCCTCAACCACGGCGCGGTAGCCGCCGATATTGGCCATCGAGGAGAGCGCGTCCATTTTTTGGGCGCGGGAAATACGCGGCACCATATCCATGGCCAGCGCTACAACGCCTTTTTCCTTCAGGCTTTCCAGCAGCTCGGCACTTTGGGCGGGCCAGATAAAAGAGATAAGCGCCTGCCCTTTGGTGAAGCGCTTAACCTCGATCGGCTCGGGGGCGCGCACTTTGATGACGATATCTACGGCTTTCCACAGGGCGGCGGCGGTTTTTACCACCTTGACGCCCGCTTCGCGGTAATCGGCATCGGAAAAATTGGCCGCAGCCCCCGCGCCGGTTTCAACCACGCATTCATAGCCGAGCTTTTGCAAAACCGTGGCGGATTGCGGGGTCATCGCCACCCGTGCCTCGCCCGCAAAAATTTCTTTTGGCGCACCTATTTTCATACTTGTCTCCACAAACTGGTTTGGTTGCCACAAGCTCTAGCGCAAAAAAGCGGCTTTGCAAAGTTTCCAATGAGAAACAGCGAATAATAGCAAATTCGGGCCATTTGCGCTAAGGCCGGATACAGCTTTTTGGCAAAACATGCGCCGATCCTGTGCCTCGATTTTTGGTCACGTTTTGCGAAGGTTTATTGAATCCCCGCCATACAGCGGGACCGGCACCGCATTCGCAAAATTTACCACAGGTCGCATTGCGGCCTGTGGAGTGGGCAAGCCCGGTGCCGGAGCCCGGGGGCCTGTGTCGCCCAGGCCCCGGGGGCGCCTATCCTTCGGATTTCAGGTCGTTGAACATCTGGTAGGCTTTATCCGGCGTGGTCAGCTCGTGCACAACGCTGGAAACCGCTTTGATCATGGCCACCGGCGCATCTGACTGGAAGATATTGCGGCCCATATCAACCCCGGCGGCACCTTGGTCCACCGCCTTGAAGGCCATTTCGAGGGCCTCAAGCTCGGGCAGTTTTTTACCACCCGCGATCACGATGGGCACCGGGCAGCCTGCCACCACCTTTTCAAAGCCCTCTTCAATAAAGTAGCTTTTCACGTAATGCGAGCCGATTTCAGCCGCTATCCTTGTGGCCAGCCCGAAATAGCGCGCATCCCGCGCCATATCTTTGCCCACCCCGGTAACCGCCAAAGTCGGGATGCCGACCTTCATGCCGCTATCGATCAGCTTTATCACATTGCTGATCGATTTATGCTCGAATTCGGCACCGATATAAACCTGCGCCGCCATCGCGCAAACCCCCATGCGCACCGCATCATCTATATCCACGGCGATGGTTTCGTTAGAAAGCTCCGACAGGATGGAATTGCCGCCCGAGGCGCGCATCACAATCGGCTTGGTCACGGTCGGAGGAATGACCGAGCGCAGAATGCCGCGTGTGCACATCAGCACATCGGCATGCGCGGCAAGCGGCAGGATATTGAGGTCGATGCGCTCAAGGCCCTTGGTCGGACCCTGAAAATAGCCGTGGTCAAAAGCCAGCATCACCGTGCGGCCGGATATCGGGTTGAATATCCGGCTCATCCTGTTTTTGATGCCCCAGTCATAATTGGCCCCGCCCTTCAGGAAAAACCCCTGTTTGTCCTGCGGTGTATTCAGGCCAAAATCTTTGCCGTCTTTGATGTCGTCTAGGTCTGCCATGGTGTTTCCTGTCTTTTTGTGATGCGTTAAGGTGTATTTTTTGAGCGCGGGGCACAAGCCTTGGCCATTGCGTCAAAGGCGGTTTTCGGATTTTCGGCTTTCAAAACAGCGCTGCCGCTTACAATCATATCCGGCTTGCAGGCGGCGATTTCGCCGATGGTTTTTAGCGTGACGCCGCCATCAAACGCCAATACCGGCCCGGCGTCGCCATAGCGGCTGCGTAGCGCCACCAGCCGGTTGGTGGCCGCGATGATATCCGGCGGTGTGCCGCGCCGCGGGTCCAGCGCCAGCACCAGTATCAAATCGGGCTTCATTTCCAGCAGGTCTTTGGCAGCCTCCAGCGGCGTGCCCGGCATCAGCGCCAGGCCAACCATTACCGCGCGCCCCTGGTTATTGGCGGTTTCGCGGATAACAGATATAGCATTGGCCGCCCCCTGCGCTTCGGCATGCACGGTTATGATATCCGCACCCGCAGACACATAGGCAGCCACATGCAGGGCCGGATTCTCGATCATCAAATGGACATCGCGCAACCCGCCGGCATCGAGCGCGGCAACAAAGGCGGCACCGCCGGTCATTTGCGGCACAAATACCCCGTCCATCACATCAAAATGTAAAATATCGCAGCCCCATGTTGCCGCTTCCCTTGCCACGGCGCGCAGGTTGCCGGGATCACCGGCAAAAAGGCCAAGGCTTACACCATGGCTGCGTGATTTTAGCGGTTCAAGCGCGGCCGATGTCATGTTTTGTCCTTGTCGCTCATGGGTATTATTATCGTTGGTTACGGGGCCTGCCGGGCGTGAATAGCTCAAAAGATCACCCCTTTTTTCAGGATAAAGCACCCAAAAGGGCGGTTTTCGGAGGTGCTGACAACCGCAAAGCTTTTGGCCGCGCGGGTGTAAAAACCCTGCCGTTCGATGCTGCCAAGCCGGGCACCTTCGGGCTTTACGGCGTCAATAATCGCAAAGGTTTCGCGGTGAACATCCTCCAGCGTTTCGGGCGCATTGTCGATTTCCATACGATAGGCGCAGGCATCGGAGAACCCGTCCAGCGGCAATAACTCTGTTATCAACTTCACCGCCGCCGGTGCTGAAAACCCGGGAAGCGGCAGGGCCGCGCCGATGACGGTATCAACCGCGGTCGAGGCTGAGGGAAAATTGGCGTCGGCAACCACGATTTCGTCGCCATGCCCCATCCGCATCAGGCAATCCAGCAGCTCTGGGGGTATGGTCGGATTTATGCCGATGAGCATCGCTGCCTCCCTTGTTCATCAAAGCTGCGAGGCCCCGGCCCCGCAGCCTTTTTCAAGTGCTTTCACTCACCGCGGCGGCAGCGGCATCCATGCCGGCACCGAAACATCGGCATGGGCGAATTGCGGCATTTTTGCGCCGAGGTCGCTCATGTTTTTGATATCGTTTTCATTGAGAAATGCCTGCGTGATCAGGGTTGGCGGCACCACAACATTATAGCCGGTTTCTTCACCGGCCAACAGCATGGCAAGGGTGCGCACCGATACTTCGCCGACCACCGCCGGGTTAGTGGCCACGGTTGCGGCCCAGGCGCTGCCCGGCTCGCGCATGGCGGCAATATCGGCCGTGGAAACATCGGCCGAATAGATTTTCACCTGATCGCTCATGCCTGCTTCATCAACCGCGATCTTAACCCCTTTGGCGAATTCGTCATAGGGGGCAAACATAACGGTGATGTCGGGGTTGGCCTGCAGAACCGAGCGCGCCTGATTGGCCACCGAATTGGCGATCGGATTGTCGAGCGTACCAAACATGGCGACCTCCTCAATGCCGGGATAGGCGGCCTTGATATCCTGCCAGGCCACATCGCGGCGATCAAGCGGGGCGATACCGGCAACATAAACATAACCGGCGCGCCAGCTTTCGCCATTGTCTTTCACGGCTTGCTCAAGCGCCAGCTTGCCCAGCAGGTAATCGGATTGTTCAACCTGCGGAATTGCGGGGTTTTCGACATTTACGTCAAAGGCAACAACCTTGATTCCGGCATCAATGGCGCGCTGCGCCGCGGCTTGCATCGATTCGGTCAACCCGTGCTGGATGATGATCCCGTCCACGCCCAGTGCAATGGCCTGATCCACCATATCGGCCTGCAAGGCGGCATCCTGCCGGCTGTCAAAAACGCGAAGGTCTACGCCAATGGCTGCGGCCTGGCTTTCAACGCCCGACAGATAGGCCTGAAAAAAATCACCGGTTGAAAGATAGCGCACCAGCGCGATTTTTACCTCACCCGGATTGTCAAACGGGGCCGGCATTTCCTGAGCAAAAGCGGGTGCCAGTCCGGCTGTCAGGGCCAGAGTGCTGGCGGCAACTTTCATGAATAGGCGGCGTGAATGTTTCATTTTTAGTCTCCCTAGTGGTTGTGTTACAGTGCGGCCCTAATGGGCCCCCGCGCGCTTGGAAAACGCGAAGGTAAAAACAAGAGCGACAACAAGAACCGCGCCCTTGACAAAATCCTGCGTGTAATAGGGGGCGTTCATCATGGTCAGACCCTGCAGCAATATTCCGATGAAGAGCGCGCCGATGATGGTGCCGAACGCGTTTGGTTTGGCAGCGCCAAGCACGGCAAAACCGATCAGCGCCGCCGCGACGGAATCCAGCAACAGGTTGTTGCCCGAGGCGATATCCCCCCGCCCCAGCCTTGCCGCCAGCAAAATGCCGCCAATCGAGGCCAGAACCCCCGATATCATATAGGCCAGCACCTTGTAGCGGTTTACATTGGTGCCCGCGAGGCTTGCGGCACGGGCATTCGAGCCGATGGCATACATCAACCGCCCGTGGCGGGTGAGTTCCATAAAACCCCAGACCAGCACCCCGACAGCCAGCAAAACGATCACCGAAACCGGCACGAGGTTTTCGATGAAGAAATCAAAACGATAGCGCCCCAGCGCCAGAAATGCGGGCGAAAAAGTGCCTTCGGTAACGCGGCCGTCAGACAGGGTCATACCGGTGGCGATAGAGCGGCCCTGGGTAGGAATGCGCTGCAAGCCAATCAGCAAAAACATCATGCCAAGGGTTGCCAGCAGGTCCGGCACGCGAAACTTGACAATCAGGATACCGTTGATCAGGCCAATCACGGCCCCCAATATCAAACAGGCGACAACCGCGACAAACGCGTTCAATTCAAGCACAACCATCACATAGGCCGACAGCATCAAAGAGGAGGTTGCGGTGGAGCCGATCGACAGATCAAACCCGTCGACAACAAGCGTTGCCGTAACCCCGAGCGCCAGAATGCCGGTGATCGCCACCGACTGAAAAATGAAAACCGCGCTGAAGGGGCTGGCAAAACCCTCGGCGACCACCGAGAAAAAGACCAGCATGCCCGCCATCAGCAATAAAAAGCCATATTTGATGGCGCGCTCGGTCAAGGTGCGCCTAGGCTTTGTGTTTATCGGGGTATCAGATTGCATTTTTGCTATTGCCTATCAGGTTATTTTGCCGGCCAACGACCTGCGCCAGTACAAGGTCCAAATCTGCCTGTTCGTTCCGGTGATCCCCGACCATGGTCTGGTCGTTCATCACGATGATGCGGTCGGCAATTTCCAGCGCTTCGTCGATTTCAGAAACCATCACAATGGTGGCGCGACCGCTGGCGGTGCTGCGGATCTTTTCACCGATGTCGCGGCGGGATTTGATGTCGACACCCTGAAATGGCTCGTCCAGCACCAAAAGCGCGGCGCTTTCGGCCAACCATCGGCCAACCATCACCTTTTGCTGGTTGCCACCCGACAGGCTGCCGATCTCGTCGGTATTGTGCTGGCAAATTATCCCGAGATCCGAAATTGTTTTTTGGGCGGTTTTATGCTCGCTTGCGAAATTCAGAAACGAGAATCTGGCATGCCGCGGCAGGAATGGCACAGTGATGTTTTTGCAGATATCAAAACCGGGGATCACCGCATTGCTGGCGCGGTCTTTGGGGCACAAAAAAACTCCGGCGGCAATCGCCGCGGCCTGCGAGGCGGGGGCATAGGGCGCACCATGCAGGGCCATTTCACCGGCATGGGGCTTTGCCAAGCCAAACAAAACCTTCGCAAGCTCGGTCTTTCCGCTTCCGACAAGGCCGGTTACGGCGATAATTTCGTTGCTGTGCAGATCAAGCGAAAATGGCACCGCGCCCTCGGCCAGCACGAGGTTTTTCAACTGCATGACCGGCTTGCCCGCTTCAGGAATATGAATATCGAGATCAGCCATTCCGTGCCCGAGCATGGCCCGCACCGCGGCTTCGTAATCCAGCGGGGCCTCGTTGAACACCCCCGATATTTTCCCGTCACGCATGCTGACAATCCGGTCGGCAATGCGGCGGATATCTGACATGCGGTGCGAAATATAAAGGATAGCGACGCCGGAATCGCGCAGCAGATCAAGCAATTCAAACAAGCGTTTCGCCTCGGCCGCCGAAAGCGAAGAGGTCGGCTCGTCAAGTATAAGCAGTTTGGGCTTGTGTGCCATTGCACGGGCGATGGCCACAAGCTGGCGGTCGGCGAGGCCAAGCTCGCTCACCGGGCGGGTTACATCCACATCCAGCGCCATGGTCGCCGCAATTTTTCGGGCCTCGGCAATGTTGTTTTTCTTGCGCAGAAAAAACCCGCTGCCCGGTGTGGCCAAATGGTCGAGCATCAGGTTGGAGGCAACGTCAAGATCGGGAATCACACCGTCATTGATGCTTTGGTGCACCGTCACCACGCCCGCCCGTATCGCTTCGGCCGGGGTGGCTGGCCTAAAGGCCTTTCCGTAAAGAAAGGCAGCGCCCGCATTGGCGGCATGAACGCCGCATAATATCTTGACAAGCGTAGATTTTCCGGCCCCGTTCGCCCCCATCAGCACCGTTACCTGCCCGGCGTGCAATTCAAGATCAATCCCGCGAAGAACGGCATTTTCCCCGAACGACTTGGTAATATCCGAAAGCTCGACAGCTATGGTTTGCACGACACCCCCCTTTTTGCACCCTCACCGTAACGGCTTATTTTGGCATATGTCAACAACTATTGACATATGCTTTATAATCGACAAGATTAGGGGCAATAAAAGCCTCGGGGAGGAAAAATGAGATGGGCAATATTGGCGGCACATATGAACCCTTGTCGGTAAAAACCCTGGCAGGGCGGCTCGGGCCGGTAACGGCGATTTCAAACCGACTGGGTGCCGATATTTCGACATGGACATCCAAAGAAATCGGTGATGGCAATCTCAATCTGGTGTTCATCGTTTCCAGCCCGCTTGGCAGCGTGATCGTAAAACAGGCGCTGCCTTATGTGCGCCTTGTCGGAGACAGTTGGCCGCTGCCGCTCAAGCGGTCGTTTTTTGAATACCACGCCTTGGTCCGTCAGGCCGGGCGGGACCCGGGCACGGTGCCGGAAGTGTATCATTTTGACGAGACCCAGGCGATTATCGTGATGGAATTTTTCACCCCGCACAAAATTCTGCGCCACAGCCTGATCGCCGGTGAAAAACACCCGGGCTTGGCCGAGGTTTTGGGGTTGTTTTGCGCCCGCACCCTGTTTCGCGGCTCTGATCTTTGCATGGATACCGCCAAACGCAAAGCCGATGTTGCGCTTTTTGCCGAAAGTGTGGAACTGTGTGACATCACCGAAACGCTGGTGTTTTCGGACCCTTATTTCAATGCCGAACGCAACCACCACACCCGGCAGCTAGACAGGCTGGTGGCCGAACTCAGGGCCGATATCGACCTGAAAGTGGAAAGCCAGCACCTGAAATCAAAATTCTGCAATAACGCGGAAACACTGCTGCACGGAGATTTTCATACCGGTTCGGTGATGGTTTCAGAGAGCGAAACCAAGGTCATCGACCCGGAATTCGCGCTTTACGGCCCGATGGGGTTTGATACCGGCATGTTGCTCGGCAATTTCTGGATGGCGTATTTTGCCCAGCCCGGGCACGCGGATACCCCGGGCGGGCGGGCGGCGTATCAGGGCTGGATTTTGGGTGTGGTCGAAGAGATATGGGCTGTATTCTCGGCCGAGTTTTCGCGCCTCTGGCGCGAGGAACGCAGCGGGATTCTTTATCAACAAACCCTGTTTGAAGATCAGGGCCACAGGCTGGCCAGCGAGCAGGCGCTGGCCCACCGGCTGCAGCATATCTGGCAGGATACACTCGGCTTCGCCGGGGTTGAAATGATCCGCCGCACCCTCAGCCTTGCGCATATTGCCGAAAACGACACGATTGAAAACGAGGAATTAAGGGCCGATTGCGAGGCGCGCGGGCTCAGGCTCGGGCGCCAGCTGGTGGTCAACCGGTGCCGCCTGCACAGCATGGCAACGGTTAACGATCTGGCCCGCATCATTGCCAAGGAGGCAAAACAATGAAAGTTGGTTCCGAGCATTACCGCTCTATCTGGTATGACGATGCCGAACAGGTTGTGAAAATCATCGACCAACGCTGGTTGCCGCACGAATTTCGGGTGGTTGATCTGGTTTCGCGCGATGATTTTGCCGCATCTATCCGCGATATGTGGGTGCGCGGCGCGCCGCTGATCGGCGCCACCGCCGCCTTTGCCGTGGCCGCCGAAATGAAGCGCGACCCGTCTGATGCCGCGCTCAACGAAGCATGGGAGGTGCTGCACGAAACCCGGCCAACCGCGATCAATCTGCGCTGGGCACTGGATGAAATGCGCGGGCTTCTGGCTGGCCTGCCGCTTGAAGAGCGCGCCGCCGCTGCGCATAGACGGGCGCTGGAAATCAGCAACGAAGATGTGGAGTGCAACCGCCAGATCGGCCTTTACGGGCTCGAGATTATCAAAAAAATAGCCGCCACCAAAAAACCGGGCGCGCCGGTAAATATCCTGACCCATTGCAACGCGGGCTGGCTGGCCACGGTCGATTGGGGCACTGCCACCTCGCCGATGTATCATGCGGTTGCGGCCGGCATTCCTATCCATATCTGGGTGGATGAAACCCGCCCGCGCAATCAGGGTGCGCTGCTCACCAGTTGGGAAATGAACGCCCACGGCATTCCGCACCACCTGATAGTGGATAACGCGGGCGGGCATTTGATGCAGCACGGGCAGGTGGATATGGTGATTGTCGGCACCGACCGCACCACGGCCCACGGCGATGTATGCAACAAAATCGGCACCTATCTGAAGGCGCTGGCCGCCAAAGATAACGGGGTGCCTTTTTATGTGGCGCTGCCTTCGCCCACCATTGACTGGACCGTAAAAGACGGTGTGGCCGAAATTCCGATCGAGGCGCGCGATGACAACGAGGTCACCCATGTGCAGGGCAAATTGCCCGATGGCAGTATCGGCAGTGTGCAGATCAGCCCCGACGGCACCCCCGGCGGCAACCCCGCCTTTGATGTAACCCCGCGCCGCCTGATCACCGGCCTGATCACCGAACGCGGCATTTGCGAAGCTTCGCCCGGAGGGCTGGCGGCGCTGTTTCCCGAACGGGTCGCGGATTAACCGGCACTGTCCAGCATCAGCCGGGCGGTTTCGCTACTGGTAACGATATGCGTGACATAGCCGCCCGCAATCGCCGACAACATCGGCAAAACCTTGTCGGCCCCGTCGGAAACCAGCAGCCCCATATCTAGCCCCAGCAATTTATCGAGCTCGACACCGATCATGCGGCCATCAAGCTCGCCCCTGATCATCTGCCCCGCCGCATTGATGAACCGCCCGCATAAAACACCGGTTGCCCCGTGTTTTACATACCAGTCCAGATCCGCAATGCTGGCCACGCCACTGCTCACGATATGGCTGTCGGGGGCGCAGGAGCCCGCCGCAAATATGGCTTTATTGCAGTGGCTGAGCGCTTCTATTTGCGCATGAATGATCGGCTCGGCGCGCAGCCGTGCTGCCAGGCCGGGGTCGCTCAGCACTGCGGGGGCGTGCAGGTTTATGCACTCCGCTCCCAGATTTTGCGCCATATGTGCCGAGCAAATTTCCGCAGTAAACCCGTAAGGCGTCGCCATCGAGCCAACCAGCTGCGTAACCGAAATATCCTTGATTTTGGTTTGCTCGACAGCTTTTGCCACCTCGTAAACCGTGCGCCCCCAGGCAACGCCAAGCCTGTCTCCACCGGTTAGCAGGCTGGGCAGCCACTCGGCCGCACCCCGCGCCACCCGCATCAGCGATTCCTCGGGCGCGTTAAAGCCCGCGGGCAAAACATAGGCCGCCTGAAGGTTGAACCTGTCGCGCAAATCCTGGGCGAGCTGATGGCTGGTAAACACGTCTGGCTTGAGCGAAATGCGAATATAGCCACGCTCTCGCGCCTCCTGCAGATAATTCACCACCGTCGCGCGCGAAACCTGGAGCAAGGCGGCAATATCGGACTGGTTGAGCCCGTCATGATAATACATCCACGCAGCCTCGATCACGATACTCTCGCCACTTACTTGCCCAACCGCCCGCCGCCGCGTTGTATTTGCCATTTCAATTCCTTTTTAGATATATGATACTATATGCTGACAATTGTCAAAATTTGTGTTTTAAGAGCGAAAAATCGAATGAATGAACAGGGGAATTGGCTATGGTCCTTAACAGATGGAATGACGATGATGCAAAGAAATTTGTTATTGATGCCGGTAATGATCCCGCCGATCAGGCGTTGGCGCTGCGGGTCTATGCCTCGCGCCTGATCGGGCAGGATGCCGCATTGGTGATGCATGGCGGCGGCAATACCTCCTGCAAGCTGAAACGACCGGATGTGTTTGGCACCGAAATCGATGTTTTGCACATCAAGGGCAGCGGCTGGAATCTGGGCACAATCGAGGCGGCGGGCCTGCCGGCGGTGCGATTGAAGCCGCTACTGGCGTTGCGCGCACTCCCAGCGCTGTCCGACGAAGACATGGTTAACCTTTTGCGCGCCAATCTCTTTGAGTCCACCTCCCCAACCCCGTCGGTCGAAAGCCTGCTGCACGCCTTTTTGCCCCATAAATATATCGACCACACCCATGCTACCGCAATGCTGGCGCTGGCTGATTTGCCAAACGCAGCCGAAGCCGTAGACGAAATTTTTGGCGGGCGTCTGGTGTCTGTGCCGTTTGTTATGTCGGGCATTGCACTGGCAAAACTGGCGGCGGATATTTACGAAGCCCGGCCGGAAGTGGAGGGCCTGATCCTGATCAACCACGGCCATTTTGCCTTTGGCGATAGCGCCAGACAATCTTATGACCGCTTGATCGAGCACACCAACATGGTTGAAGCATGGTTGGAAAAAAAACTCGCCGCAGCGCCCAAGCCAGCGGTGCGTGCGCGGGCTGAAATACCGGTTGACGCCGCTGCGGTTTTACCGATGTTGCGCGGCATTATCGGTGAAGCAAACGCAGCTTTCCACAATGACCGTGACTACCCGATGCCGGTATTAAACACCCGCAATGGTGAAAACATAAAGGAATTTTTCGCGCGCAATGATCTCGCTGATCTGTCGCGCCGCGGCGTGGCCACCCCCGACCATATTATCAGAACCAAAAACTACCCGCTTTACCTGACCGCCGATATGCTGGCGGGCGGCCGCGAGGCTGTCCGGCAGGCGGTGGCGGATTATATCGCCGAATACCGGGCCTATTTCGAGGTAAATGCGGCCCGTTACGGGGCTGGCAGCAAAACCATGCTGATGCCAACGCCCAACCTTGCCTGGGTCGAAGGGTTGGGAACCATCGGCATATCCTCGGATGCCCGCGCGGCCGCCGCGGTTTGCGATTTGGCGGCGCAAAACATTGCCGTGATGACCATGGCCGAAGCGGCGGGCGGCTTTCGCCCCATCGACCCCGCAACCCTGTTTGACATGGAATACTGGTCGCTCGAACAGGCAAAGCTCGTAAAAGACAAACCGCCCTTTTTTCAGGGTCGTATCGTCATGGTAACCGGCGGCGGCGGCGCCATCGGTCTGGCAACGGCGCTTGAATTCGCCGCGCTTGGTGCCAATATTTTTATTGTTGATCTCGAAGCCGCCGCGCTCGAGGCCGCCTTGGCCACGCTGGGCGAAGGCCATGCTGGCCTCGCGCTCGACATCACCGAAAATGGCGCTGCCGAGCGGGCGATTTCCGCCTGTGTCCGGCAATTCGGGGGCCTCGATATTCTGGTGTCAAACGCCGGTGCCGCCTGGACAGGCGACATGGTCGCCCTTGATGACGCCATTTTGCGCCAGAGCTTTGAGCTCAACTTTTTTGCCCATCAGAGCTTTGCCAAAGCGGCTGCACAGGTATTTGCGTTGCAGGGCCGTGGCGGGCAATTGCTGTTCAATGTTTCCAAACAGGCGGTAAACCCGGGCAAGGGCTTTGGCGCTTACGGCATTCCCAAAGCGGCTACATTTTTCCTGTTGCGGCAACTGGCGCTGGAACTGGGGCCGCATGGTGTGCGCGTAAACGGTATCAACGCCGACAGAATCCGCTCGGGCTTGCTGGATGAAGCCTTTGTTAGCGAGCGCGCCAAAGCCCGCGGGATCGATGAAGAAACCTATATGGCGGGCAATTTACTGCGGCGCGAGGTCGAGGCGCGGCATGTGGCCAAGGCCTTTGCAAGCCTCGCGATGAGCGAACGCACAACCGCGCATGTGATGACCGTGGATGGCGGCAATATCGAAGCCGCCCTTCGCTAAAGGCAGGGTTGAAAGCCGCGGGGGGCTGATCCGCCGGGGCGGAGGTGCACGGCTTTCAGCGCCAGCCTAGGCAACCGGGCTGTTAAGATGTGCGACATTCCAGCGCAGGAAGGTTTATGTGCTTGAACCTGAAGTCGCTTGAGGTTGCAAAAAGCTCCCACAAGCAGGGCTGGCCGGTTCAGCCGGAATTTCAGGAGATAAGTATGAAAAAAACACTGATGGCGGGCGGAATGCTGCTGGCTATGACCAGCATGGCAACAGCGCAGCAGGCACCAGTTATCGAGGTGCTGAAGCAGGCATCCTGCGGCTGTTGCGGCGGTTGGGTCGCGGCGATGCAGGAGGCGGGGTTCACGCTGAATGTGCGCAATGTCTCGGGCGATGAACTTTATGCCGCCAAGGAGGCCTCGGGGTTTTCCGAAGAACTCTGGGCCTGCCATACCGCCACGGTGGCGGGATACACGGTTGAGGGCCATGTGCCGGTATCGGAACTGGAGCGCCTTCTCGCCGAACGCCCGGCGGCGCTTGGCATTGCCACACCCGGCATGCCCACCGGATCACCGGGTATGGAATATGGCAACGAACGTGAGGCGTTCAACGTGGTTCTGGTCAATCTCGACACGAGCCAGCAGATTTATGCGTCCTACCCCGGCACCTAAGGTTAACGGGACAGAATGACCATTGAAAGCGCCTTGCGGCCCCCGGGCCTTGAGGCCACGGGAAACCCCGCAAAGAAAAAATATTGTTTGCTACCGGATGGTGATCTCTGGCGGGTGGGTTCATGAGCATTGCGGCGATGGATCCCTTCGGGGCGGCCCTGTCTGTGGTGGCTTTTGCGGCGATTGCCGGCCTGCTCTGGCTTTATCTGCGCGGCAGGGGCCGCCCCCGGCTGGTGCAAGAGCGGGTCAGCCCTGTCCGGCATATCCTGTTTGCCTTCGGGGTGCTGATGGTGGTGCTTGCGCTTGAAGGCCCGCTGGCATCTGCGGGGCCACGGCTATTTGCGGTGCATCAGGTTCAGCATTTGCTGCTGAGGCTGATCGGGCCGATGCTGATCGTTCTGGCGCATCCCTGGCCTGTTCTGCGGGCCGGGCTGGCGCGCGGCCCGCGCCGCTGGCTTGGGCGGATGGCCGAACACCCGGCCTGCGCCGTTTCGGCGCGCTTCCTGACAAGGCTGGATGTCAGCTTCATTATCATGGTTTCGGCGCTCTATTTCTGGCAGGTGCCGGCCCTGCACAACGCGGCTGTCGCCCTACCTTCGCTCGCCCTTCTGGCCCATTTCAGCATGACCCTCGCGGGCCTTCATTTCTTTGCCGTAACGCTCGGCCGTCGGGCCGCGGCTGATGGTTCGGTCCATCGCGGGCGGCTGGCGGCACTGGTCGGGATCATCCTGTCGAATATACTGCTCGGCTCGCTCACCACACTGAAAGGCACGGTGTATTATACCGCATATGATGTGCGCGGGCGTCTTTGGGGCTTCGCGCCGCTGGCCGACGAAACCATCGGAGGGTATACGATATGGGTGCCGTCATCCATCGTTCTCATTGCTGCCATTATTCTGGTCTTTAACGGCTGGAACGCCGCCGAACTGCGGCGCTGGAATGCCCGGCACAACTGGAGCGGCTCAAACGCCGCCGCGCTCGAATTTCCCGAAACGGCCCACGAGCTGCGCCTGAGGGTGACAGAACCCAACCGCCGCACCGGCCGGACCCTGACGCTGGTTTCTGCGGTAATATTCGCCACAGTGATGATCACCGGCATCACAATCATTTATGCGCTCTGACGGCCGCGCCAAAGTGAGGGAAAGCCTGGCCGGAACCGACGCACAGCCGCCGCCGCCCGATTTCCCTTTCCAATACTCGCCCGCGCGCCTTTAGTCGTGCGTTGCGCCCTCGGTGGCACGAAACGCCGCATCCTCTATCTGGATCGTGCAGTGGGTGATGCCGAAATCTTCGCGCATCGCGGCCTGCGCGGCGACGAGCACATCGCGGCTGCGGCTGGCGTCTTTCACGACCAGATGGCAACTCATCGCATCCAAACCGGAGGTCAGCGTCCAGGCGTGCAGATCATGCACGCCCGCGACACCTTCGATCCCGGCAAGCCGCGCCCGCAGCAATCCGGTGTCCACATGCGGCGGCGCGCCTTCCATCAAAATACGCATCGCGCCCTTCAGCAGGATCCAGGTGCGCGGCACGATGAACAACCCGATGGCGGCACCGATGATCGGGTCGGCTATCGTCCAGCCGGTCAGCATGATCACCAGCGCCGCCAGAATCACCCCAACCGAGCCCAGCATATCGGCCAGCACCTCGAAATAGGCGCCCTTGAGGTTCAGGCTTTCCTTGGAACCGGCATGCAGCATCCGCATCGAGATCAGGTTAACGACAAGCCCCGCCACCGCCACCGCAAGCATCGGGATGCCGAGAATCTCGGTCGGCTCAAAGATACGCTGATATGCCTCGCGCAGCACAAAGACCGTGACCACCAAAAGCACCACGGCGTTGATCAGGGCCGAGAATACCTCGGTGCGCACGTAGCCAAACGTCATCTGCGCTGTTGCCGGCCGCTCGGCAAAGCGCACCGCAACCAGCGCCATGAAAAGCCCGCCGACATCGGTTGCCATGTGGGCCGCGTCGGCCAATAGCGCCAGGCTGCCAGTCCAGAGCCCGCCGATGACCTCGACAACCAGAAAGGTGCCGGTCAGGGCCAGCGCCCATTTCAGGCTGCCCTTATGGCGCCCGGCAGCAGAGCCGCCGCTTTGGGCAGCTCCATGTCCATGTCCTGCACCCATGCCAGCCTCAGTCGAAAATTTCCATCAGCCACGATTTGCCGCGCGAGCCATGCTTGCTGTAGCCGCCACCATGGCCACTGCCATGTTTACCACGGCTGCCCTTATGCCCGGCGCGGCTGCTGTATTCGTAGTCACTGCCGCCGCGCGGTTCGCGGCCGCGTTGCGGCGGCGGCGCGGCTGTCTCGGTGGCGCTGCGCTCGATGATTTTGTCAAGCTCACCGCGGTCGAGCCAGACACCCCGGCATTGCGGGCAATAATCGATCTCTACATCCTGCCGGTTGGACATTGTCAGGGTCACATTGCAGACAGGGCACAGCATGGATGGTGTTTGCGGTTTCATATTTTTATCGGGCTCCATTGCAGATTCTTTCAGTTCATTGGCCAACGGGAAGTGCGCCTTTTGGCAGGGCTACTTCGGTGGGTGTGCCGCCTTTAGGCGACCCGCTTTCTTTCTTGCCGTTCAGCAGCCGCATCGCATTCATGACCACCAGCACCGACACACCGACATCGGCGGCAATCGCGCCCCACAACGAGGCCATGCCAAAGA
>Ga0316208_1001932_pt1 | contig 18072 bp, 15 predicted proteins | sample 3monopyrite_MG_FD_204944 | JGI IMG/M metagenome (GOLD analysis project Ga0316208, IMG submission 204944) | Microbial mat bacterial communities from mineral coupon in-situ incubated in ocean water Damariscotta River, Maine, United States -... | ecosystem: Environmental > Aquatic > Marine >...
CATTGGGCCTAGTTCCAATGTTATTGGCTAGCGGTGTGGGCTCTGAAGTGCAGCGGCCATTAGCGACGGTTGTGGTCGGTGGTTTAGCTTCGTCAACATTGCTGACACTGTTTGTATTGCCAGTGTTATACGGTGTGTTTTCAAAGGCAAAATTAGAAGCTGAATAAAGAGCTTATTTTATTTATTTTAATGGAAGGATAAGTTGAAACCACGCGTATTGCTTTGCAGTGACCTTGATAGGACGTTGATCCCTAATGGAGTAGATGAGGAATCTGCAAATGCGCGTGGTGTTTTTTATCAACTGATACAGCGTCACGAAATTAATCTGGCTTACGTTAGTGGTCGTGACAAAGGTTTAATTCAGGAAGCAATAAAAGGTTACGCACTTCCAATGCCGAATTATGCGGTGGGCGATGTCGGTGCGAGCATCTACGAAATAAAGCAAGGGCAGTGGCAATATTGTCAGGGTTGGGAAGATGAAATATCCGGTGACTGGAATGGTTTTAATCACGATCAGTTAGGCGCTTTGTTTTTAGATTTCAATACGCTGGAGCTCCAAGAAAGTAAAAAGCAAAGTAGATATAAGCTAAGTTACTACGTGTCGATTGATGTAAACAAAGATGCGTTGATTGATTCAATGAGCAAACGGCTTGTAGAGAACGGTATACGTGCCAGCCTTATCTGGAGTATTGACGAGGAAAAAAATATCGGCCTGCTGGATGTTTTACCGCAGTGTGCAACAAAATATCATGCTATTCGATTTTTAATGTCTCGACATCGCTTTTCCGAAGAAGACACCGTTTTTGCAGGTGATAGTGGTAATGATCTTCCTGTGCTGGTTTCAGGGCTTCAATCTGTGTTGGTGCGCAACGCCAGTGACAATGTGCGAAATGAAGCCTTAACTGCTCTGAAAGCGAAAGGCCTTGAAAGTAAGTTGTATCTGGCTAAAGGTGATTTTATGGGGATGAACGGTAATTATTCTGCGGGGGTGCTCGAAGGTCTGTCTTATTTTATGCCAGATTTGTTGAGCTAAGCCTAGGCTAGTATTGGCGAGTTGTTAGTCCGTTCCAGAGCATCCAGAGTTTATCTTGTTTGCTCAGTCTAGGGCGTGAAAATACATTGTCATGCTGTTGCGATAAACGTTGCAGAATACGTGTTCCACCCAATACTGTAAGTCGCAATTCTAAACCAAATCGTCCTTTGAGTGTCCATGCCAGCGGTGCTCCGCTGCGCATTAATTCTGAAGTTTCCCCTATGAGTAATTTAAATAGGCCGCGCATGGCATCGTCACTGCGTCGATCTTTTAGCCATGACTCATCGATGCTAAAATTTTTCATTTCATCCTGTGGCAAATAGATGCGGTTGCTTTCATCAAAATCCTGAATTACATCTTGCCAGAAATTGATGAGCTGGAGTGCTGAGCAAATGGCATCAGAGCGAGTGAGATTAATTTCTGTTGCTGCTCCAAATAAATGAAGCATTAATCTACCAACTGGATTGGCTGAGTAGCTGCAATAGTGCATTAACTCTGAAAAATTAGCGTAACGGTTTTTTGTTACATCCATGCGAAATGCTGTCAGCAGATCATAGAACAATTGCAGCGGTAAATTATATTGCTGGCAAATAGCCGTGATGCCGATAAATACAGGATCATCTGAAGTTTGTTCGAGTTTGATACGGTCAAGTTGCGCTACATATGCGTCAAGTTTAGCGAGCCGTGTTTCAGGGGCTAAATTACCTTCGTCGGCGAAATCATCGGCGGTTCTGGCGAAGGTGTAGATGACTGCAACGGGGCCACGCAGTGCTGCCGGTATTAGGTATGAAGCAACGGGAAAGTTTTCATAGTGTGAACGGCTGACGGCGAGGCAATGACGATAAGCGTTTTCGATACAGGTTTGATTCACGGTTTCTAATTGTTGGCTTTTTCTGTCTGACTGAGTGGGCGGATTGTTTTCTCTATGGTGTCAAGATCATCGGCTTCTTTTGATGCGCTGATGCCCATTTCAGTAAATTTACGCGCACCCGGAATAAGCTGACGTTGAAAAGAGCCCACTGCACTGTTGTAGTTGTCGACGCTGCTGGTAATGGTTTTTCCCAGCTTTGCGAGATGATTAGTGAAAGTGTTAAGACGTTTGTAGAGGTCTTCGCCAAGCTGTCGAATTTGTTCAGCGCTTTCAGCGACTACTTCCTGGTTCCAGCCAAAGGCAATTGCGCGTAGCAACGCAACGAGACTGGTAGGCGTTGCGAGGATGATCTTTTGTTGTAAGGCGTATTCAAGTAGTTCGGGTGATTTGTCCAGGGCGGCACTTAAAAATTGATCGCCGGGAATAAATAATACGACAAAGTCAGGGCTGTTTTTAAATTGACTCCAGTAACTTTTGCTGGCCAGCTCACGAATGCGTTCACGAACTTTTCTGGCATGATGATGTAAGTGTTGATCGCGGCTTTTATCATCCGAAGCTTCGACGGCGCTGAGGTAGGCATCGAGTGGCGTTTTGACGTCCACAACAATCTCTCTACCGCCGGGCATGCGAATAATCATGTCTGGACGAATCGCACCTTCATCGGTTTGAGTGTGCTCTTGTTCGTAAAAATCACAATGTGGCGCCATGCCTGCAAGTTCAACGAGCCGTTTTAGTGTCAATTCTCCCCATTGACCGCGCACTTCTGGTCGCCGCAATGCTTGAGCGAGATTACGCGTTTCACCATGCAGCATTTGCTGTGTTTGCGTCATCGATTCAAGGTGTTTTGAAATTGAGCCGTAGGCTTCTTTGCGTTCATGCTCGATATTGCGTAATTGTTTTTCAGTTTTTTCAAGGGCCTCTTTGATAGGTTTTATAATGTGTTCGATCGCCTGTTCTTTTTTTTCTAAATTACCCTGTGCTTCAATGTTGAACTGTTTGAGTTTTTCCTGAGCAAGATTTAAAAACTGCTCTGTATTGTTTTTTAGTGCTTGTCCGGAAAGTGAAGCAAAAGTTTCGCTGAGTTGTTTGCGGTCGTTTTCGTAGGCAGTTTGTTTTTCGGCGGCAGCTTTTTCTTTGAACTCTAGCGTTGTAGTCAGTGTGGTATTTTCTTGTTTGAGCTGCGTAATGCGGCGTTGTAAAAATATATAGGTCAAGATTGCTGCGCTGGCAGCTGCGATAATAACGGTAGAAATAATACTAAAAGTCATGTTCATGGCTGCGTTGTATTGATTAAGTGATTATGTTCTGTGAACCAGTCAAGAATCTCTAGAGGAGTATCGACCATGCCATCAGCCTGCCAATTTTCTGGTTGTGCATCTTTATGAATGTAGCCGAACAACGCAACCAGTGTTTTCATTCCAGCATTGCGGCCTGCTTCTATATCACGAAGCGCATCGCCAACATATAGGCAGCGCTGTGCTTGCGTGCCGATGGTTTGGCAGGCTAGCTGCATTGGTTCAGGATGGGGTTTGCGTTGCGCGGTGCTATCGCCACTGATAATACAGGCAGCTCGTTGACTTAGATCAAGGCCATCCATTAACGGCAATGTGAACCGTGAAGGCTTGTTGGTGACAATACCCCAGGGCATGTTTAACTGTTCCAGTTGGAGGAGTAATTCTGACATACCGGGAAACAATTGTGTTTCGTTGCACACGTTTTCATCGTAGATGGACAATAACTGTTCGCGTAATGATTCAAAGCCATGATCCTTGGCAGTGAGCTTGAAACCGAGCGTAATGAGTGCGCCAGCTCCATTAGAAACTTCGGGGCGTATTTGTCCGAACGGCAATGCTTCGCACTGATGTTCTTTTAATAGCAGGTTAAGGCTTAAGGCCAGGTCCGGTGCGGTGTCAGCAAGTGTGCCATCAAGGTCGAATAAAACGGTGTCGACGTGTTGTTGGTTTTCTTGATGGCATGGCTTCGTTATGGGTGCTGCGGGCTCTCTAGTGTTCATGTGTCGGTTATCTTGCTGTGCAGTGAACCATGTAGTTAACGTCAATATTGCTGCCCAATGTGTACTGGCGTGTTAAGAGGTTATAGGTCAATCCGGTAATATCGTGCATGTTGAGTTCGGAGGCTCGTAACCAGCTTGCTAATTCGGAAGGTTTGATGAATTTCTCGTAATCATGCGTGCCTTTTGCCAGCATTTTGAGAAGATACTCGGCTCCAATAATAGCCAGCATGTATGCTTTGGGATTGCGATTTAGCGTAGAGAAAAAAACATGCCCGTCAGGTTTGACCAATGTCGAGCAAGATTTAATGAGTGAAGCAGGGTCTGGGACATGTTCGAGCAATTCCATACAGGTCACGACATCATAACTGTTTGGTTCGGCTGCTGCTTTTTCTTCTGCGCTGATTTGTTGGTAATCAACTTGCAAGCCTGATTCCATTAAATGCAGTTTGGCAACTGATAGCGGGCCGCCGGCAAGATCGATTCCGGTGACTTCTGCGCCAATTGCTGCCATAGACTCTGAGAGAATGCCGCCGCCGCAGCCAATATCGAGCACACGTTTTCCATCCAGCTGGGTGCGTTCGTCAATGTAATGCAGCCTGAGTGGGTTGATGTCATGTAAAGGTTTGAATTCACTGCCGGGATCCCACCAGCGTGTTGCCATGGCGTCAAATTTGGCGACTTCCTGTGGATCCATGTTGATTTCAGCTTTGCTTGTCATGAGGTAATGCTTTCCAGAGAATCAGTAAAACTAGTATGAAATTAATTTTTAGGCTCGTCACGTTTTTTGATGCGTTCGCGCCAGTCTTTTGCTGTCTCAATGATACCTTGTTCGTCGAGTGTGGTCAGCGAACGATTTTTGAGCAGGTGTTTTCCTGCTACCCAGACATCGCTGACCTTGTGGCGACTGCAAGCGTAAACGATGTGAGAGATGGGATTATAAATAGGTTGATCCTCAATGTCGTTAAGTTGAACTGTGATGATATCTGCTGCTTTGCCAATCTGAAGTGATCCCGTGGTGCCGTCGATCCCCAGTGCTTTTGCGCCATTTAATGTTGCCATGCGTAAAGCAGTTTCCGCAGGTATTGCGCTGGCATCGCCTGCCACAGCTTTGGCGAGCAGTGCCGCGCTGCGCATTTCTCCAAACATATCGAGATCGTTATTACTGGCGGCACCGTCAGTGCCAAGGGCAACATTGACGCCGGCTTGATTGAGCTGTTGGACAGGGCAAAAACCGCTGGCTAATTTAAGGTTTGATTCGGGGCAATGAACGACGTGTGTACCGGTGAGTGCGATTTTTTCGATTTCTTCATCGTTCAATTGTGTCATGTGTACCGCTAATAAGCGTGGTGATAGCAGCCCAAGTTTTTCCAGTCGTTCGATGGGGCGGCAGTGCTGTTGTTGTTCGGACTGTTGGACTTCATCGCGGGTTTCGTGCAGATGGATGTGAATTTGTAAGTCGAGTTCTTCGGCCAAAACCTGAATTTTTTGCAGGGGTACATCGGAAACCGTGTAGGGAGCGTGGGGTGCAAAAACGGTACTGACCAGTGGGTGGTTGCGATAGCTGTCTTGTATTGCCAGGCCTTTGCTGAGGTATTCGTCGGCATCGGCTGCCCAGGCGGTGGGAAAGTCAATTAAAATCAGGCCAACGGCAGCGCGGATACCGCTACTGGCAGCCAGTCGTGCGACTTCATCAGGGAAGAAATACATGTCATTAAAACAGGTGGTGCCGCCACGTAGCATTTCAGCGATGGCCAGCTGTGTTCCGTCATGCACAAAGTCACTGTTAACCCAGGCCGTTTCGGCTGGCCAGATGTGATTGTTGAGCCAGTCCATGAGCGGTAAATCGTCAGCCAGTCCACGAAACAGGCTCATGGCCGCATGCGTGTGAGTATTGATCAGGCCGGGTAAGAGTGCGTGCTCATCGAGCATTAAAGTATTGCTTGAAGTGTATTGCTTTTGTGCCTGGCTGCTCGGCAGTAAGTCCAGAATGCGACCGTCATGAATGGCCAGTGAGTAATGTTCGTAAACGGTTCCGGCGGGCTCAACAGGGATGATCCAGCGGGCGTGAATCAGGGTGTCTATTTGTTGCATGGCGGCTCTGCTCTTTCGATGATTTTTTCACAGCTATGTCTGCATTGTTTCAGTATAGCCTGAAACAAGGTAATCATCAGTAACAGTGTTTAGTGGAGAGGGTGTGACCAGGATTTAATCTTTTTTGATATGGAAGTTACTACTTTGCTGCGCGTTTGATAATTTGCACTTCGACACGGCGGTTGCGGTTTCGACCAGAGCGTGTCCAATTCTCATCGGTGGGACTGATTTCACCTTTGCCGGCCACCATCATGCGTTCTATATCAACGCCCTGACTTGCCAGGTAGTCCCAGACGGCATAGGCACGTCGGTCAGAGAGTTGATAGTTATAATCGTCGTTGGCAATATCGCTGGTGTGGCCATCGATGAGGATGCGGTTGATCGTGGTATCATTCTGAAAATAGTATTTTGCCGCGCTGTCTAGAATGACCACGGCCTCCTGGCTTAACACATAGCTGTCATGATTGAAGTTGATGTGTTGCAGAGAAATGAATTCCAGGGGGGTTAGAGTGTCTTCTGTTAAAACCTGCAATTCCGGAGCATCGCTGAATAGCAGGTCTTCTGAAATATCATCAGGTATGATGACGTCCATGGCCTGCGGGTCATTGCCGTGTTCTTTGATGATCTCGGGTTGATTGCCGAGCGCAAGTGCGCTGGCTGATGTCGGTATGAAAAACATAAGTGACGTCAACAGTGCTGCAATGAGAGTGATGGGTGCTAAGTAGTTCATACTTTAGATTAACGGCGTAACTATAATGATATTTAATAATATTTTCTTAACAGCATTATTTTAGAGTTTTTATGTTTATTGGGATGTGATGGAGTTGAAAATGAGCAGCGTACAGTACGATAGCGTTAGACCTTTGCGATGGGCTGAAGATGGGCTGTTTATGCTTGATCAACGGCTGTTGCCGCATCAGTACCAAGAGGTTTTTTATGACAATGTTGCCGATGTGGCGAAGGCGATTACCGATATGGTGGTGCGCGGAGCACCGGCTATCGGCATCGCAGCGGCTTTTGGTGTTGCGTTGGCGGCACGTCAGCGCTATGACGGCTCAGATTCGTGGCGTGCGGTATTTGATGAAGATATGGTGATGTTAAAGGCGGCGCGGCCGACGGCGATCAATCTGGCCTGGGCGGTCAATCGGCTGTGTGCAATGCTTGATGATATCCAAGGTGACCCATTCTCGATTTTATTGGAAGAAGCGCAGCGAATTCACGATCAGGATATTCAGGCAAACTACCGTATGGGTGAATTGGGCGCAGCGTTGATTGAAGAGCGCTGCGCGGTAATGACGCATTGTAATGCGGGAGCATTGGCGACAGGCGGTTACGGTACGGCTCTGGGCGTAATTCGTGCCTCTTGCGCGCGTGACTTGGTGTCGCAGGTTTACGCCGATGAAACGCGGCCGTGGATGCAAGGCTCTCGGTTGACGGCCTGGGAGTTATTGCAGGACAAAATTCCCGTTACGCTGCTCGCTGAGGGGGCAGGTGGCCATTTGATGAGGCAGGGCGAGGTTAAGTGGCTGATCGTTGGTTCTGATCGCATTGCGGCCAATGGTGACGTGGCGAATAAGATCGGAACTTATAATGCGGCTATTGTCGCGCGTCATCACGGTGTTCGCGTGATGGTGGTGGCACCGACATCAACGATTGACATGGATACCGCTTCGGGAGATTTGATACCAATTGAGTCACGGGGCAGTGCTGAGCTGTTGTCGGTTGGCGAAATACGCCTGGGCGCAGAAGGGGCTAATGCATGGAACCCTGTTTTTGATGTAACTCCGGCAAATCTGGTTGATGCCATCGTTACTGAAAAGGGTGTGGTTTTAGAGCCCAACGCAGCCAAAATGGCTGAATTGATGGCGCGTCGCTAAGGCCGTTTAGTTTGACGGGTTAGCAGGTCTGAGCGTATTGATAATCCAATATCTTGAGTGTCACGTTATGTCGTTGTTTCAGCTGTGTTGTGAGCAGGAATTATGCTAGAATTTCCTGCTTTATGTGGGCAGTCGAATAATAATAATCAACATGGCCAATAAGCTAGCTGTTCAACTACCTTCCAACGGAAAAACTGATTATTTCAAATGAATGTGATCGCTAAAGAAATTATCTCCCGAAACATTGAGGAGGAGATGAAACAATCCTACATGGAATACGCTATGAGCGTCATTGTAGGGCGCGCACTGCCTGATGTTAGAGACGGCCTTAAACCTGTCCACCGCCGTGTGCTGTACTCAATGCATGGTTTAGGTAATGACTGGAATAAACCTTACAAAAAATCAGCGCGTATTGTCGGTGATGTCATAGGTCGTTATCACCCGCATGGTGACACGGCTGTTTATGACACAATTGTACGTATGGCACAGCCGTTTTCACTGCGCTATATGCTGGTGGATGGTCAGGGTAACTTTGGTTCAGTCGACGGTGATTCTCCGGCCGCGATGCGTTATACCGAAGTACGTATGTCGCGGATTGCCCATGAGTTACTTGCTGACCTTGAGAAGGAAACGGTTGATTTCGTTTTCAACTACGATGAGTCAGAGGAAGAGCCGGTTGTCTTTCCCGCGCGCATTCCCAATCTTTTGATCAATGGTTCTTCCGGCATCGCAGTAGGACTTGCGACCAATATTCCACCGCATAATATTAATGAAGTAATCAGTGCCTGCCTGGCTTTGATTGATGATCCGGAGCTGGATATTGTCGGCTTGATGGAACATATACCCGGGCCTGACTTTCCCACGGCGGCGTTCATCAATGGTGTGAGTGGTATTCATGAAGCCTATCGTACCGGGCGCGGAAAGATTTATTTACGCGCCAGAACAGAGATAGAAGATCGGGATGCGACGAGTGGGCGACAACGTATTGTTGTGACCGAGCTGCCTTACCAGGTTAATAAAGCTCATCTACTAGAAAAAATTGCCGGGCTGGTTAAAGAAAAGCGTGTAGAAGGCATTACTGAGCTACGTGATGAGTCTGATAAAGACGGCATGCGTGTAGTTATTGAATTGCGCCGCGGTGAAGTGGCAGAAGTGGTGTTGAATAATCTCTACAAGTATACCCAGATGCAAAATGTCTTCGGCATCAATATGGTGGCATTGGTTGATGGTCAACCTAAGCTGCTGGGTCTGAAACAGGTACTTGAAGCATTCCTGCGGCATCGCCGTGAAGTCGTTACTCGCCGCACACTCTATGACTTATTTAAAGCGCGCGATCGCGCTCATATTCTCGAAGGGCTGGCGGTTGCCCTGGCTAATATCGATGAGATCATTGTGCTAATTAAGGCGGCAACTAATCCTGCTGAAGCCAAGACGGTTTTGATGGCGCGTGTTTGGACATCTGATGCCGTCGTTAATATGCTGGCGGACATTGATCTTGAGGCGACGCGTCCAGAATGGTTGCCCGAAGGTTTTGGTCAAAATGAAGATGGTTACCGTTTGTCCGATCAACAGGCTCAAGCGATTCTTGATTTGCGCTTGCACCGCTTGACCGGCTTAGAGCAAGATAAAATAATCGGTGAATACAAAGCGATAGTTGGTAAGATTGAAGCGTTACTAGAGATTTTGTCTGATGTGAATCGCCTTATGAAAGTGATTTATGATGAGCTGGTTGAATGCCTCGATCAATATGGCGATGAGCGCCGCACAGAAATACTGACGTCTCAGCAGGATCTGACACTCGAAGATCTGATCAATGAAGAAGATGTGGTGGTAACGATTTCTCACGGTGGTTATGCGAAGTCACAGCCTTTAGATGTTTATCAGGCACAAAAACGTGGTGGCAAAGGTAAATCAGCTACAGCGGTTAAGGATGAAGACTTCGTTGATAAACTTTTTGTAGCCAATACTCATGACACTATTTTGTGTTTTTCCAGTTTAGGCAAGGTTTACTGGAAGAAGGTTTATGAGTTACCGCAAGCGAGTCGTAATGCACGTGGTAAGCCTATCGTTAACCTGTTGCCATTGAGTGAAGGCGAGCGAATAACAGCGGTATTACCGGTGCGCGAATACGATGCGGATCATTTTGTTTTTATGGCGACACGCAGCGGTACTGTTAAGAAAACTTCTTTAGTCGATTTTTCACGTCCTCGTACTAACGGAATTATTGCTATCGATCTTTTAGATGCAGATGAGCTGATTGGCGTAGATATTACGGACGGCACAAAGAGCATTATTCTTGTTGCCAGTTCTGGTAAGGCGGTACGTTTTGATGAGCAGGCTGTACGTGTGATGGGACGTAATGCTCGGGGTGTTCGTGGTATTCGTCTGAAATCTGAGCAGCAACTTATCTCGCTGATTATTGCTGATGAGGGCGAAGTGTTGACCGTCACAGAAAAAGGCTACGGTAAACGTACGCCGGTTGCTGAATATCCTTCGCACAGTCGTGGTGGTCAAGGCGTGATTTCTATTCAGACATCCGAGCGTAACGGTAATGTCGTTGGCGCAGAACTGGTCAATGAAGATGACGAAATTATGCTGATCTCTGACGCTGGAACTTTGGTGCGTACGCGCGTAGCCGAAGTGTCTGTGTTGGGTCGAAATACTCAGGGCGTACGTCTGATCCGGTTGGCTGAGAACGAGAGCCTGGTTGGTTTAGATCGCTTTGAAGGCGTTGATGAGGAAGAGTAAATCGTTCCCTGTTATTGATGCCTAAGTCGATGGCCAAGTGTTTATAAATATATTGAAATAATGTTAGGTAGGTATTGATATGTCGAGAGTTTTTAATTTTAGCGCAGGGCCAGCTGCATTACCGGAAGCCGTTATTACTCGAGCCAGAGATGAAATGCTCGATTGGCAGGGCAGTGGAATGTCAGTGATGGAGATGAGCCATCGCGGTAAAGAGTTCATGTCTATTGCAAGCCAGGCAGACGCGGATTTACGCGAGTTGTTGGCGATTCCTGATAATTACAAAGTGATGTTTTTGCAGGGCGGAGCCAGTTCGCAATTTGCGATGGTGCCGATCAACTTACTTAAAGGTAAAAACAAAGCGGATTATTTTAATACCGGCATGTGGTCTAAAAAGGCTATTGCCGAAGGCAAACGTTTTTGCGATGTGAATATTGTCGCTAGTTCAGAAGCCGAAAAATTCACTACGATTACCCCCGTGTCCGAATGGCAATTAGATAATGATGCAGCTTATGTGCACTACACACCGAATGAAACCATCGGTGGAGTCGAATTTGATCACATTCCAGAAGTAGGTGATGTACCGCTGGTAGCAGACATGTCGTCAACACTATTGTCGCGCCCAATTGATGTTTCAAGGTTTGGTGTCATTTACGCCGGTGCACAGAAAAATATTGGTCCTGCTGGGCTTACCGTTGTCATTGTCCGCGATGACCTGCTTGGTGATGTTGTCGATGGCATGCCTGCAATGTCTAATTATCAGACGCTGACTGATGCGGATTCCATGTACAACACACCGCCAACCTACAGCTGGTATATCGCAGGGTTGGTGTTTGACTGGATTAAAAAACAGGGCGGTTTGCAGGCGATGGCTGAGGTCAATCAACGCAAAGCTAATAAGCTTTATTCTATAATTGATGGTTCTGGTTTTTATTCGAACCCTGTTGATAAGACCTATCGCTCGTGGATGAATGTGCCTTTCACACTGGCTAATGCAGACCTCGACAGTGTTTTTCTTGAGGAAGCGAAGGCAGTTAATCTGGTGACGCTAAAGGGTCACCGTTCGGTGGGTGGGATGCGTGCAAGCATATACAACGCAATGCCAGAAGAGGGCGTAGATGCGCTGGTTGAGTTTATGGCTGACTTTGATAAACGCAACGGTTAATAGCCGTGTGATTTTTGCTAGATATTTTAACTATCATTTATAGAGAGCAGCATGTTTAAAATTCAAACCCTGAATAATATTTCACTCGCTGGACTGGAGCGTTTGGCTCGCGATAAATACGAAGTGGCCTCTGAGTTGCAGCAGCCGGATGCTATTTTATTGCGTTCTTTTAAAATGCATGACATGACTATTCCTGAAGAGTTAAAGGCGGTGGGTCGTGCCGGTGCAGGCGTTAATAATATCCCGGTCGATAAAATGAGCGATGTAGGCATTCCAGTTTTTAATGCGCCGGGTGCGAATGCGAATGCCGTAAAAGAACTTGTTGTTGCCGGTATGCTGTTGGCTTGCCGAAATGTCTGTCAAGCCTGGGAGTTTGCAAGAAACCTCGAAGGCAATGACGAATTAATACACAAGCAAGCTGAAGCCGGGAAAAAAGATTTCGCGGGTTTTGAGTTGCCAGGGCGTACGTTAGGTGTAATTGGTCTCGGTGCGATTGGTGTGCAGGTGGCTAATGTTGCCTTGAAGCTAGGTATGAATGTTATTGGCTATGACCCAGATCTTACCGTAAAAAGCGCCTGGCAGTTGTCATCTGAGGTTCAGCAGGCAGTCAGTGTTGATGATCTGTTGAGTCGATCAGACTTTACTACATTTCACGTGCCGTTGGTTGATGCAACGCGCCATATGATTAACGAAGAACGTCTTCAATTGATGAAAGACGGCGCGGTGATTTTGAATTTTGCCCGCGATGGTATTGTTGATGATAAAGCCGTTAGTGAAGCAATTAAGTGCAAAAAAATCCATGCTTATGTGTGTGACTTTGCCAATGGCTTGTTGAAGAATCATGAGCAGGTTATTACGCTTCCACATCTTGGCGCATCGACAAAAGAAGCTGAAGATAATTGCGCGATTATGGTCGCCGAACAGGTCAGTGATTTTCTTGAAAATGGCAACATCAGTAATTCTGTTAATTTCCCTGAAGTTGTCATGCCGCGCACGGAGGGTTATCGTATTGCTGTAGTGAATTCAAATGTACCGAATATGGTCGGGCAAATTTCGACGGTAATGGCCGATGCAAATCTGAATATAATTGACCTATTGAATAAGTCACGTGGCAAGATTGCTTATACGCTTGCTGATGTTGAAAGTGAAATACCACAGTCTGTGGTAGAAGGACTTAAGGCCATTGACGGTGTTCTAAAAGTTAGAGTCGTGTAAAGGGCAGTCGAATATACATCATGGTAGACGACAAATTAGGATCCATTCGAACGCGCATTGATCAGCTTGATGAACAGCTGCAACAGCTGATTACTGAACGAGCTGAATGTGCCCAGGAAGTCGCGCGCATAAAAAATATTTCATCAGCGAGTGCGGATAGTTCAGATTATTATCGTGCTGAACGTGAAGCTGAGGTCTTGCGCACGGTTATGGAACGCAATAACGGCCCACTCGCAGATGAAGAAATGGTGCGTCTGTTTCAGGAAATAATGTCTGCCTGTTTGGCGTTGCAGCATCCAATGAAAATTGCCTTTCTAGGCCCCGAGGGGACGTTTACTCAGGCAGCGGCGCATGCACATTTTGGCAAATCAGTTAGCACAGTTCCTTTGGCTGCAATTGATGAAGTGTTTCGTGAAGTAGAATCTGGCGCTGTACATTACGGAGTGGTGCCGGTTGAAAATTCTACAGAAGGGATTGTCAATTATACTCTGGATATGTTTATTCAATCACCGCTTAAAATATGCAGCGAAGTTGAGTTGCGTATTCATCATCACCTGATGGCAAGTGTTGATGATTTGCAACAAGTAACGAAGGTTTATGCGCATCAACAAGCGCTGGCACAATGTCGTGAATGGTTGGATAGAAATTTATCAGGTGTTGATTGCATAGCCGTTAGCAGTAATGCTGAAGCCGCTCGTGCAGTAAAAAATAAGAAGTGTGTGGCTGCAATTGCCAGCGAAGCCGCAGCTGATATATATCAACTTGGAATTTTAGCCAGAAATATTGAAGACAATCCCGATAATGCAACACGGTTTTTGGTAGTAGGTCGTAAAGCACCGGGGAAAAGCGGGAACGATAAAACATCATTGTTATTAACGGCTGCAAATAAACCTGGCGCACTGCAGGCAATGTTAAAACCGTTTGCTGATAATAATATTTCGTTGACGCGGGTTGAATCACGACCATCGCACTCGGGCACTTGGGACTACGTGTTTTTTGTCGATATTGAGGGTTGTGCTGAAGATGATAATGTTGGCCGCGCTTTACAGGAATTGAATGGTGTTGCGTCAATGATTAAAATTTTGGGTTCTTATCCTAAGGCTGTTATTCAGGCCAAATAGGCTTATATTATTTTTATTTTTAAGTAGGTAAATAACATGATCATTATCATGACTTCAAGTGCCAGCGATGCTGATATAAACAGGGTTGATACCAAATTGCAGTCTATGCAAATGGCTTGCAATGTTTCCAAGGGCATACAACGTACTGTCATCGGTGCGATTGGCGATGAGCAAAATGTTGATGTCGAAGCATTAGAAGCCTTGCAAGGTGTTGATCAGGTAATGCGCGTCATGAAACCTTATAAAATTGTTTCGCGCGAATCGCATCCTGAAAACACTGAAATTGATATTAAAGGTGTGATTCTTGGTGGTAAGACAGTGCAAATTATTGGCGGCCCATGTTCTGTTGAAACACCTGAGCAAATGGAAAATGCCGCAAAATTTGTTGCCGCTGCAGGTTGCCGTTTGATGCGTGGCGGAGCATTCAAGCCTCGCACCAGCCCTTATGCATTTCAAGGTGTCGGTGTCGATGGTTTAACGATGTTTCGTAACGCGGCTGAGCAGCATAAGCTTCCTATCGTTACTGAGTTGATGGATGTTCGCATGCTCGATACCTTTTTAGAGCATGATGTTGATGTAATTCAAATTGGCACACGAAATATGCAGAATTTTGATCTGCTAAAAGAAGTCGGAAAAACCCATGTTCCAGTGATTCTCAAACGTGGTATGTCCGCTACGATTTCAGAATGGTTAATGTCAGCTGAATACATTGCCGCGAACGGTAATCACAATATTATTTTCTGCGAACGTGGTGTACGTTCTTTTGAAACAGCCTACCGTAATATGATGGATGTGACCGCCATTCCTGTATTGAAGCGCGAAACTCACTTGCCCGTTATTATCGATCCAAGTCATGCCGGTGGAAAAGCCTGGATGGTACCTGCGTTATCGCGTGCTGCCATAGCAGCAGGTGCTGATGGTCTACTGATCGAAATGCACCCTACGCCAGCAGAAGCATGGTGTGATGCCGACCAGGCGTTGACACCGGATGAACTGAAAAACTTGATGGATGAGCTGCGTGGTATTGCTCAGGTTATCGGGCGTGATCTTTAATCACCAAGTTCCTGCAACGTTTTGTTGTATTTTTCCGTAAGTTATTTGGCGCATTCTTTTTATGTCAAAAACTAAATTTAGACAATTAACTATAATAGGTGTTGGCCTGATTGGCGGATCGTTGGCGCGATCTGTTAGACAAGCCGGTGCTTGCGATGAAATTGTCGGTTGTGGCCGCGATAAAAATCATCTGCAACAGGCTGTTGATCTCGGTGTTATTGATCGTTTTGAGATTGATGTTAGCAAGGCAGTACAAGGGGCTGACATGGTCGTGCTTGCTACTCCGCTGGGTGCAATGGAATCGATCCTCTCAACTATCATTAGTCAGTTGGCAGATGATGTGGTGGTCACTGATGTTGGCAGTGTTAAAGCCAGCGTGGCTGATATCGCACGACGCACCTTAGTCGATCGCATCGATTGTTTTGTCCCCGGACACCCTGTTGCTGGAACTGAGCAAAGCGGTGTAGCCGCTTCATTTCTTGGTTTATTTGCAGGCCGCAGCGTTATTCTGACGCCTTTAGATGAGACATCTGATAACGCATTGCAACGAGTGCGTGAGTTGTGGTCATGTAGCGGTGCGACGATTAGTGAGACTACCGTTGATCATCACGATAAAATTTTAGCCGCGACCAGCCATTTGCCACATCTGCTGGCTTATACTTTGGTCGACACACTGGCCAACATGGATGATAGCGAAGAAATATTTCGCTATGCTGCGGGCGGTTTTAGAGATTTCACACGCATTGCATCCAGTGATCCAGTCATGTGGCGGGATATTTGTGGTGCGAATAAGACTGCGATTTTAGATGTTCTTGAACGTTATGAAAGCCAGTTGAAAATATTAAAAAAAATGTTAAGCGAAGATAAAGTGGATGATGCGATTGAAATCTTTTCTCGCGCTAAAAAAGTCAGGGATCGGTTAGTAGTTAAAGAATGAATGCTGAAGGAAATAATGGCAGCTTAACCTTTAAGGTAGCACCGGGCGGTTGTCTTAAGGGTCGTCTGCGTGTGCCGGGAGATAAATCCATTTCACATCGTGCGATTATGTTTGGTGCATTAGCTGATGGTGTGACTGAAATCGCAGGTTTTCTTGAAGGCGATGATAGCCTGGCAACCTTAAACGCATTTCGTTCTATGGGTGTTGAAATAGAAGGGCCTGAAAAAGGCCGAGTGATTGTTCATGGCGTCGGCATTGATGGTTTACGTTCGCCCTCAGAACCGCTGGATTTAGGCAATTCAGGAACCTCTATGCGCTTGTTAGCAGGTTTGCTGGCAGGGCAATCATTCGACGTTAGTATGAAAGGTGATGCATCGTTGTCTACTCGCCCGATGCGACGTGTTTCCGATCCGCTGAAATTAATGGGCGCTCAGATCGAAACAGAATCTGATGGTACGCCCCCACTAAAAGTTATCGGTGGGCAGATATTGACAGGCATTGATTATGACATGCCGATGGCCAGCGCTCAGGTTAAGTCCTCATTGTTGCTGGCAGGTTTATACGCTAAAGGGACAACATGTGTTACAGAGCCGGCACCAACACGCGATCACACAGAGAGAATGCTGGCAGGTTTTGCATATGAAGTGAAACGCGAAGGTAGCCGTGTTTGTCTCTCGGGAGGAGGGCGATTGCGCGCCTGCGCTATTGATGTGCCAGCAGATATTTCTTCCGCTGCGTTTTTTCTCGTTGCCGCTTCCATTTCCGAAGGCTCTGAATTGACACTGGAGCATGTGGGCATGAATCCAACGCGTATCGGTGTGATAAATATCCTGCGTCTGATGGGTGCGTATATAGAAGTGAATAATGAACGTCTGGTTGGTGGTGAACCTGTTGCTGATCTGTATGTGAAATCATCATCACTGCACGGCATAGATATTCCCGAGGATCAGGTGCCTTTGGCGATAGATGAATTTCCTGTGCTATTTATTGCTGCTGCCTGCGCTAGCGGTCGCACTCGTTTGACGGGGGCAGAAGAACTGCGTGTTAAAGAAAGTGATCGCATTCAAGTCATGGCAGATGGTTTGGCTCGCTTAGGTGTTCAAGCAACGCCGACGACTGACGGCATGATTATCGAAGGTGGTGCAATAGGTGGAGGTACGATTGAGAGCCACGGAGATCATCGTATTGCAATGGCTTTTTCGGTGGCCGCTTTGTGTGCTAATGACGTTATCGAGATTAGAAACTGCGCTAATGTAGCAACCTCATTTCCGGGTTTTGTCACACTGACGCAAGGCATCGGTCTTAAAATAGCAGCGTCTAGATCTGTGGAGCCTAATTAAATGGTAAGCACGCCAGTAGGCGTCAATAAACAGATTCCAGTGATCACTATAGATGGGCCTAGTGGTTCAGGTAAAGGGACGGTCAGTCGCAGAGTAGCAAAAGAATTGGGATGGCATTTCCTCGATAGCGGGTCATTGTATCGCCTTGTCGGCTTAACGGCGTTGAGAAACAACGTAGATTTTGATGATGTTATCGCATTGGGCGAGGCGACACGCGCAATGGATGTACGTTTTGAGATGCAAGATGGCAATGAAGAGGTCTGTATTTTACTTGCGGGTGACGATGTCAGTTTGACAATTCGTACCGAAGAAAGTGCCGATGCCGCCTCGCGGGTTGCTGCGGTGCCAGAGGTGCGAGAGGCTCTATTGTCGGTACAGCGCTCCTTTTGTACGTCGCCTGGTTTGGTCGCCGATGGAAGAGACATGGGAACCACGATTTTCCCTAGTGCAGCAGTCAAGATTTTTCTTGTTGCGAGTGCGCAAGAACGTGCAGAAAGACGCTATAAACAGTTGAAAGAAAAGGGAATCGATGTTAGCCTGAGCTCCCTTTTGGTGGATATTAAGCAGCGCGATGAGCGAGACACTGGACGAGGTGCTTCGCCGTTGGTGA